>Ga0065720_1020845_pt1 | contig 12496 bp, 18 predicted proteins | sample Thericmetagenome_FD_59107 | JGI IMG/M metagenome (GOLD analysis project Ga0065720, IMG submission 59107) | Thermophilic microbial communities from the Joint Bioenergy Institute, California, USA of rice/straw/compost enrichment - eDNA_2 v2... | ecosystem: Engineered > Solid waste > Grass >... | reverse complement strand
CCCCCCCCCGCCTCTTAAATCTGGCAGTCCTCTAACCACAGCCCACCAGACAGGTTTACAACCCACGTCTGTCTGGTACATACGGTGACCCTATCTTTGTTCCGAAGATGAGGAAGAAGACATGACCCCCGTGGCTCGGGGCCCTTTCGATGGTGTCCTATCCGACAATGATCAAGCAAAGCAAGATGCAAGCAGCGCGGTCACGAACATGATCCGGCTGTCGCAGTGAGATAACAGTGCATCTAACATCTTCAGAGAGGTAACTATCTGAAGACTGAAGTGCATGGGCCGGTGCCAGTCTGGTGTACTGTCGTCGCGTTTCTCCCCCTCCCTCTTGGTCTACTGAGGGTCAGTCACACACAGGGGAGAGAACCGACAACAGCACCCGGATTCGGCTGAGATTATACGGCTGAACTTGATCTGGATAATACCAGCGAAAGGATCATGCCTTCTTCTTCCCCTTCTCCCTAATCCTACGTGGACATAGCCTAACTTTCCTAGGTACCTACTTCTTAACTCGACATGGCTCCCGCGGCTGTCTCTCCTACCCAGAAGCCTGCCCAACTGGCCGTTGCCCCCGGCCTGAAGAAGCCCTTCAACAGCCAGGACGTTGCGGTCGAGCATGACGGCACGCTGAGCAAGCCCCTGGCCGACATGCTCGGCAACTGGGAGCACTTTACCTTTGCGCCGATCCGCGAGAGCACCGTTTCGCGGGCCATGACTCGGCGGTGTATGTCCCACGCACCGTAATAGACGTTAAATGACGCCTACTGACTCCCTCAAGACTTCACCGACCTGGATACCTACGCGGAATCCGACATCGTGATCATCGGCGCAGGCTCCTGCGGTCTATCCGCGGCATACACCCTCGCCAAGCTGCGGCCCGACCTGCGCATCGCCATTGTCGAGGCGGGAGTTGCCCCCGGCGGCGGTGCGTGGCTGGGCGGCCAGCTCTTTAGCGCGATGGTGATGCGCAAGCCAGCCGACGCATTCCTGCGCGAGGTGGGCGTGCCGTACGAAGATGAGGGCGACTACGTGGTGGTCAAGCACGCGGCGCTGTTCACGAGCACCGTGCTGAGCAAGGTGCTGGCGATGCCGAACGTCAAGATGTTCAATGCGACTGCGGTCGAGGATTTGATTACTCGTACAGATGCCGAGACCGGCGAGGTGAGGGTCGCAGGTGTGGTGGTCAACTGGACGCTCGTGTCGATGCACCACCATGACCAGAGCTGCATGGACCCGAACACGATTAATGCGCCGGTGATTATCTCGACGACTGGCCATGATGGTAAGTTATCTGCGTAGTTTTTGGATGTCAAAAAAAAAAGCAAAGACTGACAAGTTTACAGGCCCCTTTGGCGCCTTTTCGGTCAAGCGCCTGGTCAGCATGAAACAGATCGAGCAGCTTGAGGGCATGCGCGGTCTGGACATGCAGCGCGCGGAGGACGCCATTGTCAAGAACACCCGCGAGATTGTGCCCGGTCTAATCGTCGGCGGCATGGAGTTATCCGAGATCGACGGTGCCAACCGCATGGGTAGGCTCTTTTTGTGTTCCTGTGCAACCTACCCGGGTCGGAAAGCTGACTTTTGTTTGCTATAGGCCCGACGTTCGGCGCTATGGCGCTGAGCGGTGTCAAGGCTGCCGAGGAGGCGCTCCGCGTGTTTGAGCTGCGCAAGAAGCAGAACGCTCTGTGATTGCCTGTCTTACCGGCTCGATTTCGGTGGCATTTGTTTTTTCACTTTTATGTTCTCGTGAAGTAGCATTGTTGTTCCCAGATTGACCAGGATGAATCGAACCTTGTATTCCCGTTTTAAGAGAACATTATTCCATCGTGTGCTCTGTGTGTCGTAAAAAGTCAGCCAACGCTAGCCTCTCAAAACGATGGACTCACCAGATGCCGCTATCTCTTAGTATCACCAGCCCCAACATATTATTTCCCAGAACCATGGATCAGCATTCTCGTCTATCCAAGTCATCAGACACTCATCCCCTACTCAACCTCCTTCCCAACTGCTTCCAACGCCCTAACCAACCCCTCAACAGTCCCCTTCCTCGTCTGTGCATTCACCACAACCCTAAAGAAGCTTCCCTTCTCCCCCGGCGCATAATCAACCATGTACCCCCTCTTCACTAGCCCCTCGACCATCTTCCGCGTGCGCTGGGTATTTGCCTCTTTATCCTCGCTCAGCGAGCCACCAGGGGCATGGTAGAAGCACACCTGAAGACACGGGGGAGGGTTCGTCGAGACGAGGACAAAGTCCGGATGCTTGTCGATCAGGTCGGCCAGGTGAGCAGCCACGTCGAAGGCATGATCGATCTGCGTCGCGAAGCCAGAGGCACCGTGGTAGACCCAGCTGAGGTAGAGCTTGAGCGAGTCGGCGCGACGACCACACTGCAGGGTCAGGTCGGCCAGGTCCCAGACCTCCGGGGGCTCAGGGTCGGAAAAGACGGCAGCCGCTGGTGATGAGGTGCCATTTGCCTGTGCCTGAGCATCGGGGCCGTGGAAGAGGTAGCCTGCTGGCAGGGTATTCGCCTTGTGGAAGATGGCCATGTCCGGACCGAGCAGGAACGAGCATGTGACCGGGACGTTGAGCATTTTATGCGGGTTCACCGTCAGTGAATTCGCCAGATGCGAGCCGGCCATCTTCCAACGATGTTTTTTCGAGAAGATGGCTGGGCCGCCCCAGCTGGCATCGATGTGCAACCACAGACCAAACTCACGGCACACAGCCGCAATCTCCTCGAAGGGATCGTACGACCCCAGAACCGTGGTGCCGGCTGTGGCATTGACGTACAGCGGGGTCTTGCCCTCCTCCCGAGCACGCACAACCAGTTCGCGCAGGGCTACCGGGTTCATGCGACCAGTTTTGTCAACGGGGACAGTCCAAACGGCAGCAGAGCCCATTCCGCAGATGATAGCCGCTTTCTCAACCGAGTAGTGGCCGTGCTGGCTAGTGAAGAGCACGAAGCGGCTGGAAGCACCGGCATTGCCGTTGATCTTGCATTCTGGGTACAGCGTGTTGCGTGCAATGACCAGTGAGGTGAGATTCGACGAGCTACCTCCTTGGCACGTGACACCGCCAGCACGGGGACCCGTGAAGCCAAATAGGCCGGCCAGGGTCTTGGCCGTGTGCTTCTCGATGACGGTGAGGGCGGGAGAGACTTGGTAGACGTGAACCTGTCTGGGTTAGGCGAGTCGATGAGTGAGCGAGAGGGTGGCTTACATTGGTGTTGAGCACACCCAGGAGAAGCTCGGAGACCACACCGACCTGTTTATGGAGTCAGCCGGTTGTGAGTGATGAGATGCTGTCACGGGATACCTACAGGATTGGTGCTGGCATAGAGCTTATCCATGAAGCCCTGATCCCAGGTGTTCACACTATACTTGAGTACCTGTTGGATGGCATCCAGCAGACCCCCAACGCCACGGCCCTCTCCCGCAGGCAAAGAGAGGGCCATCTCCTGGGCAAGGTCCTCGGGCTTCCGGTAGTCGACGAGGGTATTCTCGACAACGCCATTGGCGTTAGGAAGCAGCTCACCGACAGCCCGGGATGGCACAGCCTCATCGGCCGCCCGGATGAAGGGGATGATCAGGGCTTTGACGGCATCGAGGAGCTAAAAAAAAAGGGGGGGGAGTTAGCCATCACTCTGTGCAACCTTGGCGATCAAAGGGCTTTTTTTCACTGACCCGGTCAACCTCATCGGCCCTATTCAGAGCCTTCGTCCCGTTGGTGATAGTCATGTTGATGTTGACTTAGCAATGACAACCCACACAGCGATCCGGGGAAGTGGTCGAAGAGCAACGGTCGGGAGCCGGGGCGTGGAGTCATCAGTCAGAAGAGGGATGGATTTTGCAGCGAGGCCCGGCTCCATTCGGCGTCCGATCCCGCAACGCTTGCAGCCGGGGGCTTAGCCACACCCAGGCCGCCCTGGCCAACAAGGTTTATCATGCTTTCGCAGCACGTCAGCCCGGCGTCCGGTGGGATGGGCCCCACTGCCGTCACAGCCGAGCAGACGGAAATGGCGCAACCCGGCAGCAAGGTGCCCTGAACTGTGCGACCACGGAGACAGGATCCCCCCTGGGCGCGAGAGGGGAAGCAGAGCCACTCCAGTTGGTGCGGCTGGCCAGAATGACCTCATCGCGAGCCAATGCAATTGCGTTCAGATGGTTGTCCCAGCCGTGTGGTGTTGTCCTAAGGGAGAGACGTTGTGGGGGTGGAATTATTTTCGTAAGCGCAAACGAGAAGTGTGAGATGCGATCCAAAAACTGAAGATTTCGGGGTCGAGTCGATGCCTTCGAGTCGATATCGGAGGTCATGGCCATGCATTTTTGCTTTTTCTCGCATGAGAATCCCGTTGAGCCAACATATCGATTTTCTTCTTTTTCCCTGGTCCCTCTCCCACTTTATTCTTCCTGGCTTCGGTCAGATCCCTCTTCAACAAACGCATCGTCATCAAGGATCGGCAGAGCCACACTCAAACAAACTTCACAGCCAATGTCGGCAAAAGCACGTGGAGGAGGGGATGGTGGAGTCGAGGTCCTGGACGATGAGGAAAAAAAAAAAAATTTGGCTTTGGGTCCTGGGCCCTGGCCCTGGAAATTTCCCCGCGTTCCAATTCTCTCATGAGTGGGGGGCACCAGGCCCCCGGAACGATGATCGCCTGCTTATCGAGATGAGGCCATACAATGCTTTATTTTTATCTTTGATTGTGGACGAGCTTGCATGAACCGCAGGTCGTCGGGCACTCCGATCTCGAGATGCTGCGGTTATCCGCAGTCAAGACTATGCGCTGTTGCTGTTGTTGTCGTCGACGTCTTTGTTTTGCATTTTGCTTCTTCCGGCTTGCGTGTTAGGCAATTTGCGTGGGGAAGTCGAGACAAATTGCGGGTGTGATGAGATGTGATGATGGATGGACAGACAGACTTTGAGTTGGCGAGCCACTCAAATCGCTCTCCCAGAGTCGTGGGAAGCAGAGTGACCTTGCCAAGCCACAGGGCTAGGACAGGGGTGTTCCATCGGTTTGGCACAATGACTGGTCCACGGTTTGGCCCAGACCCCAGGGTTCAGCCAGCGTTGGCTCCAGGTTGGTCAGGGTTAGCAGCGGCGCTAGAACCCCGGCAGAAATTCCGTGCAAGGATTGGCGAGCTTGACCACTGAGCTTGGGAAATCCATCCGTTGTACATCGGACGATTTCTTTTCCTTCTGCTCCTCGATTCATTTAGTCCCCTGCTCTGACGTCCAGGAGAGACAATAAAGTTTTGTAGATCGAGAGTGGAGGAGCTGAAAGCTCTGCTGGTAGGTTGTTCGGATGGACGGGCTCTACCTAACGTAAAATCATCAGCATTGCTGGAACAGGTACAGCTGTTCACCAGCAGCATGCTTGACATCAGTTAGCGTGAAAAATCAGCAAAACAAAATCAACAAGGCGCGAAAATGAAGCAGCATAGACCAGGTGACAGCCAACCGGAAAAGCAAGCGGAAGACGGGCGCCATGGTGGCATTGCGGCATTGACTGGCTCTGGGGCCTCTGGCTTCCGGCTCTGTGACCCCTGTACGTTGCATCTGCAAGTCAACCGCTGGTCCTCTTCCAGGCGGGCGGTCTTGGTGACTTGGTCTCGCTAGCGCAAAATCGGTCCCTAGCCTCTGGGCTTTTTACGTCCTGAGCTCCCGCCGCCTTTTGTCCTTCTGTTCTCCCTTAGATTTTTGAAGGTCCAAACACTTCTCGACTCAGCTGCTGTGTTTTGTTGTCGTCTATTCCTCTGCGTCTGCTGCTCTGTGCGCGCTACTATCGGCATTCCATTTCTGCTACTGCCGGCTTTGAAGAGTCTTGTTTACCACTCCGTCCAGCCCCACACTGCGCGGCTCATCCCCAACCTCGCGCAACATCTGACCGACCATTTGACCGACAACGCAACTGCGCAACACAATAATATATTCGACGAATCTCGGTTTCCTCATTCAAACGCGCTCTTGCTCCTAGCTATCCAGCGAATTTCTTTTTTAAATATCATCCTAAAATCGTCCTACCTAGCTGCGAATGCGACACCACCGCCTGACCGACTCCCACCGCTACCGCACTTCCCCTAGCAACAGCAAACACACCCACCAAAAACACCCCTCGCATTCGTCGTCAGGCACAACCACAGCCGCAGCCATGAAAAAGCTCCACTCCCCCACAAACTCCATTTCCTCTCCTCCCCCGGCCTCCGACCAGCCGCCGATCCCGATCAGCATCACTATCTGCGGCGACGGCGGTTGCGGCAAGTCCTCCATCACCCTGCGTCTGGTCCGCTCGCAATGGACGTCCGAGTACGACCCGACCATCGAAGACTCCTACTCAACAACCCGCCGCATCGACGGCGTGGTATACCACCTTTCCATCACCGACACCGCCGGCCAGGAAGAGTACCGCGGGATGTGGGCGTCCTCCTCCAACCTCTCGGCCGACGCGTTCCTGCTCGTCTACGACATCACCTCCCGCGCGTCGCTCGACGCCCTCGAGTACTTTAACGAGCTGATCGACATGGAGGCCGAGACGCGAGCGGACAACGCTGCGCGCGCAAGGAAGGCCGGCATCTTCCCCACCGTGCCGAGCTATCCCGACGCCAGTTCGCCACAGTCCGGGGGTAAGACCGTGCCGCCCGTGAAGATGGTGGCCGGAAACAAGTGTGACCTGTCTGCGCAACGCGAGGTCCCCGCTGCCGTGGGACTGGAATGGGCGCGCCGCAGGGGCTGTGGGTTCATGGAGACTAGCGCCAGGCTCGAGGTTAACATCGAAGAGACCTTTGCGCTGCTTGTTCGTAGGGTTGAGGAAGCGAGGAGAATTGCTGCTGCCGAAGCTGCGGCCACTGCTGCTGGCGTGAAGGGCGGGCTGGCGACTCATGGTGTCACTAAGCCGCTTACTCCGCTGCCTCCTCCGGGCGATGATGAGCGGGAGGATAACAATGAGAAGAAGAGGAATCCCCGCAAGGGAGGCCTTTTGCGTTGGCTGCGCTGCTGGTAAGGCGTACTGGTTTGGTCTTTTTATGGGGAAGGCAAGGGTGGGCCCCCCGGGGGCCGGGGGGGGGGGGAAAGGGGGAAAAGGTGGAAACTGGCATTTGAGCCGCCAGCTGGAGTCCCCCAGGCGCGAGATACCACATTTGTTTGTTTATTTGTCGGTTTATTTGCTGGCTTGAGAGATTAGGGGCTCGATCTGGTCTGTGTGGGCTGGGTACGGGATCTTGGGGGAACGTGATACCACCTATACCACAGGCATTGGCGTTTGGCTGGGTCCGGTAAAGACGGGTATGGGATAATGATGGTGACGGTCAGAATGGGTGATGTAGAGTTATGTAGATCGGGAATCAAGGGCATACATCAGCTGATATATGATATTTAATCGTAATGCGGCATTAGGTCAAATACCTTCAATCTTCAGATGAACCCTTCGCGTGTCCCCGTACCTTTCGTGATATAACCCACCGATTAGCCGCTCTTCCAGCTCCAGCCGTCTAACCCAAACTCCGCACGTCTAGCTCACCTCAGTTCGCCCCCTGCTTCTCAACCCAATCCCGCCACTTCTTGAACTCCGCATATTCCAGCTTATTCTTCTTTCCCTGATACCTCACCACCTTCATCTCCACTTCCTGCCATTTATCCTTCCTCCCTCCCCAGCCCGCCTTCCTCATCAAGCTCACCACAGTCTCCTCCTTCGTCCAGCCCTGCTCAACCGCCACGTCCGGCAGATATGTCGCGCCGTACCGGCGGCCCCGGTCGACAAACGAGATCCTCAACCCATGCTTGCCCAGCTCCCAGTCGAACGCATCTGCCGCATCCTCAAAGTCTGTCAGCAGCGTCACGGCAACCTGTAGATGCGGCAGCTCTGCCTTCGAGATTGGATTGAACCGCGTGTCCTCCAGCGCCGAGATCAGCGCGTAGTCCGACAGGCCCTGGTCGAGCGGCTGCGCCTCGAATGTGCCGATACAGCCGCGCAGCGTCCACCCGTAACGTGGGTGGTTGATGTTCCAGGTGACGAAGAGGGGTGATTCGGTGACTTCGTCCTCCTTCTCTTCGTCTTCGTCTGAGGCTGGTGCTGGGGTTGTTGAGACAGAGGTGGCTGGGGTTGAAGAATCCAGGGAGAGCGTGCTGTTAGAGGCAGAGGAAGATGAGGATGAGGAGGACTCTTCGGCCAGACGACGGAGAGCCGGAGCCTGTTTTGTTGCTTTCTCGGAACTGCTGGCTTCGACTTCATTCGCGCGGACGTACTCGGCCCATGACTTTTGGATTTCGGCGAGGGTCAGGGGCTTGCGCTTCTCCAGGTGAGCCGCGAGGGACTCGAAGCAGCAGAGGCAGTGCGGAATGGTGGCCATGTCGGTGGTGAGATCGGGTTGCCCGGGTCGTGCCGCCGGCCGTGATGAGATGAGTGGTGAGAGTGATCACGAGAGCGTAGGTATGAACTCAGTGACAGAGGGAGGTGAGATGGACGTCCGTGTCAAAGATTGTCAAAACGTCGAAATGGCAGAAATGAGTGCGGCGCGACTCGAGGCAACCCCGTGGGGTGAAGGATGAATGAGTTGAGGGGGTTGATGAGGGGGTTGGAAGGTGCTGGACGAGTCACGACTCGTCGGATGGGAGTAAAAGAGGGCCGGGGACGGTGTCTGGGTGGGGTTGCGCAGCTGACAGCTGCCAGGCGGCAGCGGGCATCCGAAGCCATCAAGGTCCATCGCTGCAGGGCGTGGCCTTAGCAGGGCAGCGGTTATTCGATAAGCCTTATCAATCAGCTTTGCCCCACTCGCCGTTTGGAGGTGGGGCTAAAGTTGCGGATCTAGGAACTTTCATCACGACAGCTAAGGTCGTTCCACCTTCGTCGTCGCGTTCTCTGTCGTGGAATTTTGGTTTCTCTGATCCAGTTGATCTGCCCCGGATTCATTTCCTGCCTGAGTCCTGGCCAGGCTTCAATTCGAAAGAATAGCCTTCAATGCCTCCGGCTCTGCCAGCTGTCGACAGTTGCGACAGGCCGTTACAAGCTCCGTGTTTCAGGACACGAAAGCGCGCCAAAAGAAACAGACATCGTCGAGGTTCTAGACTCCATCGCTGCCAGCCCTAACTAGCCCTGCCCATGATTCAGATGCACTCGCAAAAGGCTGCGACGCAGACTCGGGATCCCCTCCCCGACTTCTCTGACAGTCAAGAGCCGGATTTGCTCATTCCGAGCGTTTGCTGAAGCCCCAAGTGCCCTGGCATGCAGCCGTTTCCAATGCGACCCCTCGCCCGTGGGGACTTCGCCGGTTTCACCCCCCTGTATCGAAAACCTTAGATCTCCCATCTGAGATGCCCAGATTCCCATCCCCGTGCGATTAAACACAGTTTAGCCTCCTCCACTCGCACCCGGGGTGTCCATCTGATGGTAACATGCCACCAAGCTTAACGCCTTGATGGCTGAGTAACATCAGCTGCTGCAGGCTCTTGGTTTTGTTGACATATGGATCGGCCAAGCTCAGAGGTCGATGCAAGGTTGGACGTCGCTGACTTGCGCCATGCTCGACGTCTCAGGTATATCATCAATGTCGGTTCAACAAAGGCAGGTGTCAAGCTGATGTTTCCCCTGATCCAGCTCGGAAGAGCCCCAAGGCCGCGTAGGAAGCGCTTGGTGGCGTTGCTGCGGTTGGACGGCAGCACAGCTCCCGACATGGGATATCTGAAACGCATGTCGTCCGTCAGTCATCACGGATCCTGATCGCCAGCTTGCCACTCGGCGTACAAATACCAGTGCCTATTAGATCGTCCCATCCTCCTCCCTTCTCTTCTCAACCAATACCGTCTGTTTCCAGCCGTCTTGCCCTTTGTCTTCTCTTTGTCCTGTCGCCGGCCGACGTTATCATTTGTTCATCTGCTTCTTCATCATCTAAGTCGTAATACCAATCCTTTAAACTGCCAAAATGAAGTTCTTCGCTGCTGTCCTTGCCTTTGCCGCTGTGGCAGTTGCTTACCCCTCGGTGCCTGAGCATAATGGTGGGTTCTTCTCTGGTTAATATTACAGACAACACTGGTGCTGACCTTCTTGCAGCTCCCGTCAAGCGCCAGAACATCGTCACCAATATTGACGTCTCCGTCCCGGCCATGACCGACTCCCAAGGGAACGTTGTTCCGTTCGACGCCACTAAGGTGTACCTGGCCGCGAAGGCGAATGGTCTTTAAGTCTTTAAGACAATATCTGGATCTTTCCATTTCGTACATCACAAAAGAGAACCCCTTACGATACCCACGTCGAACAACGGGCGACGCTGCCATAGGCAAGGAGGAACAGGTGGACAGAGAGCAAAGTATTGGGCATGGTTTTCGTTTACGACATAGTGAATGGGTAAATTGAACATTTGACAGCATAATCTACTTCTAATCAAGACCTGGTCACGGTTTTTGGTTCGAGAGCTGTCCTCATTCCGGGTGTTTTTTTTGTGCTTGTCCATGGTCCATATTTAACCCTAACCCTTTAAATAACACAGCCCTCCAATCACCATCATTGAGCAGATAACAGCTGATCTTGACATTTTTTTCTGTCCTCTCAATCCACGCAGAGGAAACTGACAAAAGGGCTCCATATTTCACCAGATATTTAGATGAAGTATGATGTAGAACCTAACCTCGTGGGCTGCGAAGAAGTCGACCCGGAAGCTTTCTTCAGCTGTCGACCAAGCCTCATCGCACAACACACCAAATTTGGGAGAATAAAGCCACTGAAGGGCAACGCCCAGATTTAAGTACACTATTAGCGAGACCGAGCCGCAGCTCAACCCGCAGCTTGTCAAGCAATCCTTGGGTCCAGCCGCAAGAACCCCACACAAGCGAGCATGCATCCCACAGCGATGTTGCGTCCCAAGAAGGAAAAATGGGGGCGGTTGGGCTGAGTGTGCCCGCTTCGTGGTCCCGGGATCCCAGCTTGCTCGATGAGGGAATGAGCAAAAGAGTGGATGAAGGGGAGGAGAAGGCAAGGCTTGCTCGTACTGAGTACTGATAGGTAGAGACGGGATTTGCGGCGTTGCGCCGCACGTTGGTGCCCATTCAGCTCCCAAGCCGTTTGAAAATGACCGCATCCCATCATCAAGTGTCCTGGAATCCTTTGCCTCCAGTTGCGCCTTTCGTGCTTTCGAGCGTATCTCTCTAGGGCTAGGGACCATCTGCTGGTCACCCGTTGCGCGTGAGGTGAACATCCCTCCGGATGCCTCGGCGCGCGCCCTACATTCATAGAGAGTGCATGCATTGAGCTGGATGACAGTATGGCGACCTCCGCAGCTATCGACCTTGACCAGGTTCTGTATGCACGCGCAAGATGGCGCAAGACGATTCTGATCCCGTTATGGACCTTCCAGATGCTCGTGTTGCTATGTCTCATGGGCCTCTTTGCCTACCGTCTGGCTGAGACTTTTGACAACTGGGAGCAGGAGATCGCAGAAGGCAAGGTTCCCGTCGTTGAGGTTGTGTACGTTTCCCCTCCTCTGTCCCATGATGATGATGATGATGAACCGACCAGCTAACACCTCACAGATGGGAAGCCACAAACGTAGGCTTCAACACGATTGCCCTCATCCTCAACATCATCGAAATATCGCGCAAAGCCACCGAGTGCCTGACCCCCTTCCTCATGGTCTGCACGCACGTCCTCAAGTTAACCCTATCCTTCGCCGTGCTCGCCCTCGACATCGTCGCCGTCAGGGAGAAGATGGATAATCACTACTCCACCATCGGCCTCTCCCTGGACTGCGGCCTGCTGGCAGCCACCCTGTCCTCCTTCGTCTACGCCGTGCACAAATACCGCCGCCTACTCAAATACGAAGACTACCACCTCACCGCCAACGCGCGCCAGCAGTTATACGGCCAGCTGGCTGAAGATCGCAGCTCCACACAACTCGGGGGCAGGCGAGTATCAAAATTTTACAACCGGACCTACACTACCGAGTACCACGAGGACTACGCCGACTCCTTCTACACGCGCACGGAATACCCCTCGCAACTATCCCGGGTCTCCCGGCAGTCTTTGACATACTCCCCTTACTACTCCTCCATCCCCCAACAAGCCCCCGACCCCGTGCGCCCCCCGTCCCTGACAGGCGAGGAACTCAAACGCCAAGTCGACCGTGCGCTAGGAAGCGAATTTGGCTGGGACAGCAACACGGCCGCTGCGGCTGCCGCAGTCGCCATCGCGACACGTGAAGTCAGCCCGACCAGCAGCGACGGGCAACTGCCGCCGACGCCGAGCACAACCACGGCAGTGACAGCTACAACAACCGGTGGCACACCCGGCACAACGTCAGTGATGATTCCGACGCCGACGTCATCGGTTGCGCCGTCAATAGCCGCTGCTGGTGCGGCCTCTGGCAGTAGGAGGAGGTCTGGAAGCGTTGTAGTTGGGAGCGGGATGGCGCCGGTTAGGCATGTGCATTCGGAGAGTGTGGATGATGGGGGGGTGAGGGTGGATAAAAGTAAGAGTGCGGAGGTTGTTTTTGACCGGGGTCAGGAA
>Ga0065720_1020844_pt1 | contig 12497 bp, 12 predicted proteins | sample Thericmetagenome_FD_59107 | JGI IMG/M metagenome (GOLD analysis project Ga0065720, IMG submission 59107) | Thermophilic microbial communities from the Joint Bioenergy Institute, California, USA of rice/straw/compost enrichment - eDNA_2 v2... | ecosystem: Engineered > Solid waste > Grass >... | reverse complement strand
GGTGACGTCGCGCACCATGACCAGCGCGCCGATCCGCTCCCCGCTGATGATCAGCGGGATGGCGCGCAGTTGGACGGTGGTGCCGCGGGCCTCCACCTCCGCCTCCAGCGGCACCCGGCCGCCCGCGGTCCAGCTCAGGGACTCGTCCCGCGGGTCGGGGTCGGCGGACAGCTCCACGGTGGTGCGGGCCAGCGAGGTCCCCACGAGGTCCGTGGCCAGGCCCAGGCGGCGGTAGGCGGACTGGGCGTTGGGGCTGGCGTAGACCACCCGTCCCTCGCGGTCCAGGCGGACCAGGCCGTCCCCGACGCGGGGCGAGCGGACCATCAGCGGCCCCTGGTCGCTGAACGGGAAGCCGCCCTCGGCGATCATCTGCGCCAGGTCGTTGGCGCTCTGTAGGTAGGTCAGCTCCAGACGGCTCGGCGTGCGCGCCGCGCTGAGGTTGGTGCTGCGCTGGATCACTCCCAGCATGACCCCCGCCCGGCGCACCGGGATCGTCTCCTCGCGCACCGGGACGCCGCCCGACCAGTCGGGGTCGCCCTCCCGGCAGATCCTGCCCTCGCGCCAGGCGCGGTTGATGAGCGTGCGCTTGTTGCGCAGCACCGGGGGCACGGGGTCCGGCTCCCCCTCGGCGGCCGGCACGTCCGGCAGGAACGTCTCGACGAGGTCGTTCTGGAACGCGGTCGGCCCGGTGGTCGGCCGCATCTGGGCGACCGCGACCCAGCCGTCGTCGTTGCGTACGCGCACCCAGAGCAGCAGGTCGGCGAAGGACAGGTCGGCGAGCAACTGCCAGTCGGAGACCAGGGCCTGCAGCCACTCCAGGTCCACCGTCGTGAGCGCCGTATACCTTCTGATGAGGTCACTGAGGTGAGGCACTCACAAATCATCCCATGAGGCGGGGCATACTCAAGAGATGCGGCTTTCTACCAATGGCCTACACCAGTTGCCGTCTTTTGCTGCGGCCCGACTACACGTCGGACCCCGGGCACTGCGAGGATGCAGCAAACGCCGAACAGGCGGGGATCGGTGGAGGAAATCGACGTGACGGGTCAGCGAACAGTTGAGGACAGCCCTCGGGTTCCGAAGTACTACCAGGTCAAGAAGCAGCTCCTGGAGCTGATCGAGACAATGCCCGCCGGCAACCCGGTGCCACCGGAGCGGACGCTGGCGACCCAGTTCGGCACGTCCCGCACCACGGTGCGCCAGGCTCTCGCCGAGATGGTGGTGGAGGGCCGCCTGCTGCGCATCCAGGGCAAGGGGACCTTCGTCGCCAAGCCCAAGGTGACCCAGGTGCTGCAACTGACCAGCTACACCCAGGAGATGCGCTCCCACGGCCTCCACCCGGACACCCGGATTCTCGACGTGAGCCACGTCAACGCCGACGAGGAGCTGGCCGGCCTGCTGGCCATCCGGCTCGGCGGCCGGGTGCTGCGCATCGAACGGCTGCGGCTGGCCAACGGCGATCCGATGGCCGTGGAGACCGCCCACCTGCCCGCGCGCCGCTTCCCGGGCCTGCGCCGCCAGTTGAACAAGTACGCCTCGCTGTACGAGGCCCTCGCCGCGGTCTACAACGTGCACCTGGCCGAGGCCGAGGCGACCATCGAGACCGTGCTGGCCACCCCCAACGAGGCGCGGCTGCTCGGGGTGGACGTCGGGCTGCCGCTGGTCCTGCACTGCCAGCACAGCTTCGACGCGGAGGGCAACCCGGTGGAGTGGGTGCGGTCGCTGTACCGCGGCGACCGGTACAAGTTCGTGACCCGGCTGCGTCCCCCCAAGGAGCGGAGTTAGGAGCACTCCGCACGCCCTGTCGGAACCGAATTCTGTGAGGTGCCTCACCCAAGAACGCTACTCGCTGGTAATTTGGTGGCGGGCGGCCCCCTCCCGCCCTCACCCGCCACCCCACCAGCAAGGAGCGTGACAGCACATGAGCGCCTCCTCCCACTCCGAGCCCGCCGTGAAGCTCACCGGCCACGGCGGCAACCACGCCGTGGAGGTCGCCCGCCGCCACGGCGTGGACACCGTCTTCACGCTCTCGGGCGGACACGTCTTCCCGGTCTACGACGGCGCGGTCACCTCCGATCCCCCGCTGCGCCTGCTGGACGTGCGCCACGAGCAGACCGCGGTCTTCGCCGCCGAGGCCGTCGGCAAGCTCACCCGGCGGGCCGGGTGGGCGGTGCTCACCGCCGGGCCGGGCGTCACCAACGGCGTCAGCGGCGTGGCCACCGCGCACTTCAACGGCTCCCCGCTGGTGGTGGTCGGCGGCCGGGCCCCGGACAGCCGCTGGGGGCAGGGCCTGCTCCAGGAGCTGGACCAGCCTCCGCTGTTCAGCACGATCACCAAGCGCGCGTGGACCGTCCACGACCCCGCCCTGATCGCTCCCGCGCTGGACGAGGCGTTCACGCTCGCCAACACCGCCCACCGCGGACCGGTGTTCGTGGACATCCCCATGGACCGCCTCTACGACCAGGCCGAGGTCACCCTGGAGGCACGCCCCGCCGGGGCCGACCGCTCCCCCGACCCCGACGCGGTGGCCGCCGTCGCCCGCCTGATCGGCGAGGCGCAGCGGCCGGTGCTGGTGTACGGCTCGGACGTGTGGCTGGACGGCGCCGAGCAGGTCGCCCTGGAGGCCGCCGAGGAGCTGGGCATCCCGGTGGTCACCAACGGCCAGGGCCGCGGCGTGCTGCCCGCCGGGCACCCGCTGCTGGCCACCCGCGCCCGGGGGTTCGCCCTGGGCCGCGCCGACCTGGTCGTCGTCGTGGGCACCCCGCTGGACTTCCGGCTCAACCACGGCCTGTTCGGCGGCCGCGACGGCGCCCCCCTGGCCCGCACCGTGCACATCACCGACTCCCCCGGCCAGCTCGCCACGCACCTCACCCTGGCGGGGGCGGTCTCGGGCGACCTCTCCCTGGTCCTGCGCGGCCTCGCCGAACAGGCCGCGCCCCGTCCCGAGGTCGCGCAGTGGCGCGCGGAGGTGGCCGAGGCGGCCGCCGCGACCGCGGCCAACGACCGCGAGGTCCTCGACAGCGACGCCTCCCCCATCCACCCGGCCCGCATCTACGGCGAGCTCAACCGGGTCCTGGACGACGACGCGGTGGTGATCGGCGACGGCGGCGACTTCGTCTCCTACGCGGGCAAGTACGTGGAGCCGCGCCGTCCGGGCAACTGGCTGGACCCCGGCCCGTTCGGCTGCCTGGGCACCGGCATGGGGTACGCGATCGCCGCCCGCCTGACGCGCCCCTCCTCCCAGGTGGTGGCCCTGTTCGGGGACGGCGCGCTGGGGTTCTCCCTGTCGGACGTGGACACCCTCGTCCGGCACAACCTGCCGGTGGTCATGGTGTGCGGCAACAACGGCATCTGGGGGCTGGAGAAGGCGCCGATGCAGTTGGTCTACGGCTACGACGTGGTCGCCGACCTGGCCCCGCAGACCCGCTACGACCAGGTCGTCACGGCCCTCGGCGGCGGCGGGGAGCTGGTCACCGACCCCGCCGAGATCGGTCCGGCGCTGCGCCGCGCCTTCGACTCGGGCGTCCCCTACCTGGTCAACATCGTCACCGACCCGGAGAACGTCTATCCCCGCAAGACCATGGGGGTGTGAGGCCCGGCCTCACTCCCCCTCGCGGCGCACCCCGGAGAGGAAGCGCTCGCGGTCGACGACGACGCGCTCGACGGTGCCCGCGGCCACCCGGCGGTCTCCCTGGACGACGGCGACCTCGAAGACCAGGCGCCTGCCTTCGACCAGGGCCAGGTGCGCCGTGGCCGTCACGCGCGCTCCCACCGGCGTGGGGGCGGTGTGTGCGAGGCGCACCTCGGTGCCCACCGTGGTGCGCCCGTCGTCCAGGTGCCCGTCCAGGGCGGCGACGGTGGCGGCCTCGGCCAGCGCCAGCACCCGCGGGGTCCCCAGGACGGGCACGTCCCCGCTGCCCAGCGCCGCCGCGGTGTCGGCCGCGGTGACCGTCAGCTCCGCGGTGCCGCTGAGTCCGGTGTCGATCGCCATGGACCGCTTCCCTCCGTGTGCTCCGTCCCCTACTCGACGACCGCGAGCAGGTCGCCCTCCCGGACGACGTCGCCCTCGTCGACGACGACGTCGACGACCCGGCCCGGGTTCCCGGCCTGTACCGGGATCTCCATTTTCCCGGTCTCCAGGACCAGCAGCGTGTCGCCCTCGGCGACCGCGTCGCCCGGCCGCGCCGTGACCTTCCAGACGTTCGCGACTCGTTCCGCGCGGATCTCGGCCATCGCCCGCCCCTCTCCTGTGCCGGTTCGGCCGGTGGTACCCGGGGTGTCCGCCGCCAGGGCTCCGCGGGCGCGGAGGCGGCGCGGGGCTGCCCGGCGGTGCGGCCGCCGCGCGCCCCGGCGCGGCGGCGGACGCCTTCCGTTCCCCTGCCCCCGGAACGCGCCCCGCACCCGCCGCGGGCGCGGGGCTGGGCCTCAGTCGTCGCGCCGGGAGGGGTGCGGCCGTTGCAGCACGGTCGCCAGCGCCTCGACCACCATGGGGTCGTACTCGTGTCCGGTGTCCATGCGCAGCCGCTGTAGCACCGCCTCGACGCGGTCGCGGTCCGTGGAGTCGCCGACCAGGTCGTCGAAGGCGTTGGCCACCTTGATGATCCGGCTGCCCAGCGGGGGCGGTCCCGCGTCGCCGTCGCCGGTGTAGGGCTCCCACTGGCGGCGGACCAGCTCGGCCACCCCGTCGAGCACCCCGGTCTCGCGGATGATCGCCGAGCCCAGTTCGGCGATGCTGGACTGCTCGCGGGGGGAGGCCAGCACGGTGGCCCCGCTGGGAATGGGGTCGCGCAGCGAAAGCTGGCCGATGTCGTGCATGAGCGCGGCGTACTCCAGCTCCAGCAGCTCCGACTCCGACATCCCCAGCGCGCAGCCGATCCCCTGGGCCAGGCGGCTGACCCGGCGGGAGTGCCCGGGCTCGACGTACCCGCCGACCTCGGTGACCCGGGACAGCGCCCGCACCGTCTGGAGGTAGGTGCGCCGGATCTGGGCGTAGCGCCGGAAGGCCACCTCGGTGACCAGCAGCGGGGCGATGAACACCAGCAGCGTGGTCAGTCCCATGACGTGGACGGACAGGGCCATGAGGATGGCCGAGGCCCCCACCGCCATGCCGATGGCCACCTGGGCACGCATCTCGTCGCGCACCGTGACCACGAAGCGGGTCCGCAGGCGGTCGGCGCGGATCGCCGCGGCGGCCACCGAGTCGGCGGCCCACACCACCACCACGATCACCGCCATGAGCACCAGGGCCATCCACCACAGCGGCCCGTCCAGGTCGACGAGCGCCACCAGGGGTTTGAACAGCAGGGCGATGACCGCGACGCTGAGCATCCTGCGGGCCAGGTCGCCCCACTGGGGCGGGCGGCCCACCATGATGTGCGGCAGCTCCCCGAGGGCCATGCCGACCGCGACCACCGCCACGACCTGCAATCCCGAGTGGAGGACGGGCTCACCGGCGATGGTGAAGAGGAAGGCGTAGGACATGGCCGAGGCTGCGGCGACGGGGGCCACCTCGCGCCCGCCGGGCAGCGTGATGCGCGCGAACTCCCCCACCGCGACCAGGACCCCGAACGCCAGGGTGATCCGGGGCTGTTCGAAACCGCTCACGGCCGCCGTCCACAGCAGCGATCCCGCGGCGGCGGCCAGGGCGGCCCCGATCAGCAGCGGCCGGGTCCAGCCGACGGCCCGCCACTGTCTGCCGTGGGCGCCCCCGGTTCTGCGCGGCAGAGCGGTCGACGTGCTGTTCGTCATGATCCGGCCGCCTCTTCCACCGCTCCGACCGTGACGTCGGCCCCGGCGCCGTTCTGCGCGGCGGGCTCGGCGCCCGCCGGCACGACGTCGGCCGGGGCCTCCCCGGTCCTGGCGCCGGTGCCGTTCTGCGGCGTCCGGGCCGCGCGGGCCTCGCACTCCTCCGACAGCGGCTCGACGAGGTCGGGCACCTCCCAGCCCTCCCGTTCGACCGCGCGGACCAGCGCCTCGACCATGCGCGGGTCGAACTGGGTGCCCGCGCACCGGCGCAGTTCCGCGATGGCGTCCTCGGCGCTCCACGCGGTGCGGTAGGAGCGGGTCGAGGTCAGGCAGTCGAACACGTCGGCCACCGAGACCAGGCGGGCGGCCTCGGGGATGTCCTCGCCCGCCAGGCCCATCGGGTAGCCGCCGCCGTCCATGCGCTCGTGGTGGTGCAGGATCCCGACCAGCGCCTCGTCCAGGAAGTCGATCTCCCGCACGATCTCGTAGCCGCGCATGGGGTGCAACTGGATCGCCGCGAACTCCTCCTCGGTGAGCTTCCCCGCCTTCTGCAGGATCTTGGTGGGCACACCGAGCTTGCCGATGTCATGGAGCATGCCCGCGTAGCGCATCGTCTGGACGCGCTCCGCGGACATGCCCAGCTCCTCCGCGATCATCGCGGCGGCCTTGGCCACTCTCATGCAGTGGCCCCGTGTGTAGTAGTCCTTGGTCTCCACCGCCTGGCACAGTGCGGCCAGGGTGGCGTCGTGGGCGCGCTGCTGGAAGACGTACTGGTCGAAGGCCCACCGCGCGATGAACAGCGGGAGCAGCACCAGCAGCACGGCGAACGGTCCGACCGCGTCCCAGATGGCGGCGATGAACAGGCCGAGCATGGCGTAGCCGATGGAGGACAGCTCCAGGGTGGCCAGCGGCCGCCACCGCACGTGCCGGGGACGTCTCAGGCGCAGTTCCCCCAGGGACCACATCAGCCCGGTCATGAGCAGTGTGTTGCACAGGGAGAACGTCAGGACCGCTCCGGTGAAGGGGAGGATGATCCACGGGAACGCCCCGGGGTCCGGGACTCCCATCCTCCCTCCGAAGAGTTGGAACACCGTCCCCGAGGCGTATCCGGCGACCACGAACTGCGCTCCGTTGAAGAGCCGCTTGACGAGGTCCTGCCTCCGGATGACTAGCCCCGAGGCGATGCCGACGACGGCGGCGCCCACCGGCCCCACCAGGACGACAGCGGCGAGCGAGGCCGCCGAGGCCGGCGAGATCCCCGTCTTGCCGCTGTCGACCATCGTGGCGATCGATTCGGCGATCACGAACAGAATCGCCAGGAGCAGGAGAGTGTCCAGGTCGACCTCCGCTATGGGGCCGAGGAGCACTCCCAGGAGTATGACGGTGGCGGCGCCGAGCGCGACAAGGCCCACGTACAACCGCGCGGCCACGGGTAGGGCACGCAATTCCCGCTCCTTCTCGTCTTGCTGCCGACCGTTCCGTCATGGTTCCAGAGATCCGGACTTACCACCAGGTCCATCCGGTAACCGTCGTGACAAACATGGCCACGGCGGCCAGGTGCAGCATGAAGCCGTTGAACAACGAGAACATCCCTATCCCCACCTTTCCAAGCGCCCCCCGCGCTTTCACCTTGCCATCGAAGGCATGAAATTTCCTCCCTGAGGGGGATGTGGCGGCCAGTTTAACGGCAATCACGACGTGCGGCATTCAATCACCCCGAACTCACTCCAGGGGACACCAAAGAACCGCGACCGTCTTTCCAGACTGCGGAATTACGAACCTAATTCGTAATTGGCCGAGTAACGCTCCGCAACTGGCCTCCTATTTAAAGGTAACGCAATATCACCCTTGCGATCGCCACTCCCCACGGCGAGGCAATCCAACCAGACCTGCAAGTATCACTCTCAGTAACCGAGAGTAACTTTGTGGTTAAGAATCGGTCCACCCCTAACCTCATGTTCGGGTTCTTCGCCTCTGCGCCCCGGCTGTCCGCCTGCGAACCGGAACGCCACCAGATTCCGGCACCGCCCCCTTCGCCCTGATAACCAGCGCAAAAGAGCCTGGAAAAAGCAGGACCGGGGGCGCCTCCCGGATTATCCGGACGACGCCCCCGGTCCCCCGGGAAACTCGGCGGGCTACTCGGCCACCGTCTCGCGCTCACGCATATCGAATCGGGCCTGCTCCAACTGCCGCATCAGCCTGGTCCGCAACCCGGCCGGAGCCGGATCGCAGCCGCAGCACTTGGCCAGGACCTTCTTCACCGCTTCCTCCAGCCCGTACTCCTGGAGGCAGGGCGCGCACTCTTCCAGGTGCTGCCGTATCTCCTCGCAGTTGGCCTCCTCGAGCTCGCCGTCGAGGTAGGCGTAGACCTTGTCCAGCACCTCACTGCACGGGGTGGCGTGCGGTTCCTCGCAGCTCATCGTCGGTCCTTCCCACCATTCGCCGCGACCACGGACTCCCTCGCCGGGGCGGAGAGGAAACCGCGCTCCAGGGCGTACTCCTCCAACAGGGAGCGCAACTGACGTCGGCCACGGTGCAGCCGGGACATCACGGTGCCGATCGGAGTGTCCATGATCTCAGCGACCTCCTTGTAGGCGAAGCCTTCGACATCGGCCAGGTAGACCGCGATACGGAAGTCCTCCGGCAACTCCTGTAGGGCGCGCTTGACGTCGGTGTCGGGAAGGTGCTCCAGCGCCTCGGCCTCCGCGGACTTCAGTCCGCTGGAGGTGTGCGAGGCGGCCTGGGCGAGCTGCCAGTCCTCGACGTCCTCGGTTCCGGCCTGCCGCGGTTCGCGCTGCTTCTTGCGGTAGGAGTTGATAAAGGTGTTGGTGAGAATGCGGTAAAGCCACGCCTTGAGGTTCGTCCCCTCCTTGAACTGGTGGAACGACCCGAACGCCTTCGCGAACGTCTCCTGGACGAGGTCCTCGGCGTCCGCCGGGTTGCGCGTCATGCGCAGCGCGGCCGAGTACAACTGGTCCAGGAGCGGCATGACGTCCCGCTCGAACCGAGCCGCCCGCTCGTCGATGGTCTCCTGCCTCTGACTCAACCCCGTCGGCCTCCTTGCACGGTCCTCCCTCGCGGCAACCGCAACCTCACCATACGTGGGGAGCGGTCCGAGCCGGACACGTGCCGGGCCGGACCCGTCCGCGACCCGCTTCCGTTCCAGGGTTCCCGTGGAGACTGACATCAACCACTCCCGCGCCGCCCCGCAGGCCGCACTCCCGTCCGCACCCCGGGGTTGTTTCCCGATGACGTGGATAGGAACAACACCGGAGGCGGCCTGATTCCTGGTCCGCCGCGGTCCGGCCGACGACGCCGTGCACGACACCGACAAGATTCTTGCGGTATTGGCTGTATACGCCGGACACATCGTGCGAAAGTGGGGGGAAGACGCCCCAGGCGGCGACGCTCGGCGTGGTCCCGGCAGAGCGGACCAGCCCTGCGTACGGGGCGCGGTCGCCCGGGGAACTGGGTGCCCCATGCCCACCGGACAGGAGAGGAGTGTGCGTGCGTCTCACCGGTTCCGCACCCCAGCCTGCGACACCACGGCCACCAGCCGCCTCTGAGGTCTCCCGCCTCACCCCGGTCCGCTTCGCGACGGCCGACTCGCCCTCGACCTACTGGAGGTTCTACTGGGCGGTGGCCACCGCCCAGCTCACCCGCTGGCTGCCCCGCGAACCGGGGCGCCTCCTCGACCTCTCGGGCCCCGGATACCGGGCGTCCTCCCGCGCGGTGGCCGCCGGACACGACGTGGTCACCCTGCTGCCCTCGGTGGACGCGGCGCCGAAGCGGACACTGACCCTGGTCAACGGGCACGCCCCCGTCCGGCCGGACCGCCGTCCGGGCCGCCTCTGCTCGGTCGTGGGCGACTCCGCCCTGCTGTCCGGCTTCGCCTCTGAGGTGTTCGACGGCGTCATCGCCGACAACCGGGTGCTCTCCCAGCACCTGGTGGCCGAGGCGTGCCTCACCGAGATCGCCCGGGTCCTGCGCCCCGGGGGCCGCGCCCTGCTGTGCGTGGACTCGGTGGTGCTGGGCATGGCCGTGCTCGCCGAGCAGGACTGCTGGCCCGAACTCAGCTACGCGCCCAACGCCGACGTGCTCCTGGTGCCCTGGCCGAACGGCGCCATCACCCGCTGCTTCACCGGTGAGCAGCTCAGCGAGCTCCTCACCGAGGCGGGCCTGGAACTGGAGTGGATCAAGCCCCGCACCGTGCTGTCGGCCTCCACCGTGGAGAAGGTCCTGGGAGACCACCCCCGGTCGCTCAACCGGCTGGTGGAGATGGAACTGAAGGCCGCGGACTCCGCGGAGGACGCCAGCAGCATGCACCTGCTGGCCAGCGCCAGGAAACCGCGGTGAGCCCTGGCCGCGGCCCGGCTCCGGTCCACCGCTGAAAGACCGGAACCGGGCCGCGCGGCTGCCCGCACGGCTCCGCCGCCGACTTCCGCACACACGAACCGGCGACCCGCGGAGCCGCTCCGCCGGGCGTGGCCACCCTACTGGTCCGCTGTCCGGGATTCCACCGTCACCGCCGTCCCAGAGGCGTTCCGGCACGGCTCGGCCCCACGGTTTCCGCAGTTCACAACCGAAGGGAAAATCCTGGTAAAAAGCTTGTCGGCGCTGTCTCTCAGAACAGGGTGGCCGAACCGCCTTCGGATTCCGCACCGGCCGGGGCGAGCAGGCGCGGGCCGTTGTTGCGCACCGCGTTCACCTCGGGTCCCACCTCGTAGACGGTGAAGTCCGCCGCAGGCGTGGAGTCCAGGACCGAGAACAGGTCGTCGGGAGCGGCCTCGGGGTCCAGCCAGACCTCCCAGTCCTGCTCCCCCACGACCACCGGCATGCGCTCGTGGATGTGCGCCAGCTCGGGCGCGGCCTGGGTGGTGACGACCGCGAAGCTCCACAGCCAGGCCGCGGGGTCCTCCTCGGGCAGCTCCGGGTTGCGCCACCGCTCGAAGATCCCGGCGAGGGCCAGCGGGGCGCCGTCGGCGTAGCGGACCGCGAACGGGCGCTTGCGCGTCCTGGCCTTGCGCTCCCGGTGGCGGGGGTCGGTGGCCGGGGAGGTGCCCGGCCGCGCCTCGCCGGAGGCGTGCAGCAGTTGCCACTCGTAGTAGGCGTCGGCGGGCAGCAGGCAGCGGCGCCGGGCGAACGCCGCCCGGAAGGCGGGCCGCTCCGCGATGGTCTCGGCGCGGGCGTTGATCATCCGGTAGCCCACGGCGGCGTCCTTCGCCCAGGACGGAACCAGGCCCCAGCGGAGGGTGGCCAGGTGCCGCGGTCCGGCCTGCCCGGTGTCCGGCTCCCCCGGGGCCCGGCCCAGCACCGCGTAGGCGTACTTGCCCGGGGAGATGTTGTAGTCGGGGTCGAGCTCCTCCCGTGGCGGCCACGCCCGCGGGGCTTCCGCCTCCGGGGCCAGGGCCTCCGTCTCGGTGAAGCCGAAGGCGAGCTGGATCTCGCTGCTGCCGCGCGCCAGCGCGTACCGACCGCACATGCCTTCAGCTTAGGAGCGTGCGGTGACATTCGGTCAAAAACCCGGCAACCTCTGTTCCCACTCGCCCGGCGTGCACGGATGTTCCCGGACGGTTCGGGTAGAGCGGTGTCCGTCGCCCCGGTGCGCACCGGGGCTCCGTCCTGTCCGTGCGAGGAGAGACACCGTGGGAGCACTACGCCTACGCAGCCAGGCCCGGCGCCTGCTCGCCGTCCCGTTCGTCCTGGAGGGGATCGCCCTCCTGCGCGATCCCCTTCCGCGCGCCAAGCAGCTCGCGCCGGTCGTGCGCGGCCTGGCCGAACGCTGGCCGAGCGTGCCGGACGCCCCGGAGTCGCTGGCCCGGCTCCAGGGCGTGCTGGGTGTCACCGGAGGGGCGCTGCTGCTGGCCGGACGCGCGCCGCGCACCGCCTGCGCGCTGCTGGCGGTGCAGTCGGTGCCGACCGTGCTGGCCGGGCTGCGCGAGGCGCGCGAGGGCGACCCCGCCGACCGCGGTCGGCGCCGCTCGGAGGTGGTCAAGGACCTCAGCCTGTTCGGTGCGCTGGTGCTGTCGGCCACCGAGCCGAAACGGCGCCCCTCCCGGCCGCGCTGCCGGGCCTCCCGCACGGCCGGGCAGCTCCGCACGGCCTCCTCCCGGCCCCGCCGCCGCTCCCCCGTGCGGATCCCGCGGCCGCGGCGCTGAGGCCGGTCCGCGGCCTCCCGCTCCCGGCGGCCCCGCACCCGTCGGCCAGGGCCGGGCGTCCCGGCCGGACGTGCGCGGCTCCCGGGGTGCCGCGTTCCCCGGATACCCTTCAGGCATGGCTGAAACCGCGTCGCACTGGCCCGCCCCGACCGTGTCCCGTCCCGTGGACGCCACGGTCAGCCTGCCCGGCTCCAAGTCGATGACCAACCGCGCGATGATCCTGGCCGCGCTGTCCGAGACCCCCAGCGTGGTCCGCCGCCCCCTGCGCAGCCGCGACACCGTCCTGATGGCGGGGGCACTGCGCACGCTCGGCATCACGGTGGCCGAGGCGGACGGGGACTGGGCGGTCACTCCGGCGCCGCCGACCGGTCCCGCCTCGGTGGACGTCGGCAACGCCGGGACGGTGATGCGGTTCGTGCCGCCGCTGGCCGCGCTGGCCCGCGGCGAGGTGTCCTTCGACGGCGACCCGCGGGCCCGGGAGCGGCCCGTCGGCCCCCTGCTCGGGGCGCTGCGCGCGCTCGGCGCCGACATCGACGACGGCGGGCGCGGCGCGCTGCCCATGGTCATCCGCGGCCGGGGCGAGCTGCCCGGCGG
>Ga0065720_1020843_pt1 | contig 12501 bp, 10 predicted proteins | sample Thericmetagenome_FD_59107 | JGI IMG/M metagenome (GOLD analysis project Ga0065720, IMG submission 59107) | Thermophilic microbial communities from the Joint Bioenergy Institute, California, USA of rice/straw/compost enrichment - eDNA_2 v2... | ecosystem: Engineered > Solid waste > Grass >... | reverse complement strand
AAGAAGGGGCCTCCAGGGAGGCCCCTTCTTGATACAAGCCAGGACAGGACCAAAACCGGCCCCGTCATACCCATCCCCGACTGAGCCGACCCCGTCAGCCGGCGGCTTAACCCCAGCAGAGACAGAACGGATGGCCGGACGGGTCGGCGTAGACCCGGAAGGTTCCTTCGCCATCGCCCAGCTTGGTGGCGCCCAGAGCGAGCACCTGCTTCTCCGCTTCTTCGATGTCTCCATCTATCTGAATGTCGAGATGGAATTGCTGCGGGTAGTTCGGGTCGGGCCACCGCGGCGGCTGGTGGTCGGGGGCGTGCTGGAAGCCCAGCACCGGCCCCCGGCTGCCCGGTCGGCCGATCTCAATCCAGCCGCCGTCCTGGTGCAGGATCTCCAGCCCCAGCAGCTCGCTGTAGAACCGGGCCAGGCCCACCGGATCGGCCGTGTCGAGCACGACGGCGCCGATCTTTCCGATCATGACTGCCTCCTCGTCGTCGAGTCGGGCTCACTCAACCACCGGGGTCCGACAGATACCGGCTGCACCGCGCCCCAGGGCCGGGACGTCGTCGTCAGCCTCAGCGGCAGCTGAGGCTGACGACGACGCGACGGTTCAGGTGATCGATGGCCGGATCCGGCGGAGCGTCGAAGCTGGGGATCGGGCCCCAGCCGATGCCCTCGGTGGTGATCCGGGCCCCGTCGGCGCCCAGGCTGACCAGGATCTGCTTGATCTTCTCGGCGCGCGCCAGCGAGAGCGTGGTGTCCGTGGGGTTGCCGTAATGCGCGATCGAGCCGACCAGGTGCGCGTGCCCCCGGCTGGTGGCCCGCAACCAGTCGGCGATCGGCTGGAGCAGCTCCTGCGCATGCGCGGGGTCGCGCAGGTCCGTGCTGTTGGGCCGGAACCCAATCTCATCTTCATAGAGGATGATCGTCGTGTCGCAGTCGGGCTGGATCACGCCGACGTCCGGGACCGGCACGAGACTCACCGGGGGCACGTCGGCGACGGCCTCCGCCTTGCCGCTGCCGGGGGCCAGGACCACGTCGGTCGCCCCGGCCCGGCGCACGATCGCCTCCCAGATCTCCCGCAGGCGCTGCTTCTGGGTCTCGAAGAGCGGGGCCTGCGGCGGTGCGGTCTCGCCGATGCCGGCCAGGATGATCGTGCGCCCGGCCAGGTCGTGCAGGTGGTTCCCCGCGACCACCTGGTCGGCGAGGTAGTCCGCGCCGGCGTCGAGCAGGCCGGCGACGGTGAAGTTCAGGGGATTGGTCGTCTGCAGCCCGGAGTCGATGAGCACGACCGTGCCGTTCGCACCGGCCCGGTCGCTGGCGAGCTGGAGCGCCTTGAGGACGTCCGCCTCGGCCTCGACCGCCCGGACCTCCTCGATGCGGCGGTGCACATCGTTGCGGAACCGCGCTCGCTCGTTGTCGCGGGCGGCGTCGTTGGCGATCCCGCGAAGGTCAAGATGCACGGTGCAGGCCACCGACGGCTGACCGTCCACCCGGATGATCGTGGCGGCCCCCGTGCCGTCCTTCCCGGCCTCCTTGATTACCTCCTCAATCGCGGTCTCGACCGGGTCCGGCAACGGCGTCGGCAGCGCGCTGTTCGCCCGCGCCCCGACCGCGATCACCAGACCGGGCACGGACGCGGTATCGCACGGGGGGACGGGATGCTGCCGCGCGCAGGCGGCGGCCGCGGTCAGGGCGCAGACGGTTGCGGTCGTGCCGGCGAGCGCTCGGCGTACGAAATGACTGGTCATCGGCGTGCTCCGTTCGACGAATCGGTCGCGGGCGGATCGGTCTCCGGTCGAGGTGACGGCGGCGGTGACGGCGGGACCAGAGGCAGCCAGTCCCGCTGGGTCATGCCGTCGGTGACGGGCGGCCGCTTGAGCTGCACCGCCACCAGGACGGAGGCGTACCGCTTGAGCTGTTCGGCCACGGCCCGGCACTGGGCCACCGCCGCCTGGTAGGCCGCGTCGTCGCGGTCGCGGCTGCGCTCGTGCGTCTCCAGCACCTCCAGCGCCCGCTCGTAGGGCGGCTGGGTACGCGACAGCCGCCGAAGCGCCCGTCCGTAGGCGCGCAGGGCGCGTCGATAGTTGGTGCGCAACGGGTTGTGGGTGAGGAACGCCCCGAACGCCGCCACCACCCCCGAGCTGACGTACAGGGCCAGGAACATCCAGGCGGACAGCGTCTGCTCCATGGCGCCCTCGGGCCGCCCGACCCGCGTCTGGTCCACCACCATGAGTCGCACGGCGAAGGCGGTGAAGCCGAGCACCAGCCACGGCACGATCAGCGCCAGGAGCTTGCTCCACCCGAAGGCGCCGTGACCGGCCACGAGGTCACGCAGCACCCGGCCGGCGAAATGCATCAGCGTCAGGGAGATCACGGTCAGGCCGCTGACCAGCAGCCAGACGAGATACTCCTCCGTGTTCGGCATCAGCAGCTTGACGACCTGCTGGAAGGCGGCGAAGTCGGCGGCGGCCGCGATCAGCAACGCCACCGCGTAGACGCGCTCCCCCCACGACAGGCCGGACACCCCGCCGATGTCCTGGTAGCTCTCCCGGCGCGGCCGGTCGGGCCGGGCCTCCACGGTGGCGGCGGTCATCGGTCTGCCTCCGTATCGGTCGGGTTCGTATCGGTCGGATTCACACCGGCGGCATTCGTGTCAGTCGAATTCGTGAATGAGCCGAAATCCTCAGTGGGCGGCCGGGCCTGCCGGGGCACGGATTCGGGCCGGCCGGTGACGTGGCCGTTCGGCGACGGCTCCGTCGACCGGGGTGCCGGTGGGGGTGACGTGCGCGACGACCCGTCCACCAACGGATCGGCCGGCGCCGGACTCGCGGTCGTCTCCGGCCCGATCGTCTCCGGCCCGGTCGCCTCCGGCCCGATCGTCTCCGGCCCGGTCGCCTCCGGCCCGGTCGCCTCCGGCCCGGTTGCCTCCGGCGCGATCGTCTCCGGCCCTGGGCTCGAGCCGGTCGGCGTCTTCTCGTCCGGCTCGCGGCGCCCCCGCCTCCGCCGCTCGCCGACCCGGCGCAGCTCCGGAGCGACGAAGTCGGATACCTTGCGCCCCGTGAGCGCTTCGAAGGCGACCTCGAGCGCCATCCGGGTCTGCTCCACCCGGGCCAGGTCGGCCTCATAACGGGCCTCCCGCCGGGCGAGCTCCTCGGCGGCCAGGCCGATCAGGATGTCGAGGACAGCCTGCCGCTCGTCGCGCTGGGCGTCCACATTGGCGATCCACTCGAGCATCCAGCCATTTATGAGGTTGTACAGCACCTCGCGGGAGGCCCAGTTCGCGTCCAGGCCGCCGTTGAGCCCGGCGATGAGCGCCTCGACCTGCGCCCGGCGCTGGAGCTGGTCTTCGAGCGGCACCTGATAGGGCGGCGCCTTGACGATGTCCAGCTCGCCCTTCCGGGCCCGGGAGAAGGGGTCCTTCGCCCGCTGCCGCCGGGAACGCCACCAGGCCGGAATGCCGAACCACGCCATCAGGTCTCTCCATCCATAGTGGACTCACGGTCCGTATCCGCCTCGGTGTCACTCGCTGGCGAGGGTCGCCCCGGGCCGGCCGAGGGCTCGCCGCTGGCCGACGACGGCGGGGTCCGGCCGTCCGGCCCGGGTACGGTCGGCGGTGTCGACCCGTCCGGCAGGTCGGGGGAAAGGTCGCCCAACGACCAGGCCGGTCGGCCCGGCCAGTCGGGTCGGACCATCTCGGCGATGCGCCGGCCGTCGGGGTGCTTGCGGACGAGGCGGGTCAGGTACGCGGCACACCGGCGGCGGACGTACGCCTCGATCATGTCCGCCCGGTTCTGGGCCACCTGGAACCGGATCTTCACCGGTTTGGCGAGGCGGGCCACCTCGACGTTCTTCGCGGCCACCACGGCCTGCAGTCGATTGATCTCGGCCTCGGCCGCCGTTCGGCGCGCGGTGTACGCGGCCAACCGCCGCTCCCGAACCACATCGATGTCCGTTTCGGTCTCGCCGCCGAGGCGCACCTCGAGCTCGGCGTCGGTGGGACGCGGCATCTGGTCGATCTCGGCGCGCAGCCGCGCTATCTCCTCGACCGCGCTGGCCTGCTCGGCCCGCGCCACGCTCAGCGCCACCTGCAGGTCGGTCACCTCGGCCTGGAACATCGTCCACTCCCGATCGGCCCGGCCGCGCCCGAGCTGGTTCAGGTACAGCGTCCGCGGCGTCCCCCACGCCGAGGCGGCGCGGTCGGCCGGCGGCGTGCCCTCCGCCGCCGGCGGGGTGGGCCCGGCCCCCAGGTGGGCGGCGTCCCGGACGGGCACGAGCAGCACGGCGAGCCCCGCCTTGGCGTCGCGTCCCGCGCAGAGCCAGTCACTGATCCGCGCAAAGATCCCGTACCGGATGGCCTCGGTCGGCCGCGCGGTCCAGGCGCGAATGCGCCGCTGGATCGCGTTGTCATCGATCTGCATCAGCTACTTCCTCGATTCGGTCACCCGGTTGGCCGCCCAGCGGTGGACGTCGGTTCGGCCTTGACCAACTGCTGCCCGGTGAGTTCGGCGAAGATGTGGCCCAACGCCACATCGAGCGGTTTGGCATCTTTGACCACCGATGCCACGCGGCCACCCCAGCCACCGTCGTGAAAGTGCTTGACGATGATCCGCTCGTCCAGCCCGGAACCGCCCAGCGCCGGAAGTTGCCAGCCGCTGTCGGCGGGAATCACGGCGTAGACGCGGTGGTAGTTGGCCGCCGTCAGGGCCGCGCTCAGCGCGGCCGGACTGTCGCCGAGCAACCCGTCCGTGATCACGACGAGCGCCCGCACGGCGCACTGCGCGTCCGCCGGTCGGGCCGCGACCAGGCCCTCGACGGCGGGCACCAGGAGCGTGCCACCCCCGATCAGCTCGGGCGGGACGACCGGGGCGGAGGACAGCTGGGCCAGCGGGGAGGGGGCCAGCGCCACGACTGCCGTCGACGAGAAGAACGCCGCCGAGAGCGAGTCGTCCGGCGCCAGCTCGCGCCGCGCGAACGCGAACAGCTCCCGCTCGGCGCGCTCGCGCTGGGCCGTATAGGCGAGCATCGACCCGGAGACGTCGACCGCCTCCTCGACGCAGACCGGCCCCGTCGTCAGCCGAGGGCCCACGAGCGCGGCCCCGTCAAGGCTGGCCGGCTTCTCGCTCTCATGGCAGGCGACCAGCGCGAGCAGCAACAGCACCAGGAGCAGCAGTGCCCACAGCAGGCGGCGCAACCAGACGGGCAGGCTCCGCCGGGGCGCCGGCTGATAGATCCGGCGATACATCGGCATGCGATCCCAGACGGTGTGCCGGATGGGGCTCGTCACCGCATCCACCAGCCTGCCCCCCTTGGCCTGTGCCCGTTGCCATTACGGCACCGCACTCGCGACCACATGTTTCGTGCCCGTACGCTCCCCGTACGCAGCCTCGCGCCTGGTTCGCGGAGAACCCCCGCTCCCGGCATTTCCACCCGGCCGGACAATCGCCGGCCATACGGTCCGCACCTGGACCCGACTAAACCAAACCGTCAGCGTTGACGGCCGGGATACGCCACAGCCAACTCAACCATGCCAGAATTGTCGCACAATGCCGCACGAATCGCGCAATGTAATATGCGGCACCGCTTCAACAAGATCGATACCTTATTTTCACCGGCGGCCGGCCGGGACCTACCTCGCTCGGTCACGCCCACTTCGCCCAGAGTCCTGGCCTCGTCCGGCCAGCCAAAAGTCACGAAGTCACGGGGAGCCGCGGGAAACTCCCCAGCCCTCGGGCCGCGAGCACAATCGGTCAGAATCAGGAATGTGAATGTTACAACCTACTGTCCGATGGAATCAGGGCCTACGCCCCAGGAAACGACGCCACCCCATGGAACAGGTGACGAACAGGAAAGACAATGTAGCTGACCACAATCCCGACGAGATACGTGCAGGCGAGAGCTTCCATGACACTCCAACCGGCGATTGGACGGCCGACATCGTCGCCACGCGATTATATATTCTCACCAGCGGCCGGCAAGTGGCGATCCGTGTTGTCGGTTGTGCGACGAGAATACTCTCGGCTCACCTGACCCGGCACGACGGGAACCGGCCGCGACGTCAGTTGAGTGTTTCCAGTTCGGTCTCCTTTCTCCGGTAAAGTCCGGCAGCGCCGCGTCGCCGGCCACTCCGCCGACCGCGGGAACCGCTGACGGGCAGGCAGGGAAACCAGCAAACAGTTGACCAGGCAGATTGCTTCGGGAGACCACCTGTGCCGATGCCGAGCGGATCGTCGGCCACGGTCACTCGGCAGCTCCGTGCTCGTTGGCAGCGTGACCCGGGAGCGGCGGGGCTCGTGGGCGGCGGCTGACACGCCGGCCGGCCGTCGGACCACCGCCCACCCCGCTCCCGCCCGACCCGGTGGGGGCCGTCGCCGCCTCCGGCCCCCACCGGTGGTCACGGGCCGAGCACCGCGCGGGTTGACCTCCCGCCGAGTACCCCAGCCGGCCACCCTCACCCCAATACAAGACGGAACCAACTTACGTCAGAGTAGCCTCCTAACTCCATCAGCACAAGGTGCAAGACGAAGTTGCCGTATGATCACACGCGATGAGTGCGGGCAACTCGGACGAACTGGACCGGCTCGCGGTGGCCAACAAGGACGTGGTCGCCGAACTGGCGAGCGAGGTGATCAACCACGTCCGCGGGCGAGCGGCCCGGCCATGCGTGGTGGTCGGCGGGTTCGGGTCGGGCAAGACGCACGCGCTGACCGCGGCCCTCGACTACGCGCGGCGCGAGGTGGGCGACGGGATCGTGGTCGTGTGGGTGCCGCTTGGCGGCCTCGGGGTGGTCTCGTACGCCGGCCTGCTCTATGAGATCGTCGTGGGTCTCGCGGCCGCTGGCTTGGCGGACGCGACGGAGACCGCCCGGCACCTGTGGCAGCGGCAGCAGATCAAGGAGCTCGAACGCCTCGCGCTGCAGGAGCTGCCGGGCTCGGCCCGGCTGGTCGTCGTCATCGAGAACCTGGATGCCGTCGTCGAGCAACTGCAGGCCACCGACGCGGCGGACTGGGACACGCTGCTGTCAAAGCGATCGGGGCCGCTGATCGTGGGCTCGGCCGCCCGGCCGGTGCCCGGGCTGGTGCCACTCCTGCTGCGGCCGTTGTCCGCCGATGAGGCGCTCCGGCTCGTGAGCGAGCACCTCCGCGACGAACCGGCTGTGATCACGCCGGAACTGGATACCGAGGTGACCGGCTACAACGAGCTTGTCCAGGGCAATCCCCGGTTCTGGACGCTGGCGGCCGGCCACCTGGCCGCGGGTCGGGCCGACCCGCTCGGGCTGGCTTTCGATGAGTTCCTGCATCAACTCGACCTCCATTTCACCGAGCGGCTGCGATCGCTGGCCCCGGGCGAGCGGCGGATCGTCATCGAGCTCGCGCGGGCGGGCCGCCCGCTGACGGTCACCGAGCTGGCCAACCTGTTGGGCGTGACCAACCAGACCGCGATGAGCTCGATCCGGCGGCTCACCGACACGTGGGTCAAGCGGGTCGACGCGGTACCGGGCACCGACAAGCGACTGTCGTGGTACGACCTCCGAGAGACGCTGCTGCGCTACCACGTGCAGCGACCGGACCGCCACAGCTCAACCGACCTGGTCCGGCACGTGCAACAGCACTGGTACCGCCAGGCGGGTCGGGACGGGCGCGGCACAGTGCCCACAGTGGACGGTCACCTGCTGACGGAGTCGCTGGACGAGTTGCACAAACGGGTCGAGAAAGTGGGGACCAGCGGCCACCCCGACACCGCCCGTCGGCTCGCGCGCCGGCTCCTGGTGGAGCGGGCGACCACCAACGGCCTCACCAACCGAGCCACGTTGCACGCGTTGATGGCTCTGGGCGCGTGGACTGGCCACATCGGCGACAAGCGGGGCGGCCGGACGATCCTGACGGCCGCGCTGCGGGATGCCGAGGTCCTGCTGGGCGAGAACGCCACCGAGACGCTCACGCTCATGCTGGACCTCGCCTGGATAAACATCGATCTTGGTAACTACGAGCAAGCCATCGCCGCCTATGATGCGGTCATCGCGCGGGCCGGCCAACTCGGCAAGAAGGGGCTGCCCATCGTGCTGCACGCCCGCCAGGACCGGGCCCGGGCGATCGGCGAGAACGGGGATCCGGCCGCCGCGGTCGCTGAGTTCACCGAGGTGCTCGCCGCCCGCAGCCAGCACTACCCCAAGGCACACCGCGACCTGCGAACCTGCCGCCACGGGCTGGCCTGGTGGACCGGCAAGGCGGGCGACCCGGCCGGCGCGGTCAGCCTGTTCGACGCCATGGTCAAGGACCGGCGAGCCAGCGTGTGGGAGAAGTTCCACTACCGGGCCGCGGCCGCGCACATGGCCGGCGAGGCCGCCGAGCGGGCCGCCGCTGATGGCGTGCTGAACCCGGGCGAGGCGGTCCGCCGCTATCTCGACCTCGCCGAAGACATCCTTCGATCGGACCACGCCGGCTCGCCGCTGGCCCGCACCGCGAGAAGCGACGCCCTGAAATGGGCATTGCGCGCCGAACCGCTCGACCCGAATGACCTGCCCATCACGGCGGTGCAGGCCGAGGACTTCGCGGCCATGATCGGCGACGCGCTGCAGGCGGGTCGGCTGTCCCTCGCCGACGTCCTGGCGTTGCGGCCGAGTCGGGCGCAGGCCGACGCGCTGGCGGAGGTCCTGGTGTTCGCCCGCCAACCGCGTCCGCCCCGCTGGCGAATCGACAGCGCCCGGGAACTGGCGCCCCACATGAGCGCGCCCAAGGCGGCGCTGATTCTGAAAATCGGGCACGCGCTCGACGGTGACCGCAAGGCCGAGTCCGGCCTGCCCGCCGAATGGAAACCAATCCTCGCCGAAATCCGCGCCCTCGACGCCGGAACGGGGCGCCCGATCTGAGGTCCGGCAACGGCTAACGGAGACGCATCCGTGCGCCCCGGACGCGCCGGTCACGCGCGACCATGCGCGGCAGGATCGGCGAGCGCGGCGAAGCGGCCCGGCGAGAGCGCGGCCAGCAGCGAGGTCACCGGCGGGCCGGGCAGCGGCGGCGGAGGTTCGTCGAGGACCACCGCGGCGGCGAGGGCGGCCATGGCGGGCGCGGTCTGCATGCCGTAGCCGCCCTGCCCGGCCAACCAGCAGAAGCCCGGCTCGCTGAAGCCCACCACCGGGTTGCGGTCGGGGGCGAAGGTCCGCAGCCCGGCCCACGTCGTGCGGACGTGGCGCAGGTTCAACGTCGTGGCCGCGTTGACCCGCTCCAGGGCCAGCGCCACGTCCTCGGTCTCGGGGCGGGCGTCCACCGGGTCACTGGGCGTCTCGTCGGCCGGCGAGATGAGCAGCCCGTCCCCCTCCGGCCGGAAGTAGAACTGGTCGGCGACGTCGGCCACCAACGGCCAGGAGCGGTCGACGGACGGCGCGCTGACCACCGCGATGGTGCGCCGGTACGGCACCAGCCCCAGCGCCCGCTGGCCACAGCGCCGGGCCACATCGTCGGCCCAGGCACCGGCCGCATTGACCACCACGCGGGCGCGCACCCGGCCGAGGCTGGTCCGCAGCACCCATCGGTCGGCCACCCGCGAACCGTCGTGAAGCGACACTCCTGTGTGGACGCCGACGCCGCCGGTCACGGCGAGGCGACGGTAGTGTTCCAGCAGCCCGGCGACGTCGAGATCCTGCGCCCCGTCCTCAATGGCGGACAGCTCCGCCCAGCCGGGCCGGATGACCGGACACCGCGCCCGGACCTCGTCGTCGGTGGCGATCCGCAGGGTTGGTTCGGCCTCGACCAGGGCGGCGAGCTCGGGGGCATGCGCCGGCGGGGCCAGCCACAGCAGGGGTCGCGGGTGCAGCAGGCCGACCTCGTCCAGGGTGGCCCGCGACGCCTGGGTCAGCGCCCGGATCTCCGGACTGCCGTACGACTCCAGGAACGCGGCCGCGGACCGACCGCTGGTGTGGTAGGCGAGCTGCTTCTCCCGCTCCAGCACGGCGACCCGCAGCCCGCCCCGGCGGGCCAGCTCGCCCGCGACCGAGACACCCGCGATGCCGCCGCCGACCACGGCCACATCCAGATCGAGGTCAACCGCGCCGTGGGACCGGCCACCGTACGCATCCACGCGCCCAGGCTACGTGACCTCCTCTCCCCCGGTGATCACGCGTTCGGTTACGGCCGCGCCGCCCCAGGGCGACCGCGCGCCGCCCTGGCCGGTCACCCGACCGTCGTCCGCAGCGCCTCGTTGAGCCGCTCGCCGAGCTCCCGGACGATGGTGGCGCCTTCCTCGCCCTTGGTGCGCCAGGTCTTGATGAGACCCTGGCTGCTCCGCAGCGTGTTGAGGGCCCGCCGGACCTGACTGACGAGAACCGTGGCCACCGACATCACGGTCCATTCGGAACGGGCCTGCCCCTGGCTGGCCCAGGCGGCGAGAATCGTCGGCAGCGGCGTGGGCGGGTCGTCGGGCGCGCGGTGCGCCTCGAATAGTTCACCGACCATTCGGATCTCGATGGCGGAGTGCAGCACCACCTTGGCCGGGTGCAATGATTCGTCGGGCACGGGAATGGTCTTGATGACGCGCCACAGCCAACTGGCGAGCTCGGCGGCTTCAGTGATCACACCACTGGCCCGCGCGGCTGGATCATCGCCGAATTTTTCGGTCAGTTCGTCAACGAACCGAATCGGCAGCCGGTCCACCACCTCAGACAACAGTTGGCCGCCCCGTTCGGCGACGGTATCCGCCCCGGCGCTTGCCGCCGAAGCCACGCTCTGCATACGGCTCCGCACCACCGTCGCGAAGTCCGTCAGAGTCTTCAACCGCTCGCTGGCGGAAGCGTTGGTGCCGAACAGCACCCGCAGGTCGAGGCTGGACAAAGAATCCTGGTCGCCGGGCATGCTACCCCCATTTCTCCGCACAACACCGGAGGAAACCGACACGCGAGTGCCGAACAGCCGCGCACGCAGCCGTGAAACTCAGCTGGGGAAACGAGCACCCGGCGTACCAGTTCGGAAACAAGTCTCGCCATTGACGGTGGCGCGTCAATCAGCCATTTGTACCATCTGCGCCGCGAAAATTCCTGTTCCGGCGGCATGCTCGGTCCGCTCCTCGCTCGCAAGCTCGCCGCGATGCTCCCTCGGGCCGCCGGATAAATTCGTCGCCACGACTCCCGGGCTCTTGCCAAGTGGGGTGCGTCACCGCATGATATGCGGTACTCAGCCGCGTCGCGTCCCTGTCGGCGACGCTATTAGCGGCGAAATAATCTGGTGGAGCAGGCCCGAGTTCAAAGGAGAACCGTGTCGGAGCGGCGGATCGAGAACAAGGAAGCCCCTGATGCGAGCCAGACCCGACCGCGGGAGAGCAGGGACACGGTCCGGCGTCCTGGGTGCGATCGCGATCCAAGGGGCGCTCAGCAAGGCAACCGGAGGTAGTTGACTACCCGGTTGGTTGACCGGGGGTGTGCCGTCGTGAACGCCGCCGGACGGCACACCCCCCACACCCAACGGGATCGGCGCCGATCGGACGGCAGGTTGGCGCTGATCAGGCGATGACGGGCATGACCTCGGGCGCGGCCAGGGCGGGGATGGGGATCTCGAGGTACGACAGCCCACGCAAGTCGAGCCAGGCGCGATCCGGGGCGCGCACGATCCGCAGTAGCACCGAGCCGCAACTGGAGCACCGCGCCACGATCCCGGGGGCCCGGCTGTACACGTGCGCCTCAGCCACCATCGCCTCGCGGCCGCAGGTGGCGCACCGCCCCCGGGCGACGGTCAGGTCGACGGCGAACAGTTCCCGCGCCGCCCCGGCGATGTCATTACCGTCCACCCATTCAGCTACATCTGTCTTACTGGCTACGTCTGTCTTGCTGGCTATGTCTGTCATGTCGATCCCCACTGTCACCCGGTCGGCCCGAAGCGTTCGGTTCGGATGGCGGCCGGGTCATGGCCCTCCGCCACGAGCAGATCGGCCACCGTCTCGACGAACCCGGTCGGCCCGCAGACGAAGCAGGCCGGGGCGAGGGTGGCCGGCCACCCGGCCTCGGCGAGCAGCTCGGCATTCAGTCGGCCCGCCGGTCGCCGCCACCCGGGGGGCGTCTGTCGCGTGTAGACGATCGTCACGTCGAGCCCGTGGTCGTCGCGGACACGCCGGGCGAGCTCCTCGCCGTAGATGAGCGTGTCCGGGTCCCGGACCGAGTAGATGAGCCGGAACGGCACCCGGCTGCCCGCCTCCTTGCGGGTGCGGATCATCGCCATCAGGGGCGCGATACCGGAACCGCCCGCAACCAGTAGTACGGGTTCGGGCCGCGACGGCTCCCAGACGAAGTAGCCGCCCACCGGCCCGCGGATCTCGAACTGGTCACCCACCATCGCGATGTCGCACAGCCAGGGCGATACCTCGCCGCGCGGGATGCGCTGCACCAGGATCTCCACAGTGGACACCGCATACCCAGCCGAGGCCCGCGCCGCCGACGCGAGCGAATAGGAACGCTGGGTTGTGTACCCGTCGGGGGCGGTCAGGCGAACGTCGACGTGCTGACCGGCGATGTGGCCCGGCCAGTCC
>Ga0065720_1005069_pt1 | contig 12513 bp, 8 predicted proteins | sample Thericmetagenome_FD_59107 | JGI IMG/M metagenome (GOLD analysis project Ga0065720, IMG submission 59107) | Thermophilic microbial communities from the Joint Bioenergy Institute, California, USA of rice/straw/compost enrichment - eDNA_2 v2... | ecosystem: Engineered > Solid waste > Grass >... | reverse complement strand
GAGACCATTCTTACTATGGCCTAGCAGCAAGTCTGGTAGAGATCGGATGGCCGGCGGGGAGACGTTCAGCCCGAGATCGCCACCTATAGCGCTCCAGACTCCAAATGTTATCCGGCGGGGATCCAACCAACCAGTACAGTATTTGAGTCTGAATCGTGCGCCACACTGGGAAGAGAGCGCGGAGGGTCTTGTTCATCGCCTGTATCGCGATCCCAAGGTCGACTTGGTGTGTGTAGAGATGAGTCTGCCGCTAACACTTGCTCGCATGGGGCCTAGATCTAGTTGAACTAGGCCGTATGAAAGCGAAGGGACCACCGCTCCGCGGAAAATTCGGGGAGTTGCAATTGGAGGGAGGCCGCGGCGAGTATTGCAGACTCTGGTGAGGAGACCCACTAATGAAGTAGTAGCTGATGCTCTTGCGGAAACCTGTGCTTTGAGGCTGAGGCGAGAGTCGAGGGTGACTCCTAGCCACTTGATGGAGTGAGATGGGACAACATCCTGACCCCCGCCAGATACGCGGATCCTAGATGAGTCCATTCTCGACTTCGTCGCCCCTTTGCCACGCGGTGGAATGTACAAAGCGTTCGTCTTTCTAGGGTCGATCCTAAGGCCGAGGCCCCTCGCCTTCTCGCACAGCTCAGAAGCACGGAGGGAGGGGTGAATACTAATTGGAAAGGGTCACGGCTCCACGTGTGCAGAGCGTAGTCATCCATGTAGGCGAAGGCAGCACCCTGGCTCGGGCGGGCAAGCGGGAGTGTGAAGAGAACGAAAAGAATAGGGGACCAGGGAGAGCCTTGAGTCTCGCCAGAAGGGTTAAGAATCACAAGTCCGGCGGCGGCGATCCAAGTTGTGAGGAGTTCGCCACGGGGGTTTGTCTGAGAATGAGGGTCCCAGAGTGGGTGATTTGTGTCGAAATCGCCGACAATAATGTGTGATTGCGAGGCCCGGATTGATCGAAGGAAGCGCCAGGCCGGGAAAGCGAGTTCGTCTCTTGGATGAATATAAATGCAGACAATCTGAAGGTTAGAGAAGGAGATTGAGACTGCAAAATGGAGAGGGTCATGGAGCGTAGAGAAAGGGAATTTTTTATCAATATAGATTGCCGAGCGACACTCAGGGTCATCCGAGGAGATCACGGTAAAACCAGGGTGTCTCCGGACCTTGCCCCTTATGACTGCAGGTTCCTGGACACAGACGAGTGGGATCTTATGTCTGACCGCAAGCTCGAGAAGCCTGTCTGTGTTTGCGATGGATTTCTGAGTGTTAGCAGATAGGATTTGGAGAAACCTGCTACGCTTCTCTGACATTAGATCGTGTTAATCGGGTCGGGAGATTCGGGCCGGTCGCGGGGCGGAAATGATTGTTGGATGGTAGAGAGCGGCTTTGAGTCAGCTGCCGCTCTCTCCAGGGCGCGCAGACGAGAAACGGCGCGCTCAATGTTAGAGCGTGTAAATGCTCTCTTGGAGATTCTTCCGGCAAAGGCTTTCTTAGCCTTAGAGCGGCTCACCAGCACCCAGTCAGGAGGCGACAGCGAGCTAGAGCTGCTATTCGCTTTGTCTGAGCTTGATTCTGAAAGTATAATGGAGAAATCTTGAGTAGAGCGTTTTTCCTCTCCTGGGAGTGAGTTTTGCGAGGGAGTAGCAAGGGTCGCAGCGGGGGTCGAGGTGCTCCTCTTGCATTCCGCTACCTTTGTCTTGTACGCTGCACGGCCAGCTTTCCGGGAGACCGCTCTCTGCTCGCGGGTAGGCTTAAGGACGCGGCCTTGAGAGACTTCACAGGTCAACCTATCAACACGGACCCGCTCATCCAACAAGAGGTAGCGGCCGTTACACACCAGAAGGATGCGAAAGTTCTTAACTTCCACACACCAGCCGGATTTAACTGGGACGCGCGGGTAATCAGATCGCGAAGGAAGCCGATGTGGTTAACCAGCATTGATGACCTCTGCAGGAGAGGCCTGACTCCAGAAAGCGTTTGAGGGGTCAGCTTTATCGACCTGAAGGAAAACACGCTTGCTGGAAGAGCGGTCCGAAGACGACGGTTGCACACGAGCGTCGGCGGAGGACAAGTGACTGCGGGTAGCTTGTTCCTTGTTCCGAGTAGAACGCGGAGTGGCGGGAGCTGAGGGGCTTGGGGGCTCAGGAGAGGCCGGGGCAGCAGCGGGGGCGGGAGCTTGTGTCATCTTCACTGCTTCCGGACCAGGAAAGAGTGAAGCTTTTCAATGATAGACTTGCCGACCTTTCTTTCGAGCGGACTTGACAGACTGCTTTCGACCGCAGCGATGGCGTCCACGAGCTTTTCGACTACCGAGATGGTAGTATTAAGCTCCTTAAGCTGGTCGTCTCTGGCTCTCCTGAGTGTGGCCAGAATGCTGGAACCAACTTGAGCCATGGTGCGTCGTTGACCCCTGAGATGGAACACGCTGGTCCAGCTGGTCCGGGGGTGGGAGATGGGAGGTTGAGCTGTGCCCCTGGACCAGCTGGACCAGCGGGCACAACTATAGATAGTATAATTATGCCCGCCAGCGTCGTGGGCACGGCCCAGTACGCCACCAGGGTAGAAGGTGGCCGGAAAATAGAACCATCATCATCACCATCAGCGGGCACAAGCTTTCGCGCGTGTTTATTTCTAAAAAAAGGGTTTTTCTCTACGCAATGTACTTAGCAACCATTTTCCGCCGTCGCCATGGGCACGACCCGAATACCTAGATATGGTAGATAGTGGTCGAAAAATATACATACATACATACATTTTCCCCATTTCCAAGCGCATCTTACGAATGTTTTACATCGTAACGATCTGCGCACTCCTTGAATATAACCTAAACGCCAACTACTAACCGAAACTGTAACCTTAGCATTAAGCGATGACTTTATACTCCTCTTTTGATTTGAAGGCTCTCCAAGTGTACAAGGTTTCATAGTTATGGAAATTAGAAATAGTTCTTAGCTCTGCTTAGAGAAGGCTTATCAAAACGGCATTCCAAACTTTATCTCTTTAAAGTGTAAACACTGTATCTTCAGCCACGTTACGGATACATTTAGTCTTTAAGTTCTCCAATGCTAAGTTTTCTTTTATTTGGAGTTTAATGTATAAGCACTTAAGTATGCACTTCTCTGCATCTTCTCCAGTTTATGTGAAACAATTACACATTAACTAAGTATAAGATTAGATTGCAAGTAATATCCAGGTTCGAATGCTAAATGCTTGCAGTGCAGGATTTCTTATTGGTAACCCTTATTCAATAAGCTTATATCCTACTTTTAGTTGATGATCCATTGCTTTTCTTTTCTTGCGTGTAAGCATTTTCTGTCCCAATATAAATTATACAGCACAACTTTTAATGTAGACTAATATATTAGTCATCACCTTCTAACTACCATATCTGCTAGCCCTTTCAATCTGCTTGGCAACTTTTCTGGCGTAAAACAAGTCTTAAAAACCCTTGTCGAGCTCTTCAAGCTTGCTTGCTTTTCTTGCCTTCACTGTTTACCTTACCTTCCCAAAATGTATATATATTTTCGACCACTATCTACCATATTTCGGTACTCGGCTCATGCCCACGGCAAGAGGTTGCTAAGAACATTGCGCGGGGGAATCCCATTTTTAGGAAAAACCCGCGCGTAGTTTGTTCCCGCTGGTCCGGCTGGTCCAGGCGGGTAGCTTGTACCCACCGGCTGAAGCGGGAAAGTCGGAGTTGATCGTGGCCAAAGACCAGGTGAGTGTAAGGTGGAGGGGGCCGGATCCGAACCGACGACCTGCCGGGCCTTAGCAGGCTTTTTCAGACGCAATGCACTCCAACTGCGCTATCCCCCCATCGATAGCTTATCTAGCTATTTAGAAAGTATCGGTTGTATAAGAATGATTTGATGTGCTCCCAACTTTGTCTATAAGTTAATCATTATAATCCTAAAATATTCATATCTTATGAAAGTACTCGATAAGCCTCATTGAATGAAGCGATGATACCTAAAACAAATAGTATACGCAAGGTATACTTAGTGTCAACCTTCAAATATAACAAGATGCTAAGAGTACTGTATTGCGAGAAATAAATATTTCGTAGGAGAGTAACCAATCATGTACCATATATATTGGAATAGCAGATAGTAGTATCTCGTGACATTTTCTAATCAAAGATTTGACATAAACTCCACCTTGCTACAAATAGTGGAATTTCACTAGGAATAAGTACTATGGTATCGCTTTACATACTGAGCTATCCTTTGTAATTCCGATGTGTAACTCAGAAACTAAAGTTCCGTTTTTTGTCTAAACTGTCCTAGACAAGTCTTCCCTGAAAAACTTAATCTAATAAACGAAAAAATACAAACTAGCAAAATGATATAATATGCTATAATGCTGTTATCACTAAGACAAATTAGATTTATCTTCGAATTCTGATATTACTCTTATATATGTTAGATATTTTACTAACTATTTTCAGGGCATAATGAATAGGAGTATATGACTAAGAAAAGCTATAGACTTCGTCAAGGTTAAGGATTTCCAGGTAGTACACGTAAGATAGAGAACCTTATATAAGAATATCGGAAGGTCGAAATTACCCATACATTATATCATCATTGACTAACTATGTCGATAGAACCTTTATTACCTGTAGGGTATATATAGCTAGCAGCTGAAACAAAATGGCATGACTTTAAAGCTATATAGCTAGTCGAGGTTCCAAGTATCACGACCAAGAAGGCTCTATCTGGGGGAGTGGATTCCGTGCAGCCAACTGATTAGGGTAAGAGGGAACTGCGACCCATCAAACCAGGTATCCGCCCCCAACAACCAAGCATTGAAAGGCGCTCCTCAAAGCCAAGAGGCATTGATCCTCAACGCCCAACATGTGACCCTCAACTGTCTGTTCCATCAAGGAGGAAAGAACAAAAGAAGCTACAGGGGTAGACGTAATGTATATAAATTCCCGGCAGGACCATCTGGCTTAAGCTCTCCAGTCAGCAAGACAACCAGTTGCTTACCAACTGGTGACCACAACAGCCATTTTGGTTCTGTGAGAACTCCTCCTGCTCAATCCAACAGCCTGGAATCTGTCGAACCTATCCTAGAAGGTTGCTTTGGATCGTCACCGTCAGACCAAGCACGCTTCTATTGGTGTGTGTCCTATTGCTACTTAGGGCAACCCAGACGCAACTCGGCTCGATGCTAGAGCTTTTCACAAAACCTTCAATTTATACCTGAGCTGTGTCAACGAGCTTCGCCAATATGGTGAGATCCTTGACCCGTTGACATTAGAGCCTCTCCCTATTCCTCTAAATCTTTTCCTCGCCTTCCCTCGCCTGCAGTCAGAGCAGACGAAGAGGAGGCGTCAGAACCACTCGATCGTTGTTCCACAAGCTCTCCTCAATGGTTGAATTCCCTTTGCTCTTGTTGATTGTAAAGAATGTCTCTCCTCTCTTCCCGTAATCTACGCGCAGATTTCTGCTAGTAGGCTTTCCCTCGCGTACTAGGGTTCATTTGTAAGTAGTTATTGTTAGGATAGCTATGCCCGCCGTCGCCGTGGGTACGGCCCAGTACCCCGTCCGGGTAGAACGCGGCCAAAAAATTGATGCATCATCATCATCATCAACCACGCTTCTAGAGCGGTATCATCACTAGGGTGTAAACTATGTTGGTGCCTTGGTAGGCAGTAGAATTTCATTAGGTGAAACAGTCTTATGAGTATATAATCACATGTATATAGCACAGCAGCGGGCCTTGAATTATCATACTGTATCTTGAACCGATTACTGGTTTTCTCAGGCCTTCTCCGACTTTGATTTAAGCTGTGCTTGGCTAGTTCATATAAGTCATACACGTAGGCTCCTACCGTACTTAACACTGGCCCTTTACTGCCTTCAGAACATTCAATTCTTCAAACATTAAAACTGTAATCGCAATGCATTTGCAGAATGATAAAGACACCTCGGAGTATTATAGTGCGCACAAGCATCACAGAGCAGTCTGGCCGGACGGAGCAGCCAAAGCATGTTAACGATGCCAGTTATATTGTACTGGACAACTCGTTGCAGCGCGCCTATTACGAACATGAAGAAATTTTTGGCCAAAGTTATTTAGTTTAAGTCAGAAATAACACTTTTTCTGGGATAGAGGGAGCTACTTTCTAATGCAATGCGTTACTACCAAAGATAGGGCCCCTAAGTGCTTGATTTTTTTAAAATGATGTCAGGTAGTCCGTCGCGAACAGCTCGGTATGTGCCCTATCGCTAGCTGGGCAATCCAGATGCAGCCCGGCTTGATGCAGGCGCTTTTTACAAAACCTTTAATTTATACCTAAGACGGGTCAACGATTTCCGTCAATATCGAGGGATCCTCGACCCGCTGACCCTCGAACCCATTCCCATCCATCCAGTTTCTCCTCGTTTTTCCTCACCTGCCGCCAGAGCAGAGGTAGATGAGGTAGATCCACTTGAGATTATTCTCTCACAGGCGTTCCCCAATGGGTGGCTTCTCCTTCTCTCTTCATACTTTGTAAAGAATATGCCTTCTTCCCTTTGATTCACGCGCAGGTTTCTGCCATCCGGTTTTCCCTGGCGCAGGACTCTATAAGTTGTAAGTAGCTATAGATAGTATAACTTTGCCCGCCGGCGTCGTTGGCGCGGCCCAGTGCCCCAGTAGGGTAGAACGTGGCCGAAAAATAGAATCATCATCATCGTCTTGATCGGTATGTTCTTTTAACATCTTCCATCCTGCTTTTCTTAGCAGAACCTCCCTCTTTGAGTAGCCGTGACATATGTAGAATTGTTGTATTTTGCTACTAGGTATACGGAGACCAACAGCGAGTATGTATATTTACAAAAGTCGTGCTTTATGGTTTATCCTCACTATAGAGCCAATACTGATATTACCTCAGATGATATGACGCAAATCTAAGAGCAAAGTAGTGCTGCTATATATTACTCGTCTAAACACATCTATGTCGTTGATCAAGGTATAGTTGCTTAAATTTTTAATATTATTGAAATGTGCAATAGTAATACATACAGTAGATAGTTCAGCAAACTATGGCATTACTAGTTAAACAGGGAACTAAATTCTCTTGATATAAAAAGCAGGAGTAATAAGCGTCAAAGATTAGGTACAAGTCAGGCCTTTATTTATTAATACGACTACTAGACAAGCCTCAGTATTATGGTCCAGATGCGGACCAGTAGCGCTCCGCAACAGCGGAAGAATGACGAATAGGGAAGCACTGAGTGGGACATGGAGACGTATCAATCACAGGCAGGGTAAGTTATTGACGCCAAGAACCACTCATGATCGGCTTCTGCCCTAGACATGATTCTAGTCTTGATTATTGATTAAGGGCAGGGCATGCATACCAATGAACCTCGAGCATATCATGTATATAGAATCTCCTATCTCCACAACTACGATGGGGACTTCCTCATTCAGCAATAGAAACATTTGTTAACCAATAACTGGTGACCGCAGTAAGCCACAAAAAATACTGTGTGAGGACGCTAATCCCTTTAATTTTACAACCTGGTTACTCTCTCCGGACCCATCTCAGGAGGTTTTGGAATTGTCACATGACAGGTATGTTAGCTGTAGTTTATTCTTTGGAGATTTCAATATCTAGCAGTGTCTATACCTTTAGAAGCTGATAGAGAACAAGATCGCTTGCTGATCAAGAGATGCAAGGCGAAAGATACGTAAAGTATATATTTGTAAACGATTATATACCTTGCAATACCTATTATTAACGACTTAGTTTATATTATGCCTAAAGCTGATGGTCATTCTATAGCATATATGACCCCTTTATAGCAATTAGATAAACGCGGCATATATACATATCTGAGTCCAGTATAAGTGAGTAGATTCTAGTAGGCCTACTATAGAGGCTAGATTTAGTGTTAAAAGGTTTAGCTACTTTCATGTTTTCAGCTAGTAAAGCTGGCTATGAGTCTCGGTACAAGCACATGTGCCTGGTGTTTGAGCTAGGGCATGTTCTGGGTAGAGAAACCAAAATAAACAGTTTTCTGTACCTGTCGTATCTAGAAACCATATACGCCTCTATATAGTATGCCTTAAAATTTATCTATATCAAATTCGAAAGATAATGAATACAAGAATCTAATATAGGTTATATCAACTTGTTAACAAACTGAAAATCTGTATTCTGCACGTTTGCTCCCAGTAGAGAAGGTTAGAATGCCTTATTTACTTGCTAGGTAGTTGACAAACTATACATGTGTATGTATTTCCTATGTTAGTTCCACAATGAATAACCTTCAATACATGGTATAAATAATGATGTGAAAATTTATGCTACATCTATCACCCGATTAACACTCAAGGGAACCTAACCTAAGATGCTGTCATAATAGTCAAAGTCTGGAGGTTGCATTGTAGTTATAAGAGAGTATGCTCTTTGTACTAGGTTGTTGAGAGTTAATTTTGTTAAGAAAACAGATGATCACTGTTTAACGTATATTATTCTACTCCAAAAGAGCATTTTCGCTTTGTAAATTTAATACTTGAATGGCGTGCTCTAACAGTGTGGAAGACCATTCTAGTACTTGTCGGTAACGAGTTTGTATTGATAAAACTAACAACCTCTATCAGTTGCACCTAGCACTGATTGCTTACCTTGCACAATAGGGGGGATGGCGCAGTTGGAGCGCATTGCGCCTGAATAAACCTACTTTGGCCTGGCAGGTAGTCGGTTCGAATCCGGCTCCCTCCACCTCGCACTCACCTGGTCTTTGACCACGATCAACCCCGACTTCCCCGCGCAAGCCAGTGGGTACAAGCTGCTAACTGGGCTTCGACCAGCTCAACCTCCCATCTCCCCGCTTCGACCAGCTGGACCAGCGGGTACAAGCTTTCACGCGGGGTTTTCCCCAAGAAGGGCTTTTCCCCACACAATGTACTTAGCAACCTCTTACGCCGTCGCCGTGGGCACGACCAAAGTACTTAGATATGCTAGATAGCGGTCGATAAAAAATACATACCTAAATACCTTGCACAGTAGTTCTTCGATCAGTCACCTGTGTCATAGCCAACAGAACGAGGTAGGCCCTGCGAAGAAAATAGGACGTAGATGCCGAAGAGCAGAACATCAAGAATATTGTCATCGCCAAGACTAAATATATCATGGCGTGATACTCCAGTTCACCGGTGATACCTGTGATGGCAGGAGAGATACTGACGGAGAGCTTGATGTATATAGAACCAGCTAGCTAATGTCTAAGAGTTCCTTAGTAGGCAATAAGAGGTGTCGACCAACCACTTTAGTTACCTCGGTAAATCAAGTACACTATTGTATCTACCGTGTGAGACTCAAGGGTCTTATTTGGACAACTTGGCTACTACCTTCGAACCCATCTTACGAAGTTATGGAATCATCATAGGCTGAACTTTTGTCATACGGGAAGTCTGGCTTCTCTAGTTCCAGCCCTACAAGCTCAAAACAACAAGCCATTTCACTCTGTTCCCCTTGTCGTTGTGGGCACGGCCCAGTAGCCCGCTTGGGTATAATGTAGCCGGAAAATAGAATCTTCGTCATTATCACTTTACTCTGTAGCAAACCAATGAACAAGTCAATTATAAATACCCGTGTATGGCGATTCTACAACTTCCTGGGATTGGTTCGAAGTAGTGGCTGGGTTGTAGAACCTAGGGACTGGGTATCCTCACACAGTTCAAGTATGGAACTCAATGAGGTCACCCATTGTCGGTTAACAACTTTTTCTGTTACTGATTGGAGAGTCTTCATCATGGCTTTGGGGGTGGGTGATTCTATATGCATATCTATATTCGAAGTCGTCTGTCTTCCTGTCTTTTTACTACTATTACCTGTTTTACCATTTTTGACGAGTTCTTCGCAGTTATTGCAGTGTATCGTAGTGTGAGAAATGTGATGCTTGCGCTTCTCCATTGATGGTCTGCCTCTTGACCCCACTAGAATCCTTCTATTGGTTGCCTCCTACTCTGTCTGTCGGGGAGCCGCCGAGTCCATTACCATATATGACACAAACTTCGATAGCAAACCCAGGCAATTTATCTACAGGAACCACTAAGGTTCTATAATTATTATAGTGTAGTAGCTTTTAAACTTGCAACTGGTTTCTACCCTCTCTTAAAAGGTTATTCTGGGTAGAACCCATTTGCCGTAAAGAAACGGGCAATAGATAGGGGAAAGAAAAATGCGTCCGGGACAACTAACAATCTAAAGGATCGAAGAATTATTACCGTTGTCAATGGGTGATGATGGTAAAGAACATGCTTGGCAAGCATTTAACGCCACTTCCGGCACCGCACGACTTCGAATATCACATGCGCGATAGAATTGCTTATCCTCCAAATCATGATTAAGGGCTCTCCAGTGACAAAAGAAGATAGTTACCAACCAAAAACTGATAGACGCAGCGACACAAACACTGCTTGTATAACAATCTGGCGGCTACAGAACCCTTATCAGAAGGTGGTCGAATCGTCACTCATAACGTAGGTAAGCACCTATATAAATTATCGAATAAGCCTTTAGTAAGCTATTTTATAGTGTTTGGAAATAGAAACATAGAAGGGACGGCATACGGCCTATTATGCATAGATGACATAAGACCATTAAAGAGTAGGGTATCACTACTAACGACAGGACATTTAAATAATAGTACGGTTAAGAGGCGCACTGAGATGGGTTCAAAAGGTGCTAGGCCACTGAACCTCAGAGACAGTAATTCTGACACAGTTCTAACGATCCATGTAATTACCAGGTGATCAGACAACTGTTTGTGTTGCTGACCAGGGGGCTTCTTCGGCCAGATGACCCTACCTGAAATCTATATACATTACATAAACCCTTGTGGCTTCCCTGCCTTCCTCAACAGCTCAGACTGTTAAGGGACAACATCACTTGATGTTGACGAACACTTTCCCAATGCTTGATTGTTGGGATTGTTGGTGGCGGATATCCGAGTTCGATGGGTTACAACTCCCTTTTACTCCAATCAGTCAGCACCACGGAAGCCATGTTCCCGGATAGAGGCGTTGTTGGTCGTGACAACAGGGGTGCTTACTGGGAAATGGGCTGGATACCAAAGGCCAATCAAACGCGGCTCGAGTCCTCAGGAGGTTGTCAGGTCAAGAGACACCGATCATCGACTTAAAATACCTTAGAGAATAAAGACAGACTTGATATATAAGTTAGATTCGTAGGCAGAAGAGAAGGAACTCCTCAGTAATGCAATAGTTGTGCATACCACTGGTAATCACGGTGCTTGTCACATCGGAGTGTACTCCGTTCTCTTTAAGCTCCAAGTCTTGGATCGTAAAATCCATCTAAAATGGCAAGATGTATCGTTACATGATAGCTGAGTGCATTAATCCATTGAGAACATATAAATTTTCAAGCTAAAAATGTCTAGTATTACAGAAGTTTGACCTATCTCTCCGATAACTACTTCCCTTTGATTGTATACAATACTGCTGTTATAGCTAACGATAATACGTTATCAACTCTTTGTGATAAGATACCCTGGACACTTTCACTCAGACTTTTAATAAATGGTTGCGCATAGTTGTTGATGTCTGATTACATTACAGGCCATAGGGAAAGAGGAAGCCACTAAAATAATATGGTAATCTCTAAACTGTAGCTCACATAAGTTGAACTGCGACTATTCCGTAACTTCCTGAAATGAGTATAAAGATAGTTCCCAGGTTGTAGAACCTGAGGAACTTGGATCATCGCAGTAAAATATGGACTTCACTGCCGTTACCAGTTGCTGGTTACAACTGGCTTTACCGCCGTGTGGATGAGTTCTCATCACGGCGCTGGGAAGGAGCAATTCTATTTAGCTATTTATACTCAAGAGCTATTGACATGTCCACTGTGTCATTCCAATTATCACGGAGCACTTCTTTAAATATTATCGGGTTTGCGCTCGATTGTAAGTGCTTTGTTGGCACCGATATTTTCCACCCTTTTCATTGGCTGACTACTATATGGCTATATAATGAGTAAGTGAAAGAAGTTTCTCTTAGACATTTTACATATACATCTGTCACTTATACTTTGGTTATGTCACGGTCATCCAAGGCCTTTCTAAAACTCCCCAGGCACGACCGGGTCCGTTGGATAGAGGATGATGATGAATCTATTTTTCGGCCACGTTCTGACCTAATGGGGTACTGGGCCGTGCCCACGACGCCGGCCGGGATAGTTACATTATTTACAGCTACTTACAACATTTAGAGTTCTGCGCCAGTAAAGACTAATGGCAGAAACCTGTGCGTGGTTTAAAGGAAAGAAAAAGGCATATTCTTTACAAAGCATAAAGAGAGAAGGAGAAGTCGCCCATTGGGGAAAGCATGTGGGAAAACAATCTCAAGTGGGTCTACCTCCTCATCTACGTCTTCTCTCGCGGCAGGTAAGGAGGGACTGGGTGGATGGGAATTGGTTCTAGTGTCAGCGGGTCGAGGATCTCCCCATATTGGCGAAACTCGTTGACCCGTCTTAGGTATAATTAAAGG
>Ga0065720_1003805_pt1 | contig 12513 bp, 8 predicted proteins | sample Thericmetagenome_FD_59107 | JGI IMG/M metagenome (GOLD analysis project Ga0065720, IMG submission 59107) | Thermophilic microbial communities from the Joint Bioenergy Institute, California, USA of rice/straw/compost enrichment - eDNA_2 v2... | ecosystem: Engineered > Solid waste > Grass >... | reverse complement strand
CCTCGTGCTCGGTCCACCGGCCCAGCCGCTCCACCACGTCGGGCAGCCGGCCGCGGGTGCCCGCGTACCCGGGCTCCTGGGACACCACCGGCAGCACCCGCAGCCGGGGGCAGCGCGCCGCGAGCGCGGCAAGGTCCGCCTGGTCGTACAGCTCGGCGGCGGTGCGCGCGCCGTGCACCAGCAGGATGCCCGGCGCCCGGCCGGTGCCGGCGAGGTGCTCGACGATCGCCTTGAGCGGGGCGAGGCCGGTGCCGCCCGCCACGGCGAGCACGTCGCGGTCGCCCCGCGGCGGGGCCAGGCCCCCCATCGGCGGCCCGAGCATGAGCGTGTCCCCGACCCGGGTGTGCGAGACGAGCGCGGTGGAGACCCAGCCGCCGGGCAGCGCCCGCACGTGCAGCCGGATCGTGTTGTCCGCGCGGGGCGCGTTCGCGATCGAGTAGCTGCGCCAGACCCGGGGCCAGCGCGGGCTCTGCACGTTCACGTACTGGCCGGGCCGGAAGTGCAGCGGGCGCGCCGGGCGCAGCGTGAGCACGGCGATGTCGGGGGTGCGGCGCTCGTGGCCGACCACCTCGGCGAGCCACCACGGGGGCGCGCCCTCCGGCTCGGCCTTCGCCGCCTCGATCATCCGGTCCGCCGCCGTCCGGTACGCCGCCGCCCAGACCTCCTCGACCTCGGGCGTCCACATCTCGGCGGCGAACCGGCGCACCGTGGCGAGCAGCGCCTCGCCCATCGCCGCGTAGTGCTCGGGGAGCACCCCGTAGCTGCGATGGGCGCGGCCGAGCCGGTCGAGGTACTCGCCCAGGCTCTCCGGGCTGTCGATGCTCCACGCGATGCGGGTGAGCGCGGCGAACATGCGGTCGCGCTGCACGTCCATCGCCGGGGGGAACAGGTTGCGAAGCTGCGGGTGCGCGGCGAAAAGACGGCCGTAGAAGTAGGCCGTGGCCTTCTCCGCCACGGGCTGGATGAGGGCGAAACTCTCCTTCACCAAATGTGGCGGGAACGACATCTGGCACCACCCCCAATAATCCGAAAAGCCGCCCTCCGGCATTTCTCGTGGCCTGGTCGGCGGGGTTCCGGCCGGATCCGGCGCGTCCCGTCTTCGGCCTTCGAGTCTTTCACCGCGGCCGGGGGGTGGCGGCCCGGCCGATGCGGCGTGGGGTGGATTCCTCCGCCGACGGTTGGGAATCTGATTCCGGAACACACGATTTCGTACCGCGGCCCGGATTATGAATATGACTATTCTTCACATTCATTGTCCGGGCGCTCGCCCCGCGCCCGGCGCCGCCCGCCGCGCGGCCGCCCCGGCGTCCGGCGGGCGGCCGGACGCCGGGGCGGCGGCCGTGACCCGGCGGGGTGACCCCTGGTGGCACGAACGGTGAAAACCGCCGCAGCAGTGACATCTGGGAAAAGTTGTGCGCCATGATGGGTTCCGTTGCCCGGCGGTCATCCATGCCGGAGCCGTACCGGGTGGCCTACCGCGCGTAACCACTGGAGATCCCATGCCGCGACCGTTGATCGGTGTCACCGCCTACCTCGAAGCCGCCCGCTGGGGCACCTGGGTCCGCGAGGCCGTGCTGTCCCCGCCCGCGTACGCGCGGGCCGTGGAGAAGACCGGAGGCGCGCCGGTCGTGCTGCCGCCGCTCGGCGCCGGGGGGATCGACGACTACCTGCGCGGCCTCGACGGGCTCGTGCTCGCGGGCGGGGTCGAGCTCGACCCCGCCACGTACGGCGAGACGCAGGACGACCGCCTCGACCCGCCGCAGCCGCACCGGGACTTCTTCGAGCTCGCCCTGTGCCGCGCCGCCGTCGAGGCCGGCCTGCCGATCCTCGCCATCGACCGGGGCATGCACGTGCTCAACGTGTCCCAGGGCGGGTCCCTCATCCGCTGGCTGCCCGACGTGGTCAAGCACGACCGGCACAACGACTCGAGCACTCCGCACGCGCTCCAGGTGAGCGTGTCGAGCAGGCTCGGCAAGGTGGTCGGCGACCACACCGAGGTCGCCTTCGCCCACCGCCAGGGGATCAACCGGCTCGGTCCCGGGGTGCTCGCCGTGGCCTGGGCGGACGACCAGATCGTCGAGGCGATCGAGCTGCAGGGGCACCGCTTCGCGGTCGGGGTGCAGTGGCACCCCGAGCGCGGCACCGACCTCGGCCTCTTCGCGGCCCTCGTGGAGGCGGCCGGCTAGGCGTTCCGCCGGCGGACCGGCACGGCGGATCGAACGGGGCCGGATCGGCGGACCGGCGCCGCGGGTCAGCGCCGCGGGTCAGCGCTGCGGCACGGGGCGCGGCCGGCGGGCGTGGTAGACGAACGCCGGGGGCAGGTTCCGCCAGATGGTACGGCTCGGCACGACCTCCTCGAACGCGAGGTTCAGCCGGTGCCGGAACCTGATCGCCGGGCCGAGCGGCCGGGCGTGGACGTAGGCGAAGGTGGTGAACGCGCCGTCCGGGCGCAGCGACCGCACCACCGCGCGCAGCAGGTCGAGCTGGACCGCCGAGGAGAACGCCGCCCACGGCAGCCCGCTGACGATCACGTCGGCGGCCTCCACGCCGCGCTTGGCGAGCAGCGCCGGCAGCCGCGCCGCGTCGTCCACGAGGAGCTCGACCCGCGGATGCCGCTCCGCCAGGTGCCGGGCGAGCTCCGGATTGATCTCCACCGCGATGTGCCGCCCGCGGCCGCCGAGCCGCCGCTGGATCTCGCCGGTGAACGCCCCGGTGCCGGGCCCGAGCTCGACCACGACCGGATCGCCGCGCTCGGGAATCGGCGCGGCCACCGTCGCGGCGAGGTATCGCGAGCTCGGCGCGATCGCCCCCGTGGTGACCGGGGAACGGAGGAACTGCCGGAAGAAGAGCGCGGATTCCTTAGCCATTGCCATGTGCTGTAACGGTAGGGGGTCGCGGCGGTTCGCGGAAACACTCGCGATCATGTGTCCACCCCGTGTCCCGGCCGCCCGGCGGGCGCCGGCGCCCGCTGCGGCCGGGCGGGGCCCGGCACGGCGGGCGGGATCGCGGGCGTCGGCCCTGGCCAGGGGTCTCGTCCCGGGCCCGGAGGCCCGGCCCGGGGCCGCGGCGCCACCTGCCCCGGCGCGCGACGGCGGACCTTATAGGGTCGAGCTGTGAATGGCGCGGAAGACCGTTTGTGGACGATCCCGAACCTGCTGAGCCTGCTCCGCCTCCTCGGCGTCCCGGTGTTCCTCTGGCTGGTGCTGGGCCCGAAGGCGGACGCGTGGGCGGTGCTCGTGCTCGTGCTCGCCGGGCTGTCCGACTGGCTCGACGGGCGTCTCGCCCGCGCCTGGAACCAGGTGAGCCGGCTCGGCCGGCTGCTCGACCCGCTCGCCGACCGGCTCTACATCCTCGCCACCCTCGCCGGGCTCACCCTGCGGGAGATCATCCCGTGGTGGCTCGCGGTCGCCGTGGTGGCGCGAGACGTCTTCCTGCTATGGATCCCGCCGGTTTTGCGCAAATATGGACATGGGCCCGCCCTGCCGGTGCACTTCCTCGGCAAGGCGGCCACGGCCAGCCTGCTGTACGCNTTCCCCCTGCTCTTCCTGGCCGGCCACGACGGGTGGTACGCCGAGCCCGCCCGCGTGCTCGGCTGGGCCTTCGCGATCTGGGGAACAGGTCTGTATTGGTGGGCCGGAGTGTTGTATGTGGTACAGGTACGCCGGCTCATCGCAGCGTATGCGGACACGGGCGGCGGTGAGCGCGGCCGTGGGCGCGGTGAGGTGCAGACCACCGGAGGGTGACCCGTGAAGGCCGTCGTCATGGCGGGCGGGGAGGGGACACGGCTGCGGCCGATGACCGCCAACCAGCCCAAGCCGTTNCTGCCCGTGATCAACCGTCCCATCATGGAGCACGTGCTGCGGCTGCTGCGNCGGCACGGCCTCACCGAGACNGTCGTCACCGTGCAGTTCCTCGCGGCGCTGATCCGCAACTACTTCGGCGACGGCGACGAGCTCGGCATGTCGCTGCACTACGCCACCGAGGAGATGCCGCTCGGCACGGCGGGCAGCGTGAAGAACGCCGCCGACCGGCTCCGCGACGACAGCTTCCTCGTNATCTCCGGCGACGCGCTCACCGACATCGACCTCACCGACATGATCCGGTTCCACCGGGAGAACGGCGCGCTCGTCACGATCGGCCTGAAGCGGGTCCCCAACCCGCTGGAGTTCGGCATCATCATCGTCGACGAGGCGGGCCGGGTGCAGCGCTTCCTGGAGAAGCCCACCTGGGGCCAGGTGTTCTCGGACACCGTGAACACCGGCATCTACGTGATGGAGCCGAGCGTGCTCGACGAGGTGGCCGCCGACCGCCCGGTCGACTGGTCCGCCGACGTCTTCCCCCGCCTGCTCGCCCGGGGCGCCCCGCTCTACGGGTACATCGCGGACGGCTACTGGGAGGACGTCGGCACCCACGAGAGCTACCTGAAGGCACAGGCGGACGCGCTCTCCGGCCGGGTGCGGCTGGAGTTCGACGCGTTCGAGCTCTCCCCGGGGGTGTGGGCGGCCGAGGGCGCCTCGATCGACCCGGAGGCGATCCTCAAGGGCCCGCTCTACATCGGCGACTACGCCAAGGTGGAGGCCGGGGCCGAGCTGCGCGAGTACACCGTGCTCGGCAGCAACGTGGTGGTGAAGAGCGGCGCGTTCGTGCACCGCGCCGTGATCCACGACAACGTCTACATCGGCCCGGGCGCGAACCTGCGCGGCTGCGTGATCGGCAAGAACACCGACGTGATGACCGCGGCCCGGATCGAGGAGGGCTCGGTCGTCGGCGACGAGTGCGTGATCGAGGCCGAGGCGTACGTCTCCAGCGGGGTGAAGATCTATCCGTTCAAGACCGTCGAGGCCGGCGCGGTGGTGAACACCAGCGTCATCTGGGAGTCCCGCGGCCAGCGCAGCCTGTTCGGCCCGCGCGGCGTCTCCGGCCTGGTGAACGTGGAGATCACCCCCGAGCACTGCGTACGGCTCGCCAGCGCCTACGCCTCCATGCTGAAGAAGGGCGACTCGGTCGTCACCTCGCGGGACACCTCCCGGGCCGCCCGCGCGCTGAAGCGGGCGGTGATCAGCGCGCTCACCGCCGGCGCGATCAACGTGCTCGACCTGGAGGCGGCCCCGCTGCCGGTGGCGCGCTTCCACACCGCGGCGGAGAACGTCGCCGGCGGGGTCGCGCTGCGCACCACCCCCGGCGACCCGCAGAGCGTAGACATCGTGTTCATGGACAGCCACGGCGCCGACCTCTCCCAGGGCGCCCAGCGCAAGCTGGAGCGGGTGTTCTCCCGCCAGGAGTACCGGCGGGCGTTCCCCGGCGAGATCGCCGAACTGCGGTTCCCGCCGCGCGTGGTGGAGACGTACGTGAACGCGCTGCTGCGCTGCGTGGACATGACCGGGGTGCGCGAGGCCGGGATGAAGGTCGTGGTGGACTGCGCCGGCGGCACCGCCTCGCTCGTGCTGCCCAGCCTGCTCGGCCGGGTCGGCGTGGACGTGCTCACCGTGAACAACCGGCTCGACGACGCCTCGCCCACCGAGACCCTCGCCGAGCGGCGGCGCGACCTGCAGCGCCTCGCCGAGCTCGTCGGCTCCTCCCGGGCCGCGTTCGGCGTGCGGTTCGACCCGGTGGGGGAGCGGGTCTCCCTCGTCGACGAGATGGGCCAGCTGATCAGCGACGAGCGGGCCCTGCTCGTCGTGCTCGACCTGGTCGCCGCCGAGCGGCAGAGCGGCTCGGTCGCGCTCCCGGTGACCACCACCCGGGTCGCCGAGCAGGTGTGCCGGTTCCACGGGGTGCAGGTGCAGTGGACCTCCACCGCCCTCGACGCGCTCACCTCGGCCGCCTCCTCCGACCCCTCGATGATCTTCGCGGGGGACGGCCGCGGCGGCTTCATCGTGCCGGAGTTCGCCCCCACCGTGGACGGGTTCGCGGTGTTCCTGCGCCTGCTCGGCCTCGTCGCCCGCACCCGCCTGTCGCTCAGCCAGATCGACGCCCGCATCCCCGAGGCGAAGCTGCTCAAGCGCACCGTGCCCACGCCCTGGGCGGCGAAGGGCGCGGTGATGCGCTCGGTGGTGGAGGCCGCCGAGGGGCGCACCCTCGACACCACCGACGGCGTGCGGGTCGTGGAGGAGGACGGGAGCTGGGCCCTCGTGCTGCCCGACCCCGCCGAGGCCGTCACCCACCTGTGGGCCGAGGCGGGCGACGTGGACTCGGCGCAGACCCTCCTGGAGCGCTGGGCCGCGGTGGTCGAGCGGGCCGCCGGATCCTCGTGAAAGTCTTCACCGCCCCGGCCCGCGGTCCTCGCCGGTGATGCCGCGGTTCCACACCGTCCCCGCAGTACCCGCGACATGCGGCCGTCCTCTTATACCGCATCTCCCGTCTCGACCGAGCCGGATTCGGTGTGGCCTTTCACCCATCGGGATCCCAGTACTCCGCGTGCCCGCCGTGTCATAAGATCCAGAGCGGATGGCGCGGATGCGGACGAGGAGTGGTGTGAACGTCAGGTCGACAGGTACGGGCGGCGCCGGTGCCCCCGCCGGGGCCGGGCCGGCCGCCGTGCGGATCATCCGCGCGGCGCGGCGGCATGGACCTGGTCGCCGCGGCGGCGGTACCTTTGGGGCCGTACAAACAGCCGTTCAGCATTCCGTCTTGACCTTTGCGCCTCGCCAGCGTAAGTTGCGGCATTCGCAGTCCGAGGAAGTCCTGAGAAGCGAAGAAGCGAGGCGCGCCCACAGCACCGTAGCCGCGACTTCGCGGTAGGAGGCCGAGCCGATCGATGCCCAGCGTCTACTGCACGCAGTGCGGTCATGCCAACCCCGAGGATGCCCGGTTCTGTTCGAGATGCGGGTCGCCTCTCACCATCCGTGAGTCCGTCGGCGACACCACCTCGACGATCTCCCTCGCGGGCATCGAAGCGTTGGACGCCGAGGCCGGGCAGTCGCTGATCCCCGATCGGGCGGCCGTCGAGGAGCTGCGCCCCGGCACCTCGCTGCTGGTCGTCATGCGCGGCCCCAACGCGGGCAGCCGGTTCCTGCTCGACAGCGACCTCACCACGGCCGGGCGCCACCCCGAGAGCGACATCTTCCTCGACGACGTCACCGTGTCCCGCCGGCACGCCGAGTTCTACCGGCGCGGCGGCCAGTTCACCGTGCGCGACGTGGGCAGCCTCAACGGCACCTACGTGAACCGGGAGCGCATCGAGGAGCATCCGCTGCAGGGCGGNGACGAGGTGCAGATCGGCAAGTTCCGCCTGGTNTTCTTCACNCGCGGGCCGGGAGGGGCATAANGNCCATGGGTGGAGCGGCCGCACGGGCGTACATGAGCATCGGGGAGGTGCTCGCCCTGCTGCAGGGCGAGTTCCCCGAGATCACCGTATCCAAGATCCGCTTCCTGGAGGCCGAGGGGCTGATCGAGCCGCAGCGCACCCCCTCCGGCTATCGCAAGTTCACCCATGCCGACGTGGAGCGGCTGCGCTACATCCTCACCGCCCAGCGGGACCGGTACCTGCCGCTCCGGGTGATCAAGACCCAGCTCGAGGACGCCGACCAGGGCATGTTCCAGCGCCCCCGGCCCCTCGACGACCAGCCGCCCCCGGTCCCGGTACGGCTCGGCCGCGACGAGCTGATCAAGAACGCGGGCATCGACTCCGACACGCTCGACGAGCTGGAGTCGTTCGGCCTGATCGCGCCACGCGGCCGGCACTACGACGCCGACGCGCTGCGCATCGCGCGCACCGCCGCCGAGCTCGCCCGGTTCGGCATCCATCCCCGGCATCTGCGGGCGATCCGGGCCGCCGCGGAGCGCCAGGTGGCCCTCGTGGAGCAGGCGGTCGCGCCGCTGCTGCGCCGTCGCGCGCCCGGGGCCGCGGCGGAGGCCGACGAGTCGGCCCGTGAGCTTTCCGGGCTGTTGCTGGACCTGCACGCGGCTTTGCTCCGTGTGGGGGTTCGGGGCGTTCTCGGAAGGTAAGTCATCCTTCGGGGCGGTCATGCGCTGGAGGGTGTTAGGTTGAATTGCGGCGAAGGTCCGCCGTGCGGGAGAGAACGCGAAGCCGGCGTGCTGAGCGAACGGGCAATGCCGCCAGTGAAGGCTTCCCGCGAAGGATGCGAGAGGTGCTGAGCGGCCTGGGAGTGTGGAGTCGCCAGTGTTGCAGATGGAGGTCGTGGGGGTTCGCGTTGAGATGCCCTCGAACCAGCCGATCGTGCTGCTGAAGGAGGCGAGCGGAGATCGCTACCTGCCGATCTGGATCGGGATGACCGAGGCGACGGCGATCGCGCTCGCCCAGGCGGAGGAGCCGCCGCCGCGGCCGCTCACNCATGANCTGTTCAAGAACGTGCTGGAGGCGCTCGGCGTGCNNCTGCGCACGGTGAACATCGTGGCGTTGCGNGACGGCATCTTCTTCGCGGACCTGGTGTTCTCCAACGGCGTGGAGGTGAGCGCGCGGCCGAGCGACTCGATCGCGCTCGCCCTGCGCACGGGGGCCACCATCTTCGCGAGCGAGGAGGTCGTGCGGGAGGCGGGGGTGACCATCCCCGACGACCAGGAGGACGAGGTGGAGAAGTTCCGCGAGTTCCTCGACACGATCACACCGGAGGACTTCGGCCGGGCCGGCTGAGGCCCCGCCCGCCGAAGCCGGGCCGGCGCGCGCCGGGCGGCCGGCCGATGGACGGGCGAGCCGGGGCCCGCGTCGGCGAGGCGGCGCCCCGCGCGGTCCGGTCGCGCGATCCGGTCGTGCCCTCGGCCCGCGGGGCCCGGGCGCCCGGACGGCGGCGTGCGACGGCGTGAGACGGTGTGAGACGGGGTACGGGGGTGCACGGGGGTCGTGACGACATGCCGTGGACGGGGGCGCCGCACGGGGGTGCCGTACGGCGGTGCCGGCCGTGACGGCCACCCGGGTGGATGGATCATTTCGGGTATTTACGCTTCACGACGCGCCGAGCGGGATCGTTGACTGAGGATGGTCGCGGTCCTACGGTGCAAGGGAAAACCACGGTTGTAGTTCACGAACCCCCAGATCAGACCGTGGGATGAGAGAAAGCCGGAGGTCCGCGTGGCGGTCAGCAGCGGCGAAGGTAAGACAGCCGGCCAGCCCGATCCGGCGCAGCGCGAATCAGCGCGGGAGCGCGCGGGCGAGCAGGGTCTGCTGTTCGACGAGCGGCCCTCGGCGCTGCCCGACGACATGGGATACCGCGGCCCGGTCGCCTGCGCGGCCGCCGGGATCACCTACCGGCAGCTCGACTACTGGGCCCGCACCGAGCTGGTGCAGCCGAGCATCCGGGCCGCCAACGGCTCGGGCTCGCAGCGGCTGTACAGCTTCCGCGACATCATCGTGCTCAAGGTGGTGAAGCGGCTGCTCGACACCGGCGTGTCGCTGCAGCAGATCCGCACCGCCGTACAGCACCTGCGCACCCGGGGCGTGGCCGACCTGGCCCAGATCACGCTGATGAGCGACGGGGCGAGCGTCTACGAGTGCACCTCGCCGGACGAGGTGATCGACCTGCTGCAGGGCGGCCAGGGCGTGTTCGGCATCGCCCTCGGCAGGGTGTGGCGCGAGGTGGAGGGCACGCTCGCCGAGCTGCCCGGGGAGCGCGCGGTGGCCGACCCTTTGTCCCGCGGCGACCACCCGGGCGATGAGCTGGCCCGGCGAAGACGGGTGCGTCGCACCGGATAGGATGAGCGGGCCGTCAGAGGGTACGCGGCGACGGCCCCAGGGTATGAAACGGGCCAGGCCGACGACCCCATGCGGGAGAGACCGCGGCGGAGCCCCGCCGCGGCGCCGAAGGAGCAACCTCCCCGGAATCTCTCAGGCAGCCGTACCGCATGGGTGAGGCGACTCTGGAAAGCGGGTGTGCCCGCCAGGCACACCTCACCGAAGGTGCAAGCCCCCTCCGGGGGCGAAGCTCTCAGGTGCCGATGACAGAGGGGGAGACCCAGTCCGCACGCGCCCGGCGATCCCGGGACGCGGGTCTCTACCGCTCAGGAGGTCTCCATGACCGATCGGACACCGCTCCGCGATCTCTCCGCGCCGCCGTTCGCCACCCGGCACATCGGCCCCTCGGACGCCGACCGCGAGCGCATGCTCCAGGCCGTCGGCCATGACTCGGTCGCCGACCTCATCGGCGCGGCCGTACCGGGCGCGATCCGGTCGGCCGAGCCGCTGCGGCTGCCGCCGCCCGCCTCCGAACAGGAGGCGATCGCCGAGCTGCGCGCGCTCGCCGCCCGCAACCGGGTGGTCACCTCGATGATCGGGCTGGGCTACCACGGCACGATCACCCCGGCGGTGATCCGGCGGAACGTGCTGGAGAACCCCGGCTGGTACACCGCCTACACGCCCTACCAGCCGGAGATCTCGCAGGGGCGGCTGGAGGCGCTGCTCAACTTCCAGACCATGGTCGCCGACCTCACCGGGCTGCCGATCGCGAACGCGTCGCTGCTCGACGAGGCGACCGCCGCGGCCGAGGCGATGGCGCTCGCCCGCCGCGTCACCAAGGGCGGCGGCGCGTTCGTGGTCGACACCGAGGCGCTGCCGCAGACGAAGGCGGTGCTGCGCACCCGGGCCGAGCCGCTCGGCATCGAGCTGCGCGAGGCCGATCTCGCCGCCGGGCTGCCCGACGGCGAGGTCTTCGGGGTGCTCGTGCAGTACCCGGGCGCCGGCGGGGCGATCCCGGACCTGCCGCGGATCGCCGCGGCGGCGCGGGACCGGGGCGCGCTCGTGATCGTCGCGGCCGACCTGCTCGCGCTCACCCTGCTGGAGGCCCCCGGCGCGCTCGGCGCGGACATCGCCGTGGGCACCACGCAGCGGTTCGGCGTGCCGCTCGGCTTCGGCGGGCCGCACGCCGCCTACATGTCGGTGCGGGACGGGCTGCAGCGGCAGCTGCCCGGCAGGCTCGTCGGGGTCTCGGTCGACTCGGGCGGGCGCACCGCCTACCGGCTCGCGCTGCAGACCCGAGAGCAGCACATCCGCCGGGAGAAGGCGACGAGCAACATCTGCACCGCCCAGGTGCTGCTCGCGGTCGTGGCGAGCATGTACGCGGTGTACCACGGGCCCGACGGGCTGCGGCGCATCGCGCAGCGGGTGCACCGGCACGCCGCGGTGCTCGCCGCCGGGCTGCGCCGCCTCGGGGTGACCGTGGTGCACGAGCGGTTCTTCGACACCGTGCTCGCCCGCGTGCCCGGCCGGGCCGAGGACGTGGTCGCGGCGGCCCTGGAGCGCGGGATCAACCTGCGCCGGGCGGACGCCGACCACGTCGGGATCAGCTGCGACGAGACCACCACGGCCGAGCACCTCGCCGCGGTCTGGGCGGCCTTCGCGGCCGTGTCCGGGGCCGGCGAGGAGCAGCCGCCGGACGTGGAGAGCCTCGACATCGCCACCGGCGACGCGCTGCCGGAGGAGCTGCTGCGCGGCACGCCGTACCTCACCCACCCGGTCTTCCACGAGCACCGCTCGGAGACCGCGATGCTGCGCTACCTGCGGCGGCTGCAGGACAAGGACGTCGCGCTCGACCGGTCCATGATCCCGCTCGGCTCGTGCACGATGAAGCTCAACGCCACGACCGAGATGGAGCCGATCACCTGGCCGGAGTTCGCGGACATCCACCCGTTCGCGCCCGAGGACCAGGCCGCCGGCTACCTGGAGCTGATCTCGACGCTGGAGCGGTGGCTCGCCGAGATCACCGGGTACGCCGCGGTGTCGCTGCAGCCGAACGCCGGGTCGCAGGGGGAGTTCGCCGGGCTGCTCGCCATCCGCTCCTACCACCGGGCGCGCGGGCAGGGCGAGCGGGACGTGTGCCTCATCCCCGCCTCGGCGCACGGCACGAACGCGGCGAGCGCGGCGATGGCCGGGATGCGGGTCGTCGTGGTCGCCTGCGATGAGCACGGCAACGTGGACCTCGGCGACCTCACCGCCAAGATCGACAAGCACGGCGACCGGCTCGCCGCGATCATGGTCACGTATCCGTCGACACACGGGGTGTTCGAGGAGACGATCACCGAGATCTGCGCGAAGGTGCACCAGGCCGGCGGGCAGGTGTACGTGGACGGGGCGAACCTCAACGCGCTCGTCGGCCTCGCCCGGCTCGGCGAGTTCGGCGCCGACGTCTCCCACCTCAACCTGCACAAGACGTTCTGCATCCCGCACGGCGGAGGCGGCCCCGGCGTCGGGCCGGTCGCGGTGCGCGCCCACCTCGCCGAGCACCTGCCCGGCCACCCGCTCGGCGGCGGGCCCGGGCCGGTGTCGGCCGCGCCGTACGGCTCGGCGTCGATCCTGCCCATCTCCTGGGCCTACATCCGGATGATGGGCGCCGAGGGGCTGCGCCGGGCCACCGAGCAGGCGATCCTGTCGGCGAACTACCTCGCCCGGCGGCTCGCGCCGCACTACCCGGTGCTCTACACCGGGCGCAACGATCTCGTCGCGCACGAGTGCATCATCGACCTGCGGCCGATCACCAAGCGCACCGGCGTCACCGTCGACGACGTGGCGAAGCGGCTGATCGACTACGGCTTCCACGCGCCGACCATGTCGTTCCCGGTCGCCGG
>Ga0065720_1020841_pt1 | contig 12516 bp, 16 predicted proteins | sample Thericmetagenome_FD_59107 | JGI IMG/M metagenome (GOLD analysis project Ga0065720, IMG submission 59107) | Thermophilic microbial communities from the Joint Bioenergy Institute, California, USA of rice/straw/compost enrichment - eDNA_2 v2... | ecosystem: Engineered > Solid waste > Grass >... | reverse complement strand
GTCAAGACCCTTGAAGAGAAATTGGAATAAGGTCTTCAAGTTTTCTGGGCTTGGAGCAGTAACAAAGATACTTGAGAATCCTGATGCGATTGCAGCAGCAAGAATCATACCCATAGCAGAGGATTTACCTCTACCTCTTCCTGCTGTGATTGAAATTGTAAATCTAAGATTCTTTTCAATGATGGCATCGAAGAGCTGCATTAAGGCCTTGGCTTGATCAAAGGTCTTAGCTAAATTGACTAAAGGACCAAGGATGGGGTTATCTTTCAGAGAAACTTTGAGACTGTCGAGTTCTTTTTGGATCTTTTGTTCATAAGTAGATTCAGCCTATGGTATAAAGGGGGAAATATTCTGAATTACTTGGACAGGAACAATTTCCTTTGAGAGTGAAGAGATATTCAATAAATTAAGCTCATCATCCATGAACAGACAGTTCTTGCAATTGGCAAGTGAAAGAATTAATCTTTCATTGAAAAGAGGTCTAACTTCTGCATGGGCTTCAGTTCTGAATCTTTGATGGACATCCATGGCCATTGTGAAAAGTTGCTTCAAAGATGTCATTGTCTTGATCAGCATAATGACCAGGCCACCTATATTTCAGAAAAGGCCAGATTTATTTTATACCTCCTTCTACGGTCTCAATTGTCCTACACAAAATATTTGGAGTGATTGACTCAAAGTCTTGGAGGACAAGCATACCATATGTATTACCAAGAATATTCTGGGTTTCTTTGTAGTAACACCATCTAATTTCAGTGGAACTGATGAAAAGGTCAAATGGTTCTTCGTGATCAGGATCATAAGCACCCTTCTTCTTCAATTTGTTGATTTCCTTCATCCTTTTTTTCTTATGGCTTGAAAATCCGAGTTCCTTTTTGTAGCACCACAGGACACTGGGTCTTCCCTTCAATGTCATCTTTGACAGGAGATAATGAAAATTGACAACCTTGATATTTATATACAACGAGAAAAAGTGTACTTGGTCACGACCTCTATCTCCAACAATAACAAAGAAACCTCTCTGTTTGAGCTTAATGATGTTTTCTATTAATGTCTTTATTCTTATATCGACTTTCTTTTTCATGTCACGCAAAGATTCTCTGGTGATAAAATTTAATCAATACTAGATGGAATTTATTTCAGAGGTCATACTAAGAGCGACCAGAGTTCGATCATATTTTTGTATTTTTATAAGATTTAAGAAAAGTCCTGCATACGTTCGCCGAAAATGACAGAAAGTATTACGACTGACGAATTCTTATTTAAAGCTCGGCGTCATCACTAATATGCCAAGTATCGTGTAAAAATCCTCCTTGGGTTTGGTAATGGACAGTTCTAGTTCCTCTTCTATAGTAAGCAGTTTCCTAATAAATTTGACTTTGAGGATAAGAAATATTACGTTTTCATTGACTCTGATGACGTAAAGAATGAGTGGGAAAAGGAAGCAGAGCCAGTTCAAAGCCAAGGAACCAATGTGCCATTGCTCTCCTTCATATCTATACAAGTTAATCGTCTGAATCTCAAAAAGGTGAAAGATTATTGTCAAAGTCCGTTCATATGGGAAATAATTAATACCTGAATTCGAAGTTCTCAAAAGAAAATGTTTGTTGAAGGACGTATTCATCGTGGTGAATGTATGTGAAGGCGTTGAAGCTATCTGGGTAATTATCGAAAGCATATTGGTATTGGTAGATATGTTTAGGAAGGGGAACAGGTTCAGGATTTCCCATCAAGGCTCTTCCGTTTTGTCCATAGACGTAGTATCTATTGAACATATTAGCATTCTTCAAGCCGCTTCTTAGGACGTTTCTCAACATGTATCGACTTATTCAAAATAATTATCCTCTTTATTAGATAACTAATTAACCTAAACCCAAAAAGGGAATTTAAGCTATAAAGAAAGAATCCTTGTGTTAAGAAAGGCCCTACTCATTTTCATGAGAATCTAGTAGAAGTTAAATGAATATTAATATTTGAAATAATTCTGACGTGTTGACTCACTTTCAAGAATTTTTCAGGCTTAATAAAATTTATTTCATCCGAAAAGAAATGGAACAATCTATTAAACAAGAGGATTTCATCATTGATCCTGAATTAGAATGTGCTATTTGCAGTGATATTCTTTTCCACCCTGTTTCTATCAACTGTGGACACAGTTTCTGTAAGAATTGTCTTCTTACTGCGCTTACATCAAAACCTCAATGTCCATTATGCAAAACTCCTTGCTTAATCCAAGAGAAGTCACTCAAAGAAAATGTTACTTTGAAAAGCATTGTAGAGAATAAATATCCTGAATACATAAAAAAGAAAGAAAAGCAGAATCCAACTGAGGACAAGTCAAAAAATCTTGAAGAAATAAAGGAAGAAGACGTCCCATTTAATCCCCTCTTAATCCTTCCCACTATCAAAGAAGACTATATGCTGCTCTTCCCTAATACAAAAGCCACTTTTGATGTGAGAATAAAGTTCAGCGAGGCCATTTTGTTCAATATTAGTTATGACAGAAAAATCTTGGCAGTTCCGGATTCTGTGATCCAAAATGAACTACCTTTTGTGACATTCATTCTGCAATTAAATAAGATGCAGAAAAAGCATAATGACATCTACACTATTGAAGTTGATGTTCTAGACAGAGTCATGTTGCAAAGAGTCAACAATCTTGATCTCGATCAACAATACCTCGATTCATTACAGCTGCCTTCAGATCAACCCATCACTTTAAATTTAGGATATGGCCATATGTTGAAAGACAAACCCATTGGAACCCTACAGCAAATTCAAGATCAAGTTGAAATGATTGAGGAATATTTGAACACGAAGCTTAATACTTTATTGATGTACGCTCCTGGTCATGCCAATGTCTTGGTCAACTTAATGGCTCCTTTACTGAGGGATTCTCAGTTCAGATCTCTAAATAATTTCATTAACTTTTCATTCGGACTTGCGAAAATAATTAAGACTACAAAAGAAGAGAAGAGAAGAATGATTGAAACAACAAATACCCTTGAAAGATTGTTTTTGTTAAAATCAATCTTAGACAAACACGAGAATTCTGATGATTTTGTGGGTGCATTTGATATCGAGGTTCCAGGACATAAGCTATTCGCAAATCCCAGAAACTCATTAATTATACTTTTATTGCTCTTGTTAATGGGTTGGTTCGTAAAAGTTACTAAGCTCTTTAGATAACTTATCCTTTGCAATACATTTTGTAATTCTGTTTATACATAGATGTCATTCCCCAAAAATAATTTTATTTATCCCCGAAAGAGATTTTAAATTAAAAAAGATGCTCTATCAGGTCTATATGATAGCTATCAGAGGGCTTGCTTCACCCTTAAGAAAGTACTTCCTTCAGCTCCCTAGAAAGTCTGACCTAAGGAAATGGTTAGTCAATACATCAAGAAAGATTCACTCCAAATTATCAGAAAAAGAGCTCAAAGTTATGAAGAAGAGCTATCATTTTAATGGACGATCCTCTATGTCGAGTAAAGAATCATTAGAGTTCCTGTCAGAATTCATTATGGAATCTGTGGTGGCATTATTTGCGGTTGTCGGAATTTATGTATATTTACAAAGCTTATTCCGAGTGAAAAATCACCCTTTGGAACAAAGGATAATTAACTGTGAAAAAGAAGTAGAACAATTAAAAAAACATTACAACATATAATCATGCACACCTACAAAAAGAATGGAAAATTGGATACATAATTTGTGAATTAAGTATCGTTCAGATTTCGAACATCATCATGTCTAGTTTCACATTTGATGGTATAATGCTGCATAAATCTTGTAAACTTTTTCTTTACACTGGCTAATGTTGGCTCCATTACTTTCTTATTCATCTTTGCTCTTATAAACTGATAACAAAATAAATTACCCTTTCTAGTTGATATCCATTAAATTTACTCATAAAATCTCCTAAGGCCCTGCAAACCAGATCTCTCTAACGAAACATCACTAAGTCTCTCAACCAAATTTACCACTTTTCTTTTTTCTGCTTCCATCTCAAGCATTTTGTCTCTCATGATTTGTGGGTCTTCTAGGACATTGTCGTAAAGAGCATTCTTAAGTCTGCTCAGTTCTTCAATGTCCAAGACTAAACGATTAGCAAAAATGTTTGAAAATTACTTGATGTAAAGTCATTTCTGTTTAAGATCAAGAGCTGACAATTTTTCACACAGACAGCTTGATGTTGCCTTTTGCAAGACTTTAGAATTTCTATTTCACCAAAATATTCCTTTGGATAAACTTTATGTGTGAATTTCATTTCTCTAATAGTTTTAGTTTTTCTCCATCTGTTTGGATTCCCAGGTTCTGAAATAGGCCAAATATTTTGTTTTTCCAAGTTCACAGTAGACTCAATCTGTACAAGTCCTGATCTAACTATATACATCGATTCTGCAGCTTCGCCTTCAGCATACACAACTAAAAGTCAAAATCAAAGTCTTGAATGTCTACTTTCTCCTTTAGAATAATACTTTGCTTGTAGGACAGAAGCAATTAACTTTAGCTTTTTCTCTCCAAACTCTTTAAAGATATTGGTTTCTTTCAACAAACTAAGATAAAGGCTTCTTTCCAAACTAATATAATGCTAACTAATTATTTTCGAAAGGCGTCAAATACCTCCATAATCTCTTTATAGTCCTCTTTCGACAGTCTTAAAACAGCAGTTGACGTTGCAGCTATCAATGTGGCAGTTCTTTTTGTTGGTCCTTCAAGAGCTAGTTGTCCAGGTGCATCATATGCGTCATAAGTAGCAACCTCATTTCCATTGACAAAGCATCTGACCTAATTTCTTAGAATTTATACTTCATTTTTGTACCAAGCCATCATAAATGATGTACAAGCAATCTCCTATGTCTCCTTGTGCACAGACTAAGAATCAATTAGCAATTGGGATGAAACTTCCTACGCATCTCATCTTTAGCGTAATGTTTATATGTTAATCTCGAGGCAACGCTCATGAGAGTAGTTTCAGGCAAGTCCTTGAAGACTCGAACTCTTGAAAGCCAATTAGCAACAATATGAAGTTCTTCTATGTTCCTCATTGCTGGACTAAAAGATTACTTATTTTTTACTGAGAGTTACGGCTTCTCACAAATTGAAATAACCAATTTTTGTGCATCGCGACAGTTCTTGAAATAGTCCTGTCTAAATTCTTCTCTCTTTTTGAGCCAGTCAGGAAGTTGATCAACTAAATATGTTATAAAGTCCATAACACTATTACATTGACTACTAACATCCTTCTCAGGTTTATTCGTAAAGATATCACTCAATCTTCCCACACTGCTTGCTCTTCTTGAGTCTATATCACTACCTAGAGTATTGATTGAAGCCCTCCTTCTTCCATTCAATAATCTCTTGTTTAAGGAGTTTCCATTTCTTGGTTTAGGAACATATGTTTTAAGCTTCTTTTTGAGCCCTTCGAGTATATCCCGTGGGACAGTACTACTCACTTGGATCATTTTCTCTTCATAAGCATCTCTGTATACGGGCTTATACTCTGTACTTAAATGCTTTTTGACGCGATTTTCTAACTCTTTTAGCTTTTTTGTTTCATCATCTAAAAGCAGCATGGAAACATCTCCAGATTTTTCAGAAATTTGGTTAGATGGACTATCCAGACGTGACATCTCACTTGGAGCAATTACGGAATCACGCTCTTTTCTTGATATGGCAGACCCAAGCTAAAATGAATTACTAAACTCTATAATTTTTCTTACTCTTGAGTGTCTGTTGACAATGCTGGAGTCATTCGCTTTGGAATTTGCATCAGCATGGGAACTAGTTAGGATAGACTCCTTCTTTCTTCCTTTCTTTTCTCTTGAAATAGACTCTTCAGTCTTTTCCATTTTCATTGATTCATTTATTCTCGTTGCGTCTGCCGTTTCATTTTCTTTCTTTGAAGAAGGTGGACGAGCAAAGAAGAATTTCTTGGGATCAATCCTTGGCTTTGCGGCACTCAGATTTCTCTTTGATTTTATCTTCTCAGTAGGATCATTTTTTAGAAAAGAATTAATAAGTCCTCTGGGTGTGGGAATCTCCTCTTGGTCAATATTCGTCACGTCTTGCATGGTAGTATTTTGATGATAGTCGCTTGTTTCATGGTCAAATTTTGACCTTGAGAAGTCAACATTAGCTATATATGGTACAAAAGTTTGCTTCCTAATAAAAGGCTTTGGCTTCTTTTTTTCTTGTTCATGCTCCCAATAGGAATTACTATCAAGACGATTTTTGACATAATTTTCAAAATGAGTAAGTTTTTCAGAGGGCTTGATATATAGATTATTATATTGAGTGATATCCGCTTCGGCAGGCAGACCTCTTGAGACTAATTGGGATCGCAAAGGTTCAAGAGTAAGCTCGTACGTAGAGGTGTCATATGGAATTTCCATTTATTCTAACTCAAATAAATTTTATCAGTTACTAATGCGGACATAAAGAAGACAACAAGTACTAACAAATATTGGGTAGATTATTCTTTATTAGATATTTATAGACAGTCTAATTATGAACTTTCAAACAAAATCTTGAACACTTCATCATAAGTCTCTACAAAATGCATTGTCATTCCTTCAGTGATATATTTTGGAAGCTCCTCAATATCTTCTTTGTTGCTTTTAGGGAAAATAAGCTCAGTGATGCCTTCTCTCTTAGCAGCAAGGATTTTTTCTTTGACCCCTCCAATTTTCAAAACTTTACCTCTCAAGGAAATCTCTCCCGTCATTCCAATATTTTGCTTAACTGGCTTTTGAAGAGCCAGAGAAATCAATCCCGAAGTGATTGTAATGCCAGCCGAAGGTCCATCTTTAGGAGTTGCACCTTCGGGAGCATGAACATGAACCTCATGAGTTTCCAAAAAGTCATTATTTAACTTTTCATGCAGATATGACTTGGCAAATGTATATGCAATATGCATACTCTCTTTCATGACAGAACCTAGCGATCCAGTTGTCTTCATTCCTCCTCTATCAAATTATTTTTCACAAAGCTGTTTATTACCTAGGAGCATTTGCAGATGGGAATGCACTTTGAGTAGCTTCGATATAGATCAAAGAACCTCCATATTCTGTATAGGCAAGACCCACGACAACACCCTATAAATTTAGGAAGAACAGCAAAAATCTTACAACTGGGGTCGTTTGGTAAAATCTGCTTTTACTGAACTTTGGCTGTCCGACATATTTGTGAAGATTATCCTTGTTGACGATCAGCTGCTTTGGATGAGCAGGATCTTGTTCAACAACTTGAAGAGCAAGCTTTTCAAGAATTTTTCTGGTATGCTTTTCCAAACTTCTGACTCCTGCTTCTCTACAGTATTCATTGACCAAGATGTCAATAACTTCATCATCGATCTTGAAAAGATGATCAGAGGTCAAGCCACTCTATCATCATGAATGAATAAATTAGCCAGTTTACTGCATGAAGAGCTCTGGGATATAGATGCCTCTTGAAAATCTCTTTCTTTTCCTCATTGGTGTAACTTGACAATTGAATCAGGTCCACTCTGTCCAAAAGAGGGGCGTAGATTGTATCAGTAATGTTTGCAGTACAAATGAAAAGGACATTTGACAAATCAACAGGGTAATCAAGATAGTTGTCTGTAAATGCAGTGTTTTGAGAAGGATCGAGGATTTCCAATAAATTTGATTGTGGGTCTCCATGGAAACCTGATCTTCCAAGTTTGTCAATCTAGACAAAACATAAACAGATTGTAACTAGAGGTTTACTTCATCGAGAAGAATAACACAGTTTTCAGTACCACATTCTTTTAATGCTTGAATAATTTTGCCTGGATAAGCACCAATATATGTCTTTCTATGTCCCTTGAGAGTAGAAGAATCACTTTCACCACCAAGAGCTACTCTGGCATATTTTCTTTTCAGTGCTCTGGAACATTATGAAGATTCAATAGTTCATATACCTGGCAATTGAAGCAGCCAAACTGGTCTTACCAACACCAGGAGGACCGACTAAGCATAATATTTTTCCTTTGAGAGTGCCCTTCATTTTACCAACAGCAATGAACTCCAGAATTCTGTCTTTTACATCTTCTAAACCATAGTGATCCTCATCCAAAATTCTCTTGGCTTCATCCATGTCGAAATCTTCTGGGCTTCTGACCTAAAAGTTAAATTACGAGAGATCTATTTATTTTTACTCCATATGGCAATGAAGCAACCCATTCGAGGTAGGTTCTGATCATATTTGACTCAACACTCATTTCGTCTAAAGACAAAAATCTTTTAGCTTCATCCTCAAAGGTCTAGTCATTATTTTTTAGGATAAAGTGACTACCTTCATGACATGTTGTGGTACAGTCTTATTTGTGACCAATTGATTTCTTAATCTCTCAACAAGTCCTTGTTTGCCTTTATCTCCCTCGACTGCTCCTTTGACAATTCTAAAGACTTCATCATAAAACTCTTTGGCTCTTCTGGCATTTATATTTTGTTGAGCCAATTGCTATACAATTAATTACTTGAAGAACATGATAATATACTCCTAAGTCTGCGAAGTGTTCCAAGAAGTTAAAGTATTTTCTAATCAAAGAATGAATCTTGTCAACTCTCAAGTGAATATCGACTTGCTCAAAGGCATCTTGTAATTCTTCATTTCTGAAATATCTTGAAGAAGCGAGGAAACTTCCTAAGCTGTCCAAAATTCTGTATGCATCTTTCAGGTTATAGTTGACCAGAGGCAATTGACTCTTGTTAAGTGCTAGAATTTTGCTGTACATGTCAATTATATGTTTGAGCTTTGCCTCTAAATGAATATCTAATTGAAAATCTGGTTCATGAACTGGCTTAATCTTGGATAGCAAGAAGGAGCCTTCTTCAATTACTTGCAATGGATTTTCATTTTCCATAGTCCTACGCGTTCTATCAAGTAAAAATTTGAGTCTCTGCTCTTTTTTCGTAATTGCATAATTAGGATCTGATGGATCTTGAGGTTCATCCTCAATCAGAACACCGTCATCATTATGATGATGAACATCATTATTTTTAGTGGGTTGAGCTGTTGAGGGATCAAAATCAGGAATTTTGTATCTTTTTATTTCATCAAAGCTGATTCGATATATTGAGTTTAGAGTGAGAGTGTTGAAGGCCCTGGAGTTAAATTCAATAGTGCAATATGATCCCATGCTATAAAAGTCTGAGGTGACGTCTTTGGCCTGGTATGGGTCCTCTGCCTTTTCATTAGTTTCTTGAGGCAATTCATTATTCTTTCTAACAACTGTGGCAACGTATTTTGGTGGAGCCTTGGCAAATACCTAACAAATCAGAGAGAAGAATTAATCTAGAAACCTGAAATTTGGCGTCGTTAAGGGATATGACATATTTCGACATTGGGAAAAGGGGATAATCTACTACAAAGGTGATTGTACCATTTTTGTCATTGAAAAATGAATGAGCTTTGACGACTTCTGTTGTTTGGTGGTTTATTATGGTTGATTCCTGTTCTTCTTGATTAGGAGTCGAATTGGATTGAGAGAAAAATCGAAAAGTTGGATTGGTTAGGGAGCGGGCACTAAGGAATCTACTTGTTAGACCCTTTGCGCCTGGATTGATTATCTTTCCAAGCACTTTGTGCATTTATTTTCAAAGATTTTGACTCTTAATTAAACTTGAATAAATATCCTCAGCAGAAATTAAAAGACATCTGCCTTAAACTAACCTAGCACAAGAATATTGATCTCAGATAGACATTATTAAGAAGAATGAATAACCAGAAAGACTTTATTTAATAAAATAATAATTTAGGAGGGTTCTAAAATCGAAAGTATATGAGAATCACATCTATACAAGGAAGACATTCACCAAAAGATAAGAAAATTCAAATCGGATGAAAAAGTCACGATAAATTGTGAGAATCGGAAGAAAAACGTAAATGTGACATATCTCTAGAAAATTTTGAAAAGAGTTTAAGCAAGATAGTAACGAATTTGGCGAATTTATCAGTTAAAAAATAAAATTGCAGACGCAAAATGGAGTTTAACAGATTGGTGTTTCCCGCCCCAGATCCAAGCTATACTCCTTTCACGTTAGAAAAATTGCTATGGATTCCCCGTTCTCGTTTCTTCTCACTTAAGAAGTATGCTAAAAAAATGGATACATTTGAAAATATGTATTTTGAATCTCGGACATTCACAGAGGCTGACAATATTCAAAAGCAAAGTAAGAATAATGTTTAAATTTGAATTCTCAATCTCTCTCAAAAGGAGACAGAATATTTTCTCATCATTACTAACATATACTCATTTGATTAGGACAAGTTCAAATCCCCTGTCTCTTTCACTCCTACATAGAGAATTCGCAAAATTATATACTCTATTTCCATGGCAATGCAGAAGATATCGGGTACGCAGCTGAATTTACAAAGAGATTATCTACAGGATTAAAGGTAAGTTTTCATATTCGTTTTTTTTTATTTTATAGTCCAACGTTATTGCTGTTGAGTATCCAGGATATGGTATCTACGAAGGAGAAGCCTGTGCAAAAACCATTCTAGAAGACGCTGAGATCGTCTTTGACTTTTTAACTCAAGAAGCTGGTATCAAACCTGAAAATATCTTCGTTTTTGGAAGATCTATAGGGTCTGGTCCAGCTACCCATCTAGCTGCTAATAGAAACCCAGGCATGCTCATTTTAATGTCTCCATATACGTCTATAAGGGATGCTGTCAGAGATATTGCAGGAAATTGGGCAACATATCTTGTTGCAGAAAGGTTCAAAAATATTGAAGAGATTGAGAAAGTCAAATGCCCATGCTTCTTCGTGCATGGCAAGAAGGATAAGCTAATTCCCTATGAGCATTCAAGAAGACTGTTCTCACGTTGTAAGTCTCTGGCTGCTATGAATCTGTCGGAGTCAATGACTCATAATGACTTTAGTTTGTCTAACGATATTATCCGTCCTCTCAGGAAGTTCTTTAGACAGTTAGACATAAAGCCAGATGGAGAAAATAATCCTAAGCTGCCTGACTATATTTTCAAAATTCCACTCAAAAGTTATAGAAAGAAGAAAGTGACTTCTATAGCTACTATTACTGAGTCTATTCTTCAGACAAAAATATACAACATTTAAATACTATTCTCTAAGTATTCTACTTGATTGGTTTTAAAGTCAGTTACTTTCTGTGTAATGAGTAATAAATTGCGTTAGTGTTGTATGGAAATTTATGGTGAGCAGTTTCCTGTCAAAGAAAAAAAAAAAACGAAAAATACACTATGGATCTATAACAAACATGTAGTTACAAGAATTATCATTCAAAGAGTGATTGCAACCAAATTATTGATGTGATTATAAAGTAATCTCAGTTCTTCAATTTGCGAACAAACCAACAAAATCTTTTCCAAGGGAAGTCTCGAAAGGAAGTGTAATATTATTACTCTTTTTGTTAGTGGTAGAGGTTTTGTTGTGGACAAAGACTATGTTTGATTTGTCATCTCGATATGAATTAGTAAAAGTATCGAAGTAGTTGTTTTTCATTATCTTCTCAGATTTTCTGACGTTATTCAAAGCATTCCTAGTAGAGTCAGCCTTTGCAGATTGAGGATGAGATCTCCTAATGAATTAATAAAATTTTCTCTAAATAAAATACTTCTTTTGTTTTGGACTTACAGAAAGGTCTTCTTCGATCTGAGGAGTATTGCCCAGAACAAATTCATCATCGTCATCATCTAATCTGAGTTTTGAAGTATTTTTTTCTTCAAAGTTAGGTAAAATTTTAGGATTTTACTTGGTTGTGGGAATATACCAGAGTCCAGGTTTATAGCAAGAGACTTGGAATTTTTAGTAGAATCATTCAGTCTGGTCTTTAACTTAGCTAAAATCATAAGCAACTTCTTTAAAAAAAGCTTACGAATATCAGTATCAATGATGAACTTTGGTTTTTGACCAGGAAGGATTTTGACTTCGACTGGTGCTCCTTGCTTGGGAGTAGATCTGTCAATGATGACATGAGGGTCTTTCACAGCTCCTCTGATCATTGGTTGTGCTGTTTGTGGTTTCCTTGACTCATGAGAAGTCATTGGCCTGGCCATATTCCTAGCTCTCTTTGGTTCACTATCCACAAAATCTGAAAGATCTAGCACATTTTCATAATCAAAGTCATTTTTGTCAACTATATCATTAACGAAATTTCACTATTCTTTACTGTCAAAATCAGAATCTTTGTTTTTAGCCTGAAGCTCAGGACCATCATCGTTTTCAATATTGGAGAGACTTGACACAGACTTATTGACTTCAGGCTTTGGCTTTTCAGGAAGATCAAGTCCAAGTGCTAAATCATTAACCTTTGAAAACTAAGTTCCAAACCTTTGCTAGGAGTCTTATGTCTTGAGGGAGGTCTAACTCTAATTATCTGCTGAGCCTTGATTGGAGCCATGATTAAAGGCTTTTTCTCTCCTGAGGCTTCGGCCTTTGAATGTTATTTTAAGAACCTCTTGAATACCTGTCCTGAGTATCTATCATCTAGATTCATAGCTTGTTGAATCTTTCTGGTGGGAGG
>Ga0065720_1020838_pt1 | contig 12518 bp, 9 predicted proteins | sample Thericmetagenome_FD_59107 | JGI IMG/M metagenome (GOLD analysis project Ga0065720, IMG submission 59107) | Thermophilic microbial communities from the Joint Bioenergy Institute, California, USA of rice/straw/compost enrichment - eDNA_2 v2... | ecosystem: Engineered > Solid waste > Grass >... | reverse complement strand
GGGAGGTCCCCCTCATCTCGGACAGAGCGTGGTGGCTCTGCGGAGTGGGTGAGGAGGCCTTATGGGGCGTCTGGGAGGACCTCCTCGGCCGGGGTTGCCGGGGTGGTGTTGCCTCGGGACAGAGTCGGCTCTGGGCGGGGGGCGTTGGGGGTCAGGCTGGCTCTCCTGGCCGCCTTGTAGGCCGCCTGACCCGCTTCTCTGACCGCTTTCCTTTGAGTCTCCGTGAGTTTTATAAGTTTGCCCTGCCACACCCTCGGTCTAGCTGGGTAGTCCTGATGGCCCGGTTTCGCGGGGTTGAGGCAGTTGGGGCATTGGGGTAGGGGAAGATGCTGTGAGTGGTTGTGAAGGAAGCTCCCACACTCGCCACAACGGGCAGCGGAGTGGCATTTGTCCTTGAGGTGAAAGCCAAAGAAGCGGTCAGAGGTATAGATGCGAACCTTCTTCTTCAGGGGGACCGACGGATCCGAGTCGAAGATCCTGAAGGGTTTAACTTTCTTGATGAGAACCACTAGGTAAGCTCCAGGTGTATCCTTGATCGCATGGACACTAAAGTCCTTCTCTTTAGTGACTGCTGCGATCTCGTCCGTGATAAAATGGTCCGTAGGTCTGCGTGAGCCATCGTGGGCCAATATGAACTCCGGGATTTTTTTACCAATTTGGCGTATGTGGGCACCTTGGGATCAATACGGATACCGTGTTCTTTGGCTTGGCGGCGAGGATGTTGCGAAGTTCAGGGCGAGATACTTCGACTGCGAAGCCTGAGTTAACAGGATATACTTTGATTATATCACGTCTGGGGAAACCGAGTCTTTCGACCAGAAGAGTGACGATGCCTGACGGTGTGACGTCTTCGGAATCTAGATGATCAGCACGCGGGGCTTGGGGCGGGCTTGGGAGAGGGGAACGAGGCAGGCGTGGTAACGGGATAGGGTGCCCTGTGGAAGCGTTCCAGGCTTGCCCCCAGAGTTTTACCTGGGAGGCCCTGGACTTGAACAGCTGGAAGGGAGACCAAAAAAAGCCCTTGGGTCTAGCCTGCCGGCAAGGGAGAGGCACTGCAGGGAAAACTTCTTGAGGAAGGAGGATCAAGAGAATGACATGGAAAGTGGAGAGATAGATGAAGGTCAGGAGAGTGAGACGGGAAGTGAGCAGACCGAAGAACATGAGGAGAGTGGTACAGAGGGTGGGGAGACAAACGAAGATGATCTGGTATCTAGGATGAACTATTTGAAGGTATCGAAGATCACGGCTGGCATTATCCTCTTCGGTGACAGAATGAAGAGTAGTTTGACCGCTAACATTAATTCTTCAACTATCCTTTGACAATCTCCCATCCCAAAAAGGACTCTTGTCTTTGTCATTCAGACCCAGCCTTCATGTGTCCTATCTATCAACTTGGGATATTCAAGGACTTCGAGAAGGTTCAAAGGAATTCTTCCCAAAACTCTACTCAGCATATCCTTACCAAGTAATTGTTCGCCCGTGATTAGGTCACTCCCTTCGTTGGCTTGGCAGATGAAGACAGCTTCAAGTTGGTATTTGTATCGCAGAGGCTGAGCGTGGGAAGTAAGAGAGACTCAATGACTCGACTTTTGTAAGATTTCGGACATTGAATCTGGTCTGAGATGGCTTCTTCTGCAGTTCTGCGTTGATATTGTGTGGCTCAAATGAGTGCTGGGGATGATGACGCAGGCGCTGGATGTACCACAGCGTCGAGGCATGCATCGAATATAGTTTCCGGAAGTATTGAAAATGCAAACATTCATTTGTGCCCGACCAAGCCATACAACATAGCAAATGTCTAGGACATGCGTTGTGTAACGGGTGCATGGTCTGGTGCAGGCAGAGATCGACAATAGGTCAAATGGGTTAGATGATGGCCACTGACGATGTGGGGTGCACAGCGAAGTCAGTTGCTACGTGTAATAATCTTCCTTGGTCCTCAGTGTCCTTGTGTTTGAGAGAGCAAAACCAAGAGGAATCCTTCACCATGTCCAAGTAGCTCCCTTTATAGAATTCCTTTGTCCTTGCCAGTACCTCGCGGTCTCCTGGGATCTTCAGGGGTTTTCCTCAGCGTGGCAAGGTTATCTAACTCATTCTTGCTGCCCCTAATATTTTCCGGACTCTACCAGTCAGATATACCTTTACCCTTCTCAGCTCTTCTGTCACCGGCGTTCTATATGTTGGCTGTCAAGGATGTTTCTTCTCCTTGGACTGCCATGTCCATGTGACACGTTGACAGAAGTGATTGGTCGGTGGATCGTGGATTACGTATAGCTCGAGGCTATTGCATACAAACTACTGGTTGGTATGACAACTGAGCTGCAAGCAGTAAACAACATAACAGTGAAGAAACTTGAAATGAAAGCAAATGAAGTGCTTTTGCCAGTCAGGAGATCAATTTAGACTCTGGGTGTGACCGAAACTTGATGGGTTTACTGCAGAAAGAAACGAGAACTTCAACGGACTCTAGATAGCTGCATGTGAAACCTTTTCTTTATAAGGATGATATAGGAAATTGGCTCTAGAAAAAAACGTGGCAGCTCTAGTACAATGACATAGTTACCACGTTAGTATAGATTAGCTCTTCTGTGCCGTGAATTGGTGGTGCACTCATCTCGATGCCAACCCTCATAGTTTTCTCTGTTCTCTGCTAGTACTTCAAGGAACCTTCGATAAGAAACATGAACAAATACCGTGTCCTGTCCAGCGAGATTCCAGAAACTCTTTACTAAGTACTTTATAGCACAAGCCAAACACTATACAGACCCTTCGAAGGTCTGGCAGTGCGCGACTACTCTACTAGATATAACACTGAGGAAGCACTGAGCCGATTGCCAGAGGATCTAATACGCCACTTCGGCTGAAAGATCTAGACGAAACCTAGATTAGAAACTTGGCACCCCCCTTTCATCAGCCTTTTCACTGACGGCAATTACGCCATCAGCTCGGGAGGAAGACAGCCATGTCTTAGCTATACCTAAAAGGGGATATGAAAGGAAAAGAGCCGGTGGATGGTCTTAGAGCTCTCAAAGAAGCATTTGGACAAAACACGTACATATCTAAGCTCAGCCACTTGATGGAGAGACTAGAATTCACGAGAATGTGACCAATTCAGAAGTACGTAAGTACGCTAAACGGGGGTATATCGCACTATACGCAGTCTCGGCGAAGGCAATCACACGATTTTATATGGACAACTCTCTACAGACCTGGCTTCCTGTATGTAAGTTTTACAAATCACTATTGGTCGTTCGTTGAGAGTCCCCACGATGACTAACTGACGCATTACTACAACAATACTCCTGCAGAGAGTCGTTTCGATGCGTTGTGAACAAGAGGAAATGAAGAAGGAGATGCCAGAATTCTAAATGCTTCGGAAGATAGTGGCTGATAGCGCATCTAGCAGCATGGGGGATCTGACGCTTTAGCCGGATAATATGTCTCAATGGTAGCTTGAGCATTATCTTGATTAATTAGAGCAGTTCTCCGCCACAGAAAATATGTGTTTGATTAACGAGGGCAATACTTGGATCCAAGTACAGGCTTTGGGAATTCCAAGAATATCCCCACACAGGAGGGAAATAGTATCAAAACCGTTTGAGCTTGACAGAGAATCACCGAAGGACATATTACGTTGGTAATTGGCTGGGAAAAGTGAATTGTGGGCTCGATATCACGATTCGACTGTGACAAACGGTTAAAGGCTGTGTGCGAGACGCTCCAGAAACTCGGCTTGGGGATCCTTCATGGGAGCCTAGCACAGTGCATCGAAGTATGAGATAACGTACAAGTGCAAACCGGTGCGAGGTAACTTAAGCAATGCTGGGTTTCTGTAGAGCAGAAGTGGATGTCAGGCAGAATTCTGGTAAGACAGAAACGCATCGTTGACCTAGAACTCCTTCATCTAGCTACTGTTACATGGGGTCTCCAACACAGCTGCCTTCTGGATCCAGACCATGAAACTCTTCCAAGCATCTCTGACTCAATAACCTGTTAGGAGGGAACTTTAGAGACGGGCCTCTGGGTCGGCCACGTCAACTGGCCGGATGACATCATTATGCAGGCTCCGCGACATGATGGTGCTAAAAGCCTTATTGAGATTGCACTGCATATGGAATAGGAGTTGGGTCCTGTTAGTTGGCCTCAAGGCAGACAGGGCGGGGTTTCAGAAGGTACGAGAAACCTGACAGAAATAGTGCGCGAACATCTAAAGTTGGAAAAGTAGTGCCTGTTGGTCAAAGATCCCTATGGCTTATATGGGCAAACTTTCGATATAAAACTGCAGAGTTCCCCACGGAAATCGTTAGGTAGGGAGCACACTGCCCTAAACGACCATTCTCTTTACCTCTGGCCAGCACACTGCTATTGCTCCACCTGAGTTTGAATTTTCAAACTCTTAGCGGATCACCATGTCCTGGCTTGCTGTTCCCCAAGAGCTTCCCCCTAGATTCTACCGCGTCCAGTACCACTCACGCAGACCATGGAAGGGGAGAGTGGCTTACTTGCCGGCGATCAGACAACCAGGTACGAATCGTCGGTCAAGTGCTACGCGGAGCAACGATTGAAAAACGATATTGAACGGCACTTTACCTGGGGCACACGCAACTGGAGCTCTCCTTTCATTTCCCTCTTCTCAGATTGGAATCATGCAAGAAATTGGGCGATCAAGAGGCCTTGGAAAAGACGAGGAAATTGGGAAATCCTTGAGATTGATACATCTTGTCTTGATGGCGTCTATGTCTTCAAGCTGAGCACAATTGTGAATAAGTTGGACGCCTGCATCCCTAAGGGTGCAGATACCCATATAAAGGATGGGTATATTGCACTCCACATGATTCCATCCAGGGCTATCGTTAAAAGACATTCGGAAGTGGACGTCGTCTAGCAACGTGCCAGACAGATCTCCAAACGCTTGGTCAATTGTAAGACGGAACCCCTGCGTAAACACACGTGCACTTACTGATCATGTGTTGACTCCCTCAAAGACGTAGTCACACCTAGAGATGTGCAAAACGAATCAGTTAAACAAGTCATTGAAGCGATAAGGAAGTCGTACTCGAACATGGCGACGGTCAAGCGCAGGCTGCCTGAGTTGGAACTGTAGTAGTATTGGGGGTGCCTGAACTAGAGACCGATCATCTTCCCAATGTAGCGCACACCTTTGGTTCTTATCGCACATTAGAGAAGACTAAATTATTTGTTAACTCCTTGATGTAGTTTATACAACTAGGTCAGAGTTCATCCTGCCTTGTTTGAGAAATCTGGTGTGTATCTACATTGGGTAAACTCCATTGTCTTAGGCAACGGGCTTCAACAAATATAGTCTGGATCATATTACGCCAAACAATTTTTCAACGGTCCTTACCAGTATGTGTCAGAGTGTCTCAACCGGACATAGACAGCGTTTCATGAACGTTTCGTCTATTTAATTCGCAGGACGTCTCGGGACTTTCCCCGATAAGCAGCGTACATGAAGGGAAGATCTGTATGTTTAAAGTTCTTCTGATTCGGATTCCTGATTCGGATAACCTTCTCATGTGTGTTAAGGCTCTCATCATATCATGACGCACGGAAGACAAGTGCTGTTACCCCCATTTGTTTGTGCGTATCGAGCAATACCTTGCATTTCCAAGGGAGTTTATGGACTTCGAAACAAATGCAAGATAAGCTTATCACAACTGAGTCGTAATGACGCCAACATGCAGACACCTGTATATACGGTTCGACAATGGGTTAGAAAATGGCCACTGACAATGTGAGGTGCACAGCGAAGTCAATTGCTACGTGAATAATTTTTCTTGGTCCTCAGTGTCCTTGTGTTGGGAAGAGGAAAACCAAGAGAAATCCTTCATCGTGTCCAAGTAGCTTCCTTTATAAAATCCCTCTGCCCTTGTGAATACCTCACGGTCTCCGGGGATCTTTAGGGGCTTTTCTCAGCATGGAAAGTTTATCTAACTCATTCTTGCCAGCCCCTTATATTTCCCGGGCTCTACCAATCAAATATGCCTTTTGCCCTTCTCGGCTCTTGTGTCACCGGTGTTCTATGTGTTGGCTGTCAAGGATATTTCTTCTCCTTGGACTGCCGTGTTCGTGAGACAGCTTAGGAGTAGAGCAACCCAAGACAAGACTCTCTGCGGTCCGAGGAGGCCGATCATGCGGTCTAGAGAGATGTAGGTTCTGTTTGTCCTATTAATATAACTTTGTCGCTCCGCTAACCGCCTATCTTCGCTAAGGCTTCTCATGATATAAGATCTACCCTCCTAAGTTCTCGCAGCAGTTTGCTCCCGTTCGCCGCTCGCGTGTGAGAAAGGGCGCTTTTTCATCCGCTGGCGCGACGAGCTAAGCTGATGTACAAGATCCTACTACGCCGACTTCCGCTCTATATTTCTATTCTACGATCCTGATGGCTCGCTTTTACGCGGCTCGATGCTGCAGATCCGTTTGACTATGTGCGCACCGCCTGTTTAATATACCTCTGCGGCCATATCCACCTTGGAGAAGAAGCTTGTTCTTGCTTTCAGTCACGGATAATTGAGCGCTTGTCATCATCTGGCCAAACAGTCTATCGTACGGTTCCCATTCTCGTTTTGCGTTCACTGCTGGTCACTTCTTCCATGGTTTTTGTGCTGGGTGGGACATTGGCTACGCGCATAGAGAGACGTATCGTTTCTAACCGCATGTCATTGTTGCTGGAAAGCTTCCTGATGGTATGGGCCGGCTTTTGAACTAGCGTGCTGCTCGCTTGGTGGTTTTGGGACGTATATACTGTAACGGGGAACTTAGTCATAGTGCAGGCAGGGATCGACAATGGGTCAAATGGGCTAGATGATAGCCACCGGCGATGTGAGATGCACAACGAAGTCAATTGATACCTGCAATAATCTTTCTTGGTCCTCAGTGTCCTTGTATTAGGGAGAGGAAAACCAAGAGGAGAGTCTATCGTGTCCGACTAACATCCTTTATAGAATCTTCTCGACCATCCGATTCACTCTTTTCGGTCATGTGGCTTCCAGATATCTCCTGGGATCAACCACGGGTTCGTGCCGCTCAGCAGAGTTTAGTGTTTTAGTGTTTGATGTTGTTGTTATTGTTGTTCTCGTTGCTGTTGCTGACCGTGCTGTGATTGAGTTTGAGATGTCTGGGGTTTTGTAGCTGAGTTGTTTGGTTGTTTATGTTGTGCTGGTTGGCTACGTTGCTTCTTAGCTTGGTTGCCTTGAGCTTTGTAGTGTATTCTGCGGAGGTTCTATTAAATGAAAGTTTAGGATTTAGATTGTTGTTGAAGCTGGTTGTCAATTTGTTACGCGTCGTTATTTTAGTTTGTTGAGGTTGTGAAGGGTTTTGGTTTGTCATATCGCCCGTCTTGAGATCGTGCTAATGATGAGAGAAGTTGCGCTTGATCTTGCTTGCTTTTCCCTTCATGATTGGGAAGAAAACATACATGGTTTATATAGCTGAAGGATGTTTAATAGAAGTGAGTTGTTGTTTTAAAGAAAATATTACATCATTAGAGAACTGTTCAAGCAAGTTGAAAAGACCTGATCTCTAACACGGTTGAATGGAACATAAAATAACGCTTATACAGACCTGAAACAGGACAGCTTCATGGGTAATGGACACCCCACAAATGGTGTAAGAGGTGACCAATAGGAGAAATTTTAGTGGGGTCAAGAGACGGACCAATCAGATGGAGAAGCGCGATTATCGCAGTTCTCTGGCTGCGATAACTGCGAGAAACTCCTCAACAATACCAAAATAGGTAATGGCAGAAGGACAGGCAGACCGACGGCTTCAAATATGAATATGTATATTGAATCACTTATCTCCAGGACAAATACTAGGACTCTCTAGTCAGCAATAGAAACAATTGTCAACCAACAACTGGTGACCGCAGTGAATTCCAGTCCCTCAGGCTCTACAACCTAGCCACCACCTCCAAGCCCATCTCAAGAGGTTATGGAACCGTCGCAAAGGCGCTGCAAAGCAGAATCTATCTGAATGTAGCTTTCAACCAAGATTGGTATCTAGGCATCGCGAAGAGTCGATAGAGCTGAGTCATAGCAGAGAGTTTATAGAAAGCATGTGAAAGATTATAGGATTGGATAGTACCATATAGAGACTAGAGAGGATTAGTTAAAGGTATAATAATAGTAATAAGATGGAATATCAAAACTATACTGCTAGAACTTTGACCAAAGCCATGACAGTAACCACTTTTAACTAATTTGTACCTGCTTACCTACTCGTTACCTATGCATCCTCTTCGTGTACAGTCCTTGGTATTGGTACAAAAAGGTTGATTTCCTCCTAGAGCAGCAAACTCCCGCTGATATTACCTAGATATCCTGTTCCCGAACCCACGGGAGCTAGCTCTCGACTTGGGACCAACAGAGGCAGAACCGCTTTTTGACACTGGCAGCCTACCTACGTAGCCGTAAGCTTCACAAACAAAGCCTGTCTCAAACCCCCAAGTTTCCCACCAGCTATGCTAGCCGTACCCCGGCATGCACCATAGGCCTCAAAGGGTTCATTCTACATCCTTCTTCCGAACAGTATCAAATTACTATTAGTAGCAGTAGAAGCAGCATATCTTGTATGGGATCAGAGATTCCCAGGCCCCTAAAACTGTAAACTCAATTTTCGCCTACTGGCGACCCAGGTAGGTGGTTTAGCTGGATACTGGCTTGTTTAGGTCATGTTATAGATAATTGAACATTTGGAGCATCATATAGCGAAGTTAACCGATGTTTTTGCGGAGTTGGCGTAATATGCGAATGTGATTCGCCATGGGCCCATTAGGTACAGCTGCATGCCGTCCTCGGGAATGTCAGAAATTTTGATCAAGTATTTTCAGCTTTACGGTCCAAACACTGACACATGGAGATGAACACCTTGATTCAACCATGCTACTTCCACGAAACCTACGTATAGCACTCGTAACGCAGGATTGTGGAACTTCGAAATGGAAACGTTCATTGCTTCACAATTTGCATCAGCCAGTTGGGTAGCCAGGCATCCAAATAAGCCAGCCCTCTGCACAAAGTGGGAGGATTGGCCACACAGAACTCACCGTACTTTTATAGAAGGTGATGAACGAGGGATTCTGTTTACCTATCCACTCACCGTTGGATGTTTTTCGACAGACGGCAGAGATGACGGATCACGTTGTTGGGGCTGCCTGGTGATGGAAGACATCTTCAAATCAGACTTCATTTCTCCCAGGACCAACGAGCTTGTGGCCTTTTCGCCATCAGGTCCGGTTGAATCACCGTCTTTGGGCTTATTTCAGAGATCACGAGATATATACATACGTCTTTCAGCGGTTGAAGGTATGTACTTCTGATTGTCAAAATATTTATTTACGCCCGTGCTCTCTGACAATAACATGCTGTTAGGGATACCCAATCCATGGAACCTCCCCCATGTTCCCTCTCTCAGATCGACCGGATCGCGGGCGACTTTGGATCAAATCCAAGCTTGGATTGACACGTGTGTAAACACTCACCAGCTATGTCGTTCAGTCTCAAAAACAGACACCCCATTGCCAACGCGAGTCCTCGACCTTGGTGTTGACCCTTCAGAGTCTGCTCCCATCCGACTGATCGAATCAGCCGGCAAAAACGGCCGCTACGTAACCCTCTCCTACTGCTGGGGCAAAGCCAAGTTCCTAAAGACCACAAAGGACAACTACACCCGCCATAAGCAAGGCATCCTTTTCGCTGACCTTCCTCGGACCTTCCAACACACGATCAAGGTCTGCCGGGCTCTCGGTGTCCGGTACCTCTGGATAGACGCGTTATGCATCATCCAAGATGACAGCCAAGATTGGGCCGCGGAGTCCGTCCGGATGGCCGATGTATATCAGAAGTCTTTCTTTACGTTGTCAGCCACATGGGGAGACTCGCCGGATTGCGGGCTGTTCCAGGACTTCGACACAGCCTCAGAGTCACGGATCGGTCCAGTCGCTCTTCGCCAAGTCGTCCATCCAACCTTGACACACATCACTCACCATGAAAATGAGTTTCCCGTGCTCACACGGGGATGGTGTTACCAGGAACATTTGCTCTCGCGACGGATATTGTACTTTACCATGTGGGAGGTGATGTTACAGTGTCTGGAGTCGACCATCTGCGAATGCGGGTCGTCTATACACAAGAGTCGTGGGACGGAACAAGAGAAGTATAAACAGTTTTTCTGCTGTCCGGAAGATCAACACCCTGCGTCTCCTTCAGCAACATCGCCCGATGTCGCATCCGACTTCTGGCACGTCACCGTCTCGGACTACACCCTCCTCCGCCTGACCTACTCATCCGACAAGCTCCCCGCGATATCCGGCATAGCTACCGTCATCCAACGCAAAACCAACTGGCACTATCTAGCCGGTCTTTGGCGCGAAACACTCCTCACCGACCTCTGCTGGTACGTCTGGCCGCCGCCGCCAGCACCCCCCAACGCCACTTCCTCTCCTTGTGGCGGCAAACCACAGAAGCAGCGACGAAAGTCCCCAACCTGGTCCTGGATCACCATCCCCCATTCCAACTGCATCCACTACCAGGCCGCGCTCCTCTCTTTCTACCAGAAGATGCCCATTCATCTCACCCTGCACGCAAGCATCCTCGACGCAGGGTGTACACCCCTCTCATCGATGAGCGAAGTCCACTCCGGCTTTATTGTCCTCGAGTGCTACATGCAACAAATCCCTTTAACAATGATGCAGGCGCTAGTAATGGATTTGGCACAAGGATTGGCGCTGGACGAAGGGTTGGATACCCCGCTAGAGGAGGGGCCGTTTTATTTAATTCCTATGGTAGCGTATGTGTCGGGGGATGAGTGGTTCAAGTATACGGGGTATACGGCGTTGGTGGTGACGCCGGCTGAGGAGGGGAAAGACGAGATGGTAAGGGTTGGGTTGTTGATTTGTCATGTTAATCCGGCGACCGGGGGAAAGCCGGGGACGTATAAGATTTGGGAGAGGGCTGTTAACGGGAAGAAGGTTAGGATTAGGCTCATTTGAGTGGGCGAAAGATGTGTTTGGGAGGGAACGGCATTGGGGTTCAGTACAAGTAGAGGTCAGCTACCTGAATTTCTTGTGTGGCAGGTCCTACAGTCTTGATGAGGCCGCGCCCATGGCCGAAGTATCTGTCTTTTGAAACCCGTTCTAAAGCATCTTGACATAAAGCTTATGTCGACTCCACAATCGACAGTTTTTCCTTTTTAACAGACTCCACAAACAAGCTATAATATACTATTACCCATCGTTAGGGAAATGAAATGAGTTCACGTTAAGTTCATTTCCACTTCCTACATACCATCACAACATAGGCAACTGCCTAAAGTCAAGTGACAACAAAGCCTAACAGAAACAGAGAGACCCTCGCCCAGTTATGACAGCCTTCGCCTGAAGAGAGCAAGAACCAGTTTGCGCATTCATCCATACCCATTTCTCCAGTTCATTCATCGATCCGATTCATTCATACGTAGTAGCAGGTAGCTTACCCCATCTTCCAATACCACCAACACAAATCCGCCCATCCGTTAAAGTTCGTTCGTCGGCTGTCATCATAGCCCCCCGGTGAGTTTGCCTTGCCACAGCCAGCTAGCCGCAATCCAGTGGAAGATTGGCATCCGTTTTAACGGGTTGACCAAAATCCAGACTGACGGTTCATCAATGATGATAGAGTATGATAGCAATAGGCAGGCCAGTGACTCCTAAGAAAGAGGGTTCATGACAACCAACAGTAAGGAAATCAAACAACGTAAGCAGCCAGACAAAAGCAAGAACACAAACTCGAAGAAATAAAAAAAAAGAGAGACCAAATCCCCGACCCGCCAGACTCGAAAATCCCAACCAACCCAACCAACCTCATTAATCTCACATAATTGGCATAGGCCTGATACGACACACACGCATAAACCTATCTATCTCGTGAGCTCAAACAGGCACTCGCCATTGTTAACTCACAGCATCCGTCACTCGTTCGTTTACTTCCGACCCCACTTCCCAACCCCTTTGAATCCCTTCTTCTTTCCATCGCGCTCCTAATAGCGACGGTCATAATCACGCGGGTAGGGGTCTCTCGGGTAGGGGTCGCGCGGAGGCGGGAAATCCGGCGGAGGCGGGCGGCGATGGTCGTAGGGCGGGCGGCCGTTCATGTAAGGGTCGGGGGGATAGTCACGGGGGGGACGAGCATATGGATCATCGTAGCGGCCGCGCGGAGGCGGGTAGTCGTCGATGGGCGGGGGCCCGCGACGCGGGGGCGAACGATAGCCTCCCCTCCTGTCATCATAATATTCACGGCGAGGGGGCGGGGTGCGCTCACGGTAGGCATCCCGGTAGCCATCACGGCGGGGGCTGTAACCGCGCGGGGGCGGGCCGCGCCGGTCATAATCATCCAGCGGGGGAGGGGGATAGCGCCGAATTGGCGAGCGCGAACGGCCCCGGTCGTAGCGGGGAGGCTCCGACGGCTGGGCTGTCTGTTAATACATGATCAGCCAAACCAAAAAAAAAAAAAAAAAAAAAA
>Ga0065720_1020840_pt1 | contig 12526 bp, 4 predicted proteins | sample Thericmetagenome_FD_59107 | JGI IMG/M metagenome (GOLD analysis project Ga0065720, IMG submission 59107) | Thermophilic microbial communities from the Joint Bioenergy Institute, California, USA of rice/straw/compost enrichment - eDNA_2 v2... | ecosystem: Engineered > Solid waste > Grass >... | reverse complement strand
TCGACGTCAACACCTTGCTGGCGCTCTCGTCGCCTTCCCTCGTGGCCGTGTTCTGCTCAGCCCACGTCTGCGCCAACACAGGCGCCGACCAGCCAGTAGCCTCGCAGGGCGCATCCAGCAGTTCCAGAATACTGGAGCCCTCAATACCCGTATCGACGACCTTCAGCAGCGTAATGCTGAAGCCGAGCCCGTTCAGGCTGGTCATGTATGTGCCGTTCAGGATACGTACTGGCCGGATGCCGTAGCTCTTCTCCAGCTGCCCGACCACCTCGGTCACAATTCCTCCCATCTCCAGGACACTGACTCCTCCGAGGTTGTTTACCATCAGTACCACCTCATCGCTGGAGTCGATCTTCAGGAAAGCCCGATCCTCATCAGTCTGATCAAGCATCTGCCGCAGCATCTTGCCTACTAGCTCCGGCAAGGTGACTACCTCCCGGCTGGAACCCTGCTCGTTGTGAATGCCCATGCCAATTTCGACCTCCCCATCCTTCAACCTTTCCGACTCATCCATTCCCTTCCTCCCAGGAACATGCACATGCTCCAAGCTCGCCCCAACACTGACCAGATTCTCCGCTGTGAGCTTAGCAACTCTAGCAACTTCACTCAACCCGGCCCCCTTCGCGGCCAACGCTCCGCTAATCTTGTGCACCAACACCGTCCCAGCAATTCCTCTCCTCCCAACCTTCCCTCCTTTCTTCCTTCCAACACCCACATCATCCCCCACGACAACCATCTCAACCCTCACTCCCGCTGCCCGCGCTTTCTCAACCGCCATACCAAAGTTCAACACATCCCCCGTATAATTCATTACCGTCACCAACACCCCGCCATCCTCTTTATCCGCAAACTGGTCCACACGGGACATAATCGCCGTGCGGACCTGCTCAGCGCTGGGGCTCGCGAAGATGGTGCCCGCCACAGCGGCAGACAAGAGGCCGCGGCCGACCATGCCTGAGAAGGAGGGTTCATGGCCGGAGCCGCCGCCTGAGATGAGGGAGACTTTTTGCGTGGCGGGGAGGGTGTTTGGGCGGAGGTAGATGATTTTGTTAGATGAGTCGAGGGCTAAGGAGGGGTTCAGCAGCGGGAGGGCGGCGAGGGAGGTGTGCACTAGGTGTGTGGGATCTGGGAGGAAGTGTTTGGTTGACATGGTGATGGGTTGGTGAGGTAAGTTCGGCTAAGGCGTAATAGATTTAGTTCAGGTAAGAAGTTGATCGGATGTAAGTTGACTGGAGCAATTATAACTCGAGATGAAGTGAGTTCGCTAAATCGGTCAGTCGACGTGTAAAAGAGAGCGGGGCCGATGTGGTCAGTCGGTTTGTGTTGTACAAAGTACCTTTTTGAATCCACAGTTGATATGGAGTTGACGTTCAAATGAAGAATTTGAACCTATCGCCTCGAGAGACCGGTTCGCTAATGATACCCTGCAGCTCACCAAGCAATGGGTCTCAGGATGCAGGAGCCGTGAGGAAGGTCTCCAGTCCTCGGGAGAGCTTGCCCGATCGAAGGAACGGCATTGGCGTTGCCGAGTGGGGGAGGGGAGGTGACGGGTGTGCGGGGCATCATCACACTCTCTAAACCATCTTTTTATTTTTTTTCATCCTGTCTTTCTGGCCACTCGTCTGCTGAGTGATGGAAACAAACCTAAGCATTTGGGTCTTGAACTTGTGTGACTCAAACCCTGTTGCCGTCGTTGGAGCTGCGAAAGCGTTGATTGAGATCTGGAGTGGGTACATCACAACACCCCGAGAGGCCTACATCATCTTCAAGTTCTTTTTTTTTTCTATCATAATTACTAGCACATATCGCTAGCTGCTCTACATTTAACTGTTATCATACCTCATGATATGCAGGCTCCCAGAGCCGTCATTTGTTTCCAATAAAGTCCTGACCCATTGAACGCCAGTCATATGCGCAACGACCCTGAACGCCTTCAAACCCATATCCAAATTCGACCACCCTCAAAAAACCGGGCTTAAATAATCACAAAAATGCACCCCATCACAACCCCAAGCCCAATCGCTGATGTCAAAAACCCAGCCGCCACCTGGTCCTTAATCGTAATCTCCCCATCCAACAGCCTCTTCCTCTCCTCCTCCGCGCCCCGCGGACTCGTCCCCGCGCTCGGATCCCCCTTTGACGTGCCCCCCGACACAGCCGTCACAGGCACCGGAGCGAACTGGCTGAGATTGGGATCAACGACCATCGAGTACATCACTGCCGCCAGCGCATTCATCTGCTCGCCAACCCCAGTCTGCCCATCGAACCCGTTCACAGTCCAACGGAACCCGCATGCGGTGCCCGGCTCGCCGCGGAACGGTGGCTCTGGTCGGGCTCCGGGTATGTTGGGGACCAGGGTTCGCACACTACCTGTACAGGCCTGTGCCGCGGCGGCTGCATCGGCGAGGAGGAGGGGTTGTATCGTCTGGAAAGTGAAGGGCGCAAGCTGCGCGGTGTTGGCGAGCCAGCGGGTAAGGTAGCCCTTGAAGCTGCGCTGATCGATGTTGCAGAGGGACAAAGGCTCGCAGAGCTGTTCGTGCATAACGGGCGTGCGGCTGTTGGTGTTATTTTCGGGGAGGGTGAAGAAGGTTGAGACGGTAGTCCGGAGCAGGCCTTCGACGCGCTCGCGCCAGATGGGGTTGGAGGTGAGGTTGTACATGACAGCTGCGCCATGCAGGAAGATGCCGGCGTTATAGGTCCATTGGTTAGTGTCGGTTTGGCTGCAGGTGTTGTCGTTGGTGTTAATGTGGACGCCGTCGTGCACCTGGTAGTCGGATGTAATTAGACCGATGGCTTCTTCCCATGCCCAGATTCTGGCTGCCCACTCGGCATAGGTCTGATTGCCAGTGTACCGGGCCAGCCGGGCGGCAATATTGAAGAAGCAGCCATTTGAGATGCTGTTCTTGTAGTTGTAGCCTGCGTTGAAACTGAATATCTGCCAGCGCAGGCCACCTTGACATGTTGATTCCTCCCAACGAGTCGCCCACTGGTTGAAGAGGGACTGAGCGAGGGCGAGCCACTGCGGCTTGTCCTGCGGCGGGTTTGGAAAGTTGTACTCGGCGGCTGACATGGCGGCCATCCCCCAAAACCCTTGGTCATCATTTCCGAGCGTTCGGGTCTGGTTAGGTGGCATAAAGTCGCCGTTCTCTGTCGCCTGGTGAAGAAGGGCCTGCATCGTCATGGCATTGTAGGTGTCGTCCTTCGTCAGGGCCCAATACTCAACAAGCATCCCAAACATCGCCCCTGCCTCCCACCAGAAGTATGGGTCGGGGAGGTTCCCAGGTACGTCTCCCGGATTGTCGCCAGTATAGTACTCAGTCATGCCAAAGGCTATTGTTTTTGCAGCCGCCTTAACGGATGCTAAAGACGGTATGTTAGTAGGCCACCATGTCCAACCTAAGGTTTCCAGTATTGGCTGACAAACCTTCATCTCCGAGGACCAAGTCGATGGCATGGACCGGACTTATCACCAGCAAGGCAAGGAACAATAGTCCTTCGAACAGCCTCATGATGGGCATACAGTTGCCAAGTCACGCAACGACGGGCACCAAGACGAGATAAAAGGATGTAAACGAAAGAGGTTGAATCAAAAGTGCCCATCCTATACTTTCATTTCGAGCTGCCAGCTGAGAGACGCATCAAGTTGAATTGTTGAGAATCGGTAGCGACAGGAGGACCAGCCTGCGTGTTCAAAGGCCAGTCCAGGGCCGGTGTGGAGAAAAGAAGACAATGGGATGAAGAACAAGACAAAAAAAACAATGAAGCGACGGAAGAAACGAACGTTGGCTGCAAGCTGCGCGGTCGGTCAATAGGCCGCCATACGTCAAGACAATAGCAGCTGAAGTCGTGAAAAGAAACAAAAGAAGATCAGTTTAGAAAACGACCGTCATATGGGTGCCATACCCGACCAATTGGCTGACCGGTGGACACGAGGACTAGACAGGAGAAGGAGTGAAAGTAAGACGGTCGGCTGGATAGCCCGGCCTCACCAAAGAAACATCTCCATAACAAAGCCCAGCCAAGAGAAACCTGCAATTTCTTTACAAGTCGGATAGCGATGGAGCCGCCAGGAGGGGCCCAGAGGGGTACAGCGGAGAACTATCGAGAGGGTGCAGAGGGACGAGGCTGAAACACAAAAGGTTCGAGGAGTCGCCCTGTTTGGAGCCCCTGCCCCTGTCAACGCTACCTCGCACCGGCTGGGCGTTACGCTCTGCTACAGCGCGTTTCTTGGCCGGGAGATCTGATCATGCCGCCGCCAAATGCAAAAGTTTGGCTGATCATCCCAGGCCAAGTTTAGACCATGGCATATTGCACAAATTGTGCATTTACAAAGCATGCAAATTCTGCGAATAGTTTGCTTAGGAAGATCGAAAACAAAGCCTTGAAAGCTGGAAGGAGCGAGTCGGTCAGCAATTGCCTGCACTATTTAGTGCCATGCTGAACTGTTAGCCGCTCTTTGCTTATGCTGGGCCATAATTGTCTACTCCGTGTCTATAGGAAGAAGAGTAAGCAAAATATATAATTAGAATTCCAGGTGACCCGTATATCTACGCTTTATCCTATTTGTACTCAAGTTATCTGTCAAGAACGATCATAGTATTGGTGCTTGAGAACAGCTTGGCATGCTCAATGTTACCTGTCTCTCGCCAAGACAAGGCTTGATAGACGTTTGCCATTGAGAGTGCCAAATGTCTTCCATCAAACCCACATTGAAAACCATTTTGTTGCCCTCAGCCCAGTATCAGGTCCACATTTGCATGTGAAGTGTGAGGATTGTGGACTTGCATAGCCTTCTAATGCCTGGGGGTATCATTTTAACAGTAGTGAACTCTATTATGATTGCTTTCATGAAGCCATCCAGCTTATATATCCCCTTTGCCCTGATAACTCCTGAAACAGATAGAAACCAGAACACATGCATATGTTGACCTGTTGTGCTCCATTCTTCCACCGAAACGCAGAGGATTTTACTCACTATAATTCGAACATGCTTAGGAAAAAGTCATCGGACAGTGGCGTGTGCTGAGCACTTTAAAGCTGATGTCTGATATCAAGAACCCCAACTGATTGGAGGAAAAGGGAGTTGTGACCCATCAAACCCAGATATCCGCCCCCAGCGATCTCACGTATTGAGGAGTCGTTCCTCAATGCCAAGAGGCATTGATCATCAACACCCAAGGATGTTGCCCCCCAAGAGTTTGTGCCATTGGGCAAGAAGGAACAAGAGAAATCATAAGGGTGTATGAGATGTGTATAGACTCCAGGCAGGGCCATCTGGCCAAAGAGCTCTCCAGTCAGTAATACAAGCAATTGTCTGTTCAACTGGTGATCACAGGGATCATTCTGACTGTGTGAGAACTCCTGTCTCTCAGGTCCAGCGGCCTGGCACCTCTCGAGCCCATCTCAGGAGGTCTGTCTGAATTGTCACATTCAAGGCTGTGATGAATTATAAGAGTTAAGTTGTACTTAGATGCCAATAGGCATCTTATCGATATACAACAAATATATTATAATTATGTTCTTGAATAGTTATTTACACAAGCCTTTTTGTTTACGCATTGGAATTGCGCGGCTAAACAACTCAACTCTACTATCAGATTATCACTTATGTCTCGGCGATCCAGAGCATTCGATATAATAGACACTCGGAAGTGCCGAATTATCCTCCCGTCAGCTCAGTACAATAGAATCTTCTAAGACAAAGTCCACTGGGGCAGACAACAAGGCCAAAGCCAGTGGTGACAGCAAGCCTGAAGTCTCCCAAGTCGTCTCCTGCAAGCACTGCGATACCAGGGTTCAACCACTCAGTCTGAGTGTTCTTACTGCTTCAAGTCATCGCGTTATTGTTAAAAGTCTGCTGTTGTGGGCATGTTGAGGGGGAATTAACTGCACCATTGGAGTTCAAGGAGTCTTAAGTGAACTGGCCAATAATTTGGCCCTCAAGCTGTACTTGTGAGAACTGACAGATGATGCTGCACAAAGGGAGAAGCGACATGCAATCAATAGGACTTGGTATCTAATCAAGGGTTTGAGATACCACTTCTGTTTTCTAAGCCAAGTGAACCTGCGGATTTGTGGAGCATCTGCTTGCCTTGTCCTGTTTGTTAAGTTGGGAATTCACTCATGATCCTCTGTGTATGAAGTTAAAAGTCTCTGTGTGCTTGAACTGCGAATTTTATCTGTTCTTGATGGCACTTCATACATCTACTAGACAGCTATCTTTCGAAATGTTATGGAAACGCCTCCCTCCGTAACATGTTCACACAGGCCCTGGCAAAAGTAGGGCTAAGACTGTGTCTGAGAAACCAAGGACTTTACTAGGGTATTGGTATAAATGTTTAGGGAACGTCTGGATATGTGTCATGTCAGGCATGACCTGATGCCACGGGATCGGTACCCGAAATCTCTGGCAGGTGGAGAGGTCGTCTAAAAAGGAAAATGGTTAAGTTGCTCATCTTTTTGTGCCCAAGAGCTTAGTCACCATAGCATAGCGGATACCCGAAAATAAATAAAGCAGTGGTGATGTTGTTGTCAAAGAGCGTTCGGCGAACTGCCTAAACACCTGCCTACCCACTGTGATAAGATGCACCAAGTGACTTGTAGGTCAAGGGAGGGAGTTAAGGGCTCAGCCATGAAGTGAAGGACAGTACCATGAGCCAAATACACAATATTTCATTTTCACAAGCAAGCTCTGGCAGTGTGACTCGTGAGGAACAAAGCCAAAATTCCCAACTTAAATCTCACCTCCAGTTGGTTACTTGAGCAGGTTGACACTGAATGTAGAAGATGGCTTTTGAATGCGGGGCCAATACTGGGATTTCATTCACTTCAACAGTTGTTTTGCAAACCTGAACCCCACAACCGTTGAAGACTTGGCGTAGTGGATCTAGCATAGTGCCCCACCACCTACCCCGCGCAACTGAGTCTCCAAACGTCGTCAGTGGATGGAACTCGGGGTTTTCAGACGCACAAGATGGCCAATTGTGCGTTTCTGCGCGACAAATCTGTCGTTTGCCATTAGATCTCAACTGCATGAACCATTCTATGAAAATTCCCAGTAAATTTTGTCTATCCGCCTGTACCAAGGTCATGTTTCAGACTCTACCCATTTAGTGCTTGCAGCCACTGGCACAGCGCTTGTGCTTCTTTGGCGGCCGGGCATTACCGCTGTTCTCTTCCTCCTCGTCATCCTCCTCAAAGTCCTCGAAATCAACATCATCCAGATCCTGGTCCTGGGCTTGGGCTACCATGGGTTAGACTCCGATGATCAGGCGCCAGCACGAGACAGGAACTCACTGAAATATTTGATGGCGTTGGGCCACAGCTCGTCGGCAATGGTCACCGCAACAACATCGCCAGGAGGGAAGATATCCAGCTCGTCATCCTCTTCATCATCATCGAGGTCCTCCTCATCCTCCATATCCTCGTCCTCGTCCTTAACCTTCTCACCGGCCTGACGCTTCTTGCGCCTCTCGTTCTCCTTGGCGATGACCTCCTTGCTCTCCTCCTCGGAAACAATCTCACCGACGTACCCGAAGAAGCAAAAGAAGCTGACTCCACCCATTCCAGTCTCGCTGATCTTCTTCTTGAGAGTCTTCTGCTTCTCAGTGAGCTCAGTCTGCTTGCCCTTCTTAGCCTCCTTGGGAGCAGCCAGCTGTTCATCGTAGACAGCCTTGGCCAGGTCAAGCAGACCCTCGGTCAGGTCCTTGCCCTCCTTCCACTTGATGGTAACGGGCTCGCTGACAAGACCCTCAAAGCCATCCTTGGAATGGCGCCACCAAAACTTCTTCTCGATGACGCGATCCTCAAAGTACTCGTTCTCGGAAAACTCAAAGCGGACCAAGAAGTTGCGCGGGTCGCCCTTCTTCTCGTCCTCCTCGAGAGAGAAACGGCTCACCGTCAGGTTGGTAAGGTGGCTGTAGAGCACATTGGCGTCGGTCGGCTGGATGTACTCGTCGATCTCGACGGGCGCCTGCTCGAGGACAAGAGCCCAGAACTTGGGGATCTTGGCCACCAACTCAGCGCGCTTAGCATAGAGAGGCTTGGAGAGGATGTACTGCTGGCGAACTGCGCACACGCAAGACAAATGATTAGAAACTGTCATCGCAAATCGTTCTGGGGCTTGACTCACTGATCTCAACCTCGACATCCTCGAACTCACGCTCAAGATCGTAGAGCTCCTCGTAGTACACGGGAGTATCCTCGATTTGGTCTGCCATTGTGACTGTTATGTGAGGTTTTGCAAGATATGAGATGTTCCGGTGAGTGTGACGAGAACTAAGGGAAAATTTTGGTCAAAAAGAGGGGGAAATGAAGGGTAGTAAGGTAGGAGTTGAAAAATTCTTTTGGTCGCTGGCTGCGACTTACACAGCGATGTGGGCCCCGCACTGATGGTCACTGCCCAAATTGTGCAATCTTGGCAGTCGCAAAAAGTCCAGTTGGTGGGTCTCTTGAACACTGGGCCCTGCCAAGCCGTGGGGCGTCAATGCAGGCCCTGCTTGCAGAGCCGACCGGCTGGGCCGTGGCTTGACCCAAAGCGGACACTGTGTTGCTCTGTGGCTGAGCCAAATTCATATCTCTTCTGTCTTCACTGATACTGTTGAACGGGAAAGCTTGTTTGCCTCGAGATCAGGCCAAGCAGAGTTGAGAAGATAACTGATGGTACATAGTAGGTAGTACTATGCAGAAGTTGATCCATGGAATCGGATGTAGGCTTCCATGACTTACCACTCAAAAGAGTGAGGAGGCAACAGGTATGTGACCTGTTCTGTTTTTGGATTGTCTGTGGGCTCGCTCTTCTCAATCCTCTGAAGCTTTTGTGCTAGGTACTGTGTGTTTTCTCCTTGTTTTACAACAGTATGACCTGCATTCTAGGCAGAAGTTCGTAGATAAGACTACACTTGTAATATGTTTCAATTAGAGGCGGCTCCCGGATGTTTGCATTCTAACAAGATCAAGGGAGCTAATCCAAGCCTATACTTTCCTAGGTAGCTACTGTTGGCAACCCTTCTGGTTACCATATACCCAGGTCCCTCTTGCATACGTACGAGGCAAACATAACTTCAATTCGCACTGTGCTTAAGGGTAGTGCCGCTAGAGCTATTGTCTCGGGTTTGAAAATTCGAGTCAAGGTTTCCAGGATGCTGCATCTTGAAATCCAGGACATGATCACCGCCCCATCACATTCGCCCTGACAAGACTCTGCGCAAACTCTCGGACTACGTCCGTGGCCCATGATGGCGAACTCAGCACCCAGCACCAACACCCGCACAGCACCACAACAGCAACTCACCGCCTAACGCAGCCAGCTCCCCACACTGAGCTTGGCTCCGCTATCGGGGCTTCTGGAATCTGACAATTGATGACGGCTGCGTTCCCGCGGTGTTCCGGCTGCGTTCCCTGCTCGTCGCTGCTCAGCAGCCGTGCGTTATCGCGATGGCTCGAACTGCCGACCGCGCCTTATCATGGCTCGCCAGCCTCAACACCTCGCTCAGCGGCTGCAATGCATGAGACCGTGCCATCTCGGCTTCAGGGCTATCACGCCCGAAGTCGGTCCCCAGATGCTTATCGCGCTGGCTGGCTGGAATGTTCCATCCGGTTGTCGACGGCTTCCAGATCCTGGCCCTGTTAGACTTCTTATGCCTGGCCACCTCCGCAATCGACTTTCTGTTAGCTAACACCAGGCGATCCGTGAGCGCGTGACTGCAACCCATCGCCAATTGCTTGCTTTTTGCCCTACCATCCCTCTTTCCGCTGCTTCGTGTCGCCGGCGCTCTGAAGCAAAAGTATTGGTGTGCATGGGATCGTAGGGGATCGCATGCACAGCATTTAAGTTTCGTGATGTGAGCCTTCCGTCTGGAGCTCGGTCAGCTACACAGTAGCCTGACATTGGGAGCCGATCGGACGGAGTCGAGGGCAACAAAGGATTCGGGATCCAGTGACCCACACCCCGTAGTCGACTTTCACCATTCTGAGAAGCACAAAGCCGTTTCAGGAACGGCGACGAAGTGTTGGATTTCTCTGAAAGAGGGCTGACGAGGTGGCCTATTTTAGAGCACTTTTTTCCTGAAAACTTATATTGAACTCTCCCCAACTTTCGCCTTCCTCTCCTTCACCATAGCCGACCTTCTTCAATCAGACCTTACCCAACTGACTTTCGACGAGATGGGGGCTCAAGCTTTTGCCGAGGGGATAAACCCTGAGGCTCACTACCCAGAATCGCGTGTGTTGATCATCATGACTGGAGGCACGATTTGCATGCGGCCTTCTGAGAATGGTCTCGTGCCCATGGATGGCTTCCTTGAGAAAGCTATGGCCCCTCGTCCGTCATTCAATGACAAGTCCGAACGAGGTAAGTTGACGCCACGACTTATACGAAATACGTCCGAGTCTTCGAAAGTTCTTCGAAAGCCCGGCCCAATCTTTCCTTCTAGAAGCGTGGCCCGAAGAATGCTTTTCCACCCCTGAACTTCCAACTACATATTAATCCAGCTCTTAACGCTACATATACATGGTTTGAGAAACATGCTGACAGCTCAGTCAAAATCCATGCTTACAAAAACGGCAACAAATTGGTTTTGGACAGCTTGCGGACACCGCCGAGTGCCTACTCGCGACACATCCGCTATGGCGTTCTCGAGTTCTCTCCTTTGCTCGACTCGAGCTCCATCTCGTCCATGGGCTGGACTGAAATTGCCATGACAATCAAAGAAAATTACCACTTATTCGACGGCTTTGTTGTTCTGCATGGCACGGATTCTCTAGCGTATACAGCCTCAGCGTTGTCCTTCATGATGTCAGACTTGGGGAAACCTGTTATTCTGACAGGCTCCCAGGCATCCATTTTTGCCCTGCAGTCGGATGCTGTCGATAACCTTCTCGGCTCCCTTATCATCGCGGGTACCTTCCGAATCCCTGAAGTTTGTTTGTTTTTCCACCACACTCTATTCCGCGGAAATCGCACAACCAAGGTCTCGGCTTCGTCATTCGAAGCCTTCGCCAGCCCGAACTGTGCACCTCTTGCAAAGGTCACTGCCCTTGGCGTTGAAGTTAACTGGTCTCTTGTGAGAAGGCCCACGCGCATCGCCGAGTTTCAGGTCACGAAATATTTGGACACTGCCCATGTGGCATGCTTGCGTATTTTTCCTGGGATCAAGCCCGAAATGGTCGATTCAGTGCTGAGGGTACCCAACCTCCGCGGGTTGATTCTCGAAACTTTTGGCATGGGCAACGCCCCTGGGGGGGTGGATGGAAGCCTGACTAAGGTGATTCGAGAGGCAGTCGAGAGGGGCATTGTTGTGGTCAATGTCAGCCAATGCACAAATGGCTTTGTATCACCCCTCTATGCCCCTGGCACGGCGCTCGGCAGGGCTGGTGTTGTGTTTGGCCATGACTTGACAACCGAGGCGGCGCTCACAAAGCTATCATACCTCCTGGCACTTCCAGGTCTAACATACCAAGAAATCACAAACAAAATGTCGCATTCCCTGCGCGGCGAAATGACTGAAATGACTCTGCCATCCTTCTCTCACCCCGCAGGCAGTATCGACTCGGCCGTCGGCAGATTAACCTCAGCCGGTAGGTCCCAAAGAGCTTCTCATACTCCACTACTTATTATATACAACGATTTAGTGCTAACCCGTCCTTCCCTAGAAATGGCCTTCACTGCTCTTGGGTATGCCATCCGCAACGGCGAGCTGCGCACGGTGCGCGAGATCCTTGAGGGTGACGAGTTCTCTCACCAGCTGCTCAAGCGCGCCGACTACGCTGGCAACACGGCACTGCATCTGGCGGCTATCGGTCCGAACCCGGAGATCCTGCGCGAGCTGCTGGAGCGTGGCGCGAGCGTTCATGCTCGCAACCATGCTAACAACACGCCTCTCTACCTCGCGGAGAAGACTGGGAACACCGAATGTGTGCGACTGCTTAAGGAGGCTGGTGCTCATCTATGGATGGATAATAATCTCAAGAAGGAAGGCGCCTCAAGCCGCGGCGTCAGTCGTGGGCAGTCGCCTGATCATTTGGGTAGTAGGAGTGAGAGGACAGAGAGTGAAGGCGAGGCTGAGACTCTTATTGATGAGGGCGATGGAAGCAATATCGGTGAGGCTGGAATGAAGGTGGAGATATCTGAGCAAGAAGTTGAGCAGGGATCGCAAGCAGAGTTGTCCAGGACGTTCTTGATGGCAGATACTGGAAAGATCGTTGATTAGTCCCTCAGAGAAAGAGAAAGGGTGATATATTATGGATTTAGGAGTGGTCATCCCAAAATGGAGTGGTTCTGGGAGTTCCCATTTTTCTCTTCACATATGGTATGAATCCAGTAAATAAAGGGTAGTAAATCAGCCGATCCTTCAAGGAATAAATGGCTTCAGGAACTTGTAGTGGTGTATTGAAGGCGAACATACTGACTGGTCTGCCTCTGACGCTAAGCGCCTTGTTTTAAAGATGATGCAAAGGTTCATTGAGGGTCATATGTATGTAGTCGATACGCCAGGTTCAACGCTTGGGTCACTGAGAAATGTTCGGG
>Ga0065720_1020836_pt1 | contig 12530 bp, 13 predicted proteins | sample Thericmetagenome_FD_59107 | JGI IMG/M metagenome (GOLD analysis project Ga0065720, IMG submission 59107) | Thermophilic microbial communities from the Joint Bioenergy Institute, California, USA of rice/straw/compost enrichment - eDNA_2 v2... | ecosystem: Engineered > Solid waste > Grass >... | reverse complement strand
TTCCTCTACCGTCCTGGTCACAACCCACACAGCAGCAGACCAACATCCCCAAGACTGCTGTTCGCGGCAGCACTCGCCCCACCCACGATTGCAACCATGTTCTGCGATCTGTTACTTAGCAGATGATAGGACTTGCTTACTTGGGGGTTGAAAAAGGTGTGTGATGCTCTGGATTCGGCCAATCGCCGGCTCTCTTCTGGTCCTTGAGGGCTTGGCTTGGGGAGGTGTGCCCTAGCTAGGCAACTTGGAAAAGGTGGGGATTTCCAAGGAAGGTATGAAACTTGTCAAGAGAAAGAAAGCCGTTGTAAATCTAAGTCTAAAAGTTTGGGACAAAAATCTGAATGCTTCATCCGATCGAACGCACATTGTGTGAGCGAAGCCTGTCTAATGCACCATCCTCAAAGGCCAAGATCACTCAGTCTATCAGGGTTAGGGTTGGGCGTAACAGTCCGCTTATACGGCACGACGGCACACAATGCAAGCTTCCGAACAACAAACTTCGATAAGGATATAACGAACGATAACTGTGTTTTATTACACCGTTATTAATCCTGGGGGAAGGTGTCCCAAATCACGTGGCTGAGTAATACTGTCTTATCATAGCATCCATGATCTTGTCTTCCTTCTCGCCATTCCTTCGTCTCTCCACCAAGTCAACATACCCTAATTTACTGGGGCATGTACTTGAATGGCTTAGCCAGATTCTCCTGGCAGAAAGGCAGCTTGCTGACTGTCCAGATCTCGGTATCCTAGCAACTGTCAGTATCCATTGATCCCATTGATGGTCAAAAGAAAAACAGGTCAGTGTTGCATACCGGCTTCAGCGTTTTCTTGATCTCCATATCCAACGAGCCGCCCTTGAGGGCAATGATTTCAGGCGCGCCCTCAGGATCATGGGCGATGGGCGAACCGCACTCAGCGCAGAACCAACGCCACACTGCGTTGCCAGAGTCGGCAATACCCTTCCACTTCTTCAGAGGACCCTGGGATGTGAACTTGTCCTTGGGCACCACACAGACAAGGGCTAGAACACCGGTGGTTAGCTGTGGCCAAGCCGTGTCTTCAAAAATTGAGACGTTGCGTTGACGGGAAGCGGGGGCTGGGTAGCTTGAGAGGCAGAGAGCTTGGGGTACCGGTGCGGAATTGCCACTCGGAATCGGGACTGAGATTACGTACAGTATGTTGAGCCGGACTGGCGCTGGCAGTCATCGCAGTGGTCGTAGCCCGTCAGGATCGGGGCGTCGACGTCGACCGTGTAGGTGACGGCCTTGCAGAGGCAGTGTCCGGTGAGCGGCATGTTGGCAATTGGCTTTGAGAAGTCCTCAAGTTCCGGTTTAAGCAAGTGGGCACGTTAAGTGAAAGATCTTAATGGTCCCCAAGAGCTGCTGGTAGATTAATGGAAACGGTTGGAAAGGATTGAACTCTAAAACAATCCCAAAACAGGGAGCTGGTCGTCTTAAATATTCCAACCGTCTTCTTTAGGCACAGGGAATCAAATCAAGGCCGGGATTATCTGCAAGGCGCGAACGACCGAAGGCCCCTGAGCAAGTGCCACAGTCCACAGAACACCAGTCACTGCATGCCAGCTCCGCGCGGAGATCCGGGCTCGGTGCTGAGTGATATGGAGCTTCCATCTATTTCGCCCGGTGCTCCTACGTAAGGTAGCACGTACAGGTGCAAGTACCTTGAGCTTACCTGACCTGTCTGAAGGAGCTTGCAGGTTCCGGGGTTCTGAGCTCCCTTACGTTACTGCTCCAGGACCCTGCGCCGTGGACACAGCCATCGACATCTGAGCTGTCCCTGTTTCAATGTTCCATACTCAAAAGTATCCAAGATTAACTGTGCACAATATACCCGTCTTGAAATACTTGGCGGCGTAATTTGGGCACTGAAGGCAATTTTTTCGTTCTGTTGAGTTGTGTACTTCGAACAAGCAAATGTCTGTTTCCTACGTTGAGACCCACCCCCACCAAAAAGCCCATCCCTTGTTCCGTGATATCCATCAGCAGTATCGACTTTTCTTTGGGGATTTGCGCTCCATTCTCGCTGCAGCTCGCATCGCACATGGAAACTGTCAACCGCCCGTCGGCTCTCGGAACCTTGATCCAGCCTATGGAAACATGCAGAATCACAAAAGTTGCAGCGTGTGACTCCGTCTAGCAGGACCCGAGAACACTTTAATTTGTCACCGTCGTCTACCCCACTATCCAAATCCAGACAGGCTGCAGGCTGCTGCGTCGTAACCGTTTCCCCTCGCCCATCGCGGCAAGTGGCTAATGACACAGACGTCGTCACTTGTCAGAGGCTAATGTCGAGTATTTGGAATTGTATCCTTTTCATTTAGCTAGTACCTGCAGTTCAGCCTAATACTATATTCAGGAAACCGTTCCACCAAAAAAAAAAAACCTCCTCCCTGCACTGCAAATACTTTCCATGCCTCAAACCCCCACCACCAACAGCCTCTCTTCCAGATCGCAAAAGATCCCGGACAATCTCTCCGGACCAACGTCTCGAATCAACTCCGAGGGCTCTGACGGTTGGGGAGCTTGCTTGCATATCATATGCAACTTCTGCAGAGAACAAGCAGGCAGCTACAATTGTCAGCCTGTTGGTGGTCAGCTTTTATCAAGCCCGTCAGCGCCTCTTCTCTTTCGAGTTCCTTAACCTGGAGCACCAATCCACAATCACGCGAAGAGCATTCTTTTCGATATTGCGATCAATCGAAGTTTTACGGTTCCGCTGCTTTCAACCGAGACACCACGAAGACTACTCGCTCTTGCCAATTGCTTACTCGCCACACAGCCTTCCTCGTGACCTGAGGTAACCACTTGACACACATCTCCAGTAACCACACTATGGCGTAGAAGATGGCAAACAAGAAAAACACCAGTCGGTTGTTGACGAGTGTTCCCACGGCATAGAACAGGTAGCTGGCCCGGCTCTGCGATAGCTCACACCGCAGCACATATTCGTCCATCTCAGATGGACGAGAGCCGCAAACGCGGTCGAGGATGTTCCTGCCCGATTTGCTTATCTTCGACCCCTCAACCCTAGCCTGCACATCGGTCATGGGTCGGACGATGCGTTCGGGCTCTTCGCGCAATTGCCGGATGAGCATCAAGCACATCCTCTCTCGCCAGCTGAGCCGTGGGTAGCTGGTCGTTGGTCCAGCTGTGAAGGGAGCGCAGCACCGACAGGATATCTGCTGCGGCCCGTTGGCCACGGCAGCATGATAGCCAAGAAGCTCTGGATCGGAAACCCAGATCGTCTGGCTGTCAAGTTCAAGGACGAGCGCTGCAAATGTGTCCTCATACCCGAGAACTCGGGTATAAAAACTAGGATCCAGGACACGAAATTCGACTTCCTGGATCACTCCTGGATTTCCGCTTGCCGCTTGCCGCGTTCTGGCAGCGCGAGAAAACATCACGTCCTCCTCACGTTCCTGCTCGTTGTGAGGAGTGATGCCGCCCGAAACGTAGCGAACCTTGATAGCCTCAGGCGCGTGCTCGACAAAATGGCGCAAGTACCTGCGGAAGATGGCCTCCAACTTGCGCTCCGTGGAGGTGGCCTCGCGGCAGAGAGTTCCCTTCAGCGGCTCAGGCTTATACCAAACTGGGAGGCCAAGTTGAGCGTATAGATCCCAGGCCCCTCTGAGAATGCGGGGGATGGTTAGAAAGCCCGTCCACCACCAGGACAGGAGAAAGTTAAACTTCTCCCGTTCTGACATTGTCAAAGGGTCAATGGTTTCCCGCTCTTCACATGACACCCTTGTGAACAGCTTGGTTTGGTCCTCCGGATCTGACGGATGCAGTGAGATGGACATGAAAAGGCCCACACCCTCAGCGCCTTTGGAATTCCACAAGGGATCGCATCCATTGAGTTCGTACTTTCCCTTGCGGGGGTTGAAAGGCGAAACGTGGAACTCCTTTGGAAAGTGTTGTATGAACAACGATGACAAGTTTGTTGGGGACAGTTCGGTGTTTTCTTCCGTAAGGAAATACATATGCCGTTCGCCGAAGGTATTGTTCACCTCCAGGATGGTGGCCAAAAGATGCTTGTCCGAGTTATACAAGAACCAGAACGACACGGGGTTGAACTGGTACCCGAACATTTCTGGTGCCGTAACCAGGTAGGCGAAAGGATAGCGTTCAGGGTCGGCTCCCTAGTCAAGTCAGCAGAATGATCTCTCTTCGACCACCCACTGTAGGTCTCTTACCCGCTCGCGCAGAAACAGATCAAGCTTCCCCCTCAGTCCAAGCTCACCCCTCCCGCGAGCGAGGTAGTTCCTGGCATCGACATGGAACCACGACTTGTTCACGAAGCGATTCCGAATCGACTGCCACCAAGATCGAGCATCCCCTGTACTCCCCACGGACAAGATGCCTGCCACATCTCCCTCACGGCCGACAGGAATCCCCACGGTCAAATAGGGAAACATAAATTGGTACTCGATGGGCTTGAGGCGCCAATGGAACACCAGCCCTGGCATAAAGACGACTTGACCCCAGCCATCCTGGAGCGACGTCTCCTCCATGGCTGGCCTCCTCCCCAGGATATATTTGGGCATTGAGACTAAGACACGAATGGAGAAATTGACGATATCTGCTCGCAGTCCGGACATAGTTGATGCTTGGGGTAAGTTGCCCCCTTTTGTGGACGATTAGCGATTCCGATACTGGTAACTGTCAAATGTATCGTGAAAAAGAATGAGCTGGAGAAAAGCAGAACGACTTTCATAGCCATAAAGTAAATATATGTCCCAATGGCTCTGACCTCAGCATAGCGAAGTATCTGTTCGCATCTGGTCGCAATGGCTCGGATAGGCCTGAGTAGCACGTGGGATGTTCTCAATGCCCGAGCCCTAAGTAGGTGCAGAGATAGTGAGGTATTGAACTGGTCGGTTGAAGAAGTGAAAGGTGCAGCAACAAACTGTGAAATAACAACCATCTTTGTTGTCTTCTGCTTTCTCATGCACCCAGAGACAGGGCATGGCATGCATAGCAACAAATCTATTTTTGTCTGATCTATTTGGCCCAAGATGCGATTCATCACCCTCACATGTCTATTCATCAAGTGGTGTAAGTGGTTATTACAGAAAATATGATGTTTAATAGGTAAGTTTATTGTAGCCTGCTGGACACACACGTGACCTTGCCAAGAAGTAATTTCCAGCCAATCATTGGACGATGAAGATTTCCCATTTCCGAACCTCTTCGGAGGGCCCGCAGCGGGATGCCCTGCACAGCCCCACTCAGGCAAAAGATGTTCGCCGCACGAGTCACTCGGCGCGTAGCGGGCCAAAAAGGCAGGCTGGGAGCTTCGACGACAAGCCATCGCATTCCGCAGACCGGGGGAGCCACCTCTCGATAATCCCCGCCCTGGCCGTCACACCTTTGGTCAAAAGGCTGACTAACGGCAAATTTCCATCGCTTGCACCGCGGTCTCCGGAACACAGTCATTGCCGTCGCCGTTTCAGCTTCTTTGCCTCTTTCCACAGCCCTCGGGTATCAAGAAAATATATAAATCGGCACGAGTAGGACCCTGCAGGTGTTGTTGTCAAGTGTTTTTAAACTTATCAACACCGCCTTTTGCTGGCGTTTTCGGCTTTGCCCTTTTTTTTTATCTGCCTGCATCCTTTTTTTGCAAGGCAACCAGTGACAGCTGTCTGATCGCCCATCTCCATCTGCCACCCACTTTCTCTTTTGCGCTCAGCTCCGATAAGCAACGTAATTCACTCTCTCGCTGCTCCTCTTTGAACAACTCGACAACAACAACCCATCTCCAAGACCAAACTTCCAGCATTCTTAAACCCCACAACAACCACAACCATCCAAAATGTCGCACTGGGATGTCGCTGAGGTCAAGATCGGCCGTAACGTCCACCGTGGCGGCGGCGCCCCGCGGGAGACTGTCGTCCGTGGCCAAGCTGCCCTGAACGCTGCTCGTCGGTCCGGCGCCCAGATCACCACCGAGAAGAAGTACTCTGTTGGCAATGCCGTACGTCTCCCATAACTTCGACATCCTATCCATGTCACCTCATATCAAAGACGATGCCTAACTTTTCTCTCCTCCAGGCCTCCAAGCCCTCAGTCGAAGGCCAGCGCCTGACGATGGTTGACCGGGCCGACGACATTGTCAAGCCCAAGACGGTGGGCATCGAGGTGGGCAAGGCGATCGCGAAGGCGCGGGCGGCGTACGAGGGGCCCAACGGGCAGAAGGGCCTGACGCAGAAGGAGCTGGCGACCAAGTGCAACACGACGCCGACCATCGTGGCCCAATTTGAGCGCGGCGAGGCCGCTCCCGACCAAAAGGTTCTGGCCGCCATGGAGCGCGTGCTCAACGTCAAGCTGCGCGGCAGCGACATCGGCAAGCCCAAGTTCGAGAAGAAGGAGAAGAAATAAATGGCTGGTGAGCGCCTTGAGTTGATAATTCCTTTCTCTCTCTCTATCACATTAGCGCTGCTTCGGTCTTTTCTCTTCGTTTCTTCGGGTTGGGTTTAACTTGCATGGAGGGTCATCTTTTCTGCCTGAGTGCCTGCCTCGCGGCGTGTTAGGTACGCTATGGCGATGGGAATGGATGGATGGAATCCCCGAGTCATGCGCGGTCGACGGACATCCCAGAATGTCTGCGTGGCGCTGACTTTGGGAAGGGATACCAACAGCAACGGGTTGTTGTTGTAATGAGGGAATCATGGATGATGGGAAATTACTACTTACAAATATGGACATACTTTAGCGAGGACATTCGGGGGCATTTGCTTCATACGGGCGGCGTTTGCACAGCAATGGTAAAAATATGCGGATAGACACGCCTTGCGAGGCAGAATAGAACTCTTTTCGTCTTCGTATCTCTCTTTATCTACCAGACCATTACATGTCCTTTCCTGAGCACCCGACCCATGATGTCATCAGTAATAATGTATACAAGTTCCCAGAAGCCCCCAAACGCGCATGCTAACAATGCTTATGCACCCGCATTCCCAAACTCCGAACTCCTCGCCAATCGCTTCCCTTTGATCATTCAATCATCATTCATTTCCAACCATCCTTCAACCAACATTCTCATCCATTTGCACAAAGAAACCCTTCACTCCCCCAACAGCTGCCTAGCCCTCTCCTCCACCTGCCCTTTCGTGGGCTGCATCGCCACAGAGATCACGACATTCTCCCGACCGCCCAGGGTAACAATCCGCAGCCACTGCGGAGCAACCTCAGTAGCCAGCAATCTCACAGACGCAGCCGCATCATCAACTGACATCGGGCTTGCCCGCAGAGAGTCGCGCAGACGTGCCTGCACATGCGCCATCGTAAAAGAGACACGGGCCTGACCCGCCGAGGTAGAAGCCTTGCTCAGCATGCCGATAACAGCGGCAACGTCTGCAGCGCGGCGGAGGGCCACGCGCCGTTGGAGCTCGGCGGGCGTGGGCTCGGCCTGTTGAGAGGCAGCGAGGGACTTGGCGCGGATGCGGTCGAGGAGGGAGAGCTTCTGCTCCGGAAATTGAGGTTGTTGTTTAGGCTGCTGCTGAACAGGAGTATCAGGCTGGCTTGGGGCAGGAGAAGGAGCCGGAGTTGGCAGGACGTTGGTGGCCTTCTTCTCCTTCTCTTGCTCGGCTCTCTTGGCAGCGATGCTAGCCTTGAAGGCATCCAGGGTGGTTTGAGTCTTGGTAGACGCAATATGCGCAGCGCAAGCTTTGATACTCGCCTTCGGGAGGGTGCCCAGGAAGAGGGTGACGGGCTGGTCACGCCGGTTCTGCCACAGAGCGCGCAAGTTGGCCTCAAAATCCATGTTGAGCTTGTGCTCACGAAGCGGGCCGCGCTCGGCGTCGGCGTGGAACTCGATGCAGATCTTGCCGCGACCAAAGTCGGCCAGGAAGTAGGGCGTCCGGTGCTGCGTGCTGCTGGTCTTGGTCTGAGTCCAACCGAGCACACCAACTAGCCGCTGGATGTCCTCCAGCGTCACCTGGCGCTTACCCCATGTGCGTGTGACGCTCGGATAGATAGTGCGCAGGTCGATGGGCGAGTCCATGCCCTGGTGCACGCATTGCATGCTGAGTGTCTTGAGGAATGCGACGTGCAGATCGAGCAGGTCGATGAGCTCCTGCGGCAGATCAAAGTCATTGTGAAGGTTGGTCTTAGTGTCGGCGTTCTTGGTCCTCTTCCTGACGGGTGACTGGAGTTGCAGACGCTCGAGCAGAGCCTCGGTATCAGTTGTCTCTTCATCCCCACTACGACGTTTCCGGCTGGATGAGGGTGTCGGAGACGCGAGCTTAGGTGCGCGGACGGGAGTTGCCTTGTCGGCGAACTCGACGGTCTTTTTCCTTCCCGACACAGGAGTAGCGGGCTCCTGACGGAGTTTCTTAGGAGTCGACTGGACAGCGTCCTCGGCCTTCCTCTTCAGCGGCTGGAGGACGACTTCGATATTGGTGGTAGGAATATCCTGGATAGACTGAGCCTTCACAGGCGCGTCCTTCCCGCTCGGTTTCTGCTTGGAGAGCTTCGTGAAATTGGTGATGTCGGAGGTAGCAGCGCTGGACGAGGCTAGCTTGCCGCGCGGAGTCCGCGTCTTGCGAGTGAGGAGACCAGGCATCGTGATTTCTCTTTTCTCTTAGGTGCTGATAGTCTAGGAGGCAGTCGGTATACAGGTTTGTAATGCGTTGGAAGGCTCGACAATCAGTAAACACAGCTTGGTTGTAGGTTCCGCGTTGTGTGGAAATAGTGTGGAAGGGAGGAGCGAAACAGCGCGGCAGGGGTTTTGGTCCCTAATTTTGACGCGCTATCTCAATTAAACGCGACGCGTACCGGACGCGTTAAAGTGGGTCTGTGGGCGCGACCTGTTGTCTTGATTCCACAGCAACGAGCGCCCAGCAATCGATCTGGGTCTCCTCCTCTCCGCATCATCCGCGACCTGACTCTGTAAAGGTCAATCGCAGGCAGTTCAAATAGCTCGTTTTAGAGACTTGATGAAATTTGGGCCGGTTTCGGTTTTATTGTGGAGAGCTACGCTGAAGGCCGCAGAATGCGATCTCCCTTCAAGCAACTTGGACCCTACCAGAGTAAATCCGTAGAAGAGACCTCAATGAGAGAACATCATTGGCAATTTGCGCCATCAACATCCTATGCATGGCTAACCTTCAAAAATCTATCAAAACAATCACCAGATTGAAGAGTTGGCCTGGTAACCGAGTCAAGCCATCAACTATTCTCCCCGGACCCGTAGTACCTAACCCTAACCCTTGTTTTACAGACGGACAGGATAACGATCATTGCGGGGTACGTTCATGCCATAAGGAGGGGTCCTGTTGCGTAACTTGCGTTCCCTCCAAGTTCCCTTGACCAGACAGACGGCTGCGCCGCGTTTGGGTTCCAACAATTCTCTCCTCAGCATCCAGCAGTCAGCTTTTCAGAGGTGTCGCATAATTTGCCCAGTTTTGCAGTCTACTTATTATCAACTCCTTTTCGCTCAATTGTGAACCGAAACCCAATCTCGATCCCATCATCATCACTATGGCCGAACCCGAAGTGTCCACGAAAGCGCCCGAGAGCGATGCTGACGCCCAGCCAACCCCCGAAGCGTCCACATCTAGCGCCTCTCCAGCGCCATCGGCGCCGCGCATGGGCGACCACTGCACATCCGATAGGCCGACGCCGGCAGGCCAATCGTCGACAGGTGAAATCACCAGGCTGAACGATGTCGAGGTTAGTTCGCCCTCCGTTGCGCAAGCTACACCTTCATGTAACTGATCCATCCAGGTCTACATATCCAAACCCGCCGACTACCCCCACGCGCAGTCGCGACTCCTGCTCCTCCTGACAGGCGGCACCGGCCTTCATAGCGTCAACAACCAGATCCAAGCAGACCGCTTCGCGGCAGAAGGCTACGTGGTCGTCATGCCGGACCTGTTCAACGGCGACCCGGCGCCCAACACTAGCGCCGTGACCTCCGAGATCGCCGAGGTCTCCTCTTCGGGGTCGCTGCTCGACAAGCTCAAGGTCAAGGCCGCCGAGGCCGCCAAGTCTTTCCTCATCGACATGTGGTTGGCCCGCCATACCGAGGCGAAGGTGTTGCCTATCTTGCACCGCGTGATCGATGCCTGTAAGGATGAGTTCGCTGATGCTGTGTCGCATGGCGGTGGGATCTATGCGGTTGGGTACTGCTTCGGCGCGCGGTATGTGCTGCTGCTGGCGGCGGAGAGGTTGCCACATCCGGGAGTGGAGGCAGAGACTTCAGCTGTGGCCCAGAGAGGGAGCGGCGATGTCGAGGAGAACAAGCCGCCGACCGTTGGGCCATTTATTAAGGCTGGCGCGCTGGCGCATGCAACTCTAGTGTCGAAGGAAGATTTCCAGGGGCTGAAGGTGCCATTGAGCGTGGTTTGTGTTGAGAATGATCCCCTGTTCCCAGATGAGGTGCGAATCGCGGGCGAGGAGTACATGAACTCGCATGGGGTTGAGCATGAGGTGCAGGTTTATCCCGGAGTGCCGCATGGTAAGTGCTTATCTTACGCTCAACTACTTTACGAAACGTCTCTAACTCAAGCAGGCTTCGCTGTCGTGGGCGAATATGATGATCCGACCATCAAGATGGCACAAGCAACAGCGTATGATCAGATGCTGAAATGGCTCAACGACCATTAAGGGATTGTGGGGTTCCTAACTATCAGGCGTTTTGGGGTCATGATGGGTACAAATGTGTATAAAATCAGGGGTTTTCATTTTCATAGCCGGGTATCATAAGATGATGCTTTAAAAGATCGCTATACTCAAACCGATACCCCCATCATTCACCAATGGTGCAGATGATCTTCCCCTTTGTCGCATTGCTCTCCAGCCTCTGATGCGCCTTCACAATATCCTCCCAGGGCAACACCGTGTCGATGATGATCTTGAGCTCTCCGCTCTGGAATCTGGGCAAATATTCCTCCAACCGATCCCTCAGCTTGCCCTGGTACTCCTCATCACGGCTCCTCAATGTGCTCCCCTCGATCCTAACCCTCTTATACAGCAACTTCCCAATATCAACCGGCGCTGGCGTCACCGCTCCTCCCAGCAATCCCAACAGACAGATCCTCCCATCCCGTGCCACGACATCCACATTCTTCTGGAAATAACTACCGCCCACAAAATCAACGATCATATCCACGCCCTTTCCCCCAGTAGCCTCTAACAGCCCCGCCACCCAGTCCTCCGCCCGATAATTAAACGCCCGCGCAACGCCCACCTCTTCCTCGACAAACCGGCATTTCTCATCCGTTCCGGCCGTCGCAAACACCTTCTCAGCCCCCGCCAACTTCGCCAACTGCGCACCAGCAATCGACACCGCCGACGCGCCCGCATGCCAGAGAATCGTCTTCCCTTTAAGGGGCCTGTCCCCATCCCACGTACTCCCCAGAGCATGCCCCGCCCGCGGCGGCGCCAGCAACACAAATTCCAGCGCACACGTCGCAGTCATCCACACCTCGGGCAGCGCAGCTGCCTGTACGTGGCTCAAGCCCTCCGGCTTGCGCAGAAGCGTGCGCAGGGAACAAACGACGTATTCGGCGTAGGCGCCGCCGTAGGTTAGCCCGAAGACTGCGTCGCCGGGCTTGAACCGCTCGGAATCAGTGTCGGGCCCGAGGGACTCGATGATGCCGCTGAACTCGACGCCCAGAGTGGAGGGGGCGTGAGGAGGGGCCGGGTAGCGGCCCTCGCGTTGGAGGAGGTCCATGCGGTTGAGGCCGAAGGCGTGCACGCGGATGAGGGCTTGGTTTGGGCCCGGGATGGGTTTAGGAGTGGAGGGATTGAGGTATAAGGAGGTTGCAGGCCCGGCGCCATTTTGGATATCTACATTGTGGGGGAGGGATTAGATGTGATAGAGGAGAAAGGAGAGGGGGGAAGGCGAGGGGATGCAGGGGAGACTTGCCTACTGAGCGCATGGTAGCCATTGTTCAATTCTTGGATGAGGATTTTTTTTTTCTTAGAATGATTTACAGGAGGATATGAAATTGCTGATCAGAGGAAAGGAGAGAAGGTTATGATGAGATGGGATGAAATCCTAGAGGGTAACGTCTTCCGCGGGGTAAAAACAGCACAGAAAAATCACAGAATCAGTGCGGCTCAACACACATCTACAACCTTGCTGACAAACTCATTACTGACAAACCCCAAATGAATGATCGGCAAAGCACTGCAAGATCCCACTCGCATCTATCCGAGGTTCAGCAACCAACGGGTAAGTTAGGTAAAACGCGGGGCACCCCCCGTCTGCCATTGTGAAACCTCATCCCAGCTGTCCATGACGTGCTGTCTGCTGCCGCTGCCGTTAAGGCGATCGTCCGTAACTCCATCCCACCATTACGGTGCCTAGCGGCCCCACCGAATAGAAGCACATAGAGAAATTTCTATTCCACGGATCTTCATCTCAGAGATTTGCATCATTCGCTGGGGTGGCCGGGCCGGCCCCATCCGTCCCGCCTGTTCCCTGGGCCTGGGACCCGGATCCGCCGCGTGCAAGACCCGAGTTTTTTTTTTTTTTTTTTTTTTTTTTTTTTTTTTTTT
>Ga0065720_1020835_pt1 | contig 12533 bp, 7 predicted proteins | sample Thericmetagenome_FD_59107 | JGI IMG/M metagenome (GOLD analysis project Ga0065720, IMG submission 59107) | Thermophilic microbial communities from the Joint Bioenergy Institute, California, USA of rice/straw/compost enrichment - eDNA_2 v2... | ecosystem: Engineered > Solid waste > Grass >... | reverse complement strand
CTTTTGAACATAAGTTTAAGTATAGGTATTGTACTCGGCATCATCCTACTATCCAAAAATTATACTAAGCAACTACATTTCAGTTATTTTATTATATCATGCATTTATGGGCCTTTAGTGGCGTGGCTCTCTGATGAAGGCCTTGGCTGGTCTCTGGTCACAATATATATCTCACCAACACTAATTAACTTGGTGACAATGAATTCAAATTACCATATCTTGGCTTCACTGTTCCAAATTGGAGTATTAAACTTTTTCTATAAAGGAAGGCTTGTCGAAGCCTTATACCGTACTCAAATTGAAAGATATGCAGATAATTTTATCAAACTTTCTAGTTTCTCCACTTTAGTCATCGTGATATTGATCCTAATTATTACAAACAATTTACAAAGATCTCAGGCGATGATATCTGAAACTACAGTAATGCAAAAGGAATATGAAAGGCAAAAACAATTTTTAATGAGTTTTTCTCATGAACTAAGGAACCCTATCAATAGCTTGATGGGGAATCTTCAGCTTGCATTGATGGAAAATGCCTCTTTGAAAGTTAAAGAGCTTTTAGACACAGCAAAGCTTTGCGGGGAGCTTTTACTTCATTTGGTGAACAATATACTTGACCGAGGAAAGCTCGAGTTAGGAGGACTAGAAATTAATATGGTTAACCTGAATTTATATGAATCCTTGGATAGAATATGGACTATTTGCTCAGAGACAATCAAAAGAAAGAATCTTCAAGGATATCTGAAAGTCTCTAAAAGTATCCCTGAATTCATGAAAATGGATCATCATAGACTTATGCAGATTTTACTGAACCTGGTAAGCAATTCTGTAAAATTTACAGAATCAGGGACTATTATGGTTTCCATTTATTGGCTTCAAGACAGAACAGAAGTCACTGAAGACTGTTTTTATCCCTTTCCTTATGATGATGAAAATGAAGGAGTTTTCGAAAAGGATGAGGCAACAGCAGGGCTTTTAAGAAAGAGTGGATTCCATATTCTCAGTTTGGAAAAAAAGCATCTCAAGAGACCTCATAAAGTTCGTCTTGCAAGGACAAACAATGGGATCTTAAAGATTGTAGTAAAGGATACAGGCTGCGGAATTCAGGAACAACAATTGAATTCCATTTTCAAAGTAACTACGCAAAGTGAAAACCAACATAGAAATCTGGGTTCTGGCTTAGGACTGTCAATTACAGGCCAAATATGTCAAAAGATGAATGGAACGATTCGAGCTTTCAGTAAAGAGAAGAGAGGTTCAACTTTTATCATCTGTATTCCAACGATTTCAGTAAACAAATCAAATAATGTAATTAATACTGGGAGAGATTCTCTCGAGACCATCCACACTATGGTAGTCGATGATGCGGGATTTAATCTGCAATTACACAGCGAATTTCTTCAAAGACTCGGAGTAAAAAGTACTGAGAGGGCTGAAAATGGAAGAAAAGCATATGAGCTTTTTGTTAAGAGTATTGAGGATCATAAACCTATAAAAATTATTCTTATGGATTTAGACATGCCAGTCATGGATGGGAAAGAAGCTTCCAAAGAAATTAGAAGATATGAAAGAGTTAGAGGGCTCAGGCCATGTATAATAATTGTAATTAGTGGGAATTGGAATGAATCTGACATTCAAGAATGCTTAGATCCTGATGGTCAGATTAAAGCCAACTATTTCCTGAAGAAGCCAATTGTTTTAGAAGACCTGAAAAATATTCTTTTAGTAGAATAGTATTTATCTTTTAGGTAGTGATAATAATACATTATCAGCATTGTATTATTGTATTGTATTGTACATAAACCCAAACAAGATTCTTTGTCAAATACGACTCTATAGAAATAACTCATACGAAGTAGTAATTGCTTTTTGAAACCAAAAATTAAATTTCTACAATCTTTTCATTTCCATTTTCAGTAATTTTTGGGTTGCACTTTGACAGCTGTCTCAGTATAGAATCAAAGGCGTCTGACTTAAGTTTATACTTAACTTGGATATCAGGAGCGCATCTTGCTTTTTCAAAGGCTTCTTCAATTCTATGGATTGCCATTTCGAAATATTCTTTTCCAGGCTCTGTAATTTCATATCCTTCCTTTTTCAATTTTTCAGCTTCTAATAATTCACTCTCAAATTTATCTCTCAACTCTTGTAATATCTCCTGGTCTTTTTGATTAACGGGCTGAGTTATGAGAGTGTTTTGCAATTCATTTATTATGCTATTTTTCTTTTGTTCTATTGCTTTTATTATAGAGTTGAATTTGTCCTCTATCTCTTGGATAAAGGCAATCTTCTGAGCACTAACGAGTTTATTACAGTCTACAATCCAGGAATCTATCTGTTGAAGACAACTTTCAATTTTGTCTTTCATATAGTCCACATATCCTCTTTTATTATCAACATCTTTTATGATTTTTAGCAAGGCAAAGTTTGTGCAGAATTCTGCCAAACTTTGTTTTGGCCACTTTTTCTTGTCCAAGGGACACTGAAATTCAAGTGAATCGGGAGATCTTAAGAGATTTTGAAGAGCCTTTTGACTTATTGTATGCCCACAAGGCAACAGTTTCGGAATGTTTGTTTTTGAATCATAACATTCTCCAGTAATTGGACATGTTAGTTTCTCAACATTAACTCTGATAAAATGGTTGCGATTTACGAGATCAGGTTCATTCTTAATTAACCTGAGAGGAGTAAGCTTCTGGAAATTTAGAAATCTAGATACCTGATCTTGGTTGAGTCTCTTTCGACACCCTCCAACTGGACATCTCTCATTTGTTGCACCTTTCATATCCACAAGACAATAAAGACAGTAATTATGACGGCAAGACGGATTAGAAATAGCTAGGGTTTCAGGAATTTGAGACCGACAAAGAGCACATATTAAGTGAGAGTCTTCTTGTTGGCTTTCGCTATAGTCTAGTAACTCTTTGAAAGGAGACGATAAGTCATCAGGCTCAGTCATAATCACTCTGCTTCTAGAATTGCTTCTCTCAGTAGGTTTGATACTGCTGTACGAAATTCTGTCAGGTTCAGTAAATAAGACCCTTCCTCTATCAGATTCTTTTTCTTTAAATGAGCCCCTTTCTCTAATGGAATCTCTGGTTTCATTAATACTTCTTCTTAAAATTCCATTTGTCACTATACTCTCTGATTCTCGGAATCCTCCAGTCTGAGGATTTTGAGAGATTTGATCATACAGAGTCTGAATATACTCTGGCTTCGGATATAATATGCCTTGAAAGCTTCTAGTTACACTTGCTACGTTGAGCAAAAACGCTTGAGGAATCTCATTTCCAGGTCCGTACTTTATATCTGCATAATGATTATCTGAGGCAATTACAAGGTTCAGTCTAATATTGAAGTACTTACAAAATATCTTGATTAATTCTTTTTCATTTTCAAAATCAATCCTTTTAAAGTTGAAGCACACAATATTTAGAAGCTTATTGCTGTTGGACATATTTTCATCGCTCAAATAATTGATAAGAACACATCTTATAGCTAAGACAAGGCAATTGATGACCTCAGGATTTTTTCTGCCTTCTTCAATAACTATTTTTCCAATTGTTGATCTCATTCCTAATAAAGTTGTTGCCAATTGAACTTTTGAAGTTTCTGCTAGCCATTTTATGAAGCGGAAGATCTGCTTGTCTAGATCATTTAGGCTAGAGTTTTGAAAATGAAGACGACTTGAGATCTTTTTAACGTTTTCAATAGCTTCACGTAGTTTGATAACTATTTCATCATTCTGTTTTGAGGATAGCAACTCCTGACAAAGAACTATTCCAAGACAATAAAATAAAGTGTTTTCATTTCCCTCTAGTTTGATATATTCTTTGAATTCATTTTGGATTTTCTCTCTAAGCTTAATTGTATTAAATGGAAGTGAATAGGTAAGAGAGGCAATTACATTGAAGTGAGAGGCAGATATTTGAGGTCTCTCCTTATTTTGGAGATGATTGGTCCTTTGAGAAACTGGTCTTCCAGATTGCATATTTGCGCACTAAATTTATTTCTTAACGACTCTATTCTGCGAAATATAAAATTGAGAATATTAAAAAGCCACCCCAAAAAAATGATCGGGCGTGAATATGAGTAACAGCTTCAGCGAGTTCTTTGGACAATTTATTATACATGTTCATAATTAATACAGTAACTTATTTTACAGACCCATTGAAAATATTCAGATTTGAATTTTCAGGGAAGCACCTTCAATTATACACAGGTTTACTGAGCTCTATAATATTGTCTCAATTCTACATCGTCTTCTTCGCTATTTCTTAGGGAATGGGTTTGGATAAATCTATTCTTCATCAAGAAAAACAGACCACCAACAATTAGCATACCTAATAGTACAGGGAAAAAGTTTGTATCTGTCTTATCATTTCCATAGTCAGGATTGATAGTGTATTTTTCCGAGGTCATACTACAATCATCTCCATACCATTTATCGTAGCATTTGCATGTTTTTTCAGCTGTACACTCTCCATTGCCCATACATCCTCTGGGACAGTACTTTAATCCCACTGTTTGGCAATAGTGGTTAGGATCAGGACAATCTATTTGGCCTGCATACCCTGGAACATCTGTGGGGCCTTTAGATCTGCATATTACACTATTTGAATCGAATTCAATTTTTAACTCATATTCTCCAGGAAATTTAGGTGTGCAACTATATTTGAGACAGTAGGGTTGAGTTGATTTAGCAGGTTTTGATTTAAGAAAATTACCAGTGAAACATTTACTACCCTTTCCAAATTTCTCGGCAGAGACTTTTCCTATGTAAGAATAGGCTGGATTCTCACAATCTGCATTTGCATAGTCCATTACGTAAGGGCAATTATCAGCAAAAGGGTCAAAAGTAACTGTTTGATTGTTCCAGTAATCTATCTCCGGGTTCAATTTAGGATCAGTTATAATTCTAGTGGCTCCACAATATCCTTGAGCCCTACCGCTGAATGTGCATCCCTTAGATGCTAAAGGGGAACAAAACTCTTCGAATGCTGGAGCTTTAGTTAGAGGATTGATGCAGTCCTTATATATAAAGTCACATCCTTTTCCTTTACCCCAGATGAAAGGTTCAGCAACCTCGTAATTAACTTTATACCACCCTGTACCTTCCAATAGAGCCAAAGTAAATTCAGTTACTCTGGAATCTGTAATGTCACTTGAAGTCATATACTCATTATAAAATAATCTTCTTTCCCAATGAGAGCCCTGACTGCCTGCACCACCCTCATCTTCAAGATATGCTCCCTCAACCGTGTTACACCCAAAGTGGTTTCTAACTCTTGGGGTTAATGGCTTTAGATCCAGCATATAAACATTCATCCCATGTATTACTCTCCTCTTAATATGTCCTGAAAGTGGATATCCAGAAATAGGATCAATGAAATATTCATAAAGAGCACTACTGAAACCTAGCACATGAGTCATTTCATGTAATGTTGTAGCTATATGGCTCTGGTGTTCCATAGGATCGCCTAGTTGAATTGCTCTGACATTGTAAAATAACTCTCCAATGACAGGCCTGTTTGTGGTCATCAATAAGGAACATGGCCTTGCAGCTGCAATGTAATTTTCATCACTATTTGTTGCCCTCACAAAAATGATTAGATCAGCTTCGACTCCAGTCCTAAAATATATTGATGGCGTCGGAAAATCGCAAACTTCTCTTGATGGGATTGTTATTTTACCCTGTAAAGGTACAACTTTTAATGCTGCTTTGAAAAAACTAAGTGCAGGAGGAACTAGTTCGTTTATAATATATTCTCTCATTTCAGAAGTAACGTTGGTAAGATAGGTATAGTCTGGATATATTCTAATACCTGCATAGTCCGTTGAAAGTATTCTATTAGTGGAATATTCTGGTTCTTTTAAGTAATCAAGTTTGATATTAAGTTTGTTATGGATACAGTCTGAAAATCCTATCTGAGCAATTCCCAAGATAAACGCAATCTTAAATAAGAAAGAAAGGACATTGTATTTTAGAGTACAACCATAAATCCACATCTCTCAAATTTGATAAATAAAATTAACACAAAGAATGAATACTTCTCTTTTTTTCCCCTGCATTTTGAAGAATTATATCATATAAACAGTCAGGACAAACATCCATTCTTTGAATTTTATCTATATGTCTATAGTTAGTTCATACTCCTTCTTTTGACTTAGACATTTTTTTTCCATCAATTTTGTAAAAAGTTGAATTATACTCTATATATATTTCTTAGCTGGATTGTTCAACAGTAATAAAACATAGAGATTAAGCTTGAATTAATTAGATTTTAAGATCAGCATTGGCAATATAATTTTCAACGTGCTTGGGTTCCAAAATAGTGAAGTTCTTTTTCTCTTCGTCCTTCTTGCCTCCAATGTAGCCGATTTCAACATTGTATGCGTTCATTTGTCCTAATTGAATTATTTCAATATTCGTCCTTGTTACCTTGGAAGCCCTCCTTCAAAGCCTTAAGAGCAACTTCAATAGCATCTTCAACTAAAAGATCAGCCTTATAATTCTTTTCAAGGTAGCTCTTGGCAGCATCCATATTCTTTCCGATGGCACAAGCCTTCCATTCTATTCCACTCATGATTTTTCAAAATTTTTATACCATAGTAAGCACCAGAGGGATCAATTTGGTAGAGGTGAGGACCATCTTCGTCCATACCAGCAACTAACAAGGAAACACCGAAGGGTCTAACACCACCTATAAATTTTATATTTCAACCTTGATCACTTACCTGATTGTGTAAACTCTTGAACGATTTGAGCAGTTTCTCTGCACAAACTATTCACATAAATTGGTTCCATGTATTTAAGCCAATATTTTTGATTTTCCTTTCTTGCCTTTTGAAGCAAAACTCTGTAGTCAGGACCGAGCCCAGCATAGGTAGCGCCAATATGGTTAGCTATTTTCTGAACCTTTCTATAACTGGTTTCGTCAATCAAGATAGAGGAAGCTTTCTTTTCGACGGCAATAACAACTCCGTCCTTAACTTTAATTCCGATAGCAGTTTCTCCATTCTTGACAGCCTCCAAGGCGTATTCAATTTGAAGAAGCTTTCCTATGCTGGTTAATGTTCAAAAAGAGGACTCGGTACCCTTTGATGAGAAGGTTGTTAATGAGAAGTCACCCATATTTCAGATTTTGAAAGATATAATTATGTTAGATAAATTGAATTAAACAAAGAGGGACTTAATGCAACAAAAAGACCTAAACCAAAATTTTCTTCTTTTAGAAAACACTCTCATATACAAGATCAGCTCCCTAGGCCCGTCTCATCACTGATCCCGATAACTGAGACCTTATTTTTTTGAGAGATTTCTTAAATAGTATATTTCCTTTAAGTCAAAGTCTTCAGCTCAAGTTAGAAAGTACTATTCATAAGACTTCAGAAAGCTGTTCTTTTTTTTTGAATATTGAGATCCTTTTTTTTAAATTTTATACTAAAAGAGAAATAAATTCGTCAGCCTAGGATGAGACCGTTTATTTCTAACTATGGAAGGACCGATAAACTGCCCTCCCAGAAAGATCAAAGTCCTATTCAAAGGTACATCTATAGTTTTTAAATTTGACTTCCCTAGATCATCATCTCAAAATAAGTTCCAAGTTAAACAATCAGCAGGACGCACTCAAAGTTCTAGAGACCTATTTCAATATCAAAACAATTTGGCATCAAGGACAGACCTCAAAGTCAAAGCTGATATCAAAGAAAGGTCAGCTAAAACTCCTACTCATAAAACACCCATAAGACAAGATTCAAAAGAGCAAATTAGACAGGAGAAGATTGCTAAAAACACAGAATATATTGAGAAACAAAACGCTGATCTTCTTGACCTTGTCAACAACAAAGTTGACTTTTTCATGAATGTTGTGAAGCAATTCATGAATACATCAAGCAAGTTGATGAAATTTGTATATGCAAAAAGTCCTGAGATCGAAAATCTTCTCAAGAGTTTCAAATCCCAAAAAACTGCAGTTGAAGAGACTATGCAACAACTAGTAATCACATGATTGTAGTTGACTTGACTTTAATAGGAAAAGAGTATTTTGAGAGTTAACTATCAGAATAAAATTAGAAATATCCAGTTTTCTTCAATTTTGCAGGAAGACTTGATGACAAATAGAAATCAATTAGAGCCTACACCAATCTTAAATTCCCCAGATGACAGCAACATCGATGATATATCTGCTTCTATAATCGAGTTGGACATGGTAAATAACGGATAAATCAATTTCATCATTTTTAGAAAATACGCAAAAGTGATGGAAAATTAGATGGGTTTGCAGAGATTCAGAAGCTTAAGTCTATGGTGAATCATCTTGAAAAGAAGAATAACTTGATTATGAAAAAACTTGAGAATGATACCCCAGAAAAAAGAATGCATGCAACTGGACCCGCTTTCTTTAGCTCCAAAAATACTGATAGCACCGATGATAGATCATTCTTTGATAGATCCAGATTAACTAAGGGGCCTCTTAGTCCAACTGCTAATATTAATAACAGTCGTGGATTTTCTCGAAGCCCACCTCACAATGATAATTTTGTGGACTATAGACAAGAACTTGAAAGAGCTAATACAACTATCTTGAACTTAAGAAGTGAAAATGCAAAGATTCAGGCTGAGAATGCTAAACTTTTGGAAGAAACAACCGCTTGTCACGTAAAGATTACTGAAATGAAAGGACAAGTAGAACTTATTAGAAATGAAAATATGAAAATCTCAACTGAATATAAGAAATTAAAGAGAGCCTATGAGAAAGAGAAGGAAAACCATCTTCATTTAGAACAAATCATCGAAGAGAAGAATAATGAAATTGCGGCCATTAGAGCTCACGCTGAAAAGAAGAGCGCAGAGGCTAAGGCTCAAATTGAGAAGGTTATCTCTGAATTCACTCAGATCATGGACTCAAAATATAAGAAAATTGAAGGTTTAATAGAAAGAAAGGAGAATGAAATTGAGAGTTTGAAGAATCATTTCACTGATAAATTAAGAGACCTTGAGAAAAGTATAACCGAAGTTGATGATGTTACTTCTTCTCAATCCATCTCACCTGATCTCCTGAGGGATGCACTGAGAGAGTTAAATAGAGAAAAAGGCGAAGATAGAAAACTCCTTAGAAATCTTCTTCAAGATGATGAAGATAATGAGGAAGAGTATGCTGAAAATTCTGATCCTAAGGTCACTCAAGTTCAGAAGTACAAAAATGAAATTTCTGAAATTGATAAGAAAATTAAAAATCTTGAGGCCATTCTTATGGAAAGAAAAGATCTTCCAAGTGACAGAAAGAATGATATGCAAACTATGATCGATTTCTTGACAGGAGAAAAAATGGAAATTGTCAAGATGGTCAGAGAGCTCGAAAGTAACATTGCTGCTGCTAGGTTTAGAAAACCTACTCGATCAAACACAGCTGAATCTACAGATCTAAATCCCAAAGAATTGTTGAAAGAAAACAAGGCCCTCAAGGAGAAGGTTGCTAAACTCCAAACTGAAATTGAAAAGAGAGGATTAGATTATAATTCAATCCTTGAGAAATGTCAAATTCTTGAAGAAGACTTCAAGGTTTTCAGAGAAAAGCATAAGAGTCTAGAAAAGACACACACTGAAAAAGTTGAATTCTTAAATAGTGTTATTGAAGAGTTGAAGGCTAGAAACAAGCTTATCTTAGAACAATTTAGCACACAAGATTCTAGAAATGTAAATGACTCCCTTCTGGGCCCTGAAGAAAGAGGCGGATTTGCAAATACTTCTATAAGTCCCTATTCTGAGAAGGAAAAGAAGACTCCAAGCCCTTATGTAGCTAAGACTCCAGAAAGGGGTATCGATCCCAGGATCCATGAAAAATTAAATAAATATGAAAGAACAGTGAATGAGCTCAAGAAGCAAAATCTTGTACTCCAGCAAGGAAAGAATGATGTCCTTGGTCAATTAGAAAAAGTTACTGAAGAGCTCTTAAAAGCTAAAGATATCATCAAAGTTAAGGAAAATCATATCATGAGTCAAGAAGAGTTAATTAAGAAATACGAACAAGCTCTAAGAGAAAATCATGAAAAGCTTCAACAAGCCCAAAGATTTAAAGATTCTTCTGAAAGACATGAAGACAGCACTGACAGAACAAGAAAGCCAATGGAAAGAGGTTTCAGTAGAAATGTCGAAGATACTAAATCCACCTCTACTATTAAGTCAATCAGAGCCGATGACTTCAACTCAGGAGATGATAGGAGAATTGTAAGTTCAGATCCTAGGAGCAGAGAAACTGAAGAATTGAGGAGTGAACTAGTCAGAAGAAATACTGAACATGAGGAATTAGTTGCAAGAATTGACCACTTGAAGGAAGAATTGGCTAGAAAGAGCAACAAATTAGCTGAAGCATTGGATTCCCTCGAAAAAGTTAGAGAAGAGTATCTAGCATATCGTGAGGAGCAAGAAAGAGTTCATGAAAAGAATCACCAATATGTCAAAGAGGTTGAAGAAAATCTTGAGGCCATCCTTAAGAAGAGTGATGAGCAGATTAAGAGGCTTGAAGGCGAATATCTTAAAGAACGAGAGAGATTAGAACATAAAATCAGAGAATTGGAGAGAAATCTCTCTATGCAAAAACAACATACTACTGACAAGTTTGATAGCAAGAAAATCGCTCAACAAGCTATGGTAGAGCTGTTCCAAAAGTTCAACAAACATACTCAGCAAATCAATAATAGAATTGCTGACAAAATTAATGAATTAGAGAATTTGGGCGATAAGATTATGGAAATGAAAGATATAGTTTCGAGCAGATTAAGACTAGCTTTGGAAGAAAATAGTAGGCTTAGACAGCTTACTTCTGCAAGCCACGATGAAAACTATTTAAATGAAAGAATAGTCCAATTGGAATCTGAACTACTTGAGAAAGAGATTGAACTCAAGAATTTGAGACAGCATCTTGATGAAAAATCAATTGGCTTAGCCAAGCAAGAAGAGATGATTAATGAGCTCAAGACAATGAATGAGGAGCTTGAAAAATCAAATAATGATCTATCTCAGGAGAATGAAAAGATGGTTAGTCAGCTTAACGATATTCTCAAAAATATGAGAAGCCTTACTGAAGAGGTTAGACAATATGCTGAATACAAAAAAGCCATGGAAGAAGAAAGATTGATGAGAACTAGAGAAATTAATGAGTTGAAGCAAAAACTTGAACTAACTGAAGGAAGACTTGATCTGGGCACTTCTGACAGAAATCAACAACTTGCTGAACTTCAAGATCGATTAAGAGTAGCTGAGTCTGAGTTAAGTGAAGAAAGGACTTCAAGAGATACTATCGTTCAAGAACTTAGAGAGAGAATTGATATCCTTGAAAACAAGAACAAAGATTTAGAGAATCAACTCAAAGAAAGAGAAGAAAGGAACAGAATATTAGAGACGACAATCAATGAAATGTCCAAAACTAATGATGCTGAGAAGGAAACGATTCTTAAAGACTTAAATGAGAAGATGATAAGCAAAGAAAAGGAAATGCAAGTTTTAAGTGCTAGTGTTGAAACAGAACTTGATACTCAGAGAAAGAATTATGAGCAGCTCTTTGACAATTTATATCAAGCTGTTTCAAATTTATATGAAAAAGTAAAGTCTCAGTTAGGAGAAACAGAAAGTTCTCCAAAAAATGATCCCTTAGAAACTCTAATCCAAAAACTAGCAAAGAGCTTTGATAAATTAATCAAGAAGTACCAAGATGAAAAACATGATTTCGATAAGGCTTGTGCTGAAGTTGAGATTACTGCTAAGAAAGCCTTACTAGAAAAATTCGAGCAGTTGGAGAAGCAGGCTGAAGAAAGTCAACAAACTTTGAAATTCCAATATGAAGAAAAGATCAATTTTGTTACAAAGGACTTCAAGAGTAAAGAAGAAAGTTTGAGAAGAGAATATGAAGAAAAAATAAAGAAATTAGTCGAAGAAAGACAGGCCAGAGAAAGTGCTCTAGATGGGCAATTTAGAGAATTATTGAAGGAAACTGAAGAAAAGCTCAAAGAACAAACTAAATTAGTCCAAGAAAGAGAGCAAGAAATTCAAAACATTACAGAGAAGTTGAACGAGCAAGTTAGAGCTTATCAAGAGCTCCAAGAGAGAGCTACAAAGGAGGCTATGGAGAAAAATAGAGAAATTCAGGAACTTGTCACTTTTAGAGAAAACAAAATTAAAGAATATGAAGAAAATTTACGAACTACAAGAGAATCAAGCAATAGAGCCCTTGATGAACTTAAAGAAAAATTAGAAGCAAGAGAACATGAACTAGAGACTCTCAGAAGACAATTAGCCGCAGACAAGGAAGAGCATGAAATGATTGCTGAGACGTTGAGAACCCATGGAGACACTGCAAGAGAAGAATTTGAAAGAATAATTCAAGAGAAATTGGCACAGATCTCTGATCTTGAGTCTCAACTCAGAACTCAGAAGAGCAATTTTGAATCTGAAATCGAGATTCTTCAAAATAGAATTTCTGAAATGGAGAAGAATCATACTCAACTCATCAATCAAATCAAGGAAGAGAGTA
>Ga0065720_1003801_pt1 | contig 12553 bp, 6 predicted proteins | sample Thericmetagenome_FD_59107 | JGI IMG/M metagenome (GOLD analysis project Ga0065720, IMG submission 59107) | Thermophilic microbial communities from the Joint Bioenergy Institute, California, USA of rice/straw/compost enrichment - eDNA_2 v2... | ecosystem: Engineered > Solid waste > Grass >... | reverse complement strand
GGCGGGGTGCCGTGTGGACTGAGGTACGTCGCCAGGAGTTGGGCGGTCGCGCGGGCGTCGTCGAGCGCGGTGTGGGCCTCGTGGAGTGGAATCCCGCAGGCCCAGCAGCAGTCGGCGAGGCGGCGGCGCGTGAGGTGGGGCAGGTAGACCCAGCTGGCCTCCAGTGTGCACAGGTAAGGCGCGGGTGGAAGCTGCAGGCCGGCTCGGGCGTACTCGGCGGCGAGGAACCGGAGGTCGAACGGCGCGTTGTGCGCCACGATGGCCCGGCCGGCGAGGCGGGCGTTTACTTCGCCGATGACGTCCCGAAACCGCGGCGCCCCGCGGACGTCGGCGGCGGTGATCCCGTGGATGTGCGAGGCGCCAACGGGCCCCTCGGGGTTGAGCAGCGTCATCCACTCGTCGACGATGCGGCCGTAGGGGTCGGTGCGGATGACCGCGATCTCCAGGACCCGGTCACGTCCCGGAGCCAGACCGGTCGTCTCGACATCAACGACGACGAAGCCGGGCTCTTGCGTCGTCGCCGGGGGAGGCGCGACAGACGGTCCCGAGGGGATGGTGACCGACGGCGGACGTTTCCGGCGACGAAACAGAAAGTCAAGAAAGCCCATGCAATCTCTCCTCGTCCGTGAGCTAACGTGGTCCCCGTCAGAACGGCCCGTCGCTTGGTCCCTGTTATCACGTAAAAGGCGTCACGAGGTGGGCACGGCGAATCACGTCGGTTGCCGACACGTAGTCAGGGCGTGAAACGCCATGCGTCTCGCTCCAGCAGTGCCGGTTACGACGCCAACTCTCCGTGTGGTGCTGAGATATCCGCTGCGGATTCTTGCTAGAGTCACGCGTAATGTGAAGACACGACACGCCAGGTCGTGCGAATTCTTACTATTCGAGGGCCATGGCATGCGCTGCCCGTCGACGGGCACGCGGGCCGGCCGATGCTTCTTGCGGGCTATCTGTCACCGCGGCGCCTCTCGAGAACGATGGACATCACTTTGACCCGCAGGGCGACCGGCACGATTGCGCTGACGGCGATCCACTGGTACGCGTTGACTTCCTCCGTCTGCAGGGTTATCTCCGGCGAGCCGGCGACCCTGAACGCGTAGTGCAGGTCAAAGTGAAGGTGCTCGGGTTCGCCTACGACCGGGTTGGCCGGGATCGTGTGGACGTCGATGTCGAGTGGCGTTGTCTCGACCGGACTGACCACGCTGGCCGGGATGCCGGCTTCTTCGTAAAGCTCCCGAAGCGCGGCCTGAAGAAGGGACGTATCGTGCGGCTCCACGTGTCCGCCGGGGCGCAGCCAGATGCCGAGCAGGTTGTGGCGGATATGCAGCACCCGATCGTTCGGGTCAATGAGGAGGGCTGAGCAGGTCAGATGCCCCGAACGGTTGGCCCGGTCGGTGATTGCGCTCCCGCTGCCGAGAGCGCCCACCAGCGGTGCCAGCCGGTCGTGCTCTTCAGGGAACCGGGCGAGGTAGCGGTCGACGACCTCGGCGACGTCCTCAATGGGAATCATCAGTTGTAGCCCTCACGTGAATGGGTAAGCCAGTGCTGCCGATGACCATTCGGTGGCCGCATGGTAGCCCCACTTGATGCCGCCCGTCGTGAGCGCGAGTGCGACGAAGCACGCGTCGGTGGTGCTGGTGCCGTTCGGTCGGCTACTGAGCCGTATGGCGGCGGAGCTGCTCGATGCGGCGGTCGAGTGAGCGTACGTGGACCGAGTCGGCGCCGTACTGCTGCACGAGCAGTGGCAGCAACCCAGACAACTCCGCAATCCCCTCCTCGGTGCGACCTACGGCGTGGAGCATGAGACCCCGCTGGTACCGGGCATCAATGTAGACCGCGTCCGTGGTATTGGTGTGGCTCAGAAACGCCGTCAGGTGGGCCAGCGCCGCCTCGGGACGCCCTGCCTCGGCGTTGCTGACGCCGGCAATGTAGCTCAGATAGAGGACGGTCTCATTCTCTTCACCGTCCCGCTTAGCCAGCTCGGGCACGATCCGGTTCAGGAGCGGAGCGGCTCGGGAGAACTCGTCGGCGGCGTAGAGCGTCGTGGCCAGGTCGACCGACACCTCAAGCTCGAGCTCCGGGTTGTGAGCGGCTCGGTCCACGGCATCGCTCAGCAGGTCGATGGCCGGCTGAAGATGCCCGTCCGTCACCAGTGCCCTGACCTGCTTGCGGATCTCGATCGCCTCGTCGATGCTGAGCGGCTCGACGGGACGGCCGTCCGCGGGACGGGCTGCCCGGCGGCGCCGCCGCGGTGCTGGCGCCAGCGGCCGGACGAAGGGCCGGCGTGGGTCGCGGCCATCGTCATCTACAGTGGAACGCTCGTGCCCTGATGGCTGGGCCAATGGCAGGAGCGTCTCGTAGACCTCCTCCGCAGTGGGTCGGTCTCCCGGCTGTTTGGCGAGCATGCGGAGCACGAGGTCGTCGACGGTCGCCGGGATGTCGGGCGCGATCGACCGCATCGAGCGTGGCGGAGTGTTGATGTGATGGTCCTGATATGACCGCGTCGGCGTTTCGATGAATGGCAGAGCACCGGTGAGCATCTCATGCAGGACGCAACCCAGTGAGTAGACGTCGGCCGGTGCCCCGACCGGATTGCCGAGCGCCTGCTCGCGGGACATGTAGGGCGGGCTGCCGACCGTCTGGCCGACCTGCGTCAGCCGAGGGAGGGCGGCGGCGCCCTGCAGAACCGCGACACCGAAGTCCAGCAACCGGACGAGCCCACCATCGGTGATCATGATGTTGCTGGGCTTGATGTCGCGGTGCACCACGTCGACCCGGTGCACGTCGACAAGGATCGTGGCCATTTGGGCCGCCACGGCCGCCGCCCAGCTGACCGCATGAGGCCCGGGCATCTCGGACAAGGTCTGTCCATAGAGGAGCTGCATTACCAGGTAGATCCGGTCGGTCTCCGGGTCGGTCCCGAAGTCGAAGACCGCGGGAATTCCGATATGCTCCAAGCGAGCCGTGGTGCGAATTTCCCGGAGGAAGCGTTCGCGGCTGATCTCGGCGGCCTTGATGAGTTCGGCTTCTTCCGCACTGCCTGGCCGAGCCTGGATCGTCCTGCGGTGCATGAGCTTGATCGCGACCATTCGGTCGAGCTGGAGGTCATAACCTCGCCACACCTCGCCCATGCCGCCAGACCCAATGGGCGCGTCGACGCGGTAGCGCCCAGCGAGCACCCAGTCCTCGCCCACGGCATGCCTCCCCGGGGTGCGTGAGAGAAAAGACGCCTCAGGCACGCAGCACAGTGACCGACCGACCGGTCGGCGTCTGCGTGGTCTCGAAGCCTATCCGCTCGTCGATGGGCGGAGCATCGGGGCGACGGTCGAAAATGACTAGGGTGCCCCGGTCGAGGCCGAGCCGGCTCAGGTAGCCGTCGAGCTGCCGCAGCCCGTCGGACAGGGGATCCGGGCGTCCGGGGTGCCACAGCTTGAGTTCGACCGCCTCGCGCTGGACGACCCGTCGGCCGCCCTCGACGTACGGCCAGCGGATCAGCAGGTCGATGCGGCCCCGGCCGATGCCGTACTCACGGCTCACGTATCCGCCGCCGTTCACGAGGCGCTGCAGGAAAGCCATGATCACCAGGTGGGGTGCGGACTCCCGGTACGCCTCCCGGTTGGTCAGGATTTCTGCGTGCTCGCGCCAGAAGTCGGCGAACTCGCGCAGCATCCGGTCGAAATCGAGCCGGCCGTCGGGGAGCACGAATGACCGGGGATCGGCGGTGATGTTCTCCTCAGTGGCGGTTCCGAGGACTCGGACGATGACCTCTCGGTAGATCGGGTTGGCGACACGGGCTGGCTTGTCCTTGGCGATCAGACCCAGGTCACGAACGTAAGAGAGGTCGTCGTCGAGGCTGTTTTCCGAGTCGAGCGCCTCGCCAGCGATCATCGGTTCCAAGACGCGGCGCACGCGCGGCTCGTGGAGCCGGGCCAACAGCGAGTCCAGGTGGGTGGCCCGGGCCAGGATCAGCCGCTCCTTGGCGGTGTCGATGTGGTCGGCGGTAATCGCTTCGGTGACCGGGACCTTCATCTCCCGCACCACCTCGCGGGCTAGGGCGTTGACCAGCCACGGTTGGCCGGCCGTGTACTCCCAGGCCCGCTGGATCGCCTCCTCGGTGAACACCTGGCCGGTCTCGGCGGTGTGTTGGGCGTAGAGCGCCCGCATGTCGGCTTCGGTGAAGTCCTCCAGACGAAGCGAGGCAACCTTGATGTTGAATGGGCTTGATGTCCCCAGATGGGTGGGGTCGCCGCCGGACGCGGCTTTGTAGTCCCGCACGTCGCGCAGACCGCACAGCACGACGGAGGCGGGGAACGCCGTGGGTCGGCGCGGGAAGCCGTCGCGCAGCTGGCGCAGCACGCTGCGCAGGCTCTCGCCCCGCAACGCGTCGATCTCGTCGAAGAACAGCACCAGCGGGCGGGGACAGGCCCGTGCCCACGCAGTCAGGGCCGCGGCGAGGCGCTCCTCAGGCGCGGCGGCCGGCCAGGGGTCGGGCGGACGCAGCTCAGGCGGGAGGGACAGCTCGGCGTTGCGCCGGATCGAGCCGAGCACAGCGTTCTGGGCCCCGTCGTAGTTGTCGCCGGCTGGCTCGCCCGTCTCGCACGAGAAGTACAGTGCCGCGTACCGGCCTTCGGCGGTCAGCTCCTTGGCGAGCGCGATCAGGGCCGTGGTCTTGCCGGTCTGACGCGGTGCGTGCACCACAAAGTACTGTCCCTCGTCGATCAGAGGGCGAGCCTCGGGCAGGCGTGGGCCGGGCGGCACCATGTAGTGCAGCTCCGGCACGCACGGACCGGCAGTGTTGAAGTACCTCACGCTCCCTCCGGCAACACTCGACCGTCCCTCTCCCGCTCCATCATGGACGTTACGTCGTGGGCCGGACCGACGACACCGATTCCTTGAGCCGACGCAGCGCCTCGTCTCGGGCAGGGGAGAGGATGATGTCGTACGCACGGCGCCGCACGATCTGCCTGACGGCCGTCTGGAACTCGGGGTTGTCAAAGTACCGGCCGGCGTACCGTTCGTTGGCGTCGTGCAGTTCGGCCACCAGTCGATCCAGCATGGGATCGGCGACCTGGCCGAACCGCTCCAGATCCTCGGCCGCCGCCACCGCCTGCATCAGCGGATTCTCGGCGATGGACACGATGTGCTGGGCGACGATGATCTGGTCCGAGGTGCCGAGGTCGAGCCCGAACCGTTCGTTGAGTTCGGCGATGACCTCGCTGAGGGGAACCTCCTCGACCTCGGTCCGGGCGCCGCCGTCGGCCCGGAAGCCGGGGATCTCCTGCTCCCCCTGTGGGGTCAGCGAGTAGTTACCGGCGCCGGTGCGGTCGATGCGCAGGTGGCTCAGCGTGGTCTCGCCGACGTCCACGCCCGGGCTGGGCGGGTGCGGCAGGCGCAGCAGCAGAGCCCGCCCGTAGAGGTAGAGAAGCTCCAAGTCGGGGTCGGCGTAGCCCACGACCTGGGCCAGGAACCCGTAGGCCCGAACGTAGTCGCGCAGCGCGGCCCGGAACGCCTCGGCCCGGTCGGGATCCTGGTTCTGCAGCTGGACGAACCGGTCGCGGGCCGGGTCGGTGAACCGGTAGAGCTTCACGTGGGCCTTCTGCAGCTGCGCTTCGGTCGCGGCGCCCTGTTGTGCGGCCAGCAGCGCCTCGGCGAAGGCCTGCATCTCGGAGACGACGAGGATCTGATAGTCCATGACCTCCCGCTCCTTGTCGTAGAGCAGGTTGGGGTCGGTTGGCTCGGTGATCGTCGTCTCGAAGTAGGGTTTGAAGGCTTCCTGGATGTCGGCGGCCTCGTTGGCGAAGTCGAGTACGAAGACGTCGTCCTGGGTCTTCGATGGGTGGGTTCGGTTGAGCCGCGACAGGGTCTGCACCGCCGCCACCCCGGTGAGTGGCTTGTCCACGTACATGGCGGTCAGCAGCGGCTGGTCGAAGCCCGTCTGGTATTTCTCGGCCACCACGAGGATGCGGTACTCGGTCTCGTTCCGGGCGGCGGCGTGGGGGTCGTCCACCCTCGTGTAGGCAAACTTTGCCGGCAGGGCCGACTCAGCGAAGCCGTTGAGCTTGGCCTCGGTGTAGTCGATGCCGTCGACGTTCAGCGTGCCGGAGAAAGCGACGAGCGTGGCGCAGTCGGTGAAGCCGTACTTCTCGATGTAGCGGCGGATCGCCTGGTAGAGCCGCACAGCGTGCTCGCGGGAGCGGGTGACCACCATGGCCTTGGCTCGCCCGCCGAGGCGGTAGGCCACCTCGGTGCGGAAGTGGTCGACGATGATCTTCGCCCGGGCGTCCTGAGACGAGGGGTGCAGCTCGGCCAGCCGGACGAGTTTGGCTTTGGCCTTGCGGGGATCCACCTCGGGATCGGCGGCCTCGGCCGCGTCGACCGCCGCGTTGGCCAGCCGCCAGCGGGCCGTGTAGGTGATGTAGTTGTAGAGCACATCGAGGATGAATCCCTCCCCAATGGCCTGCCGCATCGAGTAGACGTGGAACGGCTTCTTCTTCCCAGTCTGGGGGTCGAGTGTGCCGAAGAGTTCCAGGGTCTTCGCCTTCGGCGTGGCGGTGAAGGCGAAGTAGGACAGGTTCGGGTGCCGGCCGCGGGCGAGCGCCGAAGAGGTGAGCGGGTCGCCATCGTCGTCGATGTCGTCGCCGCCGTGCCGGCGGAGGGCTCGCTTGAGCGCGGTGGCGGACTCGCCGGTCTGCGACGAGTGCGCTTCATCGACGATGATGCCGTAGCGCCGGTCGCCGAACTCCGGCATCTTGTCGAGGATGTACGGGAACTTCTGCAGGGTCGTGATGATGATGCGGGCAGTCGCACCCTTGAGCGCGTCGCGCAGCTGCTCCGAGTCCTGGTCGATCTTCTGTACGACGCCGGGGACGTGGTCGAACTGGTAGATCGTGTCCTGCAGCTGCCGGTCGAGCACCACCCGGTCGGTGATGACGATGATCTTGTGAAAGACCGGCTGGTTGTTGGCGTCGTGCAATGTGGAGAGTCGGTGCGCGAGCCAGGCGATCGTGTTGGACTTGCCCGAGCCAGCCGAGTGCTCAACGAGATAGTTGTGCCCGGCCCCGTGGGCCTGGGCGTGAGCGGTCAACTCGCGCACGGCGTGCCACTGGTGGAACCGCGGGAAGATCAGCGGTGCGGTGTGCGGGTCGACCGAGCCGGTACGGCCCTTGCGGCCAGGAGTGGATTCGATGTGCAGGAAGCGCTGGAGCAGGTCCAGCCAGGCGTCGCGCTGCCACACCTCCCGCCATAGGTAGGACGTGGCGTAGCCGTCGGGCCCGGCGGGTGGGTTGCCGGCGCCGCCGGAGACACCCGGCCCGTTGGAGCCCACGTTGAAGGGCAGGAATCGGGTTTTTTCGCCGGCGAGCCGGGTCGTGATGAAGACGAGGTCCTGGTCGACGGCGAAGTGGACGAGCGTGCGCTTGGCGAAGATCAGCTCCTGCGGGTCGCGCTCGGTGCGGTACTGTCGCTTGGCGTCCTCGACATTCTGGCCGGTGAGCTGGTTCTTCAGCTCGGCGGTGGCGACGGGGATGCCGTTCACGAAGAGGGTCAGGTCGATTTCGTGGTTGGTGCGGCTGGAGTAGCGGAGCTGGCGCGTGACCGTGAGTCGGTTGGCGTGGTACTCGTCAAGCACCCCGGCCGCGAGCGTCTGATCCGGCCGGAAGTGGGCGAGCCGCAACGCAACGCTGCGGTCCTTGATGCCCTTACGGAGCACGTCCAGAACACCACGCTTGTCGATTTCAGAGGCGACGCGCTTCGCCACCTCGCGCTGGGCTGACTCCAGGTCACCGTAGATGTCAATGAGGCGCTTGAACTGGTTGTACTGCGCCGCCCGCTGATCGCCGAGAAAGGTGAACAGTTCGGCGGTGTCCAGCCCGAGATCGGGGCGATAGTTCGAGGCCGAGCCGAGCGACCAGCCACTGGCTAGCAGTTCGGCGACGATAGCCTCCTCGAATCGCTCCTCGGTGTATGGCCGTCCATTCACGACACATCGACCCCTCGCGCCGTCGTCACATCAAACTGTCCAGTTACCGCAGCCGTGATCAACGCCTGCTTGCGCTCGACCAGCCTTTGGGCAAAAGCAGCCGCAACCTGACGAAAGGCCAATACATGTTCCCGCTCGTTGTCGAGCTCGATGCGAATCGTAATCTGTCGAGACTTGGGTGGAAGATGTATAGGGAAAGAACTGAGCGAGCCGTTGTTAATGATTCGTACGCGCGAGTACTGAGACCAAGACCGTAGTTCGTCTCTGACAGCCCACAGTTGCCATGCAAGGAACCTGCTGTCGACCTCGGGGACCGTGTGGAGGGCTGTAAGCTGTTGGTTTCCGGTTGCAGCATGATCCAAATATCCGACCTTGCCGAGTGACTCTCCGATCCCAACGACCAGAATCGAATCCTTTGGGAACGTCGGTACCCCTCGAGACCCTTGGTCGACTACCTTGTCTGCGTCCCCTATGGACATAAGGTCGTCGACTGCTGCTGGCGTGTACCAAGGGATATCCGAATCGGTACTTTGGCTCTTATCACGGAGGGTCGTTGGTGTCAGTCCTGTCCGGATAGAGATCAGCGCTCGTCGAAGAGGTACTCCGCGGTAAGCTGCACCCTGTCGTACTGCATCACTGCGTCGAGTTAGTATGGCGGCTCGCGCAAACAGTCTCTCCGTAAGCAAAGACTCTTGGCGCAGTCGAAATTGTGCGAGGGTGTCGAGACGGGTGACTTCCGCGTCGAGGAAGTCGGCGATCCGCCGTTGCTCCTCGAGCGGTGGAAGTGGTATGGGAGCACGGCTGAGCTTTTCTGTGCTTAGTTCGATTTGGTTTGTCGCCCCCACCACCATCTCGGCATAAATGCGGTCATAGAACGGCTGGCTCGACAGAGTGTAGTAAAGAAAACGAGGGTGAGCGAACTCTGTGTTTGCTCGTACGACAGTGATGTGGCCGTCAGCAATGCAAGGTCTGCCGTCGGGGCCCCCCACGTACTGGCCGACTCGGCCAAGCGTTCCCGTTCCCGTCGAATTAACGAGAATATCCCCCGGTATCAGCAGCCCTTTTAGGCGTGAGACCCCGACGTCGCTTGCGTGAAACCGGGTACGTGTCCAATTGACCCCGGAAGTCTGGTTGGCCGCCTGGCCAATGACACGAACCGGGCCATCGTCCACATAGTTTGGTGCCGTGCCGCGGGTCATGGCGGTGATGACTCGCTTCAACGGTACGTAGTCCCATCGACCCTTCATCGGGTCACCTCACGAAGGAGTTTCTGGATTTGAGACTCAAGCGCCTGAAGTTCAGCGTCTATCTCTGCTAGTGACCGTGGCGGTGTGTAGACATAGAAGTACCGGGTAAAGGGGATTTCGTAGCCGATCTTTGTTTTGTCGTGGTCGATCCAGGCGTCGGGGACGTGGGGAAGGACCTCTCGAACGAAGTATTCGTCGATGTCCTCGTTGAGGGGCACGTTCTCAAAATCGCGCAGATCGGGGTCGGGCACAGGTACGCCCTTCTCTAGCTGGACTTCGCCGTTGGGGTCGGTGACCGAGATCGCCGCCCACAGTCCCTTCTCGACGGACGCCGGCGAGGGCCAAGGCAGCCCGGCTTCGGCGAGGGCGGCCCGGAGAGCATCCTTAGCCTCCCTCCGGGTCCACCACACGTTGCCGAGCAGCGGCTTGAGCGCGGTGACCAGCGCGTCGAGTTGGTCGTAGCGCGACAAGGGCTTCGACTCGGTTAGTGCGGCCAGCGTGTCATCGCTGATCTCGAAGCGGAGCTTCAGCGGACGCTCCACCGTGATGCGCTGGTAGCCAAAGTCGGTCGTGGCAAAGACCTTCACCTTGGCGTGGCCCGGGTGTGACGGGTCGGCCGCGGCGGTGAGCGCCTCGGCGTACAGGCGGGTGACATCGGCGATCTGGTCGTCAGCGATCATCTTGCGCTTATCGCCCAGGCTCTTGGGCATCTTCACCCACTGGTCCCGGGCGTCGAGGAGGATCACTTTGCGCCGCAGCTCCTGCGGCTTGCGGTTTGAGAGTATCCAGAAGTACGTGGATATGCCGGTGTTGTAGAAGAGCTGGTCGGGCAACGCGACGATGCCTTCGAGCCAATCGTTTTCCAGAATCCAGCGGCGGATCTCCGATTCGCCCGACTCGGCGCCGCCGGTGAACAGCGGCGAGCCGTTGAAGACGATGGCCAGCCTTGTGCCGCCCTGCTCGACTGGGCGCATCTTCGAGAGCATGTGTTGAAGGAAGAGGAAGGACCCGTCGTTGATGCGCGGTAGGCCCGCGCCGAACCGACCGGCGTGACCGAGTTTCGCCTCCGCCTCGATGTAGTCCTTGACCATCTTCCACTCGACGCCGAACGGCGGGTTGGCGAGCATGTAGTCGAACTTCCGATCGGCGTGGCCGTCCTCGGTGAACGAGTTGCCGTTGACGATGAGGCTCTCGTCCTCCTCGCCCTTGATCAGCATGTCGGAGCGGCAGATCGCCCACGCCTCGGCGTTCACCTCTTGGCCGAAGAGCTTGACGATGGCGTTCGGGTTGAGCGACCGGATGTGCTCCCCGGCGGTCGAGAGCATGCCGCCTGTCCCGCAGGCCGGGTCGAGGATGTTGATGACGCGCCCAGGATCCTGCAGTCGGTCCGCGTCGGGAGCCAGCAGCAGGTTCACCATGAGCTTGATGACCTCGCGTGGGGTGAAGTGCTCACCGGCCGTCTCGTTGGAGATTTCCGAGAAGCGCCGGATCAGCTCCTCGAACACGTAACCCATCTGGTGGTTGTCGACCACCTGCGGCGACAGGTCGATGTCCTTGAACTGCTGGACGACGATGTAGAGCAGCCTCGCCTCGGCCAGCCGGGTGATCTGCTTGTCGAAGTCGTACTTGTCGATAATCTCCCGGGCGTTGGGCGAGAAGCCGTTGATGAAGTCCCGCAGGTTGCGGGCCACGTTGTTGGCGTCAGACGCGATGGTCTCGAAGGACTGCTTCGAGGTGTTGTAGAAGGGCAGCTTGGCCGCGAGCTTGAGCACCTGGTCCTTGTTCTGCAGCTTGCTGGCGGCGTCGCGCTGCCACACCGCCTCGCGGGTTGGTGCCATGACGCAGTCGAGCCGGCGCAGTACGGTCAGCGGCAGGATCACCTTGCCGTACTCGGACTGCTTGTACACGCCGCGCAGTTTGTCGGCGACGTTCCAAATCAGCCCAGCCAGTCGCTGATGCGTGCTCATGTCACCTTCCTTACCGGGACCGGGGGGTGTCTCGGCCGCCTCGGGGCGGGGCGAGAACACCGGACGTTAAACCGTATACCGCGGTCTGAACGGCGTCAGCTGCCAGCGCGCTCACGCGCTCTATTTGATTCGTCACCTCCGTGAGGCGGCGGAACGCCTCGCCGTACTGTCGCTGTTCCGACAAGGGGAGACGCGGGATGCGGGCGCGACGCAGGTCGAGGCGAAATGTCCCGCCCTGCGTGCCGGAGGCGGAACGCCGGTTCGTTTCGGAGCGCAGGAAGCAGGCCAGGAAGTACGGGTCGATGACCTCGGGGTCGCAGCGCAGCACCTCCCCGGGGACGCGCTGGCCGTCGGGGCCGACCACGAAGGCGTCGAACCGGTCGGCCCCCGCGGGTACCACGACGTCGCCGGGCTGCACTGAGCCGCCCTTCTCCACGAAGCTGATCGCGCCCAGGCGGACCAGGTCCATGATCGAGATCAGCGTCTGCGGGGAGGGACCACGGCCGCGGGGGAGGGCGGGCAGCTTCACGTCCAAGTCCCGCGCGAGCCGCTCCAGCGAGGCCCGCAGCTTGTCGTACTCCGGCGCCACGTCCCGCACGGGCGCCTCCACGTGCCGGGCCGGCAGCAGCAGCACGTCCTCGTCGAGCAGCTCGATGGCCGCGACCTCGCTAGTGGCGGTGGGGTCGGCCCAGACGGCCTGCCAGCCCGCCTCGTCGGTGGGCACCTCCTCCGGCCGCCGGCGGGTCAGGTCGACCATCCGCACCGTATACAGTGGACGGCCCACCGGGCGGCTGAGCACCCAGATCTGCCACGAGCCGGACAGGTGGGCCGCGAACCGCTCGGGCAGGGCGATGACCTGCCGCAGCGCCCCGGNGCGCAGCATCTCGGCGCGCACTCGTCGGCCCGACGCCCGCACNGGTGCGGCCGGNGGCACCGGCACCACCGCCATGCCGTTGGGCTTGAGGTANGCGTAGCAGATCTGCACCCAGGCCAGGTACGGGTCGAGCTGGCTCGGCGGCCCGAACGCCCACGGCAGGTCCAGGATCGCCTCGTCGGCCGGCCAGGTGGCCCGGCTCGGCGGCAGGCACACCACGGCGTCGGCCTCCTCGCGGTACCGGCTCAGCGCGTCATCGAGGAGCGGCGATCCCACGACGACGCCGGCGGAGTTCACGCCAACCTCGCTCAGCGCCTTCCGCGCTGCCTCCACGTTGGCCCGGTCCGGGTCCTGCCCCACGTACACAGCGGCGTCGCCGAAGCGTCGGGCCGCCCCCGCCAGGAGGGTGCCGGCGTCGCACACCGGGTCGAGGACGACGGCGGGATTGTCGGGCAGCAGGCTCGCCACCACGGTCGCCAGGCCGAGG
>Ga0065720_1020830_pt1 | contig 12575 bp, 9 predicted proteins | sample Thericmetagenome_FD_59107 | JGI IMG/M metagenome (GOLD analysis project Ga0065720, IMG submission 59107) | Thermophilic microbial communities from the Joint Bioenergy Institute, California, USA of rice/straw/compost enrichment - eDNA_2 v2... | ecosystem: Engineered > Solid waste > Grass >... | reverse complement strand
CAGGATGGAGGAAAGAAACGCAAGGAGCCTCCGACCGCCGCAAAAGATAACCGCTCCCAGTCAAGGGGAACACCCACCAATGCCCCCTCCAGCAGTCGCGCGGCGAAGCGCGTCAAGTGGCAGGATGCCCGCAATATCCGCACCCTACCCGCCGACGACGCCCTCGATGATGGAAAACTGGATTTGCAGAAGTTTATTGAAGCGCGTACCTTCGAGATCCAAGCGCTCGAGAGCAGCATGGCCAAGTGCAAGGCCGCCAGCGCGACCCGTGTCTTCCAGCAAGTACCCCGTTCCATGCGTCGCCGGACGGCCAGCCACAATGCGAAGCGTGTGCCCAAGCGATTGCGTGAGCGCGCGAAAAAAGAGATGCTAGAGGACAACACACCGACCGTTGAAGCCCGGAAACGGCGCCCTCGCACCACCCGTGCCCGAATCCGTGCCGAAACTGCAAAGCGCCTAAGCATCTTAGCGGCGAAGAAAAAGAAGAAGCTGCTGCAGAAGAAGAAGCAGCTGGAGGAGCAGCGAGCTGAGAAGGGCGATGCTCAAGGACCCTCTGCTTCAGGGGCATCGAGTCAGATCGATAGCAAACCGAAAGCGCACACCCGCCAGCCCAGGCCGAAGATTCGTCGCAACATGCTGAATGATCCTCCAAAAGCCGATTCAAAGTTCAGAAAAAGACAGATAAACAAGACCTGGCTGCCAACACATCTGTGGCATGCAAAAAGGGCAAAGATGACTGAGCCGAAGAAACCGCTTTGGAGGTTCGCCATCCCCTTGACCCCAACAGAGAAGTGTTACCGCCCGACACATCGTGCTCTTGGCCAGAAGGGCGCTGTGGCATGGGACATGAGTTACATGAGCACAATTAGCCTATCTGGCACTGCTAACGGTGTCGAGAGGGTCCTGAAAGAGCTTGGTCTGACACAAGAGACACTGTGGGGGATCCGTGGCCAAAAGTGGCGGGCAGGTCTGCGGACTTGGACTGGGATACTCAGCAGACAGACTAAGGGTTCGAGACGGGACATCGGACCGGCCACAATCATATGGAATCCCGAGGACCGCATTCCAGCAGACGATCAATCATCTCGACCCAAGAAGTCCCGGAGACAACTCCTGATCCGGACGCATCCGTCTTGCTTCCTCGAACTATTCGAGGAGCTCGTCAAGCTTGCCAAGGCACAATCCCCACAGCTTCATGTCGAGGACCTGCGCTTTGAGATCGGCAGCATCGAGCTAATAGGCCCGGGCTCTACTGAGGCCCTGCTCGGAGTGCTGAAGCCTTATCACGACAAAACTGGCTCTGAGGAGCGCCATGCACAGGTCTTCAAGAGCCTGGCTGGCCTTACCAACCCCGCTGCCCTTCCAAAGGGGGCCCTTTTGTCGTTCTCAGCCAGAGACCCCCGATTGTCATACCCTCCCAAGACGATTGATGTCCCCCTCGGGGGTGTGGATGCGATTTTGGTCGAGCTACTCGCTCAGTGGCCAGCCGACCAAGACCCCAAACCAATCGGGCTCTTTGACCGTGACAGCCGGTTCGAAGCGTCGAGGTTACCATCTCAAAAGGCCATCAACAGGCGAAAAGGAGCCAACGCTCCTGGAGAGCCGCTCCCTGTGACAGATGCCGATCCCCCAATCCCCATTGTCTTGTACGCTTCCAGACCAGCGACAGACGGACAAGCACAAGGGACATGGACGCTTATGGCTCCATGGAAATGCATCATGCCCATTTGGTATGCCTTGATGCATTACCCGCTCTCAACCGGGGGTAATCCGAGATTTGGGGGTTTGCGCGAGCAGATGCAGATGGCCTTTGAGCAGGGAGTGCCGTGGTTTCCTGCTGACTTTCCGGCAACGGACGCTGGGCTCTCCTGGGAGCTGGAACAGCGCGCCAAGAGAAAACAGGAATGGGAGCGTCGTCCCAAGGGCAAGAGGGTGGAATGGAAATCCCTTGACCTAGGTGCTGGACGAAAAGGGGAGATAGGGAATGGACACGCTTGTGACTTTGAGCATTTGTTTGCGCTCAACGCGGCTCCCACGTCTTCTTCTTCCAGCTCGGAAGAGACAAACACCTCATCGGCTCTAGGACCGATCGAGAAGATGGATCTTGATCCCCCAGAGAGAGCGGAAGGGGCTGAGACTGCCGCCTGCAGCAAGGCTTCTACGATCCTGCCACTCGGACTGGTTCGACAGATGACTAAAGCATCATTCACAACGCTATCAAAGTCACCGAACCCAGACAAGCCACCAGCATATTCGATCATCACAGTGAGCATAACGTTCGTCACGAGGGGCGTCGCGTCAACATGTGCAAGGATCTACCGCCTGCCGACGCGTAAGACGCCGACAGCCCAATGCGCAGACGTCGAAGTAACCGCAACACCGGCAAACTCTCCTGGCTCGCTACCATTCGACCTCAGGGACCAGTGGCTTCGGAAACTGCCAGCATCAAACTCCCCGAGCTTCGGGAACTCCAAGACCGGCAAGGGCAAATTACCTTCCCGATTGGTTGGCCCGCTACTGCCACCGGCAAAGCAGATGCCCGCCGGGGTCGACTTTGAAACACGCAAAAAGCTCCTCGCACAGTCACTCATCGTGGGGCCTGACAATCCCCCCCTGCCATATCCCAAACCTGGAGGACCGTTGAATGACCCGAGTCACCAGAATCAGCACCATCCGCTGTGCCCGGGAGAGGAGGACCTCATCGGGTTTGTGACGACCGGGGCGTTTAGCCTCAGTGAGGGTAAAGGCACAGCGATTGGGTCCATCTCGGCTGAGAAGGCACTGGAGGCGTTGCGTGATGGTGGCCCTGCTGAGGGTAGGTTATGTGTGGTAAGAAACGCGGGGGAAAGCGTGGGCTGGCTGGCGAAGTGGGAGCTTGTGTAGTGAAAGGCGAGAAGACAGTTGTCTTCTCGACGTCAGTCAGCCTTGGCTAAAGTAAAAGAAGAATTACTTTTTGAGCATATTTCACCGAATTATCCGTCCAGTTCCTATTCTGAGAGAGAGAGAGAGAGAGAGAGAGAGTGAGAGTGAGTTGGGGAGGGAGGGAAGGGGAGGGGGGAATTCCTGCAGTCTTCAGCAGAGTCTGTTCTCCTGATCGAGTCCAGTCAAGTCGAGCTTGCCGAGCACACGGTTGTTGGATTTGGACAGGTTCTCGCTGCTTGTTCTCACCGTTAAATCCAAGTCGCAGGGTGTGGGTAAGGGACAGCTGCAAGCCACCGGAATAAGATCCATCGACGACAACTCGGAGTCGGTTCTCACAAATGTCTACATAAAAAAGGGCTCTGTTATCAGGAAGCTGACATTCCAATCATAGCAAAACCTTGTGGACGGTGTGGCTATTTTGTGTAACGCCAGTTCTTCCCTGCCTTGTTCCGTTCGATCCCGATATCACGGGAGTAGAGTGGGCAGAACACGTCGCTGCCCGTTCGGAGATGATATCTTGATTATTCACGGATTATGGATTACACTGCACAGTGGCTATCTCGATCGCAGCAGTTTGGGGGGGGGGTGTGTGGAGGGGCGAGTGAGACGAGAGTCCGGAGAGCCTAGCAACAGCTTAGCTACCTACCTGCATACTCAGCTTACTGTCTACAGTCAAATACGACCCCTTGGCCGCTAATAATAACAGCAGCTGCCGGAATCACTGGCAAAGGGTTTAGATTTGGCGTGGGACAAAAAATATCAAAGCGATAGTTTGGCGTTGTCCCACAGCGGAATGTGCACCTAGTGTGCAGGTACAGTCTGTATGGAGGAGATCACAATGGTGATTGACAAGATAAACTCGGGCGTTGTGATAGCCTTTTTTGCACTCAAAATTAGGAAGTTGACGGCCAATATTTGCACTCTTGAGCAGCCAGCTGCAGCCCTTTAGTCATCCCGCTGTCACAGTGTTTGCCGGCTGGGCACAAACATGGCGGTTGGCATTGGACAGGATTTGGTGAGACATGGAACGTGGGACAGAGTGACAGAAGTTCCCAAGAACCGTATGTTGATCAGAAAACGCCGATGAGCTTGGCTCCTTCAAAGAGGAGGGAACCGGAAGCCAAGGATGGATCAGATCGGTAGCGTGACGACATGTCTTAAGACTCCGACTCCGAATGATCACCTTTTTTTTAAAAAAAAAAAGAAAGAAAGAAAACAAGTCTTATTACAAGCATTTTTCGCATCCTACCGTCTTCTAAGGCATGGTGCCATCGCTGGACGGCATCCACGGAACCAGCAGTGTGCTCTCATACGATAGCAGCGCAGAAGTAACAGATAGACGTACAGTTGCAGTGTAGGATTTGCGAGAGCTGATTGCTTTCCATTCCGGGCAATCAAGATTAGAAGAAGAGCAATAACGAAGAAAAGCAGGAAGTGAAGATCGGGACAAAAAAAACAAAACAACAATTAGATCGGACTGCGGATCGGAGACACAATGAGCTAAGCTGCAGCTAGGGCAGCAAGCCTGATCTGGCAGGATAATCTGCAAGGCGACCGCAAGAAATGCAGAGAAAATGCAGTAAGTGGCGCAACGGGCAGAAAAGGAGCGCAGAAGAAAAAAAAGAGACCACAAGATGGCCTCGCAGTAATAAATGAATGTTCACCTTAGGTGCCAAAATCCAGTTCCCCATTTTCCCATCTCCCCAGACACGGCATACATTTGGCGTCACACGCTGTGATTCCGCGGTCGGCAACATGTAGCACGTGTGACGAGAATAAGCCGCGACTCTGAAGCGGCGCCAAAAGACGAGGCTGCCCTGACCTTTTTCAATTTCATCAGAACTCCCCGATGATGGAGCTCGTACGACCCGTCGTACGAGGGCTTTGTCCGGCAGCAGACGGAATGTGGAACTGCGAGAACCAAGAAGCTGGGATTTAGGGTAGAAGTGTGAAGGAAAGAGAGCAAACGCGCACTTTTAGTGGAAAATACGAATTGAGAAAAGAAAAAAAATTTGGGCAATTTCGCAAAAAAAGCTATTGGCAGCAACAACCGCAGTAACAGCCCCGGGCGACTGGCGATCCCACTTAACGGGGTTCTTTCATGCGCATCGCTCTCCGCGCAGACAAATCAGGAAACTGTCGCTACGGCTGTGCTTAATCTGTACGAGGATCGGGCTAGCGTAAACGTAGGAGCAAGCTTCATGAATCATGGATCTCGTCTGCTCATCTCATCTCATCACCATCATCACATCCCAGTAGTCCGGGGATGTGTTGGTTGCTTGTTGATTCCCAGTCCTGTCAAAAACTTGCGCCCACAAGCTCGGGACTAGCTCGCCCCATCTCACATTGTCACTGGCGCTAAACTTTACCGAGTAGCTATAACCGTGCCTAGGTTGTTGACAACACAGCAGCTCTAAGAACAACACGACAGCCGCGCCACACGAGCCATTCAATGATAATTGTGATCTGGGACATTACACCGCTTGACTGAGCTATTGGGTTGTGTTCAAGTTGTTGATTTCATACTTTTAGCATTTTCCTTTCACTTGTTGTCCTGTGCTGGCCTGGCTCCCGCTCTCGCTTTTTTATCGCAGCGTCGCTTCTGTCCGGTCCAGTCAGGGCAGGTCTCAAGGCCGAAGGTGTCTCTGCTGATCGCTGCAGAGCATATCCCTTACGCCCACTGCGCCCAGCGCCCTACCGGCTTGGCGAGATCGGCCAAGCCTACTGCCCAAAGGGCCAAGAGCTTTTGACCTGGCAGCCTGGGGGCCCCTCCCGTCCCGCTGTCCCCGCAATGATTCCAGCGTGCAGCGGGCTGCAGTTCGTTTCCTTGGACTCCCCCGCGGGCTTGGTTCCCCTCCTCCACCGCAACGTACCAAAACCTTGTTGACCAGGGTCGAGCAGGTCTTAGGACGGCCCAGTCACAGTGCTTGTCACCAGTCCAGTCGAGTCCAGTGATCCCAAAAGCAGGCGATTTTCATCTCAAAAGCCGAAGCCTGCCTGTTCCGATCCTCCCCACCCTTGTCAGCCCATATCTGCAATTTTTTTTTGGATTTTTTAAAGGTTTATTATTGCCCTGGTCCGGGACCCGGGGCCCTGGGTCATTACCGTTTCTCTTTGAATATTATTGAAATTCATGTCATGGTCAACCCAGCTTGCGGACTCTTCAACATTACACACGCTGTACCACTAGACACGCGCTCCTTAGACTGCTCATCCGCTTTCCCTCCGACTTATCCGTCGACAGATTTGCTGGAGATTCGCAGACTCGCAAGCAGGGCTTGCATCCACCAACATCAGAACAGCTACGGGGTTGTCGAGTATCACCGAATTCAAGAGCCCACAAGAAACGAGAAGCGAAGACATCAAGGTATCCATAATCCATGGCTGTCCAGGTCTTGTTTCCATCCAAGCCGGCCGCCCCTGGCCATGACGGCGGGAGTAACAGCATCAGCAAGAACCAGTCTGCCTTTGCCCCGACCAACGTCCGTCCAGGAGACGAAGACAACTATGTGCGCGAAGTTTTGGCCCGTTCCGACGGCGTCTCTGAGGCAGACATCGAGCGCGAGTTGCTAGCCATGGCCGAGTCTCTGGGTATTGAGCTGCCCAACCCATCGGCCCTGAGCCTGTCCGACACAACAACACACCACAATGACCACACCGCTGCCAGCAACAGCAGCAGAACTAGTAGTAGCCCATCTAGCGACTCTGACAAGACCCTCGTCCCTCCCCATCTGAACCGGAATCGCCCCTTTTCGACCGGCTCTGATGCCACAGCCTTCACAGCAATCACAACAGTAGTGCCCTCGCACCCTTCCCGCGCGTCGACTGCACTCTCTCCTACGCTGACTGAGACGTCGACCGGCGACCGGCGTCGCTCCAGAAGCAGTAGTCTCAACTTTTCGTACTATGATCGCTACATCAGCCAGCTGGATCCGACGCTGGATCAGCCGAAGCTCTATGTTAATCGACCTACGACCGCCAAAATGGAGAGACTATCATCATCAGGAGGTCGCACGTCGGGGACTAGGGGTTCGTCCAGAAAGGGCGTTAAAGGATTGACTAAGAGTCTGGCGAGCAAGCTGAGGCTACGGAAGAGTTCTCCGAGTGGTGTAGCGCCTCTGTAAGTTCGGAAGTTTTTTTTTTTTTTCTTAAACTTCCCTTTCCTTTTTGTCTAAGTGAGACAAGCCACTTACAACCCAGCCCCTGCGTCTGCTGCCGCGAAGACTTCAACCCCGACGCCAACACGCTTGAAACGCTCCCCTGCGGCCACCGCTACTGCCACGACTGCCTCATCGTCATCATCTCGCAATCCATCGCCGACGAGTCCAAAATGCCTCCTCGCTGCTGCACTCAGCCCATCCCCAGCTCCATCATCCAATCTATCCTGCCCTCCGACCAGCAACAGCTCTTCCTCAAAGCCGTCATGCAGTACAGCACGCCCTGGAAAGCCCGCATCTTTTGTCCCAATACGACCGTCTGCGGCGAGTTCATCCCTCCGACCGGCAAGTTGGACCCTAAACATCCCTTTGAAGTGGTCTGTCCCCACTGCGACACCCGTGTGTGTGTCATGTGCAAGCGGGCCGCGCATCCCCTCGGCCAGGACTGCCCTGATGATGCCGAGCTGGAGGCCGTTCTCAAAATGGGCGAGCGGTCGGGCTGGCGCCGCTGTTATAAGTGTCGCACACTGGTCGAGCTGGTGCAGGGGTGCACGCATATCACGTGTCGGTGTAAGGCGCAGTTTTGTTATATTTGTGGTGCCGTGTGGGATCCACAGGTTGGATGTCCGAATTTTTGTAATGGGGAAGAGGAGATGGAGCGGAGGAGGGCCGAGGAGGAGGCCAGGCAGGCGGCGCTCGAGGCGGAGAGGCTTGCGCAGTTGAAAGCGCAGGAAGAAGAAGAGGCGAGGAAAAGAGAGGCTGAGCAAAGGACGAGGGAGAGCCCTGAGTTCCAAAGGCTACGGCAGCAGCAGGAGGCGGAGATGGCAAGGTTCTTGGCGTACGAGCAGCGTGAGAAGGCTGCGATGCGAGCGAGGCATGCGGCCCGCAAGCAGGCCGTGCTGGCCAAGTACGATGAGCAGATCGAGAAGATGCGCGAGCGCCATGTCCGTACTGAGCAGCACCTTGAGGACCGGCAGGTCCTTGCTGAGATGGAGCTGCAGAAGGCACAGCAGGAGAAGGAGAAGAAGGTGTTGCTCAAGCTGAAGTATATGGAAGACTACTGTCGCGGCGGCGTCACGGCCGACTCGCCTGAAGCCCAACAGCAACAGATCAACTCGGACGATCCGGACGCTCCGCCAAGGCGAATTGTTACTGCTCGTGATTTGGAACAGCTCCGTGAGCAGTACTGCGTGCGCGACGGCATGCAGCGCCGACACCAGTCACAGATCAATGGGCTGCGCGAGCGGCAGGCGAAGGCGATGGAGGAGCTGGTAGCGCGGCACGAGCGCGAGATGGATGCTCTTTTGGCGAGGCGGGATGAAGAAGTTGAGGATCTAGCTGTTGGGTTTGTCAATGAGGCGGATGCGCTGGAGAAGGTGTTTGCTGAGCGCAGGGCGAGGTTGGTGAGGAGATGGGAGGTGGCCGCGGAGATTTTGAGGGTTGAGATGGAACGGAAGAGGGGAGTCGCGTTTGGCAGGATGGAGCCGGTTGTTTGGCCTGCTCCAGAGCCCGAAGAGGGGCGAGGAGAGGAAGAGAAGAAGGATGAGCAGGCTGAGAAGGTTGAAGGACTGGCTGATGGGGCTGATGGGGCTGACGGGGCTGATGCAGTCAGCCAAGAGGAAGAGGACAACGCTGTTGGGATCGCCAAGTAGAGGGGATGCTCGACGCTCTCTCCCTACATTCTTGGCCATCCCGTTCTCTTTTAAATGCTTGTTTTCTTGGTTCGCTTCTTGGATATCCCCTTTTTTGTTTTGCTTGCAGATCGATATCCCTTTCTGCTCAGGGCTGGTTCTGGTGGGTTGGTTTGGGTTGATCTGGGCTTTGCTTGGGATGTATCTCTCTTAGGGCATACTTATTATTACCTTTGTAAAACCGGAAAGGATCATGTTTCATTCTATTAACTAACTTCCTGTCACCGTCCAGCTTGAGGACCGTTACGCCGTCTTACCTACCACACGGCTCTAGCCTTTTGTTACTTTTCCTTTGTATCGTCCTGTAACAAATTAAGAAGGGAATTTAGCTCGTGTAGGATGCCAAGTTTCAATAACGCTACATGCCCAACTCAAGTACTCATCTTCGATCTTGTCGCCGTTTGCTAGAGGTTGGCTTCGATTCGAGACCAACAGTTCGCAATGGTCAGGTATGACGAAAGCCAAGACGTCGAAGTCCACCAGAGAACCATGGCCCTGGCCACGTTGACTCCACCGGTGATGCTAGGGGATGTGTAATTTACACAGCCTTGTACCGTAACAATTACACGGCTGGTGCGCAAGCCACAATAAGGCAGCGTCGGCTGCCGGCGCGTCCAACCGCCGACTGCCAATCCACCAGGCTGCAGCATCCAGGCTTGGCTGTCCACTGAGACCCCCTGGTGCCTGGGCTATCCACAGGGACGCTGCGCCGCCACTGCACCTCATTCAACTTTCGGATGACACTCATCTTCAGTCCGGCTGACTTCTTCCGAACATCTCCTTATCAACACAGGCCCCATCTTCCATTCTCTGGGGTTTTTTATGCTGAGCGATTCCTGGAAACAAGCATTAAGTTAGTAGATATCCTCCAGTGAAACAGTCAAAGATGGTGTCCGAGGACCGCCAGCGCATCATCGAGACCAACCGGTCTCTCCGCACTATCAAGAATGCAAGTCTCCCGTTCTCGCCGTCCAGTCTGAGGGTCCTGATTGAATGCTAACGGACACAAACAGGAACTCGAGTCGCTGCTTGAAAAAGGAGTCATCGCCGACAACGCCTTCGCAACAATCATGGACCTTCTCCCCGCCGAGTCCAGCGTAGTCTCCAGCAACAACGCCGCCGCCCGCAACACCTCCTCCACAGCGCCCGTCAAGGCCGCGATCAACACTCCCTCCGAAACCCCAACCCCCGCCCCTCCGTCGTACGCCCAATCCATCGCCACATCCCCCACCCCAACCCTCCCCATCCGTACCAATCCTGCTCCCGCGGCCCCTCCGCAGAGACCCATCCTCGCCCACGCCCGCGCCCTCTACAAATACGTCGCCACCGATGCGCGCGACGTTTCCTTCGAGCGCGACGACAAAATCTCCGTGCTGGAGTACATGAACGCGGACTGGTGGCGGGGCCGCAACGAGCGGACAGGCGAAGAAGGCATTTTCCCGAGGAATTATGTCACTGTGGAGCAGGAGGTCGTCGCCCCTACCGGTAAGGTTGAGTACAACCAGGCGAATCCGATGGGCGGGGTTGTCAATGGCGTGCAGCCCGGATATCCAGCGCCGCCGCCGGTAGGCGCAGGGTATATCCCCCCACCGGGGCAGGAGGGTGAGGGCAGTGGGGGGAATAAGTTGGCTGAGCAGGGGAAGAAGTTTGGGAAGAAGTTGGGGAATGCGGCGATTTTTGGCGCGGGCGCGACAATTGGGAGTAATATTGTTAACTCTATTTTCTGAGGGAAGGGAGTGTGGGAGGGACTGCGTGGCAGGCAAAAGATGGAATTGTTTGGTTTTGCTACCTTTTAGATGGGCGTGTTTCTTTATGATGTGGTGTCTTTGTGCCGTTGTCTTCAAGTTCAACGCAGCGTAGGTGCTGCTGGATCTAATCCATACTGCTCGCAAAATATGGAAATCTCTTAGTTGCATGTTGGCCCACTTGGTAACTGCCAGAAATAGTTTTGGTCATCCCTCTATCTACAATCGTGGTGTGACCTGCTATAAACCCATTTATATTCCCGAACCTGTTGGACGGTTTTAACACACAGCAGTTACTTGACTTGCAACATCCATCCGGAAGACTTCTTTGGCTTGCGAGTAGAGACACACACACACACACACAGAGAGAGAGAGAGAGAGAGAGAGAGAGAGAGAGAGCAGAACCTTGCAAACTCTTGTTGACACATCTATCGAATATATATGCCGATCTTTTTCCAACCAACGCTTTAGGACCCCAAAGCCAAGTATATACATACATACATACATACATACATATATATATATATATATGTGTTTCCCTTCTTCTTCTCATCAGCCCCCAAAACCATACCTCCTCACCCTCCGTCCAATCGTGACCCAGAAATACCATTCATGCCGCCGCCGAACCCTCCTCCCATTACGCTTCCCCGCTCCAGCCACTGCGAGACAACACATGCAACATGTGCAACAACCAACCAGGCACCCGATGACCCAAACTATGCGAACGAGCTCAGGATACCCGCGGCGGTATCGTCGTGAAGGCCTCCATAAACGTACGAACCAACGGCCAGAAGTTGAGGAGACCCATAACCAAGACGTGAGCTCCAATGATTTTTCTACGTCATGCTGCCGTACCGGGTCATGTCAGTCCTTCGGGGGGCAGAAGGCGAGGTAAAGGTCGACTGGCCGTTGGTGCACTCGTTAGCAAGCCGCATGAGGTCCTGGGTGCTGGTACTATGCGGGGTTTGTCCGTTGTCGTGGTTGTTGTTGTTAAGTCGGGAGTGAGTGTAGCTCAGGACTCGCTCGGCGGCAGACCTGGGGAAGGGGACATCTCCCCGTGGGCTGATGCCGTAGTCACGAGCTCTTCTGTGCTCGAGCATAACTTGCAGGTAGCGCAGAAGCTCCAGGAATTCATCAGGAAGAGAAAGCTGGTTTTGCCCGTTTTAGGGAGATATTGCGACTTGTTGGTTATGTGTGTGTGGTGTCTATAGTCAACGCTTTAGCATTGGGACTAGAAACTCCAGACAGCTCACCTTGAGTACTTTTGATGGGAGCATATCTGGTCTTGAGCATCTTGAATGCACAGAATGATAGGGTTGGTCTTGGTTCTGGGAAAAGAAGAAATGGGACTAGGGACTCAGGACTGAAGAAATAAGAAGGCTGCTCCGGATTTGGTAGAGGCAGGGAATTAGAGAACGAAGATCTGAAGAAATAACCAATGAATTTGAAGGCCACATGCTTTCATATTCCAAGTTACTGAGCTCTAGTTGGCCAAATGATGATATATCCGTCACAGGGACGCTGTATTCTCTAGATGTGAAGTGGAAATGCATTCACGGTTGATCATGTCTTGCTCTGGGTTGATACTTGAGACATTTGAATATGCAACTGTTGCAGAAGTGAGTCATCATTGAGTCCACCAGGACTTCACGAGCTGCTGAATTTGACCAAGGTCTTGGATCGGAAGCTTGATACCTATCAATCTAATTCTCGGCCCGTAAATCTCCTCTCTGTAAAACATTAGGACAGGAGCATCGACGATTCTGATCCTCAAGTTGAGAATGAGGCGTCACATGCCAACAGAGCCAGGACTTCAATACTCCTTATGCTCCAGTATGGAAGATATTATGTTGATTCAAAAAAGATTTGAGAGTAAAAACATTTTACGACAGAAATCGAACACGGGGCATTCTGTAAATGAGGAAGTGAACTCAAACGACAAAAGTTAAAAAGACGTACAACACCCGGGATTCGCTGGTCGTCACCGACCCAACTACTAACCGGGCCCTCAGTGGCTTAACTAGGGCAGAGCGGACGGGATGCCGTGCTTTCCACTGGGT
>Ga0065720_1020829_pt1 | contig 12582 bp, 11 predicted proteins | sample Thericmetagenome_FD_59107 | JGI IMG/M metagenome (GOLD analysis project Ga0065720, IMG submission 59107) | Thermophilic microbial communities from the Joint Bioenergy Institute, California, USA of rice/straw/compost enrichment - eDNA_2 v2... | ecosystem: Engineered > Solid waste > Grass >... | reverse complement strand
GCTCCCGCCTGTACGGGGTCCTCCTTGCGGGCTCGGCCGGCGCCCAGGTGCCAGGCGGCCATCCCCACCGCGTAGGCGTCCAGCCTCGTCAGCACGCCGGTGGCGGGCGCCACGACGACGTGGCTCTCCTTGGCCTCGGGCAGGGCCGCGTCGGGGTCGCCGCCCTGCGCCCGGATCATGCGCCGCCACACGTCCATGGCCGATCCGTCGCGCAGGCGGTCCGCCGGGTCGATTCCGTCGAGTCCGGCGGCGGCGAGCATCTCGCGGGCCAGGGTGAGCGTCAGCTCCACCACGTCGGCGGGCCCGCCGCCGGCCAGAACCTCGACCGACTCGCGCACTTCGAGGGCGTTGCCCACGGTGAGCCCGAGCGGGGTGTCCATGTCCGTCAGCACGGCCACCGTGGCCACCCCGTGGTCGTGGCCGAGCTCGACCATGGTCCTGGCGAGCTCGCGGGCCCGCGCGACGTCCTTCATGAACGCGCCGGAGCCGACCTTGACGTCCAGGACCAGGGAGCGGGTGCCTTCGGCGATCTTCTTGCTCATGATGGACCCGGCGATGAGCGGGATGGCCTCGACGGTGCCGGTGACGTCACGCAGGGCGTACAGCCTCCTGTCGGCCGGGGCGAGTTCGTCGCCCGCCGCGCAGATGGCGGCGCCGACCTCGCGGAGCTGGACGAGCAGGTCACCGGCCGGCAGGGCGGCCCGCCAACCGGGAATCGACTCCAGCTTGTCCAGGGTGCCGCCGGTGTGACCGAGCCCGCGCCCCGACAGTTGCGGCACCACGGCGCCGCAGGCGGCGACCAGGGGCGCGAGCGGCAGGGTGATCTTGTCGCCGACGCCGCCCGTCGAGTGCTTGTCGGTGGAAGGACGTCCACCGAACGACTCGGCGGGCAGGCTCATCCGCCGCCCCGAGTCGATCAGTGCCGTGGTCCAGCGAGAGATCTCCCGGCGGTTCATGCCGTTGAGCAGGATCGCCATCGCCAGCGCCGCCATCTGCTCTTCCGCGACCAGGCCGCGGGTGTAGCCCTGGATCACCCAATCGATCTGCTCGTCGGTGAGCGCCGCGCCATCGCGTTTGGCACGGATGACGTCGATGGCCGTCATGTGGCTCATGGTTCTCCTCGTCGACTGTGGGGGTGTCCGGTCGGATGCCTGCGGTGGGTGAACCGTCTGACCGGCCGTAGCAGGCGGAGCAGTCGATCGCCCCGCTGGGACGCCGGTGCGCCGCGGCCGGGGCGATAGTCGATCCGCAGGACGTCCTCCCGGCGGGTGAGCTTGTCGATCGCGGCGACCAGGCGGTGTTCGCGGAGGTCGCCCATCTCCAGCAGGACGGTGCGGGTGGGGCCTTGCCCGTGGCCGTACCCGGAGATCGACAGGCGCTTGATCCTCGGCCCGGCCGACTCCACGGTGCGCAGGATGGTGTCGAGCGTGTCCTGGCCCGGGCGGTGGGTGACCCGCAGGGACGGGCTGCCGCGGGCGATGCCGCGCGCGGCCGGTTTGACCATCCGCAGGGCGACGAGCACGAGCATCACGAGGATCAGACCGGCGCCGACCGGCAGGTACGCCCCGGCGCCGGCCGCCATGCCCAGCGCGGCGCTGAGCCACAGGGTCGCCGCGGTGGTCAGGCCCCGCACGACGACGCCGTCCTTGACGATGGCCCCGGCGCCGATGAAGCCGATACCGGAGGCGATCTGCGCCGCCACCCGGGCCGGGTCCACGACGGGGGCCCGGGCGACGTCGGCGAACCCGTAGGCCCCGCTGATGGTGAAGACGGCGGCGCCCACGGCCACCAGCGTGTGCGTGCGGATCCCGGCGACGTGGTCGCCGACCTCGCGTTCGAATCCGATCGCGATGCCGGCTCCGGCGGCCGCGGCCAGGCGGAGAACGAGCTCGGCCAGTTCGAGACTGGGGTGCACGATCCTCCCTTCGGTCAGACGGGAACCTCGGTGAGAAACGGCCGCAGCGCCGCCAGGTTCCAGACGACGATGTCGGCCCCGGCCTCGGCCAGTGCGGACGCGGGCCGGTAGCCGCCGCCGAAGCCGATCGGATAGGCGCCGGCCTTGACCGCGGACCGCATGTCGTACTCCACGTCGCCCACGTAGATCACCCGCCCGCGCTCCGCGGCGACGATCCGGGTCAGCTCGGCCGCCTTGTCCCGCACCGAGCCGATGACCTTTTCGAGCAGGTGGTCGACGCGCAGGTCGCGGGCGTCTTTCAGAATCGCCTGCGGCGCCGCCGCGCTCACCACCACCACGCGCACCCGCTGCTCGGCCGCGGCCCGCAGGATGTCGGCGGCGCCTGCGCTCAGCGGTGCGCCGCCCGCCATCATCTCCTCGTTCCACTGCTTCTCCGCCGCGCCCACCTGCGCCTCGCGTACCCCGGCCGCCAGCAGGAAGCGCCGGATCGGCAGCGTGAAGGTGCTCGTGAACTCGTCCATGGTGAGCGGGGCGACGCCATGAGCGGCGAGGACGCGGTTGGTCGCCTCCCTGGCCCGCTCGGCGTCGTCGACGAGCGTTCCGTTCCAGTCGAAGGCGAGCACGCCGACGGCGCGGGGGTCGTCGGTGATGGTCATTTGCGGGAGTTCCCCTCTGTGAGCGTGCGGCGCAGCGAGTCCCGGACGCCGGTGGGCGCCGGTTCGAAGGCCGGGGTCCTGTTCAGGAAGGCCGCGATCTCGGTCGCGGCGTAGCGGGTCATGGCCAGCCGGCCACCCGTCCGGGGGGCGCGGATCACCAGGTCGGTGCGGCTGCTGAGACGCGCGAGGTCCGCTTCGGTCAGCTCGAACGTGACCACGGAGTCGTCCAGGTACGGCACCAGCCGCAGCACGTCGGCCTCGGTCACCTCGCCCGCTCCGAGCCAGGCCAGCACGCCGTCGAGCGGAGGTTGTCCCGTGGCGATCTCCCAGCAGCCGTAGAGCGCGCCCGCGCAGTCGTTGGCGCGCGTGATCGCGTCGGCCACGTAGCCGGGCAGGGAGTGATCGACGGCGAGCTGATTGCGCAGCGGCCGGTCCAGTGTGCCGACCGTCCGCGCCCGCGCGGCGGCGACGAGCTCGGCTCCGTGCCCGTCCCACGGCGCGGCGGTCCCGGGGCCCGCGGGGGCCACGCCGTACACACGTGCGGGAGCGAGGGCGCCGTCGAAGTCGGCCACCCCGATCTCCTGGCCGAACGCCCAGGGCTGGAGCACGGGCGTGCCGCGCAGGGTGCCGATCCAGCGGCCCAGCGTGTGCCCTGCCACGATGACGTCCACCAGATGCGCCCATGTCCCGATGACGGTGCCGAACCGCGCGGGCAGCGGCCGGGCGCCCCCGGCGGCGACGGGCTCCCAGTCCACGCCGTCGTGGACGACCGCCACGACCACGTCGCATCCGCCGCCGCGCAGGTCTCGCACCGCCTGCCGGATCACGTCGCCGAGGTCCTCCAGCGGGACCGCCGGCCGTTCGCGGATCAGGTCGTACAGCGCCGGCGTGGTGCAGCCGACGACGCCGACGGCCAAGCCGCCGACGGCGAACGTCGCGGTGGCGGGTAGCCCGCTGGCGGGGTGGTTGGCGCAGAGCACCGGTGCGCGCATCAGCCGCGCGCCCTGCCGGGCCGTGGCCGTGCCCCAGTCGAACTCGTGGTTGCCGGCCGCCACCACGTCCGGGCCCAGCTCGTCCATGGCGGTGAACCCGCCGAGCCCGCCGGTGAGCGTGCTGATCACCCCGCCTTGGGCGAAGTCGCCCGCGTCGGCCCACAACGTCGGTGCGCCGGAGCGCAGCCGCCGCACGGTCTCCCGGATGGCGACGCCGCCGGGCAGCCGTCCGTAGCTGGTCGGCCAGGGGTGGAAGGATCCGAGCAGGTCGTTGGTGGCCAGGACGCGCAGGCGCGGCACGTCAGGCACTCGCGGTCACCGGCAGACGCCGCCTGCTCCACAGTCGGGCCAGCAGCAGGATGGCGAGCGCGGCCGCGTACGGCAGGACGTAGGTGAGCTCGGACCACAGCCCTGCCGACTGCAGCGACAGGCCCACGACGTCGAAGACCGCGAAGCCGATCGACAGCGGCAGCAGCGTCCACACCCGCCGGGCCGCGATGAGCACCATGGCCAGTGCCACGAATCCGCGGCCCGAGGTCATGCCCTCCGAGAACTGCGCGACGTCGCCCAGCGCGAGCTGTGCGCCGCCCAGGCCCATCAGCGCCCCGCCGATGAGCAGGGCCGTCGCCCGGATGCGGCGTACCGGCACGCCGGAGGCGGCGGCGATCTCCTCGCGCAGCCCGGCGGCGCGCAGGGCCATGCCGGAGCGGGTGTGGCCGAGCCAGATCGTCACCGCCGCGGTCAGCAGCCACGCCAGGTACGTCAGCAGGCTCCGGCCGCTGACCACGTCGCCGAGCCAGGGCACGGCCTCGACGCCGGGCACATCGAGGTGCGGGAGCGGGCGCACCTCGGGCGAGGTGAAGCCGCCGCGGATGTCGAAAGCCCACTGCAGCAGCAGCGGCGTGGCGCCCAGCCCGAACAGATTCACGGCGAGCCCGACGAGCAGGACATCGGCCTGTAGGTACACGCACAGCACGGCGAGGACCGCTGTCACCGCGACGCCCGTGGCGACGGCGCCCAGCACGCCGAATCCCCAGTTGACCGCCCAGAAGCTGCAGGCCACGGCGGCGAAACAGCTGGAGATCATGGTGCCTTCCAGCGCGATGTTGAACACGCCGGAGCGCACACACAGGTATCCGCCCAGTGCGACCAGGAGCAGCGAGGTCCCGGCGTCGAGGGTGCGGCCCCAGATCATGGCGCTGGTCAGAAGATCGATCATGATTTGGCCCCCTCGGTCTGGGGTTGCGGCACCGGCGCGCCGTCGCCGGCGGATCCGGCTCGCTGTGCCCGCATGGCGCGGCCGCGGCCCCAGGCGACCGCGATCATCACGATGGCCTGGACGACGAGGCTGAGCCGGCTGGACACGCCGATCTCCCGCTCGACGCCCAGCAGGCCGGTCTGCAGGGAGGCCAGGAAGAGCGCTCCGGGAATGAGCAGCAGGCTGCCGAGCGGAGCGAGGATGGCAAGGATCATCCCGGTCCAGGCCGCGGAGGAGGATCCGCCGATGGAGCCGTCGATGTACCGCAGGAAGACCCCGAGGACCTGGATGCCTCCGGCCAGCCCGGACACGGCGCCGGCGACCACGGTGATGTGCATCTCGTAGCGGCGGCGCGGGGTGCCGGACGCCGCGGCGAAGTCGGGGTTGTGGCCGTACAGCCGCAGCCGGTGCCCCGGGCTCGTGTGGTTCAGGATCCACCAGTAGAGCACGCACACGGCGACGGCCAGCAGTGCGCCGGCGTGGAAGCTGCTCTGCTCGATGAGCAGCGGCAGCCGGGCCGGGACCAGCCGGGTCTCGATCACGCCGAGCGCGGTGGGGTCGCGGAAGACGCGTGTGGTCAGCAGCGTGGCCAGACCGTCGGCGAGATAGTTCGTGATCAGGGAGATGACGAGCACGTCGACCGCGGTCAGCCGGCTGAGGGTGGTGATGAGGGCCGCCCACAGGGCTCCCGCCGTCACCGCGACGACGAGGGTGGACAGGACATTGAGCACCGGAGGCCCGGCGAGCATGGGCGCGGCGGCTCCGGCGGCCACCGCCCCGGCGACGAACATGCCCGGCTGGCCCAGGTTGAAGACGCCGGCGCGGAAGGCGATGCTCGCGCTGATCCCGGTCAGCAGGACGGGAACGGCGGTGGCGACGGTCGCGCCCCAGGAGGCGCCGGAGCCGTACGCGCCTTCGGCGAAGGCCGCGGCCGCGGCCGGCAGGCTCGCCCCGCCTCCGACGGCCGCGATGATCGCGCCCGCGATGGCCAGGCCGATCAGCAGCGCGAGCGCCATGATCTGAGTGGCTCGGCGGTCGACGCTCATGACGTCTCTCCTGCGCCGATGCCGCCCATGAGCTTGCCCAGCCGTGCCCGGGAGAACTCCGCCCGGGGCACCTCACCGGCCACCTCGCCCCGGTACATCACGACGATGCGATCGCTGATCTCGAACAGCTCGTCGAGGTCGGAGGAGACCAGCAGCGTCGCGCCGCCCTGGTCGGCGAACGTCCTGAGCCTGCCTCTGATGGCGCGCGCCGCCTTGAAATCGACGCCGCGGGTCGGCTCGTGCGCCACGACGACCGTCCCGCCCGAGTTCAGCTCCCTGGCGGCGATGAGCCGTTGCAGGTTGCCCCCGGACAGTTCGCCGGCCTTCTGCTGGATTCCGGCGGTCACGACCTGCCCGGCGGCGACGGTCTCGGCCGCGTGCCGCGCCATCGCGCCCTTCCTGAGGGTGCCGAAGCGGCCCTTGAAGGCGGGGCTCACCTCGGCGGTGGCGACGTTGTCGACGAGGGTGGCCTCGACCGCGCTGCCCCACCGCCTCGCGTCGGCGGGGATCAGTCGCAGTCCCGCGGTACGGCGCCGCTTGGTCGGCCAGCCGTCCACGGGCACGCCGCCGATCGTGACGGCCCCGAATCCCGCGTGATCGGCCAGCCCGCACACGTGCTCGACCAGGGCGTCCTGGCCGTTGCCCGCGACACCGGCGATCCCGGTCACCTCTCCCGCCCTGACGTCGATCCGGTGACCGCCGACGCCGACCGAGAGCAGGACGTCCGCCCGCGTGAGATCGGGCCCTTCGCGTTCCGGCGGCATGGCGTCGGCGCCGCCGGCGTCGCCCACCATCGCCGCCGCCATGGCGGCGATGGTGAACGACCTGTCGGGCCAGTGGTGGGTGGTGACCCCGTGGCGGATCACGGTCACCGCGTCACACAGCGCCTCGACCTCACGCAGCTTGTGGGTGATGAACACGATCGTGTGGCCCTGGGCGACCAGCCGGCGCAGCAGCGCGGACATGGCCTCGACCTCGTTGGGCGTGAGCAGCGCGGTGGGCTCGTCCATGAGGATCAGCTCGGCCTGGTGATAGAGGACGCGCAGGATCTCCATGCGCTGCTGCAACGCCAGCGGGAGCAGCGCCGCCTCCGCCCCGAGCGGCAGCGGCAGCCCGATCTCCTCCATCAGTTGACCGATCCGCTCGGCGGCGGCGCGTCGGGCGACCAGCCCGCGCCGCAGCGGTTCCGCGCCGAAGATGATGTTGTCCAGGACGGAGAACTCGGGGATGGTGGACAACTGCTGGCGGATCAGGCCGGGGGTGGCGTTCAGCTCCAGGTAGCCGGAGTCGGGCTGGAGCTCTCCCACCACGACCTTCATGAGCGTGGACTTGCCGGCGCCGTTCTCGCCGACCAGCCCGTGGATGGTGCCGCGCCGTACGGTGAGGTCGGTGCCGTTCAGCGCGTGTACGGGGCCGAAGCTTTTGCGGATGCCCCGGCACAGGAGCGCGTTGGTCATGGTCACTGCCCGGTCAGAGGGTTCGGCACGGTGATGGTGCCGGCCACGATCCCGTCGTAGGCCTCCTTCGCGGCCTTGATCACATCGGCCGGCAACCGGCTGTCATAGGTGCCGGAGGAGGCGGTGAACGGGTCGAACTCGAACACGCCCTCCTTGAGCGTGAGGTTCCTGGTGCCGCCTTGGAGCGTTCCCGTCCAGTCCTCGCCGAAGAGGAGCCGCACCGAGTCGGCGACCTTCATCGTCATCGTGAACGCCACGCCCGCTTGGCCTGCCTTGCTGGCCTCCTCGGGGTCGACCGCCGCGACGGTGAAGCCGTTCTTGACGGATTCGGCGATGATGCCCAGGTTCGAGCCCGAGGCGGGCAGGATGACGTCCGCGCCCTGCTGCTTCTGCGCGATGGCCAGGGTGAGCGACTTGGCCGGGTCGGAGAACGAGCCGACGTAGTTCACCAGGACCTTGGTCGCGGGATCCGCGGCCTTGGCGCCCAGCTCGTAACCCGCCTGCCAGCGCTTGAGCGGCGGGACCTCCATGCCGAAGACCGCGCCGATCGTCTTCGACTTCGACATACGCGCCGCGGCCACGCCCGCCACGTAGGTGGCCTGCTCGACCGCCCAGACGTAGGAACGCACGTTGGGCAGGTCCACTTCGGCGTCGAGGATGGCGAACTGCTGGTCAGGGAACTCCTTGGCGACCTGCGTCAGCGCCTCGGCCGCCGTGAAGCTCACCGTGGCGATCACCTTCTTGCAGCCTCGCCGGGCGAAGGCGCGGAAGTTGTCGGCGATGGCCGTCGGGGTGGCGGACTCGACCGAGTCGATGGTCACGCCCAGCTCGTCCCGGGCCTTCTTGACACCGTCCTCCGCCCACTTCTCGAACAGGCTGCTGCCGATGGTGGCCGCGTGGACGAAGGCGTATCCGCAGTCCTTGCCGCCGCCGGCGGCGGCGGAGCTGTTCGCCGGAGTGGAAGGGGCGCTGGTGGTGGCCGTGCTGCAGGAGGTGAGCAGGACGATTCCGAGGGCGGCGATGAACGGTCGTTTCATGGCGGAAACCTTTTCGCGGGGGAGGTGGTGAGAGCCCAGCGCCCGTTCTGGTACATCCAGTGTTCGGGTGCGCGGGAGGTTTTCGGGGCCGCGCGCAGCGGCACGGTTTCGCGTTCCGCGCTGAGTCCTGCCGGGTCCTCGCGCAGGGTCAGCAGGGTCACGGCGTGGGGGTTCTCGATCAGCGGTGCCATCGAGAGCTGCAGGATGTGCCCGCGTCGCGCCGCGTGGTGGCGGTGCACATGGCCGTGCAGGATGATGACCGGGCCCTGGTGACGGTCCAGCTGCCGGCGCAGCGGCCGCAGACCGCCCAGGTGGTCGGGGTGTTTGAGTCGTTGGGCGAGCAGGTCGGGTTCGATGTCGATGACGGGGTAGTGGCTGACGACGATGAGCGGGAGCCCGCCGGGCAGGCGGTCGAGCACCTGCCCGGCCAGGACGTGGCCGCCTTGTCCGTCTGCTTGTCCGTCTGCCCTGATCGGGACGCCCGCGATGTGGAACCCGCCGAAGGCGGGCGACGGGGACACGGTCAGTCCCGGAACCGTCAGCTCGGGCGCCGTCGGCGGTGGCCCCGTCTCCTTCGAAGACGCGAGAGTCGCGGCGGCGCCGGCGAGGGCGTCGCCCGATGGGCCGACGTCGTGGTTGCCCGCGACGGCGACGATGGGCCTGCCCGCGCGGGCGAGTTCCCGCAGGCCCCGCACGAGCAGGCCGGTTTCGGCGAAGTTCGTCAGGTCACCGAGCAGCAGAACGGCCTCGGCGTCAGAGCCGGCCACGGCATCGACGGCTTCCCGCCACAGCGCCCAGGACTCCGGCAGAAGGAGCCGGTCGTTCCAGTGGCCGTACGGGGTGTCGGGCGAGCAGAGATGGCTGTCGGTGATCACAGCCAGACGTGCGCGAGCCATCAGAACCGGTGCTCCGCCAGCACACCGCCGGTCAGCTCCAGCGCCGCCGACGCCGCTCCCGGGCGGCGCAGCGCCAGGGAGACGAATATGGCGTCCAGCAGCGACAGGTGGGCGATCCGGCTGGCCATCGCCTCGATGCGAAACGACGTCTCCCGGCTTCCCGCGACCAGCACCGTATCGGCGACATCGGTCAGCGGCGAGCGGACGAAGCTCGTGACGGCGATGGTGGTGGCACGTACGTCACGGGCCGCCTCCACCGCCGTCACGGTCTCTCGTGTGGATCCCGTGTGGCTGACGGCAAGGCACACGTCGGTCGGGCCGAGCAGCCGAGCCGTGACGTGCTGCACGTGCACGTCGGCGGGGGCGTCGGCGTGCAGGCCGATGGTGACCAGCCGGTAGGCGAAGTCCTGAGCCAAGGGTGCCGAGGTGCCCACGCCGACGACGAGGATGCGATCGGCGTCGTGCAGGGCGTTGACGGCCCTTTCCAGCTGTGCGGGGTCGACGGTGGAGGTGACCTCCCGCAGCGCCTCCGCGTCCGAATTTATGATCTTGCTGAGTACGGCGAAGGGGTTGTCATCGGCCGTGATCTGCGGCACGGCCAGGGCGTTGCCGGTACCGAGATCGCTGGCGATGGCCAGTTTCAAGGCGTGGAAGCCGCGCAGGCCGAGCCGCTGGCAGAAACGTACGACGGTGGACGAGGCGGTGCCGGCCTCGGCCGCCAGGTCACTGATCGTGGAGTGGACCACCGCTTCGGGAGCGCGCAGGACAGCGTCAGCGACACGCAGGTCTCCTCGGGCGAAGGACGGCCGCATGGCACGGATGCGAGCGAGGATGCCAGACGCGTTGCCCGGGCCTGTGTCGGTCGCACGTGTCTCGCTGAGAGGTTCCATGACTGCCCTTCTCGATACGGGTTCCAGAAAGGTAGCACTAGCTGGAAGCGAATTCCATAACCAAGTACGAACTTTGTCCAGCTTGCGGGTTGCTTGCAGGTGAAACGATCGGAGCCGCGTCGAGCGGCTCCCCGTCGATCTGGAACTGAGTTCCAGCTTGGCCGGGGGATGTCGGATCACGAGACCACCGAGATGCATCAGCCCGAGCCGCCCGCTGACGACGGCCCGAACCCGGCTTCGGCTTCGTTGATCGATCAGCTCGTACGCGAGGGCGCCCGTCGCCCCCGGACTGTGGCGGCGCCTCACCATGGCCCTCCGCCGCCACCTGGCCGAACTCGGCGGCCTGACCCTGCGCGACCTGGCCGCCCGGCTCGTCGTCTCCTTCGCCAGGTCGCCGAGTACCAGCGGCGCGGCGTCGTCCACCTGCACGCCGTCATCCGCCTCGACGACCCCGACGGCCACGCCTCGGCAGTGACCCATGGGCGGGTAAGAAAGGCCTGGAATTCGGGGCTGGCGCGGTCGGCCGAAAGAGAACCTTCCCCGGGATTCAAGCCGTGGTACCTACTGCAAATTGATAGCCGCGATCGCGCGTTGCCGGTCTCTTTCTGGCTGGGTGCTGTCGGCAGCCATCGTCCCCTTTTGATCATCCCGCATAGGCGCTGTGCCCTGCGGGGTTCTCCACATCGACCACAGGTTGAGGTGCTGTGACATATATGCTCGTCTCCCCGCGACGACAAGATGTGACGGACGACGGAGTTGACCCGGACCGCCGACTCGACGACGTGCGGCTCCTCAGCCTCGACATCACCTGACGAGGTTAAGAAGAGGTGGTAGGGACACCTGTTCCTGTAGTGTGATCTCGTGTCTTTGCTACCAATGTCGAAGGCCGCCCTCGATCGTCTGGGAGAGCGTCTTGCTCGGCATGGCCGGATAACCGAGGACGATGCGGAGGTATTCGCGGCCGTAGCAGATGCGTATCAGGACGCTCTTGAACAGGTGGAGCAGTACCTTGCCGACCTCGGCTACGCCGCCAGTACTCGGGTCAAGACCACTGGGGTTTTGATCGAGAAGCTCCGGCGTGAGAGTTGCCGCCTGAGCCAGGTTCAGGATTTGGCGGGAGCGAGAATCGTTCTCGGCGACCGACGACAGCAGGACGAAGCAGTAGATCGCATCAAGCGAACTTTCGACCCGATCTGTTCGAAGCCGTGCAAAGTGAAAGACCGCCGGGTGGAGCCATCGCACGGATATCGAGCGGTACATGTAATCGTCTTCATAGACGGCATCCCGGTCGAAATTCAGGTTCGGACCGAACTGCAGGACGTTTGGGCACAGATTCTTGAGCGGCTGGCCGACCAATGGGGACGTGGGATCAGGTATGGTGAACAGCCGGAGAATCCCGATGCGCTGGTCCCGATAGGAGTCCCAGGGTTGACTCGGAGCGGACTGCTCCATGCATTGCACGAACTTGGGGACCTGATTCACATGCAGGAGGAATTCTATCTGCGTGCCCGCATCGGGCAAGGTGATGGGATTCGGCGAGTGTCCCAGAGACGAGAAGGCGGTCTGACATCTGAAGATCTTCGGCTTCCTGAGGACTCCTCGGAGAGGGCGGTAGCGATCTACCAGGAGGCCGTGAGGCGAGAGGGCCGCCACGCAGTGCTGGCTTCGCCTGCTGGCACTGTTGAGGCCCTGCAGACGCTGATCGAGGCTGTTCAAGAGGTAGACGAAGCCGAGCCGCAGGCGATGGAGGCGCAGGTGGACAGGGTCGCAGCTGAGACGCGACGTATATTGGGTATGTTCGTACAGGCAGCAGAGGAGACTATAGAGTCATGAATCACTATCTGCTCGTGTACGACCGTCGCCAGGGACGCATCCTCGAAACGGAGCTGTTTTCCGACCGGCGGGCTGCGCTGCGAGGACGCTTCGCTGCCGAGCGAGAGCACGCAGGAGACGAGAACATCGAAGTCGTCGTGCTCGGCGCTCGCTCTTGGGAGGCGCTGAAGCACACACATGCGCGCTACTTCAAGACCGTCAGTGACTTGGCGGCAAGCGCTCAAGTGACTGTCAGATTCCTCCGCTGACATCCCTTCGGCTCTGATCTTTCCCATGCCATTGGGTCACTGCAGGGGCACCGGGCAGGGGACGAAAGATCAAGCCCCATCTTGTGTATCCGGCTCGTAGGACCGCGCCACCAAGAAGACTCTGCGGCGCTCGAAGGGCGTACCCGACCTTGCCGCGCGGATCTGGATCAATCTTGGGGCTTTCGCCATTCTCGAGGCGGCTTGGGAACACCCCCTCAAGATCATCGCACCTGTATCGCGATCTCTTTCGTTCGCGCGGTTCCGCCGTACGACCCCAGTCCCACGAGAACCGCCCTCCTATGGCGGGTGCCGCGGGTTCGAATCTGACCAGCCCTCACAGCCCTGACCAATGCG
>Ga0065720_1020826_pt1 | contig 12585 bp, 6 predicted proteins | sample Thericmetagenome_FD_59107 | JGI IMG/M metagenome (GOLD analysis project Ga0065720, IMG submission 59107) | Thermophilic microbial communities from the Joint Bioenergy Institute, California, USA of rice/straw/compost enrichment - eDNA_2 v2... | ecosystem: Engineered > Solid waste > Grass >... | reverse complement strand
AAAACTACAAAGATAGCATTGACACCAAACTTAGGTGAATTATCATTCTTGATGAGATCATCCTTGGATTCTAGAAAGACAAGTACTCATGATGAAGTCTCTGATCCTCATAAAAAAATCTGCCAATTTGGAACTGACATGCCTACAGGGAAACACTAACAAAAATCCAATGAATCCAATATTTCTAATCAGAAAGCATTTGAAAATTCGTGTTAAGGGCTAAAATTACAGTCAAAGATATTTCATAAGATTAGATAGTACGTCTTTATTAAAATTTTATTGTATTTGAAAAGGTCAAAAATGGAAGAAGCCCAAGAATATCAACAGCTGACAATCAATAGTAATAATCTTTAGCCTTCTTGAAGTATTTAGGCGATCCTACCATAGATTTTGCTCAAGCTGCTTCAATATATTTAAAAGAACAAGATCTCGAAATCCGAACTAAAAAGGAATTCAGATTCTATAACTTCCTTCTAATCATATCATTGGTATTCTCAATTTTACGGCTCTGACCTTCAAGATTGGGACAGTTATCATACTTTTGGCAGTTTTAGGTCTAGCGATGAGCTGGTATATGTATGGGTTCGGAACCACACCTCTCAGTTTTATTATCATTTTCTTCCTCTACGTGGCCTTTCTGGTGGGCAATCTCTTTACTTATGTAATTGCCATCAAAGCAAAATCTTCTTTGGATGCTGAAAAGAATAAATTCTTTATCTCCATGATAAAAGTCTGGATGGTATTGAATGCCTGCTATGTAATATATGCTGTATTCAATTACTTCTTTGGAAACGAAGTTCAGATAAAAATGCCTGTGCTTGAAGGAGGAACCTTCATGATTATCCTTTCAAGTGTAAACCAAATAAACTTATCTTTTTATATTCAAAATCCAAAGCTCTTCTGGAGACTCAAGAATGTAAGCTGCTTAATATTTGAATAAAGATTAGATATCAAATCACTGAAGAAAGATCTCAGGAATATCCTCGGAGACGAAGTTAATTTTTGATTAATTCAAAATGAATAATATACTCTACAATATCGTATTTCTAATTAAATCCAAGGTTGCGACAAATATGTGTAGGATGTACAATATTTTTATTGGCTAGTTCTAATTCTAACCTCAATTCTTTGGTTTCTCCTGTCAATACCAAACAGGTATCGACTCCAGCATTTTTCCCCAATAGGATATCAGCATTTAAGCGATCCCCGATCATTATACACTTTGATCTGTCTAAGTTATACTTTTGGATAATAAGTTCAAGGGCATATTTATTTGGCTTTCCAAGATTGATTCCTTCTGTCTGAGCAGCAGTCTCAATAGACTTTAATAGTGCTCCACAACTAGGTATATTTCTCTCGCCATAGTAGTCATAAGGATCATCATTAGCTGCAAACAGCTTAGCCCCATTTTGTTGTATACAAACTGAAGCGAATCCTAATTTATAGAAATTGAATCTCATATCCTCCCCGACTAAAACACCTTTTATATCTTTGTCAACAGGCATTTTAGCGAAATCCTCCTCATGCAGCACAGACTTTTCATCGTGTTCTACTCCTCCAACAACTTTAAGTCCAACATTGTTGGCTTCTTCAATAAATCCTTGTCTCCCAACAACATAAATCTTTTCAATTTCTGGGTACTTCCATTTGATGTATGCAGGAGCAAAATATGATGCAGAATACACGTGCTCTACAGTTGTCTTGTATCCATTGTTCTCTAGCACACTTCTGTATCTTTCTCGGGTATGTGTGCTGCTATTTGTGATAAAAAATATGTTTTTCCCTTGGTTATGCAATAGATTCAGGGTTTCAAATGCTTCTTTGAAGACGTGTCGCCCATACCAAAGAACCCCGTTTAGATCAAAGAAAAATGTTGAATACTTTCCATAAATCTCAGAAAACTTTCTAGGTTTTAAGAGAGAATTCATCGAATAAAAATTATTTTCCTTACAGGACTTTTTAATTAGTTATATTGCGTCTTGGACGGTATTAGAGTCCTATCTCTGATCTGTTAAGTTCTTAAATTCTCACGCCATAATCCTCTAACTTATATATATATATATATATATCTCCATTTCGAACTTCGTATTTCGTGAATCCTTGGAATTTCCGACCTGGCAACCCATTGCAAAATAGCCCTGCTATCATCATAACAATAACTGTGCCAATTGGCTCTGCGTTGGGTACTATTACAGAACAGGATTTTGGTTCAATTGCAAAGAATCTCCTGTACTGCATTTAGCAACAGAATCTAAGAAACAGAATCAGGCTAGATTATGAGTAATTTCTTTCATTCATGATATATGCTGGGCCATACCATGAAAATACCCACATCATTTGAATCGGTAAAGTTTCTGAATGTAATTTGGTTTATAAATTTTTATTTGGATAGCAAACTACAAAGATGGCTTTGTCATCAACATTAGATGAATTAGGATCCTCAATGAGATCTTCCTTGAATCCAAGGCAGTCCCTCAATAATAATGAAATCTATGATCCTCATCAAAAGCCTGCCAATTTGGAAATGGCACGTTTACATGGAAATGCCAAGAAGTTATACAAGTATGGCACTGAGAAGAAGAATTCTAAGAAATGTCTGTGCTGTGGGCTGCCATTAGAAGGTGGAGCCCAGTTTGAATTGTGCAGTGATCCAAAGGAATACTATCATTTAGGAAGTGGGTATTCGCTTTATTTCTTTTTCTATAAAGATGTTGTCTATTTGACATTCTTTATATTCTTGATCAGTGGAGTTTATAGCTTGTGGACCAATTATCATGGAGATGGTTGTGATGACGTAGTCACGAGTACTAGCTATTGCTTAAGAGATTTCATTGGGATATTTTCAATTTCAAACAAGCGAAACAACAAAAGAGAATTAGAAATTCAAGCTATCTTGGATATGGCAGCTATTGGCTTCATAATACTCTATATGCACTATATCCGATACAGAGTAAGAAAAATTACTGTAGAAGCTGATCATAGAACAATTACCCCCTCAGATTATACTGTACAACTAGATGGCCTTCCAACCAGCAGGAAGAATCCGATGTCCAAAGATGAAGAGATTATAAAATGGGTTGAAGGCCACTCAACCCCGGCTTTGCCAATAAAAGTAGCTTCTTTCACCCGAGCTTTCAAGATACAAGGTTATATTCGCCTAGTCAAAGAGAGGGATAGTCTGCTTGAGAGGATAAATGAATGCAAGCAAGAGAAACGAGCAGAGTTAATGAAAGCTAAGAGAAGAATTGACGATAAGATGAAGATAATGAGAGCAAAGGGTTTGCCTTTAACAGGCACGGCTTTTATTAGTCTTGAGAAGGCAGAGCAGGCATATTACCTAAGAGAAAAATATAAGAGAAGCAGACTTTATCATCATTGTAATAAGCTCAGATGGAATAAGGGATATGAGATGACCAGGGCCCCAGAACCGACAGACATTAACTGGGAAAATTTAGGCCAGCATTTCATTGTAAAGGCTCTTAGAAGAACCTTTACATTCTTTATTATCGTCCTTATGGTTCTGTTAGTTTTCTTCATTATTACCATCCTCACTTCTTACCAGTTTACTCTGGAAGGAGATGACCATTGGATTCTCATTATCAACATAGCAATTTCACTAGCGATTGTTATCTTAGATCCTGTCATTTGCTTCATTATAGCTCAACTAGTCAAAGCTGAAAGACATACTTCTAAAACCAATTTCATCAACTCTGCCGCTGTAGCTATGACTATCTCTAAATTTATCAATAATGCCTTTACAATTATCCTAGCCAGACCAGTCCTCTCCTGGTACTACAGAAATGACTTGAAGACACCATCAAAGTGGAAACTCACCGGAATAACTAGTGTCAGAGATTTCCTTGCTCTTGCCGATATGTATGGTCATGCAGGAGTAAATCCTAACATGTTCGTTAACATCCTTGCCAATACATACACAAATGTGCTAACCGTCTTCTTTGACCCTGAATGGTTGTTAAAAAGACTCCAAAGATGGTGGGTCTCGAGAAAGGGAGATAAAAATAATTTAACCCAAGCTGAAGCAAATGAACTGTTCGAGGGCGCTGATTATGAGATCGAAGAGAGATATGGCTACCTTGTTTCCACTTTTGTGTTGCAGTGCATGTATGCTGGAGCCTTACCAATGACAACCCCAATAGTTATTATTGGTATGATTATAAACTATTGGGCTGACAAGCAATTTTTCTTAAGAAGAGTAGCACTTCCTCATAGCTTGGGAAATACTGTCCAGAAGGAAATGACTGAATATCTTGAGTGGGGTCCACTGTTCTATGCAATTGGAAACGCAATGTATTACTACTCAATACAAGACTCCACCAATGCATACGTTTTTGATGCGACATCTTCTACTATGTTGCTCATCTATCTCTTTGCGGCTATTAGCATCCTCAACATGTGGCTGCCTATGGAATCAATCAATCGCTGTTTGTTCCCAATTCGTGAAGCTCCCATTGAAACTTTGACTTATGAACAAGCCAGAGGCCTGTTCATTTCTGACTATGAGATTGAAAACCCCTTGACTAGAAAAAGAGCCTTTATGAAGCTTATGCAAAACGCAGTCCTTAGAAAGACGCTCTTTAGGAATCCAAGATTTTCGATAACAAATCCAAAGAACTTTACAGCTAAACATAGAACCCTTCTAATTCAAGCAAAGAACTCAGCCCGAAATAGCCGAGAGAATTCGGTAGTTACTGACAAAAACCAACCCACTCCTACTGTCAGTCAAATTTCCAGCATGATTCTTGATGGAAGAGCTTCTATACAAAATCCTGTTGACGAGGAGTCTCATGTCAATGTGTCTGCGATAAATCATGAAAGCCACGAAACCTCTGAAGAGATGGTGCCGGTCGATCAAGGTGATTTTGATACTATTGAAGAATATGGAGCAAATATGCTAGAGGATCCTAAAAGAGCACTCCAGCAGTTAAGCAATATTGATAGACTTACCAGAATCGACAGAGAAAACACTGGAAAATGGGATTCTATGATTCTAGGAGAAATCAGTGAAGATGAGACGGAAGATAATGGATCAAGACCTGTGAGCAAAACTATTGAAAATTCAGAGAATAAGGAACATGAAGTCTCTATTGAGTTGCAAGATCGTAGTATGGTGGCATCGTCAATAGAGAATAGCTTCGTTAAGGATTTGCCAAGCACTGAAAGAGATTTAAAGGAAAATGAATCTTAGAGTTCAAGTTTCATTTTACTTTCTTTGTTATGAAAATTAAGAGTGTGCATGTTTGAATCTAGAGACCTGCTCATTTGAATGAATATACATTTTTTTTTTTACTTCAACCTCAAAGACTAATATCTTTCCTTTCTTTTTAAATATCTCTTTTACACTTTAGTTTAGCAAGGGCTTCTTATTCGGCATCCAAGTTGCAAAAGTTCAGCTCACAAATATTTGCCAGGAAATCATGTGTAATTATATTGTTTTTCTGCAACTTTTAGTTTACTATATTTTGCTTCTAAATAATATTTAATTTAAGATACTATCCGCTGTGTCTCAGTCCAGTCCAAAACAAGTGAACTATTAGCAATAGCCTCCAAATTTTAGAAAACAGCCCAGTTTTCACTTTACTGGCCTCAAACTCTGCTGTTTCCAAGAAACCGCCTCAGGGTGGGTCTATGGCATGAAAGTATCTTTCTTTGGGTTAAATCCGCGACTAATCCGCAGTATAATAAAAATTTTCAAATTTTCATATTTTCACACATGAGCTTAACCTTGAAGCTACCTAATGGGACTTTTGAGGACACTTTTGGAGAGAACAAGGGAGCTGATGCCTGGTTCATAAGGGAGAATGAAAAAGAGGAGTCTATCCCTAACAAAGTAAGCCATTTGAAGAATTTCGTAAGCACTTAGAGTCATTTGGAATATCCTTCACAGAGGATCTTGAAGGAACTGAGGAGTCTCTCAAATGAAACGTTGGATAAGGACATTATTGAAAACTCCTTGGAAAAGATCGTAGAATGGCTGAATCACAAGAGACAAAATGATATACCATTAGAGCCCACCTTTATTACTGATTTCAAAACTGACTTCACAGAATTCTTGAACAGTGTTGATGATCAAGTTCAAGAGTTAGACTATAATGCTATATGGAAACTACGAGTCTGTCTCAGAGACCTCAATAGTTTTGATTTCGCAAAGAATATTTATGAACAAGTCGATAGTCATCTCCATTTTGCAAAGAAGATCGAGGATCGATATACAAGTTTACTGAAGCTCTACGCAGAAAATAGCAAAAAGATCAAGAAGCAGAAAAACTTTGAGAAGAAAAAGAAGTTGTTTGAGGCTGACAAGAAGGAAAGGCTTTCGGCTGTTGAGGAAATGAACAAGCTCCTTAACGAAGATGACAGACAATCATGCATGACTGAGTCATATTACAAAAAGGAAGAAAAGATCAAAGAAGAAGAAATAGACTACACTAAGAAGGAAGAATGTTACACAAATTACAAGTAATTGCCTACATAACGTAATAACTCATTATTATGTGAAACTGTAGTCATTACTAATATCGAAGATTTACTATCAAACTCTTCCTTCTCGATAAGATCGTCTGCCATAGACACACTATCCGCGATATCAAAACATTGAGTTTACTCACGTCTAATTGTCATATGAGCGCAAAGGCTCTTTCAACTCCTCTTTTTCAAGTTTAAATCAAAATTATGTTACGTCATTCGGACTTAATATTTGAGTCTAGAACAGACCCTAAACTTATGGCAATATTAAGGACTATAGGGTTAAGACTCTAATTGCTGCATATTCATGCATTGAATTCATTGTTCTGAGAAAAGAAATAGAGGTATGTTTTTAAATTTTTCAGAGGTGATCTCTTTTATATTTTGCAGCAAGATTACTGTCATTTTCCGGAGGATCATTGACGCTTATGTATTGGATTTTCATAAAGAACAGTTATCATATCCCGAAGAATTTGATAGGGCAAATTGAAATTACTTTATCTAATAACAATATTCCAAAAATTGTGATTGGAAAGGTTTTGCCAACCTTTGTACACTTGGTCTAATAGTATATAGAAATCTTTGTAATTATTCAATCAGAGAAAGATTCAGTTTTAACAGTGAATTTTTGTTCGGTATTGATTAGAAATAGACCGCTTTCAAGTGTGGGAGGAGTACATCCAAAGTGAAATTAATTATCTCAATAGTTTTGAAGGGATTTCTAGATCAAGTCGTATCAGGGCGAAAAATTTTCTGAATATAATTTTTTTTCTAAAATCGAAGTTCAAATAGTATTTATATTGCGTATTTAGCTCATAAAAATTACACAAAATTAAACTCTTTCAACTTTTTCATGTTTGCCTTAACTAAAAAGTTTGCTAGACAAGAAATTGGGAGAATATTCAAGACCCAGGCCACCCCCAGGTTAATTGCACCAAAAGTTCTTAGCTCTCTTTTCATCAAAAACCTCCACACTTCCATCCCTCTCAATCAGCTAACAGAGAGAGCTATGATGACCTCCTTTGACCAAGGAAAAGAGTGCTTCAATAAAGGTCTTTATGAAAAGGCCGTTTCAGAGTATAATACCTATATAAGTGGATACTACAGCCTCGGTCTACAAAATACTGAGAAACTGGCAGAGGCATACGAGAGAAGTGGTTCAGCTCTTTATCATTTGAAAGAGTACTCTAGCTGTCTAAATCCACTTTTAGAGGCTTTAAGTATACGAGAGAAATATCTTCCAGACAATAAAACTGATATTATGAGGAACGTGAATGCAATATCGCTCGCTTATGAGCACTTGAAAGATTATCAAAATGCTATAAAGTATGCTCGCAATTTCTTGCAGCTTGCTTTGGACAATTTGGAAGAAAAAGATCTAGCTATTGTGAACGCATATTCGCGATTAGGACTTCTATCAGAAAAAGCTAAAAACTACTTCCAATCGCTAGCTTTTTACACGAATGCCTTACAACAAAGCATCAAAATTTTTGGAGAGAGCCATCCATTCTTAGCTCCGATTTATAATTCGATCGGAAATACCCACATGAAGCTAAATGATTTTCAATCTGCAGCAGATAATTTCACCAGAGGATTAGAATTGACAATCCATCAACAAGGAGAGAACGATATTGCTGCAGCTTCATTCTTCAATAACCTTAGTGTCGCGTATAGAAACATGGGCCAGCTAACTGGCTCCCTCGATTACGCCTTGAGAGGTTTAGAAATCGCATATTATTATTTCGGAAGTGAGTCTCTTGCAATAGTTCCATTCTCCAATTCAGTTGCCTACACTTATAAAGAGCTGAGAGTCTATGAGAAGAGCCTAGCTCTGTTCATTATGGGATTGAAGCTACAGGAGCAGTATTTAGGAAAGGATTCTTCCATGATTACAAGTCTGACAAATGTTGGAATCTTGTTGGTTTTAATTGGAAAGTACGAGAAAGCAATTGAGGATTTTAAAAGAGCTTTACAGATCCATAAGGACCTTGGTATAAAGGATCTGAACACTATACCCATAATCAATTATCATATGAGCCTAAGTTACTTGAAACTTCAGAAATATGATGAAGCCTTAAACTGTCTAGATGTAAGCACTCAATGCTATCTCGAACAAAATGAATTCGAAAATGATCAACTTATATTAAATTATTACAGATATGCCACAATATATTTAGAGATGATGAACCTAACCCAAGCACGAGAATATGTCCAAAAAGGAATGAACATTAGCAAAGAGAAAAAGAAGCAAGGAGATATAGCTGATGGACTAGAATTAATGGGAGAGATTCTCTATAAGGAAGGAAATAAAAACGAAGCCATAGCTAAATTAAAAGAGGCTGAAAAGCTTAAAGTCAGTATTTATGGAAAAAATAATATCAAGCTCCATGATCTATTTGAGAAGATGGAAAACATCTACCGCAGTGAAAATAACCTCAAAGAAGCTGAAAGCTATGCGAAGAAAATAAGTAAAATCCATTCTGCCTATAATCTGGAGTCCCTGGCCCTGTAGTTTCAATTGAATGGTTTGTGATTAGAAGAGTAGACCTCGGAATAAATTGTTGTCTTTATCAGGTCTACACCCACTTGATCATAATATTCTTATGCGAATTTGAGGTATCATACTTGTTTTTTCATGTTCAATAATACTCTTACTGAATTCCGCATATAGCATTTGGAAAATTAGAAATCTCATCCTAGCCGAAAATAACAGTAAACAGTTATGGAATAAATATCCATAGATTACAAATTCAAAGACTCTTAAGAGTATTCAACTTAAATAAATCAAGTTTCTTGTACTGTTCTTGGAAATATCTATTTAAGGAGTTAAGATCTTCTTTCCTTAGGATTTCTTTATGCTCTTTAATGTCCACTATAGCTTCCTCAGGCTTACCTTCATTCATCTTATTCAACAATAGGCTATTCACGATCTCAATTTTGTGCTTGACAATCTGAACTAGTCGGCCTTTGTCGCTAATGACTTCTTCTGAAGGTAAGAATTTCTCTAAATATGGGATCAAGAACGAATTAAATGGATTCTCAATATTATCAATATCTTCAGAGATATATTGCTCCATTCCTTCGATCCTAAGTTGAGGATTTTTTAGCTTTCTTCTGCAGTCCTCTAGAATTTTATCAAAGACATCTTCGACTCTTTCAAAATGGCTTTCTAGCATGTCAGCGATTTTGATAAAGTAAACTGAGTTCTGGTATTCATCCCAATATTTGAAATTAAATATGTTGTCCCCTGTTGCCAAGGCTTCATAGATCACTGCAAGTGATTTTAGAAGTCTCTTATATAAAAAGAAGCATTGGAAAATAATCATATCAGTCTTGAAAAGTTTAGTTGCTGAGGATGCTGCATGCGAATAAAGTTGGAAATATTCGCATAACTGATTGATTCTTAAATTATACTTTCTGAACTCATCTGTCAAATTTCCCTGTTTATTCTGTTCTTCTCTTTGAATTTGCTCCTGTGCATTTTGAATAATTCCCTTTATTCGATTATTTTGAGCCTGCTCCTCCTGAAGATCAGCCTTCTGAATTTTATTAGCCATTTTTTTAGTGCTTGCAGACATTCCTTCAATCTGCATCTGCATGTCATTATGAGGTTTCCTTACAGACCCCTTGACCAACTCTTCCAAACTTCTCTCAAGATCTTCTAACGTGTCACCACCCTCTGAAGAAGTGTTATTAACTTTTATACTCTGGTTTATCCCTTTATTCACACTCTGGTTCTGGGTAAATTGATTAACTTGGCTTTTATTGAAGATAGGCTGGTCTAATGAGGGATAGCAATGACTTGTTTGCTGATTAGGACAGTCAAGTCCAAGTACTTGATGCTGGAGATTTGGAGAGGATTTATCAATCTTTTGTATTGACTTATTCATTTTAGACAAAAGCCCTTCGACCTTTGGGATATGTGATTTTTTGGACGTTGACTTTTGCACTGAGATAGAAAGATTAAAGATTGATAAGAGAGGGTCTTCAGTATAAAGCATACTAGCTGCCTGCCAAGAATCAGGCTTTTTCTTAATTTTTTCCACAAGTTTTTGCTCTCGTTCTCTGAGGTTGTCTATGTAATTGGTAAAGAGCGGATCTTTTAAAAGATCCTCAAATGTTATTCTTTTATTAATATCAGGGTTCAGCATTTTTACCAAGGCGTCTTGCACCACCTTGGACAAAGTTTGATGCTTGTTTATGAGGTTGATGGGCTGAGTTAGAGCAGCCTTGAAAAACTCATTTATATTGTCAGATCGCCAGGGCAGGTCTCCAAATAACATTTGATAGAAAATGATTCCAATTGACCAAATATCACAGGTATTATTTTGGGCCTGACCATAATAAATCTCTGGAGCTAACGACAAGAAAAATTTGTAGTTTGTCTTTATTTGGGAGCCTGTTTTGAACTTTTCAAAATTCTTTATTAGTCCAAGATCGAAAAACTTTAGAGTTTTATGGCTTATGATAAAGGAATCAAGGCGAATTGATTTGAGGTAGTTTTTTGTTTTGTATATATCTGCATAACCATGAAGAATATCCTGAAGAAACTTGACTGCTTCAGATTCAGGAATGAATTGTTTCGTCCTGAGATAACTTTCTAGGCTTCCTTCAGCAGTTGTGTCATAAATTAGGTAATAGTTGTTCTTTGTTTGAAAGAAAGTCAGCAATTTGCAGATATTTGGATTGTTATAATTTCTAAGTGCAGAAATTTCATCTGCGAGCAATTTATATCCTCCTTCAATGATACTTAAGGTCGATAATTGAATATTTCTAATCAAAACTTCCTGGCTAGTCTTTGTACTGAAACCTCTGTATGTTTCTGTGTAAGAATCGATGAATAAGGGCTCATCTAGGAAGTATTCGCCCACACTCTTCTTTAAATTACTTGAACTATTCAGCATAATATTTATTGATTTGATCAGATGTCTCTCATACCGAGATATATATAGTCTAATACAATAAAATTGACTATCGAGTAGTAATTAAACGAGCATTGTGCAGTGACTTAGAAAAATGTCTGCATGAAACATCCTATTAATATTTCAATCGCAAGAAAATTCTTTGAGCCATAAGCTAATATTTCAAAGTCTAATTTCTATCCTACTCTGATAAGTTGATTTTTCTAAATTTGAAACTCTTCTTTCATCTTTTTTTTTTGGGGAAAAAAAGTTTCAAGTAATTTTTTCTGCTCACCTCTTTTGTGTTCTAGTATATTGAGCATAGAGGGAGCATTTTTTTCGGCTAGATTATAACTCCTTTGTTGAAGGCGTCATAATATTTTTACAAAGTTTAGACATATATTGAATTTAAATTTCTAAAGCCAATAAAATATGTCGCAATTTGGGTAATTTTTGGTCTAACCTAATCCGATGCATTCTATAGGAGCTTTTGGAGTATTTTGAACTTTGCTGCCCATTCTTCTCGTATCGATGATATGTTAAACAATCCAGAAACCACACTGGAGCAACTTCTGGATGACGATAATATAATTACTGAATTCAAGAGTCTAAATCCAAAACTTCTTGAATAGTAAAATCTTCCTAAGAATAGCTATAATCTTTCCAGCTGTACTGATGATAAAATCAAAGCTCTTTTACAATATATCATTGAAGAGCCACCTGCAGATGCCGATAGAAATAGAGGCTATAAGTAAACCCTTTTTCAGTCAACCTTAAGAGTATAAGATATCCCTTTGTTTCATGTGAGATCCTAACAGCTGACATCTCAACTATCCAGTCAGCATTCTTTGGAAAGAACCCTAATAGTAACAAGCAAAGCAACCAAAACACTCATGATTCAAGTAATGAGTTCGATGACTACCAAACTTCCCCTGTTGAAGACACCAATAAGGGTAGTCTAGCCTGATACCAAGGATATAATTTATAGGTGAAGAACAAGAAGCTGAGAGCACCGAGAAAAAAGCTAGTGATAAAGATATAGATGAAGTCATCGATGATGTGCAAAACATCGTCGATAAAGACAAAGCCCCTGAAATAAAGATTACAGAAACCAAATCAGAAAAGAGTGAAGAAGTTGAAACTCCCGTCAATTATGAACTCGCCAACTATTTCTTCTCTTTCCTGGAGCGAAAAGAATTAA
>Ga0065720_1004505_pt1 | contig 12592 bp, 9 predicted proteins | sample Thericmetagenome_FD_59107 | JGI IMG/M metagenome (GOLD analysis project Ga0065720, IMG submission 59107) | Thermophilic microbial communities from the Joint Bioenergy Institute, California, USA of rice/straw/compost enrichment - eDNA_2 v2... | ecosystem: Engineered > Solid waste > Grass >... | reverse complement strand
CCGCGCCCCCGCCCATCCCCGGCCCCGGCCCCGGCCCAGGACAGCTTCTCGAATTCGATGCTTGTTCGTTCGCATTCTGTGTGCGAAACATATTCGTAGAGGGATCCGGCTAACCCTCTGAAGCGGGCGGCTTCGCGCCGGGGGGCCGAAGCCCGCCCGCCGTGCCGGCCAGAGGCCATGGAAAGGCTGGGCCCAACATGCCGTTCGCGCGGCAATGTCGCGGGTCGGTCCTTTCCAAAACCTCCGGTCGAATTTATCGTTAGCGTGTTCGCGAGGTGAAGGGACCATGAGTGTGGCTGTTCGGGACCAGCGGGCGCGAAGCAGCGCGCCGACAGCCATGGGTCCGGTTTTGGTCGAGCCCCGGCGCCTGCTGCCGGTGCAGCCTCGCACCATGGTCGAGCAGGCGGCCGAGGCCATCGTCGCGGCCGCCGCCCGCGGCATCTTCCTGCCCGGCGACCGCTTGGTGGAGGCGGAGATCGCCCGCGACCTCGGCATCAGCCGCGTCCCGGTGCGGGAGGCGTTGCGGCTGCTGGAGTCCCAGGGCATCGTGGTCAGCACGCCCTACAAGGGCATGCGGCTGATGCAGGTGAGTAATGAGGGCGTGGCCGCGCTGATGCGGGTGCGCCTGGCGCTGGAAACCCTGGCGGTGCAGGAGGCGCTGCGCGCCCCCGGCGGGCCGGAGCGCTTCGCCCCGTTGCGCCAGGCCGCGGCGCGCTATGCGCTGGCGCTGGAGGCCGGCGACCCCGCCCTGACAGTCGCCAGCGACGAGCATTTCCATAGCGAACTCTGCCGCGCCTCCGGCAATGCGCCGCTGCTGGCGCTATGGCAGAGCCTGGCGCGGCAGCTCGCGGTGATCTGGGGGCTGGCGCAGCGGGGTGGCATCACCGCCACTCCGGCGGAGGAGCACCGGGCGATCCTCTCGGCGCTGGAGCAGGGCGACGCCGACGCCGCCATCGCCGCGCTGACCGGCCACATCAACTGGCACCAGGACTACGATTTCGAGGCGGTGCTGGCGCAGCGGCGCCAGCGCTCGGGCGGCTGAAGCGCGGCCGGGGGTTGCCGGCGGGGCGGCATGGCGGAACCATGCCGGCCTGCCTGACCACTGAAGGATGCACCGATGCCGGTTCCCTTTACCCCCGCCCCGCACACCACCCAGCACTGGGAGATTCGCAAGCCGGCGGCACGCGGCCGGGGCGGCATGGTCGCCTCCCAGGTCAAGGCGGCAGCCGAGGCCGGCGTGGCGATGCTGGAGGCCGGCGGCACGGCCGCCGATGCCGCAGTCGCCACCGCCTTCGCCCTCGCGGCGCTGGAGCCCTGGAATAGCGGGCTGGGCGGCATCGGCTTCGCCCAGGTCATGGCGCCGGGCATGGAAACCGGGGAGACTTTCGATTTCGGGCCGGTCGCGCCGGCGCGACTCGATCCCGCCGCCTTCCCGCTGACCGGGCGGATGAAGCAGGATCTCTTCCCCTGGCCGGAGGTGGAGGGGGACCGGAACGTCCACGGCCCGCTTTCCTTCGTTATCCCCTCCGCCGTCGCCGGCTATGCGCTGCTGCATGAGAAGCATGGGCGCCTGCCGCTGAAGGATGTGCTGGCGCCGGCCGTGGCCCTGGCGAAGCGCGGGCTGCCGCAGGACTGGTACACCACCTTGAAGATCGCGGCCTCCGCCGCCGTGCTGCGGCTCTATCCGGAGAGCGCGCGGATCTACCTGCCGAACGGCCTGCCGCCGGTGGCACCCTATCAGGGCACGCCCGGCTTCTTCACCCTCGGCAACCTGCCGGCGACGCTGGAGCGGCTGCAGCAGGCAGGGCTGCGGGATTTCTACGAAGGCGAGATCGCGGCGCAGATCGCGCAGGATGTGCGGGAGATGGACGGCGTGCTCTCCGCCGAGGATCTGCGCGGCTGCCGCGCCCGCGTGCTGCCCGCCATTTCCGTGCCCTGGCGCGGGCGGCGGCTGATGCTGGCCAATGGCCTGACCGCAGCGCCGACCCTGGCCCGCGTGCTGGAGGGGATGACGGATGCGCCCTATTCCGGCGCGGAGCCCTCGGCGGAATGGTATGCGCAGCTCGCCCGCGTGATGCGCGCGGCCTATGCGGAGCGGCTCTCCGGTCTGGGCGAGGCGGAGCCGCGGGCGGCGGAAAGCTGCACCACCCATCTGACCGCCTGCGACAAGGACGGGATGATGGTGGCGGTGACGACGACGCTGCTCTCCTCCATGGGCAGCCGCGTGGTGCTGCCGCGGTCCGGGGTGCTGATGAATAACGGCGTCATGTGGTTCGACCCGCAGCCGGGCACGCCGAATGCCATCGCCCCGGGCAAGCGGCCGCTGACCAATATGTGCCCAGTGATCGCCGCCAATGACCGGGGGCCGGAGATCGCGGCCGGCGCCTCGGGTGGCCGGCGCATCATGGCGGCAGTGTTCCAGCTGCTGTCCTTCGTCGCCGATTTCGGCATGGATCCGGAGGTGGCGGCGCATCACCCGCGCATCGACATCTCCGGCCCGCAGGGCGTGACCGCCGACCGCCGCCTGCCGGAAGCGGTGCTGGCCGCCCTCGCCGCCGATGCCCCGGTGGAGGTGGTGGAGCATGGTGTCATGCCGCTGAATTTCGCCTGCCCGAACCTGATCCGCCGCGACGCGGAGGGCGGCGTGACCGGCATCAGCGATGCCATGTCGCCCTGGAGCGCGGCGGTGGCGCAGGGCTGACACTTTCGGCGCCGATGACCACAGGGCCGTATGGCCCGGAGGTCTGCAGGTCGCAGGCGGGGTTCAGGGCCCCGCCTGGTCCTTGCAGTATCGCGCCACCTCCTCATGGGTGGCGAACCAGACGCCGTCATGTCCGCGCATGTACCGCACCAGCCGGTCCAGCAGCGCGATGCGGCTGCGATGGCCGATGATGTGCGGATGCATGGTCAGCAGGAACAGCCCGCCTTCCGCATAGGCGCCATCGAATTCGGTGCGGAAGATCTCCTCCACTGCCGAGGGCGGGGTGTAGGGCCGCAATGCGCCGGAGCGCAGGAAGTTGAAATACACCGCATCGTCGCGGATCCATTCCGGCGGCAGCTCCACCACCCCGGTCGGCACGCCGCCATCCACCAACTCATAGGGGTCGTCATCCGCCATCAGGCTGCTGTCATAGAGCAGGCCGAGTTCCCGGATGATGCCCATGGTGTGGACGGAGAAATCCCAGCTCGCCGTCCGGATGCCGCAGCAGCGGCGGCCGGCCAGGCGCTCCAGCACAGCGGCGGCGCGCAGCGTCAGCTCGCGCTCCACGCCGGGTGGCAGGGTGGTGTTGGCCTCGTGGATCCAGGAATGGATGCCGATCTCATGGCCTCCGTCCACGACGGCCCGCACCTCATCCGGATAGAGCAGCGCGGAGACCGCCGGGTAGAAGAAGCTGGCCGGGATGCCGTGGCGGGCCAGCAGGGCGAGGATGCGCGGCACGCCCTGGCGGTTGCCGTACTGGCCCTGGCTGATCCGCATCGGGCTTGCATCGCCATCGCGCAGCGGGATCGTCTCGTGATCCGCGTCGAAGGAGAGGGCGACGCAGCAGCGGGCGCCGCCGGGCCAGCCATGCGGGCGCAGGCTGCGGCCGGCGCGGGCGCGGCCGGTGATCCTGCGCCACTCGGCCTCGGACCATTCCCAGGGTTGCCGTTTCGACTCGTCCGGCGTCATGGGGTTCCGCTCCCGTGCTTGTGGGACCATGCTGCGCCTTGTGAACGCCTGACCGGAAGAGCGAGATGACCCCGACCGACCCCGCCCTGATGTCCGCCGAGACGCTGCTCGGCCTCTATGCTCGCCGCGCCCTCTCTCCGGTGGAGGTGCTGAAGGCCGTCATGGAGCGGGTGGCGCTCTACAACCCCTGGGTGAACGCCTTCGCTGCCCTGAACCCGCGCGCGGTGGTCGCGGCCGGGGAGAGCGAGGCGCGCTGGATGGCCGGGCGGCCGATGGGGCTGCTGGACGGGGTGCCGGCCACGGTGAAGGATCTGCTGAATCTTTCCGGCTTCCCGACCCGGCGCGGCAGCAAGACCACCTCGGCCGAGCCGGTGGCCGAGGATGCGCCGGCGGTGATGGGGCTGAAGCAGGCCGGCGCCGTCATCCTGGGCAAGACCACCACCACGGAATTCGGCTGGAAGTCGCCCGGCGACTGCCCGCTGCACGGCATCACCCGCAATCCCTGGAACCGGCAGCGGACGCCGGGCGGCTCCAGCAGCGGCGCCGGCGCGGCGGGGGCGGCCTGTTTCGGGCCGCTGCATATCGGCACGGATGCGGGCGGCTCCATCCGCATCCCGGCGGCCTTCTGCGGGCTGGTGGGGGTGAAGCCCTCCTTCGGCCGCATCCCGCAATGGCCGCTCGGCGCCTTCGCCAATGTCGCCTGCGCCGGGCCGATGACGCGCACGGTGCGGGATGCGGCGCTGATGATGTCCGCCATGGCGCGGCACGACCTGCGCGACCCCTTCTGCCTGCCGGACGAGCCACAGGACTGGCGCCGGGGCATCGAGGAGGGCGTCGCCGGCCTGCGGGTGGCGGTGGTGAAGCGCCTGGGCTTCGAGCCGCCGCTCGACGCCGATGGACACGCTGCCCTGATGGGCGCCGCCAAGCTGCTGGAGGAGCAGGGTGCGATCGTCGAGGAGGCCGATCCGAACCTGCCCGACACTCGCGCCATCTTCGGCCGCGTCTGGGGCGTGGCGCTGGCGCGCCTGGTCGCCACCACGCCGCCCGAGAAGCGCGAGCTGCTGGACAAGGGGCTGCAGGAGGTGGCGGAGCGCGAGGGCGGGATGTCCGCCGTGGACTTCCTCGGCGCCGAGGCGCTGCGGATCGATGCGGCGCATGCCATGGCCCGCTTCCACCAGCGCTACGACATCCTGTTGACCGCGGCGACCCCGACCGCCGCCTTCGCCGCCGACCAGCCGACGATCCGCCCGACCGAGGCGCTGTGGCGCGACTGGGCGCCCTGGACCTTTGCCTTCAACCTGACCCGCCAGCCCGCGATCAGCGTGCCGGTCGGGCTGGACGAGGAAGGCATGCCGCGCGCGGTGCAGGTGGCGGCGGCGCTCTACCGCGACGACCTGGCCTTCCGTGCCGCGCGGGCGCTGGAGCGCGCGGCGGAACTGCCGGCCGGAGCCCCGATCCATGCCCCCCTGGCCAATCCGGCTTGAGCCTGTATTTCTGCGCCACGAACGAGTTCCGGGAGAAAGCCGATGCGGCTGGTGACCTTCAGACAGGGCGACGCCCTGGCCACGCGGATCGGGGCCTTGCGGGAGGATGGAGCGGTGCTCGACCTCGCCGGCGCCGACCGCGCGCTGGAGGGCGGCTCCATGGCGGCGCTGATCGCGGGTGGCGAGGCCATGCTGCGCCATGCCCGCGCCGCCGCGGCGAAGGCGCCGGTCGTGGAGAGGGCCAGGCTGCTCGCGCCGATTCCCCGCCCCGCGAAGAACATCTTCTGCGTCGGCAAGAACTACCACGAGCATGCCAAGGAATTCGCTGGCTCCGGCTTCGACGCCTCGGCGAAGGAGGTGGTGCCGGAAGCGCCGGTCGTCTTCACCAAGCCGCCCACCAGCGTCAGCGGGCCGGGGGATGCCATCCCCTCGCATCTCGATCCGACCAATTCGGTGGATTATGAGGGCGAGCTGGCGGTGGTGATCGGCAAGGCCGGGCGCGGCATCCGCAAGGCGGAGGCGCTGTCGCATGTCTTCGGCTATACCATCGTCAACGACGTCACCGCCCGGACCACGCAGCACAGGCACCGGCAATGGGTCCTGGGCAAGGGCATCGACGGCTTCTGCCCGATGGGCCCGGCCATCCTCACCGCGGATGAGGTGCCGGATCCGGCGAAGCTGCGCCTGACCACCTGGGTGAATGGCGAGAAGCGACAGGATGCCTCGGTCGCCGACCTGATCTTCGACATCCCGACCCTGATCGAGACGATCAGCGCCGGCATCACGCTGGAGCCGGGCGACATCATCGCCACGGGCACCCCGGCCGGCGTCGGCATCGGGTTCAACCCGCCGAAATTCCTGAAGCCCGGCGATGTGGTGCGCATCGAGGTGCCGGGCATCGGCGTGCTGGAGAACAAGGTGGCATGAAGCGTCGTGATCTCCTGGGCGCTGCCGGCGCCCTCGCCCTCGCCCCGGCCGCGCAGGCCCAGAACGCGGAATTCCCGAACCGCGCCGTCTCCATGGTGGTTGCCTTCCCGCCTGGCGGGCAGGCGGATGTGGTTGCGCGCCCCGTCGCCTCGGCGCTGGAGCGGCACTGGAAGCAGCCGGTTCCGGTGGTGAACCGCGCCGGCGCCGCGGGCGAGATCGGCAATGCCGCCGTCGCCCGCGCGACGCCGGATGGCTATACGGTGCTGATGGCGCTCTCCTCCCTGGCCATCCTGCCGGAGGCGGCGCGCCTCTTCGGCCGGCAGCCGGCCTATGAGCTGGACCAGTTGGCGCCGATCGCGCTCTTCACCGCCGATCCGACTCTGCTGGTGGTGCAATCCTCCTCGCCCTGGAAGACGCTGGAGGAATTCATCGCCGATGCGAAGGCGCGCCCGGGGGCGATCAGCTATTCCTCCTCCGGCAATTACTCGGCGCTGCATGTGCCGATGGCGATGCTGACCACCGCCGCCGGTATCGAGCTGCTGCACGTGCCCTTCCAGGGTGGCGCCCCGGCGCTGACCGCGCTGCTCGGCGGCCAGGTGCAGGCGCTGGCCACCGGCCCCGGCCCGGCCGCCACGCATATCCGCGAGGGCAGGCTGCGCGCCCTTGCCTGCTGGGGTGCGAAGCGCCTGCCGGACTTCCCGGAGGTGCCGACCCTGATCGAGAAGGGATTCCCGGAGGCCGAATTCTACATCTGGGCCGGCGTCTTCGCGCCCGCCGGCACGCCGCCGGCGGTGCAGGAGGCGCTGCGCAAGGGCATGGCGGCGGTCGCCGCGAATCCCGAGCTGAGGCGCGCCCTGGCGGCCTCGGGCAACACTTTGGACTACCGCGACGGCGAGGCCTTCCAGCGCTTCTTCCGTGAGGACAGCGCCCGGCTGCAACGCGCGGTGCAGCGCATCGGTAAGGTCGAGTAGGGGGAGAACGCACATGACCGGCGAGAGCATCGAGGCCAAGATCACCGCCTGGCTCGCCACCCAGCAGGACGCGATGATCGCGGCGCTGCGGGAGATGGTGAACACCGATGGCGGCAGCTACGACAAGGCGGGCGTCGATGCCGTCGGCGCGCAGATCCGGCGCTTCTGCGAGCAGCATGGCATCCCGGTGGAGGTCGTGCCGCGGGAGAAGTACGGCGACTGCCTGAAGGCGCGGGTGGAGGGCGGCGAGGCCCTGAACAGCGGCAACCAGAAGCGCAACATCGTGCTGATGGGGCACCGCGACACGGTCTTCCCGAAGGGCGAGCCCGAACGCCGCCCCTTCCGCATCGAGAACGGCATCGCCTATGGCCCCGGCGTCGCCGACATGAAGGCCGGGCTGGTGATGAACATGTTCGTCCTGGCGGCCTTCAAGAAATTCGGCGGCGCCCCCGGCCCGCTGCTCGGCCTCTTCACCGGCGACGAGGAGATCGGCAGCCCGGAAGGCCGCGAGGTGATCGAGGCGACGGCGCGCGAAGCCCGCGTGGTCTTCAATTCCGAGCCGGGGCGGCCCTCCGGCGGGGTGGTGACCGGGCGCAAGGGCGGCGTCTTCTCGGTCTTCGAGATCGAGGGCAAGGCGGCCCATTCCGGCGGCAATTTCGAGGCCGGGATCAGCGCCATCGAGGAGCTGGCGCGCAAGGTCCAGGCGATCCACGCCCTGACCGACCTGAAGCGCGGCATCACCCTGAATGTCGGCCTGGTCAGCGGCGGGCAGAGCGTGAACACGGTGGCGCCCTACGCGCAGGGGCAGATCGACCTGCGCTATGTCGAGCCCGCCGACCGCGACGAGATCATGGGCAAGATCCATGAGATCATCGCCCGCAGCTTCGTGCCGGGAACGAAGGCGAAGCTGACCATCCGCGGCGAGTTCCTGCCCCTGACCCAGTCCCCCGCCAGCGCGAAGCTGTTCGATGCCTACCGGGAGGCGGCCAGCGAGAGCGGCATGGAGATCCGCGGCGAGTTCTCCGGCGGCTGCGCCGATTCCGGCTTCACCGCNGCGGTCGGCGCGCCGACCATNTGCGCCGTCGGGCCGGTGGGCGGCAAGGCGCANAGNCCGGAGGAGTATCTGGAGGTCGCCACCATGGTGCCGCGCGCCCAGGCCATGGCGCGGGCGATCCTGCGGCTGGATCGGGCCGGGCTGTAGCCCTGCCCCTTTGCGCAAACGGGCTTTACCCCCTAGGTAGCCCGTTTGCGCCCCGTGATGGGGCTCGGGTTCGTTATCGGGAGGATCGGCAGTGTCTGATTCGGTGGAAGTTGCGGGCCTGAGGGTGTCCCGTGTCCTGCGCGATTTCATGGAGCAGGAGGCGCTGCCTGGAACAGGCGTGGAACCGGCGCGGTTCTGGTCCTCCCTGGCCGGGATCATCCGCGACCTGGCGCCGCGCAATGCCGAGCTTCTGCGGAAGCGCGACGAGTTGCAGGCGAAGATCGATGCCTGGCATCGCGCCCATCCGGCGAAGCCCGTGGATCTCCCCGCCTATACCGCCTTCCTGAAGGAGATCGGCTATCTCCTGCCGGAGGGGCCGGATTTCCAGGTCGGCACCACCAATGTGGATGCCGAGATCGCGCATATCGCCGGGCCGCAGCTCGTCGTTCCCGTCTCCAACGCCCGCTATGCGCTGAATGCCGCCAATGCGCGCTGGGGCAGCCTGTATGACGCGCTCTACGGCACGGATGCGATTCCGGAGACGGACGGCGCGACCCGTGGCAAGGGCTACAACCCGGCCCGCGGCCGGAAGGTGATCGACTATGCCCGCGGCGTGCTGGACCGGATCGCACCGCTGGCCGGCGGCGCCTCCCACCGCGAGGTGAAGTCCTATGCCATTGTCTCCGGCGCGCTGTCGGTGACGCTGCTGGATGGCCGCACGACCGGCCTGGCCCGCCCGGGCCAGTGCGTCGGCTATCAGGGCGACGCGGCCATGCCCTCCGCCATCCTGCTGGTGAACAATGGCCTGCATGCGGAAATCCGCATCGACCGTGAGCACCCGATCGGCAAGGACGATCCGGCAGGCATCGCCGATGTGGTGATGGAGAGCGCCGTCACCACCATTATGGACTGCGAGGACTCGGTCGCCGCGGTGGATGCCGAGGACAAGGTCGCGGTCTACCGGAACTGGCTCGGCCTGATGAAGGGCGACCTGGAGGCCACCTTCGAGAAGGGCGGCAGCACCATGACGCGCCGGCTGCATCCGGACCGCGTCTATCTGAAGCCCTCCGGCGGCGGGCTGACGCTGCATGGCCGCTCGCTGATGCTGGTGCGCAATGTCGGCCACCACATGATGACCGACGCTGTGATGCTGGACGGACAGGAGATCCCCGAAACCATCCTGGACGCCATGTGCACCGTGGCGATCGCGCTGCACGACCTGCGCGGCCAGCGGAAGGGCCACAACAGCCGCACCGGCAGCGTCTATATCGTGAAGCCCAAGATGCACGGGCCGGAGGAGGTGGCCTGGGCCGATACCCTCTTCGCCCGGGTGGAAGACGCCTTCGGCCTGCCGCGCGCCACGCTGAAGATGGGCATCATGGATGAGGAGCGCCGGACCACGGTGAACCTCAAGGAATGCATCCGGGCCGCGAAGGACCGGGTGGTGTTCATCAACACCGGCTTCCTCGACCGCACCGGCGACGAGATCCATACCGACATGGAAGCCGGCGCCGTCATCCGCAAGAACGACATGAAGAACGCGGCCTGGATCAAGGCCTATGAGGACAACAACGTCGATGTCGGCCTGATCTGCGGGCTGCGCGGCCGGGCGCAGATCGGCAAGGGCATGTGGGCAGCGCCGGACATGATGGCGGCGATGCTGGAGCAGAAGGTGGGGCATCCCAAGGCGGGCGCGAACACCGCCTGGGTCCCCTCCCCCACCGCCGCCACCCTGCACGCACTGCACTATCATGAGGTGGATGTGGCGGCGCGGCAGGACGAGCTGCAGCAGGCCGGCAAGCGCGCGAAGCTGGACGACATCCTCACCGTCCCGCTGGCGGTGAACACCAACTGGTCGCCGGCCGATGTGCAGGCGGAGCTGGACAACAACGCCCAGGGCATCCTGGGCTATGTCGTGCGCTGGGTGGACCAGGGGGTCGGCTGCTCCAAGGTGCCGGACATCAACGATGTCGGGCTGATGGAAGACCGCGCCACGCTGCGCATCAGCAGCCAGCACATCGCCAATTGGCTGCGCCATGGCATCTGCACCGAGGAGCAGGTGATGGAGACCATGAAGCGCATGGCCAAGGTCGTGGACCGGCAGAATGCCGGCGACCCGGCCTACAAGCCCATGGCACCCGATTTCGACGGCCCGGCCTTCAAGGCGGCCTGCGACTTGGTCTTCAAGGGCCGCGAGCAGCCGAACGGCTATACCGAATTCATCCTGACCGCCCGCCGGCGCGAAGCCAAGGCGCGCGGCTGATCCGATGAGGGGGACGGCGCCGGGCCGTCCCCCTTTCCTTATCTGCGCCTCGCCGCCCGTGCCTCCCGCCGCGCAATCCAGGTGGTGGAGGCGAAGATGATGAGGCCGCCCAGCAGCGTCGCCTCCCCTGGAACATCGCCGAAGACCAGCAGGCCGAGCAGCGAGGCCCAGAGCAGTTCCAGGAACTTGACCGGCTGCACCACGGACATGTCGGCCAGGGCGAAGGCCCGGGTCAGGCAGATATGCCCCACTGTACCGATGACGCCGGCCAGCAGGAACCAGCCCCATTGCGCCGCCGTCGGCCAGGCCCAGTGCAGCAGCGCAAAGGGCAGGCTGAACAGCGCGACGGTAATGGATTGCCAGACCACGATCACCTGCGCCGAATCCCGCCGGGTCAGCGCCTTGGTGATGAGGAAGGAGGCAGCGAAGAGCGGCGCCGAGGCCAGCATCACCAGGCTGTAAAACCCTCCGGTGCCGGAAAGCTGCGGCCAGACCACCACCAGCACGCCACCGAAGCCGATCAGCGCCGCGGCCCAGCGCGCCGGGACCATGCGCTCTCCCAGGAAGATCATGGCGCCGAGCATGATGAAGATTGGATAAGTGAAGCCCAGCGCCGTCATCTCCGCCAGCGGCACATGCGGCACGGCGATGAACCAGACCAGCAGGCCCGATGTATGGACCGCTCCGCGCCAGAGCTGCCCCCGCAAGCCGTTCGGCCGGTAGTTGCGGATCCCTGCCCGCAGGATGAGGGGCAACATTACCAGGACGCCGAAGAGGTAGCGCAGGAACTGCGTCTGGAAGGGGTCCAGCTCCAGCGCCATCATGCGCAGGATGGCGTTCAGCACCATGAACAGCATGCCGCTGGCGACCATCCACAGCATCGCCCTGACGGAGGCGCTGGCTCCGGTAATCGCCGCGAGGCACCTCGTTATTGCCCGCATGCCCGCGCCTCAGCCCAGCGCCGCGACCAGGGCGCGGGCGGCCATTGCACCACTGTCCCAGGCGCCGCCGACCGTGCCGGCATAGCGGGTGTGGCAGGCCTCCCCGGCGAAGCGCAGCCGCCCCCCGGCCAGCGCCGCATCGCGCAGCGTCGCCCGCGCCCCGGCCTGGCCCACCCGCGCATAGCTGTAGGCGCCGAGGAAGAGCGGATCCTCCGCCCAGCGCGTCACCACCGCGCCTGGGGCGAAGGCGCGGGCCACGCGCGCCGCGCCGAAATAGCGGGCGAGTTCGGCGCGGGCGTAGGCTTCCGCCGCCTCCGGCCCCTCCCGCGCCAGCTCCCAGGCCGCCTCGCCACCGATGAAGCCGATGGCGTGGTCGCGGCCGAAGGGCCAGAGCAGCCAGGACATCGGCCGGTCCCCGGGGCCCTCCACCTGACGGCCGAGGCGCGAGAAGGCGGGCAGGTCCAGCCGGTCCTCCCCTATCGCGCGCAGCGCCACCTTCGACAGCAGGCCAAGTGGCAGGCCGGCGATCGCCTCCTGCACCGATGCCGGCAGGGCCGGATCGAAGCGGATGCGGCCCGCGGCCAGGACACCGGTGGAGACGGTGACGATGCAGCCCCGTGCCCGCAGCGATCCGCGCGGGCCTTCCACGGTGACGCCGGCACCATCCCAGCGCACCCGCTCGACCGGAGCGCGCAGCACCACTGGCAGGCCCTCCGCCAGCCGCGCCACCAATCGGCCCAGCCCCTCCGCCACCAGCAGGTCCAACCCGCCGAGCGCGGTGGCGACATAATCCTGCAGGCTGGTCCTCTCGGCCTCGGTGCCGTTGATGAGGGCACCGAACCAATGGCTGGCCGTGGCATCCCAGAACCCGCCCCGAGGCACCGCATCGGCCAGCGGGATGTCCGGTCCGCCCCGGGCCGCATAGGCCTCGGCAGCCGCCTCCCAGGCCTGGCAGGCGGCATCATGGGCAGCATGCTCCTCCGGGGTGGCTGGACGGCCCTGGCATAGCAGAAGGTCGCGCCGCCTCCCGCCGTCGTCGTGCAGGGTGAAGCCGAGCTGCCGGGCCAGGGGCGTCAGCGGATTCGCCTCCGCCTCATGCAGCCAGGAGGCGCCGTGGTCGAAGGGGGCGCCGAGG
>Ga0065720_1020827_pt1 | contig 12593 bp, 10 predicted proteins | sample Thericmetagenome_FD_59107 | JGI IMG/M metagenome (GOLD analysis project Ga0065720, IMG submission 59107) | Thermophilic microbial communities from the Joint Bioenergy Institute, California, USA of rice/straw/compost enrichment - eDNA_2 v2... | ecosystem: Engineered > Solid waste > Grass >... | reverse complement strand
TATCTGGAGCCATAGAAAGAAAGTATGTTTTGGAAATTTTTCTTTGAAAGTTTTATATCTATAATAAGAAGACACATGAATAGCCTTATTTAGTAATTACAAAAGATATGTAGATACTCATGATGTCAACTAATTGTAATTGGCGGCTTGGGAGAGAAGATCGTCCAATGAGGCTTCTTCCTGCTTTGAGCTGACAGTGGTTGTAGAGATTTGAGGATTGACTTTTTCTTTGATAGGCTGCTTGGCATTTATTAAGGGGTCGGCATTGATGTCATCGAGTTTTTCATCCATAATCTCACCTTCTAATTCTTTGTACATTCTTTCAACATCTTCAATTTCTTGTTCATCACCAGCGGCAATCTCACTCAAGAGATCACCGACCTGTTTATTTTGTTCATCCATTTCTTTCTTATCCAACAGGAAGTCTTGCAAGAAATCGACATTCTTTTCAACTTCCTTTTGAAGAGACATGGCATCTTTGAAGACCTCAACCATTTTAGATGTTTCAGCAGCAACCTCGAGCTGAATTTTAGTTTTCTCAAGGATGATGCACATATTCTCTTGCTTAGCAAGTTCCTCTTGGAAAGTCTTGAAAACCTGAAGTTGTCTTTTAGCCTCGGCCTTTCTCTTTTGTCTGATAAGATCCTTGATTTTGTTTTGCTTCTCATCGAGCTTTTTATAACCAATGTCAATTTTCTCCCTCATTTCTTCTAAAGTCTTTTGCATTTGAACAAGTTTTCTTTGTCTTTCGAGCTCAGCTTCCTGATCTTTCTTGGGATCAGGTTGATTAGCTTTGGGAGCAGGGTTATCATTCTTTTTCTTGAAAAGACCGAACATCTTGTTAGATATTGAACTCAAAAATTATTTATAATACTGTGTTTTATCACTTTATTAGATGAAAAAACTAATTCACTAGCCTGATTTCATCAGAAATATCTAAGAAGAGAAATATTCATATAACCTACCCTTCATAACTGATAAATGAATCAAAATTTTTCTTCGATCTAATAACCCTATTCTAATATAGTAATTTCACTCTCTCCCTAAGTCTACAAAACGATATGAACCAGAAAGAAGCCTCTAAGGATACAGAAAGAAGTTCAAATCTCCCTCAAATTTCGTCAATATATAGGTCAAATTCTGACAGAGTATCCTCCTTAATTTAGATTCTTCCTGCTAATTTTAGATATAGCTCTATTCATGAATATTGGGAGGATATTCTTGTGTCTAGATTGTACTGGGAACTAGCGAAATAGTTTTAGCGGAATTGGTCCAGTTAAACATTTACATGTTTACTAAAAACACAATATTCGTGAATTATCTCTCATCATAAACTTTTCTAGTGGGTTGTCTGAATTGGAAGAAGGTCCAACGATAGTAAGTAGGCTGCTCCCATCTGGCTTTGTAACTAAAGGATATAAGAGGGAAAAAAGGGTGAATTTACTGTTCAATTATGTGGAATCCGACAACGCCAAGGAAAACCCAGTTCATAAATCCGAATCTCTTGACGAGGCTGAATCCCTTGCTGGAAATTCTATAGGTTCTGGTTTGTTTAAGTTTCTCGACGTCAAAGCGCTGCAAGAAGTTCATGTCTAATTCTTTAAAATGTTGTTTATTTTATTTATATTAACTATGTGTGAACTCTCCGCTACGAAATGGACTACGAGAGACTAAGAGTTTACTTCTATCATCAAAGTCATGAGGCCAGTGTTGATCAAATCAGAAAGTGCCTAACTCAGTCCACCAAGCTCGGAAAAAGACTGAGTAGATCGGAGTCACCTGCCAATCCAATAATAATTTCTGTTTTACAACCTCCTAACCATCAAGTTCCACGCTTTAAAAACAGGCTGGACTCTGTACACAGTCAAATGAAAATTTTGCATAATCCTGAAACTGACACCGACAAAAGTAAATCAATATTAAACCCTGACCGAGGAAAACAATCATCGAAGAGGTCACTTATCAAGATTCTAGAAAGAAATTATCCAAGCAACAATGCTCATCTCCAAGAGATACAGGCCAAGTGGGAAATGGCCCAGGCGCTTCAAAAATTCAAACGACAAAATTATATACTTAAGCAACGAACTAATATGGCACAAAATTATGTTTTAAGTTCCACTAAACTCAACATTGAAAGAAGAGCTAAGCCCCCTGACCAAAGCACTGACATGTATACTCCAAGTTATTCTAAGCAATCACGCAGTAAGCAGAGAATTCGTACCCTATCAACCCCTAAAGTCCTGTCACGTTCGTATATGAACACTCCAGCCCAACCTCTTGTTATAATAAATCAGGTCGAAATAAAGCAAGGAAACACGAAAATCAAGTCTCCAGCGAGGTCCTATTACGATGGCCTCTCTCCAGATAAAAATTCATACAAGACTGATCGATCAGTATCAATGTTTAGAGAGACACCAACTCCAAAGAGCAAAGTAAATAGAACCGAAGTCAGTGGTAGCCCTTACCGTGAAAGAGAGAATAGCATAAATGGGATTAAAAGAGGCTTAGTGTTAAAATCACCGCAAACCGACCCAAAAAATTTCCGCAGACCCGTGTCAGCATATAATTCCTCTGGAAGACTACAAAATATAGCCCAAGGTGGGTCTAAGGGTGGTTCTGAAAAGAAGGAATTCGTTTGGTCGGCTTCAGCTTATCATGATACTGAGCTGATAATTTCTAGGTATGATCTGAAGAGAAGTCAAATAGAGGGAGCTGAAGAAGAATTTACTAAGGCTCGTAAATCTAGATATCCATCTAAGAACAATATCCATTCGGAGGTGATAAAAACAGAGCCTGTGCCTATGGAGGAGACTATTGACTTTGATAGAAAAGCAGCTGAAAGTCCTCTAGCACCAAGAAGGAGTTTATTTGAGACTTCATCGAATGTGTTAGCACTACAACAGAAGCTCAACAAACTTGCTGCAACTATGCCTAAGATAAAAGATCCCAAAAGGATTAAAAAAAAGGCGAGTCAATTGAATAATCAAAATAAGGATGAGTCAATGACTCTCTTACACTTTTCGGATGATTCTCAGGAGGCCAGCACATTTAGAGAGTATATGGAGACTGGTGGGAATGCGGAGATGGAGCAGGCGGGAAGCCCTGCCATTATTTCGAAGTAGTTTGAATTGGAAAAACGCGCGCCTGAATAATTTTTATATGGAAATGTGTATTTAAAATCTATTTGATAGTAGTGAGTAGGTCACGTTGTACAATTTCTTGTATTCTTGCATATTTACTCTGAATAATAATTTTCGAAGTCTGCTTTTTGGCTACCGGTAATTGAAAACAAACATTCTTAATTACTCTTTTCAATTAAATCATTGTATAATTTCTTAGATCCAAATTTATAATTAAATTGTTCTCGTTTTTCGATGTCAGTATTCCATAAGAACCAGCTAGTTTGGGCCAAGATTAAAGGATATCCATGGTGGCCTGCAAGTGTATTCACAGACGAATTTTTGTGTTATAATCCTCCTAGGTCGCTAAATCAAACGAAGGAAAAAATGGAGTAATCGACAAAGAGGTGATTGTGAACTTCATCGGCGAGAACTCACAGTACAATTTGCATGAGAAATAATTAATGACAAAAGTGCATCTGTTTCTATAGACAAAGTTGTTGATTTCAAGGATAAATATGACGAATTTGTAACTCAAAAGAACAAAAGATTGCAAGAATCGATTAAAATCGCTCTAAAAATTCAAAGTGGACTCACTACGTTTGATGGTATAATTTCTATTAATTCCTGGTTCTAAGTTGTGAGCAGAAGAAAGAGCCAAGACGGACATCAAGGCTCCTCGTGGCAAAAGTGTAAAAAAATGGTTGTGAAATAATTTCTTTTTAGTATGCTGAGAGCAGCGATGATGAGGAGATCCCTCCTAAATTAAAGAAATCCAAAAAACAAACTACTAATCAACCTAAGAAACAAAGAGGAAGAAAAAAGGCTTTAGTTAAATCAAAGGATCAACCTGATAATCAAAAAGAAGAAAAAGACGATAAGAGTTCTAGGGCTAATATTGATAAAGAAATTACTGATTCCTCAGCACTGCCTGTTGTAACTAAAGGAAGAAGAGGCAGAAAACCAAAAAATGCCACACCTCAACCAACTCCAACAGTCACAGAAACCAAGAATGAGGCTCCTAAAGTGCCTAGACCCAGAGGCAGACAGCCTAAAGCTAAACCAGTCGTTGAAGAAAATAAAGAGGCTTCCGATACGGAATCTATTCAGGAATTAAATGAAGCTGCCACTAATAAAAAAGGTGCAGGCAGAAAGTTGCCCACAACAAAGATCAACTCGAAAAGACTGAATTCTTCAAGAGGAAACCAGGAGAATAATCCTATATGTAAGAAAATAAGGAGCAATTTCTCAAAAAAATAGATGGTGGAAAAAATGAGGGCAAGGATTCTTCTGAAGAAGTGATAACAAAGAAAAAGAAATTGAATAGTGATGAAGACAGATTTGCCAGGTTCACCAAAGGACAAAACACCCAACTCATCAAAAAATTAGAGAATGATCTCGAAGAGGTTTTGAGTGTCTTATCTAAGAGATTCAAAAACCGCGAAAAGTTAAGGGATGATGACCCCGAATTAGCTAAGCTCTTTGGATCAATTTCTGATTTCGAAAATAACACTTTCATTGGTAGTGAATTTATCACTTCAGAGGTTGGAAAGCTCGTCAAGACCATTTATGTCATGTTAAGTAAATGCAGAGATCTGCTTGGCAAACAAGTATTCTTTCTCTTTACTGGATTCTAATAACCATTCAGGGTGAGTTTGCTCTTGGAAAGCTAAACGCAATTGTCAATAATATAAAAATCAGGATCGCTAAATTCGTAACTGCTTGAAATATTCTCTGACTTCTAGTGTCTGGATATTAGTGAATATCTGGAAATTTATAACTTTGAGCCTGACCAGACCGCTAACATGCATATAGAGCAACCTAATAATCAGAAAATGGAGACTGAAAATGTCCAGTCTCCACTAAAGCGTAAGACCATTCTCCTCACATTTAACAATTAAGATGAAGAAGAGAGGAGCGAGAGTGGAGGGCAAGTAAATGGTGGCCAAGCAGTTGGAAAATCATCTAATCAAATGGTTGAAGAAAGTCCTACTAGAAAGGAAGACACTAATGCATTGTTCGTTAGGAAGAAGGTCTGTCAGAAATTAGCCAGACTTATCCAAAGCAGCTATAATATGGAAAAGGATAAATCTCAAAATCTTACCTTAGTGATTGAAGGTAAGGTCCACAGCTTCTATCCCAGTTCTCTTAATGAGTATAAATCTGCAATTAAGGCTCTATATAAATTGATAAAGGTAATGAAAGTTGATGAAGTCTTATTTTTAGGCCCAACATTTGAATATACACGAACTCACTGGGATACCAGAGATGGATTATAAAAGATTCATTGAGCTGGTGACAACAAGACTTCAGAAGCTAAATACAAGCCTTACAGAGATCAAGGAGAAGGATAAAGAGAGTCTATATGACTCTCATGTGAAGGAACCAAATGGAGAGAAGAAGGAAATTAAGGTGGAAGCAGTCCCATTGAGAAAGCAGGATAGTGTTGCTAGTGATTTTAGCATTGACAGACGAGAGTCTGAACCTATAGATGACAAGGGAAACGAGAGAGCAAACCAAATGGCTTGAGATAAAGTTATTTATGTGTTCTGTACTTTAATTAGTTTTGATGAGTGAGATTTTCTGTAATACCGTTTTTAACTTCTTGGGCATGTCATACATTAAGGCGATTTTGTTTTCAAAGACTATCGTATATCATTAAAAGAAGGACTTTTTATAACACTAAAGATATGCAAAAAATAAAAGGATTTCTCACAGTAGAGGATTATTCAGTCTAGCTTGCCTACAAATATCATAGATCGCTTCGTTCACCTGGTCATTTCTCCTTGCCATCTTCCTCTCATTCTCAGATAATATCGTAGTTATCTCCTCCTTATTTCTTGAAACTATAGTCTCCAAAGTGCCAAGTTTCTTGTACAACACCTTAACATCACTACCAACACTATCCAAAGCCCTCTCCATATCATTAATAATTTGCATAGAGGTCTCCTTCTGCAAGTTTCCATAATGATCAAGGCTCTCATTGACATCGTGTTGGATTCTAGTCAAAGTGCTATCAATATCAAAGAACTTTTGCTTTTGCAGCAATTCATTAGCATCAAGTCTCTCGTTCAGTCTCATGAATGTCTCTTCAATTCTCTTGCTAAGTTCAGCTTGGCTCTTCAGGAGGTTCTGGCTCTCACTTCTGATTTTTTCTCTGGTTCTTTCAAGTTGAGAATTGAGCTCGACGTTGTTATGTCTGACGAATTCTTCTAACTCACCTATTCTGTGTTGGAGTTCTGAGAGATGAGAATGATCGTGGTCAGCTCTGCTTCTCAATTCAAGAAGTTCAGTATTCAGCTTTGCGTTGTCTCTGGTTAAGATTTCCAATTGGGAGGTGTTATTTGTGGCAACAGTCTTGAGCTTCTCGAACAAGAATTTATTTTCTTCCTTATGAGTGTCCATCAAATGTTGCAAGTATTGTCCTTGCTCTTCGATCTTCCTCTCAAGCACTTTAATCCTATCTCTTAATTCCTGTTCCATCGCTATCACGTGTATCTTTTGGTCTTGCTCCTCAGTCTGGCATCCTCTTAATTGCTTGGTCAATTCCTCAATCTTTTTACTCAGGATCAGACTTGAATCTTGAACATCCCTCCTCACATCAACTTTTATTGACTCGATTTCCTCCATGACCACGTCAGTCAGGGTATTGAAGGCTTTTCTGAGAGATTTGATGTGATTATTCAAACTGGTGTAGTGCTTGTTGGTCTCCTTCTCCAAGATGTCAAAATGCTGCTCATCTTTGGCAACTGCCATTTGGAGCTCATTGACAATTTGATCTAACTTTTTAACTCTTTCCTTCACGTCAAGAGGAGGATTGGTTTTCAAAGTTGAGGCATGGGTGGGTGAAAAGAAGTGTTTCTTCATCAAAAAAGAGGATTTTTGCAGAGTCTTTTTGAATTAAATTTATACTTAACTGATCTATTTGCCACTTAAGTTAGTCTAAGATGCGTTTTTCGGCGATAGATAATACAACATATATTCTCTTAAATGAACTCTTAGTTACTAATTACTTCTTCTGACTCTTCTTTTGAATAGAATACACAATATCCATCTCTGGTTCATATAAAAATCTGATAGTCATTCTCAGCTTGTAACCAGGATTCAGGTGGTATTCAAAGTGTTTGAGGAAGAGACCGAAAACAATTTTGGTCTCAATAAGTGCTAAATGTTGCCCAATACAGTTCCTGGATCCTGCAGAAAATGGAATAAATGTAAATGCTTCCTTGGCTATTGATTGCCTTGTTTTAGAGTTTGCATCTAGCCATCTTTTGGGATCAAATTTGAGTGGTTCGTCATGGTATTCCTCACCGTAATTGTTTGGGAAGAAGGAGAAGCAAACAAAGGTACCCTTTTTCACTGTGATATCATCCAATTTATGGTCTTCTAACGCCTCTCGAAGGAAGGTTCTAAAGGTGGGAGTTCCAAGTCTTAGAGTCTCCTGGATGAAGGCATGCATATATTCCATTTTGTTGACGGAATCGATGGTAATTGATTGAGAATCACTGAGATACTCATCTATTTCTTTGAGTAGCTTTTCTTTGCACTGAGGATTTTGCAAATAGTAATAAGAACACATAGCTAACGTGTGGCCAGTTGTGTCCATTCCTGCAATACAAAATGTTGCAAATTCATGGACTATTTCTTCAATATCAAACCCCTCCTCAGGATTCTCAATATTGTTCCTCACCAATAAATCCAACAAGCACTTACTATCAGTCCTCTTATTGTCTAAGAAGGCTTGGCGCCTTTCCTGGACCTTCTTAAAGCAGAAATCCGCGAATTTGTACGATTGTTTTAGTAATTCTCTGTGTCTTGGCATTATTTTTGCCTTCACAAACTTAGAACCTAGTACTAAGTTAGGCCAAGAGAATGTAACTCCCCAGGCTTCCATTGTGAGTTCCTTCAAGAATAAGCTTAAAGGCATTCCATCTATCTGAAGTTGGCTGAATTCTTCTCCGAAAAAGACTTTTCCAACAACGTCTCCGGAAATATATTCAAAATCATTTCTTATATTGGTTAGGTTCTTTTTTTGAAGTTGCTTAAAATAATCCATAGTAGCTTCAACCATATGAGGTATCATTTCCTTTAAGAACTCAAAATGAAAAGCACTAGACACAACTTTTCTGTGGCGTTTCCAGAGAGCCCCTTCACTGAAAACAAGACCCTTGCTTCCCAAAATGCGAATCAAATCATATATCTTCGCTTTACGATAATACTTTTCCTGAACTTTAGTATATTCCTTGATGATCTTTGGATCAAATAATTTCAATGCAACTCCACTACCTAGATTGCCTCCCCAGGCTCGACAGCCAAGATTCTTAGAGACAATATGCTTTTCATAATACGCATAGCCATCATTCTTTTCAACATTGTCCAAATCTCGCTGATGAATTCCATTTCCAATGCCAAAATACATATCAAGTCCCTGTTTTCTGTAAAAACGACAGAGAAGATAAGATTTAATGAGATTTTGATACAGCACGTAGAGAATCCCAACAACGAGAGCCCCGTTGAGTAGTAAGAGATATATCATCACAATGTAGTAAAATAATTTATGAATAAATTGTGTAAGTCGAAATCAAAGAAAATCTTAGCAAAAATCTCCTAAAGTAAGCGATTAGACTAACAATTGTGAGTATATACTATTTTAACGGAGTATAAATCACAAACATAGGTGCAACTAACATTCGAAAAATGAGCCTATCTAGCCTACAGAGCAATCTAATAGCTGGAGTAATTCCAGATCTTAATTTCATCAGTAAATCCTGTGATCACATTATAACCAACACCCATTCCACACAAGGCTGTACCTCCTTTCTGGGGATTGGAATTTCCTGCATATTCACAGATAATCTCTCCATTTGATAACTTCAGAACCTTCCATTTATTATCATCATTTGTATAGAAGAGACAATCCTTCTGATAGAAAATCTGGATATTGTAGATAGCTCCGTTAGCTTGATATGCCTTTATGCAATTAGCTTCAGTATCTCCCACAGACCAAAAGCTAATCTTTCCATCAATTTCTCCACTGACTAAGAGGTCTTCACTTGGAATGTACTTCAAGCACAAGATGCCACTCATCTCGTTAAATTTGATAGAGTATAATAAGGAAGAACTTATCTTTCCAATCTTAAAAATGAATATTTCTCCACTCTTTAGTCCAGTTGCCAATTTTCCTGTGTTCTGCATATAACAAATTGCTCTGAAATTCTCTCCATTAGCTTCAATTGACTGAACCATCTCTCCATTTTCTGGATCCCAGATCTTCACAGTACCATCATTGCCTCCACTCACAACAAGTCGGTACTCTGTAATGTAATCCATACTGTATATTTCTTTTGTATGCTCTTTAAACATGCATCTCAGATTAAGATTTTCAGATAAATCCCAGACCTTAATCTTACCATCTTTTCCTCCACTAAGCAAATAATTCGAGTCTTCAATATAATAGAGCTTCGCTATCCATCCATTGTGCGCCTGGAATGAGTGGATCAGCTTCTGCGAGTAATAATCCCAGACTTTTATCTTGCCCTCGTTCCCTGCACTCACAATATAATTATACTTTGGAATAAAAAGGAGAGCTCCCCACCATATTCCTGTATGTCCAGTATTGATGGATGCAGTATTTACAAGTTTTAGTGGGTTGAAATCATCTAAATCTTTGGTCAGACTTTCATCAGCAAAGTCTGAAGTGACAAGATTTGCCAAATTTTTTGTGAGATGGGCTTCTATGTTCTTTTTGAAAGTATCAATGGCGTCATAGTTTACTTTATACTTGTTCATAGGAGCATTGGCTTTAATGAGGATTGCCTTATTATCAGAGCAGAAATAATTTCTGACTTTAGAGAACATGGACACGAATTCCTCTAAATGATTTGGCCTCTCAATACCAGACGCTAGAAGATTCTTCAAGCTGGTGTCTAGTTCAGATTTCGACTGGAGAAGCTCCTTCTGGAATTGTGAGTTGCCACTCATTTTGTCAATTGTCTTTTTCAGTATTTTATCCTTAACTCTTCTTAGAGCTTGGATCAGGAGGTTCTCCAGTTCAGTGAAAATCATCTCTAGTTGGTCCAAGAAATTCTGATTTGAGTTCCTCACTCTAAGGTTGACTTCGTCCATCTGATTGAGGATTTTGTTGATGTCCTGAATTAACTTTCCATTGATGATATCATCGATATCTTCATAATCTTGGAAATGGCTCTCAGCATGCTCTTTTCTGCACAGTCTACACAAGAGCCGGTTAGCACATTTACCAGCAAACACACAGCAGCCTCTGATAGGCTCGCCATGAGTCCTGCATTTCAAATCCGGCTTTTTAACAGCTTTATGCGACATTAATATTTATTGTAATGATTGCGCTAAGGAATATTTTATTGATTTCATACTGTTTTATCAGCTATAACCCAGTCGTACCAGATTCAGAGAACTCTCTAATTTACTTTCAGAATCAAGAATGCTCAAGATCAGATGGAAGCGCTAAAAAATACAAAAATAACAGTCCAAACTAAAAAGAATAGTACAAGCTAACAGCTTCAAGTGATTCTAGTTGATTGGAGGGTATTTAAGGTTAGGTGATGAGTTTTTATGAAGGATTGTAGAAAAGGCAGTCCTATTGTTTTAAACAGTTTATTAGATAAATTAACTTAAAAAAATTCAAAAAGATGATTAGAAAGCCAACAAGAATTGAGCTCAAGCAGGAAGATGATTATTATGAGTACGAGGAATTTAAGAAGAAGCAACTGGAACAAGCCAAGTTAAAAATGGTTGGAGAAAATGCCTTTAAGTCAACTAAACTCCTTGGAGATAAGATGTACATTCCTGAGCTAGCACAAAACTACAAAAAGAATATGCCATATCAAGATTTATTAAATCCTTACTTGGGATCTAGGTCAGACAACAGACCTGATCCAAGTAATTTCTTCCCTCAGACTTTCATGAGATCAAATGAAGCAGGAAATACAAATACTCCTCAAGATACATTCAATTTGGAGCATATGCAGGATACTTTGACCAATAATTTTATCTTCTCAGTGCTCTTGAATAACATTAACCAAAATGAGCAAGTTTCTTTTGATGGAATGAACTTTAATCCTAACAGCTTTGAAAGTGATAGACATAATAGTTCTTAGGGAATCCGTTTCAATCTGTAATATACAGCTTGTTTTTTGGTTGTTATGATCTTCAAAGTAAGTTCATACACAAAAAAATAAAGTAACTGACTTGTTGAATATATTCTATGGTTTTCAGTCCAATAATTTGATACCCTCCACCCCAAACTTTGTATATGGCATAATCTTGAAAAAATAATTGGAGTCTTAGGCATAACTCTATTAGAACTCAACAAATAATTTTGCTATTAGGATCTCTAGTTCCCAAAGATCCAAATAGATGTGTTCATATTATAAAGTGACTATGCACATGCTTTATATTATCTTAAGATCTAGATTGGTTTTCATTTTGCTGCTGATTTCTTCACAATGAATTATACAAGTGTACTCAGCATAAGCCCAGATTTATATAATAAAGCCAAAATATAGAAGCCGATAGTATATTGATAAAGCTCAGTAACTATGCATAGACCAGTCACCAGTTTTATTTATTTCTTGTTTTGAGGATCATTCTTTCCTGTATAATGGTCATTTTCTACTTCAACAATCTCTTTGAGCTTGGGACTATTATCGTTATCGCAGATTTCTCAAAATTACTTGTCAAAGAATTTTCCAGCGTAGCTTAAGATATCAGATGGCTTGTCATCAAGAACTTTAAAGAGAAAAGTGGTGATAAGCTTGCTAATTTCGGGATGCTTTCTCAAATAAAATTCATTGGCCATTCTGAATTGGACCTACAAGTTATTTCCCTGTGCTGAAATGATTACCTTCTTATTTTCGATCTCATCCATTTGAGTTTTGACAATTCCCTTTGTGCCTGCAATATCATGAGGATTTATGAACTGCTCCTCATTGTACATATTGTGAAGATGATATTTCTCAAATTCATTCTTTGACTCCTTCTCTGAAATGGCTGAGGCTTCAGACTGAAAGTTATAGTGAGAAACTGACATAACAAATCAAAGATAAATTTTAAATTACAGTTTTTCTTCTTGGCTTAACCTCATGTTGATACCTAGGAAAGCATAACCTATAGTCTTATTTATGAGAGCCTTTATGGCTGCTATATGAGAGTGGTATAGTCAAGAAACCAGGGGAAGTGGGACAAGGAGAATTGATGGAAGAAAATGTAAGCAAAATTATAAAATGTTGTCTGTGTAACTGGAAAATTTTGTTTTGTGTAGAAAAATGCAGGAGGATAAGCTGGTAGAGAGCTAATTTGGAATTCTAAGTCAAGATATGGAACCTTCTTTTATAATTTTGATCTGGTACAGAGCTAAATTAATTAAAACATCGAAGCAAATCTGCTCTCGATTTAAACTAAGTTATTCTTTTTCGAAAAGTGGTTTTCGATTTCTAA
>Ga0065720_1020825_pt1 | contig 12598 bp, 12 predicted proteins | sample Thericmetagenome_FD_59107 | JGI IMG/M metagenome (GOLD analysis project Ga0065720, IMG submission 59107) | Thermophilic microbial communities from the Joint Bioenergy Institute, California, USA of rice/straw/compost enrichment - eDNA_2 v2... | ecosystem: Engineered > Solid waste > Grass >... | reverse complement strand
GAACAGTCGTTCGATCTCGTTTCGCTTCTTGTAAACGGCGTGATCGTAGTCCCACGGATGGAGCCGGTTCGACTTCGGCGGGACGACTGGAATCATGCCCAAATCGAGCACGAGCTGGCGGGTTTCATCGCCTTGTAAGCACGATCCATCGGCAGCGGAAGGCCTGCAGGCATGGGGTCCTAATTCTTCCAGCAAAGCCCTGCCATGCGGTCATCCGCGGCAACCATATGACTCTTTGTGCTCCACCCGCCACGGGATTTTCCAATGGCCTGCTGTCCGTTTTTTTAGCTCCCGTCCCGTCGGGCTGAACCTTCACCGAAGTGGAGACGGTCTGGGACCCGCTCATTCCTCCAACTCCCCCTGCAATAGTCACGTTACTCACGCCCAGCGTCACAATCTCTGATGGCGCAATCATGTACAATACCATGTTGCTTTACATAGAGATTTGCGGGCGCCACTGAAGGCCAGACGTCAAAGCGAAGCAGCCAAGCTGGTGAAGGATCTCAGACGGCGCCTTGGCCTCACGCAGGAACAATTCGCCCAAAGAGTAGGAGTCACCTACAGCACTGTCAACCACTGGGAGAACGGCAAACGCATTCGCCAGCCGTTCCTCTTACAGCGGTTGCGTGAGATGAAAGGCGAGTTGGACGCGCTGGCCAAGAAATCCGCGAAGGAGAAGTCCAATGAACGTCCCTCGCCCCCTTCGTGAAGGCCAGATTCTCACCGGACCCCTGTTCAACGAACAGATGCGCGTGGAGACGGTTCGCTCGAACGGTCCGGACACCTGGATTGCCGGGCTCGTAGGCGCCCAGTCGGAGCGCTGCCGCAAGGTCATGCTGACTTCTCAAGACCTGGAGAAGCTGGTCATCCTGGACACGACACACGGTTACGGCGGTGACGGACGCCTCCTCCGTTTGGGAATCCAGGCCTACTCCCTTGGCATGGCTTACGAGTTCGACCCCTATTTGGGCCTGTCCATCTCGCGGGTGGACCCGCTCCCCCATCAACTCGAAGCCGTCTACGATTACCTCCTGAAGCTTGCCGGAGTGCGGTTCCTTCTGGCCGACGATGCCGGAGCGGGCAAGACTATCATGGCCGGTCTGCTGATCCGGGAGTTAGAACTGCGTGGTCGCAGAGGCCACGGGGGCGGCCGGAGAAGGCATCAATCTCCAGGTTTGCAACATTCTTTTGAACTATGACATTCCGTGGAACCCCAACTGGCTTGAACAGCGCATGGGCCAGCGTGTTGCCGCATCCGGACCGCGAGAACCCGGAGGTGCGGCGGCTCCAACCCGACTATGAGACGGAAGCCGCGGCAATGCGCGTGGTCATGGACTACGAGCGCTCTCAGGGCCGGCAAGTTTATGATGTGCACGAGAAGAACCTGGGCTACGACATTACAAGTTTGGACCTGAATTCGGGCGAACTGCGCCTGATTGAAGTGAAAGGCATCGGCGCGCCAACCGGGACCGTGGTGCTCACGCCCAACGAACGGCGTGTCGCGGAGGACCGCCGTGACTGCTACTGGCTCTATGTGGTAACCCATTGCGACACGCAGCCCACGTTACAGCCGCCGATCAAGGACCCGGCCAGGTTTGATTGGAACGAGGTCACCAAGGTGGCGCATTATTATTTGTCGGTCGAAGAAATCAACGGACGACCACTATGACAGAAGGTATAAGATGAGGCAATGTGAGACGTTGATAGTACTGGTGGGCTCCAATCCGCTCCCGAATTACCTCACGGCGACACTCCTTCAACCCAAGAGACTGTTCTTGATCCATACCCCGGAGACCCGCGCACCCGCAGAACGGCTTAGTTGCGTTCTCGGCAACCAAGCAAAGATTGAGATGCGAGGACTCGCGAAGGCCTCAGACGCGAGAGAGATCGCCGAAGCGATCAGAAGCATCATCAGCGACGGTGATCCCCAGCAGGTACATCTCAACTATACCGGCGGCACAAAAATCATGGCGGCCCATGCGCGAATGGCTTTCCGGGAGAACGGGGGCAAGGACCAGAACGCGTCGTACCTCAATGATGGAGCGCGGTGCTTGTTCTTCGACGACGGTCGGATTGACAGCCTAGAAAAGCAAGACCTCGTACTAACGCTGGATCTGATCGGCCGGCTCCATGGGTGCGAGATGCTCCCGTCCTCTGGCGGTGTTGCGGACGGGCCGACCGAGAGGGATGCGCGTATCGTTGCAGCCAAAGTAGCCCTGGACGCCAAGTTTGCAAAGAGTCTGTGCGACACGGCACGGCGGATTAAGGAAGGGGGGAAGCTACAGAAGGCACTCGAAAACCCCTGGCGCCCACAGGACGTCGGTCTACAGCTTTCGGCGATACAGATTCCGGAAGAAGAATGGGATGACAACCGATTCAAGGCATGGCAGCGCTTTTTGGGTGGCGGGTGGCTCGAAGTGGCGGTTGCCGCCTGGATCAAGGATGCAACCGGCGCAAGCCCATCTCAGGGAGTTTATTGGCGGCTTAAAGGTCGACCGTTTGAGATTGACGTGGTTCTGATTCGCAACCACCGCCTTTACGTGATCTCTTGCACGACCGGCAACAAACTTGGTCTGTGCAAATCGAAACTGTTTGAGGTCGCAATGCGATCTCGGCAACTTGGAGGCGACTTGGCCCGGTCAGCTCTGGTTTGTTTGATCGACGGACAGGATAGCCAAGGCAAGTACATCGACCAGTTGCGCGGGGATGTTGCGAGTGTTTGGGAAGCTCCAAACAAACCCGAGGTGTTCGGCCTCGCCGACCTGCGTGAGTGGACGGGAACAGCAGGTTCACCCAACCTTGACGCGCTGAAGCGCTGGTTGGACTCGTAGAGCGTGTGGAGCATCGTGATGAACGTCTTGACTGGGATCGATCTACTTGGCATCCAGAAGTACGTCTTTACGTCGAACCGGCTCCGCGATGTGGTTTCGGCTTCGTGGCTCGTCCAATGGGCGACTTCCTGTGATGGGGCGCTTCACACGTGGCGGAAGCAAGTGCTCCACGCCGGAGGTGGATCCGCTGTCCTGGCATTCGATTCGATGGACGAGGCAAAGAGATTTGCAGGAGTCTACTCGCGAATGATGCTCGAAAGAGCGCCAGGATTGGAACTTGTTTTGGCGCATTATCGAACTCAAGATGGACTCGCCAAATCTCTACAGAACCTACAGGTAGTTCTGGCTCGCAAAAAGCTTGAACGCAGGCCGAATGCCGATGCGCTCGGGCTGGCCGTAACGGCCGCTTGTGGAGTGACAGGGTTGCCCGCAACCGCAATCGACCGTCTTGATGGAACGCCTGTTTCGAAACAGGTTGAGATGTGGCGCTGTGATGATACCCGCAAAGAGGCTGAAGCGCGCTGGAGGAAAGCCCTTGAGTCTAAATCAGGTTGGCAGTTTCCCGCCGAGATCGATGAACTGGGCCGCACTCACGGGGACACCAGCCTCTTCGCGGTCGTCCACGTGGACGCGAATGACGTAGGAGAGAAGATCCGCTGCTGGCTCGAGCGCTGTGTGGGCAATCCCCTTGACAATACGGCCGTCCTGGCTCAGTACCGCGAGTGGTCCGAATGGATCGACGCCCAGCTTCACCGGGTCTGGCGCTGCCTCGTTGAACGTGTCCTGGCAGCGATACACGATGAATGCCTTCAAGGTTCCGTTCCAAGGCTGAACTTTGAATTGCGACACGGTAAGCTTCCGCTCCGACCTGTCCTGCTCGGAGGGGATGACCTCACGTTTTTGTGCGATGGCCGGATCGCGTTGGACCTTGCGGCCACGGCGCTGCGTGAGATCGCAAGTGGTGAGTGCCCGCATTTGGGCAAGATGAGCGCATGCGCAGGCGTGGCGATTGTGCGGGCACATTATCCGTTTGCAAGAGCATACGAACTTGCAGAAAAACTCTGCTCGCACGCGAAGTCTGTGCGACGTGAACAGCAGGATGCGGGATGCTGGCTGGATTGGCATATCGGCACTGCTCGCCCGACAGAACGGATTTGGGAATTTCGGAATCGGCTGTATCGGGCAGAGGGCCTTCAACTGACATGCCGGCCATACCGCCTGGGAAGCGCCGCGAGTGACGGCGGCACTTGGTCCTGGCTTTCCGGAACACTCCTTGGAACAAGAGGCACCGGCCTGCGTGGCCCGGGCTGGGGGCGGCGGCGGAACAAGGTCAAGGCTTTGGCATCACTGGCCCGGCAGGGGCCGAACGCCGTTCGGAGCGCCCTACGCGCTTGGCAGGTTATGGACCGGCAGCTTGTCCTGCCGGCTGGTCTTGATGATTCGGGCTTCAATGGCGACCGGACTTCTCTTCTGGACGCGATTGAGCTCGTCGACGTGCACCTGCCGTTGGGAGGTGAATCATGACAATCCCGGATCACATCACGATTGACCTGCTCGCTGACACATCTTTCAGCCGGGGCGAGAGCGCGCCCGGCTCAGTTGACATCGAAATCGAGCATGATGATCTCGGCCTGCCCTGCTTGAGCGGGAAAACCTTGCGCGGCCTGATCAGGGATTCCTGGCTGGCCATGGCAAGCTGTTTTCCCGAACTTTGCGAAGCTGGCTCGCGTGTCTGTGGCCCCATCGGCGATCTGGATGAGATTTCGATTCTACGCTTCGGAGATGCTCAAGTCGACGCTTCAGTGCGTGAGTGGATGGCCTGGGCCGAGCATCGGAATCACCATCCCCTTTCGCCGCCTGCAGTCCTGGAGGCCCTCACTGATACTCGCAGCCAGACCTCAGAGGAGCGGTCGACCGGAGCCCCGGCAAAGAACACATTGCGGTCGGTACGAGTCGCACTTCGCAAGTTGAGGCTCAGCGCGCCGCTTACCTGGATCAAGCAGCCAAAGCAACAAGATCTTCGGTGTCTTGCTCTGAGTGTACTGGGAACACGACATATCGGATTAGGCCGCAACCGCGGCCGTGGCTTCGTGCGCCTCTTGCTCGATGGCAATTCCGACTTGACGCGATCACTTGCTCGGGGAGATCGCCAATGACAGTGCGCTATCTGCCGTTTACTTTAACGCTCCGCGCGCCCGCCATCCTCAACGTCCTCGGAGGCGATCCGAACAGCGCCGCCACCCTGAGTTTCATCCCGGGTGGGGCTATCAGAGGCGCGTTGGCTGCGCGGCTTGGCGATCCGGACTCCCGCGCAGAAGTCCGCTCGCAGTTTCAGACTTTGGTGTTGGATGGAAGTGTGCGTTTCCTTCACGCTTACCCGCACGCTTACCCGCTGGATGACGGCAACCACCGTACCTTGCCAGCTCCAACCTCTCTGCGATCTCTGAGGGAAGCGGATAAGCACTTTGACCTGGCGGCTTTTGAAGGACAAGATCAAACATCCTGGCCCAAGGAGTCACTATCGGTCTTCCCGTGGCGGTACGTTTCGCTCACTTCGGCACGGCCGTTCGGCATCAAAACCGAGATTGGTAGTCGGATTCATCATCAACGAGACCGGCAGCGAGGGAGAGCATGGACAGAAAAGCGGGAGGGTCGTGAGTTCCCGCACGGAGCGATTTTCACTTACGAGTACTTGCAGCCTGGTCAAACGTTCCGAGGACTGATTCAAGTTCTTGGGGCCGACGAATCGGAGTGCGGGCAACGTATCAACCAAATCCAGGAAATACTCAAAGGACCGATTCGGCTTGGCCGATCAAGGCGAGCGGGTTACGGTGGCGAGGCTGAAATCAACTGGGGTTCGGTTCAGAAGCGGGAGGTTTCTGGCGAGGGGGTGATCTTGACAGACCTTTGCGCCGGCGATCTGTTTCGTGTGCTTCTCACCTCAGACTGTATTGTGCGCGATCCCCAGACGGGCCAGATTGATCCTGCTTCATTGCCTGAGGTGTTCCTATCGCGATTCAACGGCCGTGTGACCCTGCATCGCATCCGGTGGGCCTTCGATCTCGTGGGAGGGTTCAACCAGAAGTGGCGCCTCGAACTACCGCAGGCCAGGTCGGTCGCGGCTGGATCCGTGCTGCTTTGCCAGGCCAACGAAAGAATTCCGATCGACTATTTGCTGGCGCTCGAACACGAGGGCATCGGCGAGCGGCGGACGGAAGGATTCGGGCGATTCACATTCCTGGAACCCCCGGTACAGGAAGTGCGGATTCAGCACGCGGCGAGATCTCAAGTTCCGAGGCCGTCCACGACTGCCCCGGAGCTGGTTGAATTCATCGAACGTCGTCTTCTGCAATCTGCCGTCAGCCGTGAGATCGAGCAACTGGCGCTGACAGTTGCCGGGAGCGCTTCCCGAATCCCGACGCCGAGTCTGTTGGGCCGGCTCCGCGTCCCATTGCGTACGCAACCTGCCGGAGCTTTGCAGACACTTGCTGAGTGGTTGGGCTCCGGCGATCACTCTTTGAGACGCCCTGCACAGGATCAACTCAGGCGCTGCCGGATCAATCCGGGTACAGGCCCTTTGAGTCTGGCGGCCTGGTTGAGCAACCTAGCGGGCGAACACCGGTGGGATCGGCTGGAGGAAACGTTGCGCCTCGCGCCTTTGGCCCAACGGAATCACGTGGTTTCGGAGGACAGCGCCCTTCAGCAGCTTAAGCGGATGAATGATGAAATTGCCGTTCGACTGATCGACGCCACGCTTGCTGCTCTAGCCAGGCAGAAGAAGCGAAAGGAGGCCAGTGCAACATGAGCGAAACCAACAGTCGCAACGCAGGAATCTATCGCCTTGCCGGCCCAGGCCGAGTCCGGCCCTTGGTAGCCCGTTGGGTGATTACCGCCGAGGCCGTTCTCGAATCGGCCGCGCATTTCGGCGGACAGGGCAACGAACTGACGGACATGCCCTTGATTCGCGATGCCCGGGAGGGCACGCCGTTACTGCCTGGAACGTCTTTGGCAGGGGCGTTGCGTGGCTGCCTGGCCGATTACCTAGCCGGCTACACATCCCCTGAGCCTGCGGACGTCGTACAGCTATTCGGAGGCTCGCGGGGAGAAGACCAAGGGGCGCAGAGTCCGCTGATTGTTTTTGACAGCCTCGGACAGCTTCCGGCTGACCGGAGTACCGAGATTCGCGATGGCGTTTCCCTCGATGCGACGACCGGAACGGCAGAGGAGCACAAGAAGTTCGATTTCGAGGTGCTCCCTCCGGGTACAGTATTCCCTCTCAGGCTAGAACTTCTGGTGGAGAGCGCGGTGCAGGAGAGTCAGTTGGTTGGGTTGTTGGCGGCCAGCCTGCAAGCATTGGAATCCGGAGAACTAACGATTGGCATGCGACGCTCGCGGGGGCTGGGCCGGTTTTCAGCCACGAATTGGCGAGCGTATCGTTACGACTTGAGCTCCTCAGACGGCTGGCTGGAGTGGCTGCTCTCCGATCATGAGCATCCGATCCCGGCGCGAAACGCTCCGCAGGCGAGTTTGGGCTCAGCGCTGCGGAACGCTTGTCCCAATGGGCGCTGGCAAAGCTTTGAAGATCAGCGGAAACGCCTTATTTGTGACCTCTTCTTGAGACAGCAGGGCGGCGTACTGGTCCGGAGTCCGGGCTTGACGCCCGATGCGCCAGACGTTGCTCACCTTACCTCCGGCGGGCAACCAGTCCTCCCGGGGACGGGCCTTGCAGGCGCACTCCGAACCCGGGCCCTCCGCATTGCTCGCATCGTCCGCGCCCGCCACGGCGATGCCGAACACTGGGTGGAGGAGTTGTTCGGCCCCCGCACAAAGGAAGAGGAGAGGATGGAGGCATCATTGTGGAGCTCAAGAATTCGCATTTCCGAATCGACACTCCGAAACGGCAAGCCCTTGCGTCCCAGCCGGGTCCGCATCGATCGCTTCACGCAAGGAGTCGTTCCGGCGGCACTGTTTGATGAGGAACCGTGGTTTGGAAGTGAGACCTCGATTCGTGTGGAACTGCGAAATCCCCAGGAGGGGGAACTTGGTCTGTTCCTGCTTCTGATCAAAGATCTTCTAAGTGGGGACTTGGCAGTCGGAGGTACAGTTTCTGTCGGACGGGGACTATTCACCGGTCGAGCCAAGTTGCGCTTTCCGGACGGCTTCGTAGCGGACATCGAACCGGGCGCCGCTTTGCCGGACGCGACTGTGAAACGGCTCGACCAAGCGATTCAGTCATTTCACGAAATACCGCCGCGAAATCATACCCAGGAGATGAGACATGCCTGAACTTGCTGGTTGCGTGATCGAGCCTCTCGTAGACTCCACGTGTCGCGACCTGCTGGCTTGGGTCGTAGGCAGCCGGGGAGCGCCAACGACGGATGGCGTCGAACTGCTGTTGGCCTACTGCTACGACGGGGTCACTTGGGGCCGCCTGGATCGCGACACGCGTGGGTGGCAACTGGCCTGCCTCCCTTTTCCCGCGCGCGCACCAAAACCCAAGGAAGAGAACCTCCTGGAGTTGCGCTTATTTGGGCGGGAGTTCGAAATTTTGATTTGGCGTCAAGGACGGTCCTTTGGTGGCCGGACACTTAGAGACCATCCTTGGGGTCAAGACTACCTTCGCCCTATCGACGAGAGCCGAATCCTGCTGGGTGACCGCCTGCTTGAAGGGCCGAAAGGTGGATTCAGCCGTGTGGGGAGTCCTACAGGGACAGAACAGGTTGTGCCGGTCGAAGTCTCGGAAGACGCATTTCAGAAGTCCTCGTGGCCGCTGCGGCTGCATGTGCGCCACTATCTCGAACCTGACGAAGAGACGGGCGCGGTGCGAATCGCAGCCACCCGGCTTGTAAAGCTGGAGGTGAAGCGGTCATGATACCCCGTCATCGGAATCCCACCCAGCCCGCTCGGACGGCGATGGCGCCTTACAACTTCGTCCCGTTGCCGGAGAAAGTCTATTGCGTCGAAACGGGAATTGAAGTCCGGGGTGAGAAGATCAAACCGTGGGAGCGCCAAGACGAGTTCATTGCCGGCACTAACCATGGCTGGATTGACCTGGAGATCTGCACGCTCACGCCCCTGTTCATCCGGGGAGCAGTAACCAGAGACAACAATGGCCTCTGGGACCGCCGGCCCGAGCCTTACCTGACACCGGAGGGAAGACCTGCTATTCCGGGATCGAGCCTCCGGGGAATGGTGCGTTCACTGGTTGAGATCCTATCATTCGCGAAAATCCAGCCGGTTACTGATCAGAAGCCCTTTTTCCGCACCGTCTCGGATGACCGGATAGGCAAGGAGTACCGCGCCCGTGTGCTTCGCGGCGGACAGAAGCCCACCGGCGGTTTCGTGCGACGAGATGGAGACAATTGGACGATCGCTCCATGCGAAGTGGTACGCGTTTCGCGCGAGATGCTTACAAGAGCAGGGCTGAGATTCCCTGACAAGCCGAGCTACACCCCTGATTGGAGTTATCAGCACAGAGAGTGCTGGGTGCGGATGCGTTCGGAGTCTGACGAAGTCAAAGAGATCAAGTTTGACAACCCAGGAAAGGATGGGTGGACGCGAGGCAGGCTGGTTCTCACAGGAAACGCTCCCAGCAAAGAGCGGGAGTTCGTTTTTCTCGACGAGCCTCCAGCCGATTCCCGGATCAGAATTCCAGAGGAGATCTGGGAGCGTTTCCACGACGACGACCAGATCACGCAATGGCAGGAGGGAGCCTTCCCGGTCAATCAGCCTGAGAAGGGTTGCCGGCGGATGCCTGGCGGCCTCCGTGACGGTGAGCCCGTCTTCTTTCTTGTGGATGAATCTAGGAAGTCTGAAGCCAATCCCGATGGCCTGGTTTTCCTTGGCCGCGCGCAGATGTTCCGTTTGCCTTATGACCTCAGTCCAGCGGATCTTGTGCCGGACTCGATCCGCGATGCGGGACTCGATCTTGCGGAGGCGATGTTCGGACGCGTTGGCAAAGACAAGCAAGCGATCAAGGGACGCGTCTTCTTCGAAGATGCGGTGGCATGCGACGGCGGACCGGAGTGGCTGGAGGAGATTATCGTTCCCCGGATCCTCTCTTCCCCGAAGGTGACCACTTTTCAGCACTACCTCACTCAGGACGGGGGGAGAGAGAAGGACAAGCTAACCACCTACCTGAACGGCGACAGAACCACGATCCGCGGCCATAAGCTCTACTGGCATCGCTGGAATAGCAATCAAGGTTTGGCACAGGTGAAGGAGCCCCAGCGGCACGATCAGCTCTTACAGGATCTTTCCGGCCCGAATCCCCGGGATTCGCAGCACACTCTGATCAAGCCCGTCAAGGCCGGCGTGACGTTCAAAGGCCGCATCCGCTTTGAGAATCTGACGGACCTTGAACTCGGTGCATTACTGAGCGCACTTGAACTGCCCGAAGGCTGCGCACATCGCCTCGGAATGGGCAAACCTCTGGGCCTTGGCAGCGTTCAGATTTCAGCGCGACTGCACCTTGTCAATCGAAGTCGGCGGTACACGAGCTGGGCCGAGGAGGGAGCAACGAGCGATGACGGCGCGCGGTTTCGCAGGGTGTTTGTCGAGACAATGCGGCGCCACGCCCAGCAGGCCGGTGAAACGCTGATCTATGGCAATAACGGAGTCCGTGGGATCGCTCGGCTGGATGCGCTCTTTCTCTTGCTTGAGTGGCACCACCGACCACCTGTCGAGGAGACCCGATACATGCAAATCGAAGGGGGTGATGACAGGAGGTTTCCTGCGGACAGACAAGGCAAGGTGAACGAATTTCGCGAAAGACCTGTTCTCCCGAGCCCTCATAAAGTGGCGGGCAAGAGCGAACCAAACTGGAAGGGAATCACGCCACAGCCGGGCGAGCCGCCGGAAGCACTGGCCAAAGTTCCAGAACCTTCCGCGCCAGCTCCTCCAGTCAGGCCTGCGGTAAAGCCGGTGGACAAGGGACAGACTCGAACGGGTGTGCTTCACCGCAGCAAAGAGAAGGCCTGGTTTGCCAAATTCGAAGGGGATGATCGCCACGCCGTCATCACCAATCCGAGCAAGGTTCCTGCAGACGCCGCTGATGGAGCCTCCGCCGAGTTCTACATCGAGGAGCAGAGCCGGAAGAAGGGCATTAAGGCGCGCTTCGAACGCCTCTTGGAGTCCAGGAGATCATGATCCCCGAGGAGTGCAAGCGGCTGGCGGAGGTGGACTTTCCCATTGCCGAAGTGTCGCGGCATGCGGCGCGGGAGAAGTCGATCCGGCACGGGCATACCTCCACGCTGCACTTGTGGTGGGCGCGGCGGCCACTGGCCTCTTGTCGGCGATGCTGCTGGCGCTGCCCTGGCCTGACCCGTGCGATCCGTGTTGGCCGCCAGACTTTAAGCAGAAGCGCGCGAGCTATTGCCCTCGGTCCAGGGCGTTCCCGGGCCGTCCGATGGAGATCTAAGCCACCGCTGAGTCGCGGAGCCATCGCCAATCCCGCCGCCTCGCCCGAGTCCCGAAGCCAGTCCTGTGCCTGAAGTTTATACGAGGACGATCCGGCTGATAGGGACGGTGCCGCCGGAGGTGTGGAATCGCTTCGGGACGAAGATCCTTCCGAAGCTCAGATCGGGCTCGGATCTTAAGGTCGGCATCGATTTCGCTGTCACAGTGGATCGTGATGCTGCGAAGAACCGGGTCTTTGAGTTGCGGCGGATTCTGGAAGATTTTGGCCTGAAGGACAAAGTAGGTGATTCGCCGCGACAATAAACATCCCGCTTCCACATGCACGATCCTTATGCAAAGGAAGGCCGATTTTCTTCTTGCTGAGCGGAATCCGGAAAGCGGTTGCGCACGGCCCCGCCGATATTTTCGGTACCCCGGTTGTGGTTCCAGCTTTTCGGTCCTGCTTGTGACTTGGTCCCACAATCTCCGTTACATTGCACCGGGCGGCGCGAGAGGAGACGTCAGAGTGAAGAGTGACGCCGCCCTACCGCGGCGCCTCCAGCGTGAACTCTATATCCTGTCGCCGCCAGCCCAACTCCCAGTGCGGCCATGGCTGGACCTCGATCGGCACCTGCAGCCTTGCTACGGCGTAGCGCAGATGCGTCTCCGGCGCGTTGCGGTAGGGGTTGAACGGCATCACTGGCCAGGAGAGGCGCGCTGCCGGCGGCACACGCAGCGCCCAACCGCCATGGCGGATCCAGCCGCCGATCTGGTCCGGCCCCAGTCCCACCTTGTCCTTCCCAAGAGTGACCTTCGTGCGTGCCGTCTCCAACGTCTCCCCAGCCCTGAGAACCAATTGCAGGTTGAGATCGGCCTCCCCCATCCGGTTGGGACCCACTTCGGTGACCTTAAATCGGAAGGCAACCCGTTCCGGCTCCGGGCGCGGCACGTGCAACTCCACAAAGAACGTACGGTAGCTCATGCCGAGGCGGTCCAGTTCGTCGCTCATCCGCAACCGGCCGCTGATGGGGACGGTGGTTACCACGTCGCGGTCCTTCTCCATGATGGTGGCGAGCTCCGGCTGGTGCTTGGAACCGGCGCCGGTGATGATCAGCCCCAGTCGGTCGTGATAGATGCTCAAATTGCCCTGCCGCTCGAGCATGAACTGGTTGGGAGTGTATACGTCGTAGAGGGCGGAGAGGCAGACGGTCCACGGAGCGGTCCTGCGGATGCCCGCCGGCACTGGCATCCGGTGAACCGCGCGCGAGGTCTCCTGAGGAGCAGGCGCGACGGGACCTTCGTGGTAGTAGAGCGCGTTCTGCGCGATTCGCCCCAGATTGTGGCCTTCCACCTTGCCAGGCGTGAAGAAC
>Ga0065720_1020824_pt1 | contig 12603 bp, 8 predicted proteins | sample Thericmetagenome_FD_59107 | JGI IMG/M metagenome (GOLD analysis project Ga0065720, IMG submission 59107) | Thermophilic microbial communities from the Joint Bioenergy Institute, California, USA of rice/straw/compost enrichment - eDNA_2 v2... | ecosystem: Engineered > Solid waste > Grass >... | reverse complement strand
AGCCTGGTCGAGCCGGGGGAACTTCTGCACCGCACTTAGGGACGTCTAGGGACGTCTTGAGCTAGCATCGAGATGCCCCTCAGGGAAGGTGCCAGCGTGAACCTCAACCTCCGCCAAGCACTCGCCGCGGCCCGCCTCCACCCAAGCGATGTCGCCGCCCGCCTTGCCGTCGACCCCAAGACCGTCGACCGCTGGCTTGCCGGCCGCACCCCCTATCCCCGCCACCGCCTCGCCCTCGCCGACCTGCTAGGCGTCGACGAAGCCGACCTGTGGCCCGACGTGACCTCACCGGCCGTCCCCCGAGGCACACGCGATGAGTTCAAAGCGCTGTACCCCCAACGCTGGGCCGTCCCCCAAGAGCTCTGGCGCCGCCACTTCCGCAAGGCAGAACACGAGATCGGCATACTCATCTACAGCGGCCTGTTCCTCGCCGAGGACACCGCCATCACCCACACCCTGCGCCAAAAGGCCGCTCAAGGCGTGACCGTACGCATCCTGCTAGGCGATCCTGACAGCCCAAATCTGGCCGAACGCGGCCGCGATGAGGGAATCGGCGCAGACGTCATGGCCGCCCGCACCCGCAACGCCATCGCCCTCTACCGACCCCTGCACGCCGTGGAGAACATCGAGATCCGGCTCCATCGGACCGTGCTGTACAACTCCATCTACCGCGCAGACGACAAACTACTGATCAACCTGCACACCTACGGCACCCCAGCCGCCAACTCTCCCGTCCTCCACCTCCGCAAGACCACTGACACCGGCCTCGCCGCCATCTACCTGGGCAGCTACGAACGCATCTGGGCCACCGCCACACCACTCACCTAAACCACAGACCGTACATACTCAGGCCGAAAACGATCGCTCTGCCTGGTTGGCCTCCACACGGCTGGGGCGATCGACGACCCGGAGCCTACGGCCCCGGCTCAACGAGAACCCAGCAGCGCCCCTCACTAACAGCTCATGTAGCCCAACGACCAAGTCCACCGCCGCCTGCTCGATCGTCCGCGCCCTCAGTGACGGCACCCGCTTCACTGCTCCCGATGAGAACTTTCTCTACGCCTTCAAGGGCGAGCCGCCTACGGCGGCCCGCCTTCGCGCGCCGGTCGGCCAGCTGGCCGGGCATGCGGCTTTTCGGCCGGTCCCGGCCCGCGCCGCCCGCGCGCTCCGACCACTGAGAGCGATCGCTCCTGGCTTCGAAATCCTGGAGGCAAACCAGAAAGCCAGAACTAGATTCCCGAGCCAAGCCTTACGTCGAGCGACGACTACACAACATCGTCGGTCCTCTCTGGCATCATCAAGGCCAGCCTGTAACCGCGATCTAGGAGACAGATTGTCTAGGCACACAGTGGGTTTCGTCTATGTCCTTAGCAACGAAGCGATGCCGGGGATCGTTAAAGTAGGGATGACCACCAAACTCGCGGAGGACCGTGCGAGGCAGATCTTCGATACTAGCGCCCCACTCCCGTTCGATGTCGAGTTCCGTGCGCTAACATCCCACCCGCGCGAGGTCGAAAAACACGCGCATAAAATGCTGAAACCCTTCCGGACACACCCGAAACGGGAGTTCTTTAGGGTGTCCCCAGATATGGCAATCGATGCGGTTAGAAACGCCCTGTTGCAGGTCGCTGGAATCAACGCGTGGGACACAGACGATCCTTATTACATTAGAAACGGAGATCGGATCGCCCTGACAGCGTCGGCTGGCGATATCTTCGTCGCCCTAGCGCTCCCGCACCCTATGGCACCGAGAACCGTGCCGATCGACCTTTGGCAGGCACACAGTGACGGCGACCTGCTTGAGCTGATGGGTACCAAAGATGTGCAGGCAGTCGCCGGGCTCAGCGACAACGATCCGGAGGCTGTAATCGATCCCGTTCCTTACCTCGACCGGGAGCGTAAGGTACCGAATGGCGCCATCAATGGGCGAGAGCGCCTGGTACCCGGTGATCGCCTGCTCTGGCTCCATCCATTGGCTGGCGGCCAATCCTGCAAGATCGCTCTTTTTGAGATGCGGGATTATTGTCAGGTAGTCAGCCGGACCTGGGACAGAGCAGTTACCCCTGACGGCTATCCGCTTCTGCTAAACATCCTTACGTATGAAAGCTTGCCGCCAGGCATAGTCCGCGTGATCCAAGCGGCTATGCGCATGCCGCCTCCTCGGTCATGGGCGCCCCGTCCGAGAGTCGCGACCAGCGAATGGCTGGACCATGAGACCGAGGGTGTGCGAGATCCGGCGTATTGGCTCACTCAACTCGCGAAGCCCGGACCGGTCGGCCGCACTCGGAAACAAGGAGGCCGTGACAAGAGACCTGCAAAGTGACCCCTCGAGCGGGAGTCGATCGAGCCGTTGTTGCCAGCGGCCGATTACCAACCGGCCGTGGATGGATGCCCGCAGGTGCTCAAACGGAATCACCTTCAAGATCCGTACCGGAGTGGTCTGGATGCACCTGCCGGACCGCTACGGGCCGGCGCCAGGCCGGTGCGGTTCGTTTCACCGTTGGGTGGCCGACGGCACCCTCGCCTACTTGCTCACCCCGGTCCAAGCTCGGGCGGATGCGGCCTGGCTGTTGGGACTGGCTAGTGACTAGCCATTGACTCCACGATCGTACCGCTCACCAGAGCGCGGCCGGAGCACCGGGAAAGTGAGACCCGGGCCATGACGAACCCGAGACCACGCCTCGGATAGTTCCGTGGTGGGCTGAGCACCAAAGTCATCTGGCCTGCAACGGACCGGTCGTCCGCTGGCGGTGATCCTCACCTGGGACAACCGCAACGACCACACCCGGCTTCAAACGGTCTTGGTCGTCCCGTCCGGGTACCTCAGCTGGAGTCGGTGACGTCCCCACATTGATCCTGAGTATTTGTGACGAATTACTGATAACCCCGGATATCAGTGATTCGATTGTCACGAATGACTGCTATCGCTAGCATGATCGACCACCTTGCCGGAGGGCACGCAGCCACTCCGGGAAGATTTTCTTGATCGCAGGTAGGAGGTGGCTGGTGCCCGACATGCACGTAGACGGGATACTGCCCATCTCCATGCCCGAGATCGCGGAACTCGCCGGCGTGCACCGCCCGGTCGTAACCACGTGGCGTCGCCGCCACCGTGATTTCCCTGCGCCCATCGGCGGCAACGCCAGCCGCCCGTTGTTCGACGCACGCCAAGTCGTCGACTGGCTCGTCGAAACCGGCCGTGCGGAGCGCAGCCAGATCGAGGCTGACCTGCGGCTCTACCTGCTGAGTTGCCTCGGCACGATGATGCCGCCCAAGGATCTAGTGGCCGCGGCCACAGCGCTCATCTGCCTGCGCCACCTCGACGACGAACTGCTCCAGGAGTACTCGATCGCCCAGCTCAAGCAGCGGGCGGCGGAAGCGGACCCGCAGGATGCGCTTCTGCTGTCAGAGATTCGCGCGCTCCCGGACGACGCCGCATGGCTCGCCTCCGTGGTTGACGAACTGATCGAGGCCGCGTGGGGGTGCTGCCAGGCGTTGGAGCGGTTGCTGGCCGTACGAGGGCGGCTAAACGTCGCGGACCTCTACGTCGACGCGGTCGCCCCCGAACTGGCCCGCCTTATCGCGGGCTTGTCCGGTGCCCGCGAGCACGCTGAGGAGTTCGGCACGATACGGGTGGCCGACCCCGCGGCGCGAGCCGGTGACCTGCTGGTCGCGGTACTCGGGCAGCTCAGCGAAGACAGCTTCCCCATGTTCACCGGGGCCGAGCCGGACCCCTTCCTGGCCAGGCTCGCCCGCCGCCGGCTGGTCGTCCACGGCATTCCGCCGCACGTCATCGACATCCATTGCCCAGGCGATCCGCCGCTGCCAGCCGACGTGCTGGTCACACGCCTGCCGTACGTTCCTTTAGAGGAACGCCCCAAGGAGAACCCGCTGGCCACGGTGAAAGAGTTGACTGACGGTCTCGCCCCCGGTCAGACCGCCGTGGTGCTCGGCCCCGCCGACGTCCTGGTCGACGGCCTTCCACCGTACTTGCCCGCCGCCCGGACCCGCAACGAACTGCTGGCCAGTGGCCGGGTCGAGGCGGTGATCCACCTGCCCGGTGGCCTGGTGCCGTTCCGGCCCGGCTACCAGACCGCGCTGTGGGTGCTACGCCGGGAGGAGCCCTCTCCCTGGCAGGGGCGCGTGTTGCTCGCCGACGTCTCCGACCGGGCGCTCACCGACGACGTGGTGGAGACCCTGATCTGGGACGTGGTCACCTGGCGGCGGGGCGGCTACCACCCGGGCGACCACAGCCGGGCCATCGCGACGCAGGTCGCGGTCTCCAGCCTGACGTCCTCCCGGGTACGGCTGACGGCTCGACGCCCGCCGGGCATCCGCGACGTCACCACCAGTGTGCCGGAGACGATCGCGCGGGTGTACGACCTGGAGTCCGAACTGCACCGGCTCGCCGATCCGCAAGCCGCCCCCCGCCCCGCGGTACGCAGTGGCCTGGCCGTTCGGGAGCCGGGACCGCCGGTGCCGACGGCCGCCATCGGCGCCTTGGTCAAGGCGCGGCGGCTGATCATGGTGAAGGGGACCCGCCTGGCAGCCAGCGATGTCGTCTCGGGCGGGCAGCACGCCGTGCTCGGCGCGCCCGAGGTCGTGGGCGCGTCACCGCTGGGCGCCCGTACCGTGGACCGCGCCGTGCTGGCCGAGAAGTACCCGCGTGCCCAGGTCACCGAGCCCGGCGACGTGATCGTGACCATGTCGCCGCGCTTCGGCGTGCACGTGGACCACGACGGGTTCTCCGTGGTCGAGTTCCCGGCCCGGATCCTGCGCATCCCGGAACCGGAACGCCAGCAGCTCACCCCCCGGGTCCTCGCCGCGCTCCTGGCCGCCGGCCACGCGGGCGCCCGGGCGGCGGGGGCGATCCGCCCGGCCTCGCGGCTGGACGAGCTCTGCGTCCCGCTGCTGCCGCCCGCCGAGGTGCGGCGGCTCGACGAACTGCTCACTACGGCGGACGAACGCCGCCGGCTCGCCCGCCGCGAGATCGACCTGCTCGACGAGGTGTGCCGCATCGCCGCCGCGGGCCTCAGCGACGGAACCCTGACCCTCGCATCGACCACGCACTAGTGAGAAGGAGCACCATGCCACCCAGGAGGAAAAAGGCCACCGAACAGGCGGCCCTGCCGGGCATGCCCACCATGGCCGACCTGCGCGACACCCTGTGGAAGGCCGCGGACAAGCTGCGCGGCTCCATGGACGCCGCCCAGTACAAGGACTTCGTCCTGGGCTTGGTGTTCCTCAAGTACGTCTCGGACGCGTTCGAGGAGCGCCGCGAGGCCATCCGCGAGGAGATCCTGGAGCAGGGCATCCCCGAGTCCCGGCTCGACATGTTCCTCGACGACAAGGACGAGTACATCGGCCACGGCGTCTTCTGGGTCCCGGAGGAGGCGCGCTGGTCGCACCTGGCCGCGCACGCCAAGAGCGACGGCATCGGCGAGCTCATCGACCGGGCCATGGACGCCATCATGAAATCCAACCAGTCGCTCGCCGGCGTGCTGCCCAAGATCTTCAACCGGGACAACGTGGACCAGCGCCGCCTCGGCGAGCTGGTCGACCTCATCGGCGACGCCCGGTTCACCGGCCACGGCGACCGACCCGCCCGGGACGTGCTCGGCGAGGTCTACGAGTACTTCCTGGAGAAGTTCGCCCGCGCCGAAGGCAAACGCGGCGGCGAGTTCTACACCCCGGCCAGCGTGGTCAAGCTCCTCGTCGAGGTGCTGGAGCCGTACGCCGGGCGCGTCTACGACCCCTGCTGCGGGTCGGGCGGCATGTTCGTGCAGGCCGAGAAGTTCGTGATCGCCCATCGCGGCATCCAGCACAAGGACGACATCGCCGTCTACGGCCAGGAATCCAACGAGCGCACCTGGCGGCTGGCGAAGATGAACCTCGCCATCCACGGCATCAGCGGCAACCTCGGCCCCCGCTGGGCGGACACCTTCCGCGAGGACAAGCACCCCGACCTCAAGGCCGACTTCGTCCTCGCCAACCCGCCGTTCAACATGTCCGACTGGGCACGCACCGTCGACGACCCCAGGTGGCGCTTTGGCACGCCCCCGGCGAACAACGCCAACTTCGCCTGGCTGCAGCACATCATCTCCAAGCTCGCCGAACGCGGCACCGCCGGCGTCGTGCTCGCCAACGGGTCCATGTCCTCCAAGCAGTCCGGCGAGGGCGAGATCCGCGCCGCCATCGTCGAAGCCGACCTGGTCTCGTGCATGGTCGCGCTGCCGCCGCAGCTCTTCCGCACCACTCAGATCCCGGCCTGCCTGTGGTTCTTCGACAAGGACAAAAGCCCACAGGGCGCCAAGCGGCTTGCCGACCGGCGCGGCGAGGTGCTGTTCATCGACGCCCGGAACATGGGCACGATGGTCGACCGCACCGAGCGGATCCTCACCGACGAGGACATCGCCCGCATCGCCGACACCTATCACGCCTGGCGGGGCACCGCCTCAGCCCGCGCCAAGAACCTGAAGTACGAGGACGTGCCGGGCTTCTGCTACTCGGCCACGCTGGAGGAGATCCGCCAGCACGATCACGTCCTGACCCCGGGCCGGTACGTCGGCACGCCCGAGCCCGAGAACGAGGACGACGAGCCGATCGGTGACAAGATCGCCCGGCTCACCAAAGAGCTGTACGCCCACTTCGAGGAGTCGGCCCGGTTGGAGAAGGTCGTGCGCGAGCAGTTGGAGCGGATTGATGGGTGAGGCCACGAAGACCACACTTGGCGATCTGGCGAAGGCTGGCCACCTTGAGTTCGGCGACGGTTACCGCACCAAGCGGGCGGAGCATGGTAAGCCTGGAATTCCGATCCTGCGTGTCGCCGAGGTATTGGACGGAAAGATTCTTCCGGCCCTTGAAGACTACGTCAGCGATGCTTACCGAGATTCGATGGGACAAAAGATTTCACAACCTGGCGACGTAGTGCTTACTACGAAGGGCACTGTTGGCCGTGTCGCCATCATGCCCTCCAACAGCCCGGAATTCGTGTACAGTCCTCAGCTATGCTACTTCCGCCTCAGGCCAGGATCACCCCTATTGGCGCGTTATCTTTACTACTGGTTCAAGAGCGAGCAGTTCTGGTCCCAGGCCCGCTCACGTAAGAGCCAGACCGATATGGCTGACTACCTCAACTTGGCTGATATTCGCTCGCTCGAAATTAGCCTACCCGAGCTACGGGAACAACAGGCTGTCACCTCAGTCCTCGGCGCGCTGGACGACAAGATCGCGGTCAACGAGCGGATCACTGATTCATGCGACAAGCTAGCCGAATCGCTGCTTGATCAACTGCTCGCAGAGGATACCGAGGTCAAGGAGATTCCTCTCGGAGAAATAGCGAAGATAAATCCACGAACCGTCAAGCCCGTCGCCGGGGGGTATCTTCGTTACATTGACATCTCATGCGTGTCAGCAGGAAGAATCGAATGGCCCAAACGCTTGCCCTGGGATAAGGCGCCGGGGCGAGCGCGCCGCGGAGTATCGCCTGGAGACACCATTTGGTCGACGGTTCGTCCAGGGCGCCGGTCATATGCACTCATTCTTGATAAAGATCCGGAAATTGTCGTCTCTACAGGATTCGTTGTTCTTACTCCAGTCAAGGTTGGGCCTGCGTTCCTCTATGAGATAGTTAAGCGCGACGCATTCGTCCGGTATCTGGAAAACGTGGCTGAGGGAAGCGCATATCCTGCCGTTCGGCCTGAACGATTTGCATCGGCCACTATCCCACTGCCGTCTGTACACACACTACAACGCTTCGAGGACGCCGTGATGCCCCTTCGCTGTCGAGCACACGCCGCCGATCAAGAATCGCGTACCCTCGCGCAGCTCCGCGACACGCTCCTGCCCAAATTGATGTCCGGCGAACTCCGCGTACGCGACGCGGAAAAGGCAGTCGAGGAGGCGCTGTGACGACTGACTTCGCCTCTCCGCTCCGCGACATGTCCGAGGCGGAGTGGGAGGCCCTGGCCATGGACACCCTGGGCGAGCTCGGCTGGAAGCCGGTGGAGGGCAAGGAGATCGCCCCGGGTTCGGGTGAGCGGGAGTCCTGGTCGGAGCTGATCCTGCCCGGCCGGCTGCGTGAGGCGATCGCCCGGATCAACCCGCAGCTTCCGCCGTCCGCCGTCGAGGACGCTCTCATGGAGGTCGCCAGCGCCAAGTCGCGGGATGCCCTGGCCGAGAACCGGCGGATCCACGAGTTCCTGACCAAGGGCATCCGGTCGGTGGTCTACACCGACGAGCACGGCGCGGAGCACAACCCGACGATCTGGCTGGTCGACTTCCGCGAGCCGGAGGCCAACGATTTCCTCGCGGTCAACCAGGTGACGGTGATCGACGGGGAGCACCGGCGGCGCTTCGACGTGGTGCTGTACCTCAACGGCCTGCCGGTCGGGGTGGTGGAGCTGAAGAAGGCCGGGGACGCGCACGCCGACCTGCAGGGGGCGTACGCGCAGCTGCGCACGTACGTCGACGAGCTGCCGCTGGCGTTCCGCGCCAACGTGGTCTGCGTCGTCTCCGATGGGATCACGGCCCGCTACGGCACGGCGTTCACCCCGTTCGAGCACTTCGCGCCGTGGAACGTGGACGACGAGGGCCGGCCGGTGCCCCAGCCGCCGGCCCGCGATGAGGACCTGGCGCTGAACCTGGCGCTGCACGGCCTGTTCCAGCAGCGGCGGTTCCTGGAGATCCTGCGCGGCTATGTCGCGTTCGCCGAGACGCCGGGCGGGACGACCAAGCGGATCGCCAAGCCGCACCAGTACTTCGCGGTCAGCAAGGCCGTCGGCAAGACCATTGAGGCGACCCGCCGGGACGGGCGCGCCGGGGTGGTCTGGCACACCCAGGGCTCGGGCAAGTCGCTGGAGATGGAGCTGTACACCCACCAGGTCATGACGCACCCGAGCCTCGGCAACCCGACCATCGTGGTCATCACCGACCGCACCGACCTGGATGACCAGCTCTACTCGGCCTTCCTCGCCAGCGAGCTGCTGCCGGAGAAGCCAGTGCAGGCCCTGACCCGGGACGACCTGCGCACCCAGCTCCTCAACCGCCGTACCGGCGGCATCATCTTCACCACGCTGCAGAAGTTCGGCCGCACCAAGGAAGAACGTGAGGCGGGCCAGGCTCACCCGCTGCTGTCCGACCGCCGCAACGTCATCGTCATCGTCGACGAGGCGCACCGCAGCCACTACGACCATTTGGACGGGTACGCCCGGCACCTGCGCGACGCCCTGCCCAACGCCACGTTCGTCGCCTTCACCGGCACGCCGATCTCCGAGGCCGACCGGAACACCCGCGACGTGTTCGGCGACTACATCGACATCTACGACCTCACCCGGGCCGTGGATGACGGCGCCACCGTGCGCGTCTACCACGAGAGTCGGCTCATCCCGGTGAGCCTGCCCAAGGATGTCGATCCCGAGGTGGTCGACGACCGGGCCGACGAGATCACCGCGGGCCTGGATGACGCGGAACGGCAGCGCATCCAGCGCAGCGTGGCGGTGATGAACGCCGTCTACGGTGCCCCGGACCGGCTGAAGAAGCTCGCCGCCGACCTCGTCTCCCACTGGGAGGCGCGCTCCGCGCAGATGCGCAAGTTCATCGACGGCCCGGGCAAAGGGCTGATCGTCTGCGCCACCCGGGACATCTGCGCCCGGCTGTACGAGGAGATCATCGCGCTGCGCCCGGAGTGGCATGCCGATGCCGACGACAAGGGCAAGATCAAGGTCGTCTACACCGGCGATCCCAGGGACGAGGCCCACGTCAGGAAGCACGTGCGCCGGCCATCGCAGCTCAAGGTGATCCAGCGCCGGGCGAAGGATCCAGACGACGAGCTGGAACTGGTGATCGTCCAGTCGATGTGGCTGACCGGATTCGACTCCCCGCCGCTGCACACCCTCTACCTGGACAAGCCGATGCGGGGTGCCGCACTGATGCAGGCGCTCGCTAGGGTGAACCGCACCTTCCGGGCCAAGCAGGACGGCCTGCTCGTCGGCTACGCGCCGGTCACCCAGAGCCTGCATGAGGCCCTGGCCGAGTACACCCAAGACGACCAGGACACCAGGCCGGTGGGCCGCGACATCGACGAGGTCGTAGCCCAGGTCCGCGACCTGCACGACGTGATCTGCAACGTGATCCTGCGCGGATACGACTGGCGCGGCAAACTGGCGGCCAGGTCGGACAAGGCCTTCCGGGAGGCCGTGCTCGGCACCGTCAACTACCTGCGTAATCCCGCGTTGCCCGAAAACCAGGTCGAGCCCGGAGAGGACACCCTCGCCGAAAGGTTCCGGAAGGCGGCGGCGAGGCTGGACCGGCTCTACGCGCTGTGCGCCAGCAGCGGCCAGCTCAACCCCTACCGCGACGACATCGCCTTCTTCCAGGCCGTACGGGTTTGGATGGCCAAGTTCGACGTGGAAGACCGCCGGGCCCGCGGCCTGCCGATCCCAGCCGAAATCGCGCTCTACCTCAAGCAGCTCACCGCCGGGATCATCGAAGCCGGAGGCGTCACCGACATCTACCAAGCCGCCGGCATCGACCGGCCCGACCTATCCCACCTGGACGAAGCGTACCTGGAGCGTCTGCGGGCCTCGAAGACGCCCCACCTCGCGATCGAGGCGTTGCGGCGGGCCATCGAGCAGACGATGCGCCGGGTCACCCGGCACAACGTGGTGCGGCAGAAGACCTTCTCCGACCGGTTGATCGAGCTGATGAACCGGTATACCAACCAGCACCTCACTTCGGCCGAGATCATCGCCGAGCTGGTGGCCATGGCCAAGGAGGTAGCCGCCGACGCCGACCGCGGCAAGGCGTTCAATCCCCCGCTGAGCGAGGACGAGCTGGCCTTCTACGACGCCGTGGCGCAAAACGAGGCAGCGGTCAGGGAGATGGGCCCTGGGATGCTCGCCGACATCGCACGCGACCTTGTGCGGACGGTACGCAACTCCGTCACCGTCGACTGGGTCTCCCGCGACGATGTGCGCGCCAAGCTCCGCACCATTATCAAGCGACTGCTTGCCAAGCACGGCTACCCGCCGGACGCCGCGCCAGCCGCCATCGACCTGGTCATTCGGCAGATGGAGACCTTCGCCGAGGACTGGTCACCCGAAGCCAGCCGGTAGTACCCGGTTTTCGGCGGCACCGACGCGGGGGAAGCAGCGCGCCGAGGGTTCATGCGAATGGAACCTGTGGGCGAAACCGGGCGGACGGCTGCGTGCGCGTCAGGCCGCCCGCTCGGTTCGGCCTGCCGTTCGCGGCCGGGTGGTCGGGCATGTCGCGCCCTTGTCAAGCAGACGTTGCAAACATGGCGCTGGGCGGGCCGCGTGGTGGTCGCCTGGTAGACCAGGCGACCGGTTCGAATGCGGTGGAGCGGGAATTGGACGACCGCCTGAGCGCCTCGGCATTACAAATGACGAGGCATTTTCCTCTACCCTTAATCACAAAGAATTCACCCTTCCGAGGAAGGAAGAAAAGTGAATACTCACGATATTCTGGAGGCCGCTCGGTCCGCTCTATCGCTGCCCGAGATCGAGCTCGTCGAAACCACCGACCACCTCCCGCCCAGCAATGACGGGCGCTGGCGCATATGTCTCTTCGAACAGCACGGCTGCGTCCGTATCTACCTCGATGTCCCCGACGGGCAGCACCTCCCCGCCGCCGAGTTCGTCGCCAAGTCTCTCGCTGCGGCAGGGCTGCGCGTTGTCCCAGCTGAGCGGCCGAACGACCACGACGCGCTCGGTGTGAACGTGCTCCTCACCAGCACTGGCCAGATCATCCAGGGCCGGGACCCGGAGGTAGGCTGAGCGAACCGGCGCGGTAAGCGCGCGCCCGCCCCGCCGCACCGGGGTCGGGCGCGCGTTTACGGTGTCCATCCCGACACGGGTGCCCATCAGGCTGACCGAAAATCGGCGACGACCCTTCAGGGAGTCGACATGGCGCACCGCACGCCCTCAGCACAATGCCTCCGCTGTTCAAGATCATGGGCGGAGCATGCCCGTTCCGTGCGCAGGCGCTGCATTGCATACGAGTCACACAGTTCAGCGTGCTCGATGGTCGGCATCAGCAGACAGCGCCGCGGTCAGCCCACAACGTTTGCCATACAAATTTCGCAATCGCAACCACCGTCATCCGGCTATCAGGACCGTCCGTTTCGCTGTCCCGCCACAGGCTGGCACGGAGGGTTCCAGCCTCCCGTCTCATGGGACATTCGCGAAATGATCTTGTGGGAAGCGCAGCCCCATACGGGCGTTTTCGCAGCTCAAGCCACCGGTGGTGGCCATATGATCACCGCTCTCCTAAAGCGGGTGCCGCAGGTTCGAATCCTGCCGGGGGCACTCCTCTGACCAGCCATCACAGCCCTCACCAGGGCGTTTCCTGCCTACCCCTACTCGATCATGAGCAGCCGTAGGCAGCCATTGGACGGGGCGACGCACGCCCCTCCTTCTTGTGATTGAGGATGCTCGCGTTCCCTGAGAACATTCGCTGGTCGCCGAGCTGCCCTTCGCCGGTTAGCGGAGCAGGCCGTCGGGCATCCAGCCGTCGAGGTAGCCGTGTTCACCCCGGCGATCGGGTCGGTGAAGAGGAAGACATTCGGTGTGCGGCTGGACGGCC
>Ga0065720_1020823_pt1 | contig 12605 bp, 11 predicted proteins | sample Thericmetagenome_FD_59107 | JGI IMG/M metagenome (GOLD analysis project Ga0065720, IMG submission 59107) | Thermophilic microbial communities from the Joint Bioenergy Institute, California, USA of rice/straw/compost enrichment - eDNA_2 v2... | ecosystem: Engineered > Solid waste > Grass >... | reverse complement strand
ACAGCCACATCGATCTGAGGGTGACTTCATGGGAGGAAGTGCGGACCTTTTACGAAAATCTGCTTCCTGCACTGGGATTCTCCCGCACTTTTCATTCGGAAAAGTGGAAGGTGTTCGCCGCGGACGGCGACCTGCCGACTGTGCCGTATTTTGCCATCATGGAAGATGAGCATTTTGCGCCGAACGACAATTTGATCGGTTTTTGGGCGGAAGACCGCGCCGAGGTGGACCGGATCGCGGAGCTGGTGCGGCGGTGCGGCGGAAAGATCGACGACGGCCCGCGCCTTTTTCCCATCAGCCCGACGTATTACGCCGTTTACTTCCGGGATCCTTGCGGCAACAAGTACGAAATGGTGCACCGGTTGAACTAGGTTGCGGATGCCGGGCGAGGATGGTTTCACACTCCCGGAAACAACTGTTTTTCCAATTGAAAGGGGCTGCAAAAGCCTCTTTTTTGTTTTACCACCTGCTTGTTTATTGACAAATCTATCTAACAAATTTATAGTATATTAAACAAAAATACGGAATGGAGTGTTAATAAAGATAAAAAATGTATGACAAGTTAAATAAAAATGCGTTGGAAGAACGAATGACGGAAATCATTGTGCGAAGCTTGCAATCGGGGGAGCGATTGCCTTCCGAAAAACAATTGGCGGCGGATTTGGGCGTGAGTCGTGCTACCGTTCGGGAAATGTTGAGCGCCTTTGAAGCCAGCGGAACGGTTGTTGCCTCGCAAGGGAGCGGAAGGGTCGTTCAATTGCCCGATGTCAGCGGACAGATTGCCGACGGATGGACGATTCTCATGCGGGCGAAGCCGGCGATGCTCCTCGAATTGCTGGAAATACGAGCCGTGCTGGAAATCGGATTTCTTCCGAAGGCCATCGAACGACTGGATGCCGAACATCTTCGCCAATTGTTCGAATTGGCAAGACAAATGAAACGGAAAGCGGAGAACGGCGAAGATTTTGTCCGCGAGGACAGGGAATTTCACCGGATTCTGTTTTCCAATTCGGGAAATGTTCTGCTGGAACAGTTGTTGAAAGCGTTTTGGGAACTGTACAATCGGTCGGAAATCGAAAGACAACATGGGAACCTGAAGGAAATGGCCCTTATTCACGAAAAAATGGTGGAAGCTATCGCAAAGCAAAACACGGAACAAGCCGTTACGCTGATGAAAGAGCAATTTGCGGATGCCCGATATCGCGTTCTGATGTCCCTTCAATCACCTGCCTGTGAAAGCGAAAGGAGGAAAAGCGCAAATGAGGATTGAACATTTGCAAGCGTTCACTTATCGCATTCCCCCCGCCATTCCCTGGGAAGATGCCACCCATGTCACCACGGGACTGGAATACATCATCACGACGGTTCATACGGACAACGGTTTGACCGGTGTAGGCTGGAGCCATACACCGGGGGTAGGCGGTACCGCGGTGGAGGCGTTGATCAACGATTACCTTGCCAATATGTTGATAGGCAAGGACATTCGGGATATCGAAGCCATTTGGCAGTATATGTACAACCAGGTCCATCGCTGCGGAACCGGCGGGATCAACACCTTTGCCATTGCTTCCATTGATATTGCCCTGTGGGATATTTTGGGGAAATTTTACAATCAGCCGTTGTACCGTCTGCTGGGAGGGGCAAGGGAAGAGGTACCGGCCTACGGAAGCAGCATCGACTTCAGTTACACGTATGATCAATTGTTTGAAATGATTGACGATTTTCTCGCCCAAGGATATCAGGCGATCAAAATCAAAATCGGCTATGACACGGTGGAGGAGAACGTGGAGCGTATCCGGCGGGCGAAAGAACGAATGGGAAACCTCAAGCTGTTGGCGGACGTAAATCAAAAATGGGATGCGGCCCGTGCCATTCAAGTTTGCTCGCATTTCGACTCCTTTCACTTGGGGTGGATAGAAGAGCCCATTTCCCGGGACGATGTGGAAGGCAACGCGAAATTCCGGCGAAACGTAAAAACGCCATTGGCCTTAGGCGAACATCTCTATACAAAATACCAATTTGCCGATTTTCTGAAAGCCGATGCCGTCGACATCGTGCAGGCGGATGTGGGAAGAGTCGGCGGCATTACGGAATGGATCAAAATCGCCCATTTGGCGGATGCATATTTCCGGCCGATGGCCCCCCATTTTGTGATGGAACTCTCCGTATCCCTTTTGTGCGCCATCCCCAACGGAATGATTTTGGAGAACATCAAAGGGGGATCGTTTACGGAGATGGGAGTATTGGAATATCCCATTGCCGTCGAAAACGGAAAATGCAGACCCCCGCAACTTCCGGGACATGGGGTGGTTTTCAACATGGAGAAATTGGAGCAATACAGGGTGGACGGGAAAAAATTGAGGGAATTGGACTTAAAAGTTTATAAATGACCCGGCACATTGCCCGTTCATCGTGAAGGAGGTGAAATGCGCAAAATGACGAATCAGTTCAGCGGGATTTTTCCGGCTTTGATAACCCCTTATGGAAGAGATGGGAAAATTAACGAAACCGCGCTGTCGCAACTCGTGAAAATGAATCTTGAAAAAGGGGTTTCGGGATTTTTTGTCGGCGGCAGCAGCGGCGAAGCGTTTCTCCTGACGTTGGAAGAACGGAAATACATCTTGGAAATCGTCGCTCAGGAAGCGAAAGGACGAGCGGCGATCATCGCCCATATCGGCTGCATCTCAACGGAGCAGGCCATGGAGCTTGCTCGGCATGCCGCAGACGTAGGGGCGGATGCCATTTCCTCCGTTCCTCCCTTTTACTACAAGTTCACAATGGATGAACTCCAGTCGTATTATTTGGACATCGTGTCCGAAGTTTCATTGCCCATGATCGTGTACCACGTTCCGGCCCTTACCGATGTGGCGTTGTCGAACGAAAATTTGGAGCGTTTGCTGGCAGATCCGCGGATTGTGGGCGTAAAGTACACTTCTTTTGATTTGTTTCAGATGCAAAGAATGGCAGCGAAACATCCGGATAAGTTCGTGTTGAACGGTTACGATGAAGTGTTTTTGGGCGCGTTGGCCATGGGGGCGAAAGGCGCCATCGGCAGCACCATTAATGTGATGGCGGATAAATTTGTGCGGATACAACGATTGTTTAACGAAGGTAAATTGGAAGAAGCATACGCTGTGCAAGAGGAAGCGAACAAGGTGATTGAGGTGCTCATAAAAATCGGTGTGTTTCAAGGTGTCAAAGCGATTCTTGAGATGATGGGCATATCGTGCGGCAACTGCAGGAAGCCGTTTAGGAATCTCAAGGATGAAGAAAAAGATATACTGCGAAATGTGTTTAACTTTTTAAAATAAAATCGCCAAGAAAATATTGACAAAGGGTATTTGTAAGCGTATTCTTATTTTAGAAACGATTCAATAAAACGAATCAATAAAATTGATTTAAGTTCTTGCTAATTTCTGAAAAGTAATACCCAAGAATCATGATAAGGTGTGATGAATTTCGGATTTTTCGGTGACGATCTCATTTGAAAACTGGAACGGAATCTTATTTTTCCTTTTAAAATCTTAAAAGAAACGATTCAATGAAACGATAAAATAAATTTCAAAAGAGGTGTTTGATGAATGGGAGATGCCATCACTTTTGCCAACGGCGTAGCCAGCGCATTGGTTCTTCCGTTTACAGAAGATGATAAAATCGATGAAATTTCATTAAGAAAGCTGGTGGAATACAACTTAAACGCGCCGAAAATCAATGGGTTGGTTTGCAACGCATTTGCCGGAGAAACGTTTTCGCTGACGTCGGAGGAAAGGGGGCGGGTCGTTCGCATTCTGAAAGATCAGGTGGATGGAAGGGTTCCTGTCGTTGCGGGAGTTTGGGCGGAAGGTCTGGACGACGTCAAAAGAGAAGTGGAAATCGCCCAAAGGGAAGGAGCCGACGCCATTTTGTTGTTCCCCCCTTTCTCATTCGCCCGCGGCGCGAACGTGTCTTCCGAAATTCCGGTTAAATTTCATCAGGCGGTGGCGGAATATGCCAGCGTTCCGATCATCGCTTTTCAAACTCGCGCCGGGACCGGAACCCATTATTCTTCGGAGACGCTGGCGGAAATTTGTAAAATCAAGCAAGTGTTTGCTGTCAAGAACGCGTGCTTTGATTTGAATGTCTATGAGGCGAACACCGCCGCGGTGCGCTCGGCGGTTACGAACGTCGAAGTGCTGACGGGGTGCGACACGATTCTTGTTCCTACCATGTATTTGTCCGACGGGGGATTGCTTGGATTGGCTTCTCTCACGCCCCACTTTTTATCGAAGTTGATGGAATGGGTGAAGGACGGAAATGTAAAAGATGCTTTTGCCCTGCAAGGTCAATATTATGAACTCGTTTCCGAAATTTATCGCCATCCTGCCATGGATATTCCCGGAAGGCTCAAAGCAGGCCTGGTTCATCTGGGCGTGATTGAGTCGGCCAGAGTGAGGGAGCCGTGGAGGCAGCTTGGAAAGGAAGATCAGTCTCGCATTGCGCAACTCATCGCGAAACTGGGCGGAAAGGAGTTGTGAGCGATGGCGGTTCCGGTGATTTCCGCCAGGGAAGCGGCCGAAATGATAACCGACGGCGCCACCATGACGATTTGCGGTTGCAACATGTATCTCATCCCCGAGGCCATCCTGCAGGAAATCGAGAATCGTTATCTTGAAACGGGGCACCCCAGGGATCTCGTTGACTTTCATACTGTCGGTTTAGGCCGATTGCCAGACAGAGGGCTAAACCATTTGGCCCATGAGGGATTGCTGAGAAAAACCGTCGGAAGCAGTTGGGATGCTCCCAAAATTACGGAAATGATCGAAAAAGAGTTGATTGAAGCGCATCAGCTTCCCATGGGAGTCACCTATCATTTGTTGCGGGCGTTGGCCAATGGGGAAAAGGGATATATGACGAAAGTGGGGTTGGGTGCATTCCCGGACCCCAGAGTGGAGGGAACCGCGCTAAATCGGCGCACGGCCAATGATATGGTGGAGTTGGTTCGTCTTTTTGGCGAGGAATATTTGTACTACAAAGCAATACCCATTGATTTTGCCATTCTTCGAGGAACCACGGCGGATACGGAAGGCAACATCAGCATGGAAAAAGAGCCTCTGTCCCTCGGCGTGGTTGCTCAAGCGCTGGCGACGAAAGCGTGCGGCGGAAAAGTTATCGTACAAGTGGAACGGTTGGTGGAAGGCGGTTCCATTCCAACCCGTCAGGTGGAAATTCCGGGAATGTTGGTCGATGCTGTCGTGATTGACCCGAATCAACGGCAAATCATCGACAGGGAAGAGTATGATCCTTCTTTTTCAGGGGAGTTAAGGATGCCGGTGCCCCGCTTCCCGACAGTTCCCCATGATCAACCCGAGCGCTACATATTAAAAAGGGCGGCCATGGAATTGAAGGGGAACAAAATTGTCAATCTTGGAGCCGGCATGCCCCGTGACATACCAAGAATTGTCTTCGAAGAAGGAAAATACGGCGATTACGTTTTTACGGTGGAGCACGGCGCTTTAGGGGGAATCAATCCGGGAGGCGTACTGTTTTCCCTTCAGCATAATCCGCGGATGCTTTTGGATTCTCCGTCTCTTTTTGGCTTGTATGATGCGGGTTTTCTCGACATCTCCTTTTTGGGATTTGCCCAAATCGATAAGGAAGGGAATTTGAACGTTTCGAAGTTTTCGGGGAAAGTCACCGGTTGCGGCGGTTTTGTCGACATCGTCCACAAAACCCGCAAGATCGTATTTTGCGGCACTTTTACGGCCGGCGGATTGAAAGTGGAAATCGAAGAGGGGAAAGTGGCCATCCGCCAGGAAGGAAAAGTGAAAAAATTTATCAATCGGGTGGAGCAAAAAACGTTCAGCGGCAAAAACGCCCTGGAAAAAGGCCAGGACATTTATTACATCACGGAAAGATGCGTGTTTCGTCTCACCTCGCAAGGATTGGTTTTGACGGAAGTGGCCCCCGGCATTTCCGTCGAACGGGATATATTGCCGCACATGGAGTTTAAGCCGTTGATTGCCGACGATCTAAAGATCATCGATCCGTCAGTCTACCGGTAGAAAGGAAGGGCGGACATGGGGACGGAAAGCTACAAGCATCTTAAAGTGCAAACGAAAAACAACATCGGCGTCATTGCCGTTGCCCGGGAAGAAGTGCGAAACAGTTTAAACATTGAAACGCTGCATGAACTCGAAAAAGCCCTTTTGGCCTTCGAGCCGGAACGGCAAATCAAAGCGGTCATCATCACGGGGAGCGGGCCGAAAGTGTTTGCTTCCGGCGCCGATTTGAAAGAAGCAGCTCAATTAACAGCGGAAAAACGCAAAATTCAAATTGAATTGGGGCATCACGTTTTCAGTCTCATTGAAAATTTTCGTACCCCCGTCATTGCGGCGATCAACGGCCATGCGTTGGGAGGCGGCTGCGAACTGGCCCTTGCTTGCGACATTCGCATCATCGAGGAACATGCCAAAATCGGATTGGTTGAAGTCGGCATCGGCACGATTCCCGGTTGGGGCGGAACGCAGAGATTGGCCAACATCGTCGGTTTGGGAATGGCCAAAGAGATGATCTTCACCGGCGTTCCCTTGACCGCGGCGGAAGCGAAAGAAATACGGCTGGTGAACCGGGTGGTGCCCAGCGGGGAAAGTTTGCAGGCGGCCGTTGAACTGGCCGAGCGAATTTGCCGCAATGGCCCTTATGCGGTACAGATTTGCAAAATGTTGGTTAACCAATCCGTGCAGGACCGTCTTCCTTCCGGCATTCGATTGGAAAAAACGGCATCCCAATTGATTTTTCAATCCAAAGACAGAACCGAAGGAATTCGCGCGTTTTTGGAAAAGCGGAGTCCATCTTTTACAGGGGAGTGAGATCATTGAATACTCAGACTCAGCAAATGTACATCGGCGGAAAATGGATGAGCGCCGCAAGCGGAGAAACGATGCCGTCGGTGAATCCCGCCACGGGTGAAATCATCGGGTATGTTCCAAAAGGGGGGCGGGCGGAAGCCCGCTGGGCTATTGACAGCGCTTATGAGGCGTTTAAAAAATGGTCGGGAACGACGGCTTTTTTCCGGGCGGAATTGTTGTTGAAAGTGGAAGCGCTGATTCTGGAGAACAGCGAATCCTTGGCCAAACGGCTGACGATGGAACAAGGCAAACCGCTTTATGAAGCGAAAATGGAAGTGGCCAATTCGGCGGAACAATTTCGCTGGTTTGCGGAAGAAGCCAAGCGCATCAACGGGGAAACCCTCCCCCCGACGCATGAAAAGAAAAGGGTGTTTGTCATCAAACAGCCTTTGGGAGTGGTCGCGGCCATTACGCCATGGAATTTCCCTCTTCACATCATTTGCCGCAAAATTGCCGCCGCTTTAGCGGCGGGCTGCACCGTGGTCGTGAAACCGTCGGAAGAGACGCCTTTGATCGCCCTGGCTTTGGCGGAACTGTTTGATCGGGCCAACTTTCCCCCCGGTGTGGTGAATTTCGTCACGGGCATCCCGGAGGAGATCGGCCAGGAACTGTTCCACAACCGGAAGGTGGCGGGCATTACGTTTACCGGATCGACGAAAGTCGGCAAGTTGATTTTGAAAGAGTGCGCCGATACGGTCAAGAGGGTTCATTTGGAATTGGGCGGACACGCCCCGGTCATCGTTTTCGAAGACGCCGATGTGGATCTGGCCGTGGAGGGCACGTTGATCAACAAATTGCGCAATGCCGGCCAAACTTGCGTGTGCGCCAACCGGATTTACGTTCACAGAAAGATCGCAGACGATTATATCGGCAAACTCGCGGCGAAAATGCAAGCGAAGGTCTTGGGCAACGGGCTGGAAGAGAACGTGGATTTGGGACCGCTAATCAACAAAGAGGCTCTGGATAAAGTGGAAAGGCATGTGAGGGACGCCGTGGACAAGGGGGCGAAAATGATCTGTGGCGGCGAGCGGGCCCGTCATTTGCCCGGCGGATATTACTTTTTGCCTACCATCTTGCGCAACGTGCATGAGGACATGGATTTGATGAAAGAAGAAACGTTCGGACCGGTGGCACCTATTCTGGAATTTGACGATGAAAGCAAATTGATCGAACGAATCAACGATACGCCCAACGGATTGGCCGCCTATTTTTATACCAATGACTTGGCCAGAGTTTTTCGGATCAGCGAGCAGCTTGAGTTTGGGGTTATCGGGGTAAATGATACCACCCCTGTGGTTTCCCACGGTCCCTTCGGAGGATTGAAGGAAAGCGGGATAGGCAGGGAAGGCGGAAAAGAAGGAATTGAGGAATTTTTGGAAAGCAAGTTTGTGTCCATCCGGTTGGAAAGTTAAAAAAGGCCAGAAAAAGACATGGGAGGCAACGAATGATGAATGGAATTTACAGCAACAGGCTGTATAACGCTTCGTCCAATCCGTTTGAATTTGCGCCGGTTTTTCACCAATACATTATTCTGACCCGCATCATCGCAGGCCCCGGATGTGTAAAGGAAGTGGGCAACTATGCCAAAAAGCTGAAGGCGACCAAAGCCCTCATCGTTACCGATCCGGTCATTGACAACATTGGATTGACCGTTCCGGTGGAAGCGTCTTTAAAAACCTGCGGAATTTCCTTTATTAAATTTAACAAGGTGGAGGAGAACCCCCATTGGCAAACCGTCGATGAAGGCGGCCGGATCATCAAACAGGAAAAGTGCGATTTGGTCATATCGGTCGGCGGGGGAAGCGCCATTGATGCCGGTAAAGCGATGGCGATGATGGGGACAAATGAAGGTTCAGTGTTGGATTGGGAAGGCATTGACCGTTTTCCCAATGATCCGGTGCCGTTTATGGTGGTGCCCACAACATGCGGGACCGGCAGTGAAGTGACAAGGGGTTCGGTGATTACCGACAGCGCCCGCTCCTTTAAATTCAATGTGGGCAGCGACAGGATGCGTTCGAAAGTTTCTTTTCTCGATCCGTTGATGCTGGCCAACATCCCGGCTTCCGTGGCGGCCGCCACCGGAATTGATGCCCTGACGCACGCCGTTGAGGGGTATGTGTCCAATGGCGCGACACCGTTAACGGATTCCCTGCTCATTGGGGCTATCCGGCTCATTTCGCAAAATCTGCGGGCTGTTGTCGCCGATCCGAAAAATGTGGCCGCCACATTGAACATGCAGTATGCGGCGACCATTGCGGGAATGGGATTTAATAACGCCATGCTCGGATTGGTGCACGCCATGTCCGAACCGTTGTCGCCCATCGCGGGCGTACCCCACGGTGTCGCCAACGCCATCCTTCTCCCCCATATCATGGAATTCAATTTGAACGGACGCATGGAAAAGTTTGCCCAAATTGCCGAGGCCATGGGGGAAAACGTCTGGCAGTTGCCGCTCTGTGAAGCGGCTGAAAAGTCGGTGGACGCGGTAAGAAAATTGGTTAAAGATGTGGGCATTCCCGCCAGGCTGTCCGAGGCGGGCGTCCGTGAGGAACATATCCCGCCGATGGTGGAACAAGCGAAAGTGCACGGATTGCTGGCGTACAACCCCAGAAGGGCGAATGCGAAAGAAATCGAGGAACTTTACCGCAAGGCATTGTGACTAAAGGATTGGCAAGGCGCCTAAATTGCCAAACCTTAAAGGGGGTGATAACTTAAAAAGAAAAAACGGAGGTATCTTCCATGGTTACCATAAAGGACGTTGCAAAAGCATCGGGTTATTCCAGCACAATGGTCTCCTATGCGTTGAACGGTAAAGGAAATTTAAAAGAAGAGACCAGGCAGAAAATTTTGCAAGTGGCCAAAGAACTGGGATATGTTCCGAACTCGGCTGCGGTGGCCCTTCGTTCGAAAAAAACGAAAATGATCGGATTGATACTGAGAAACATTTTTAATCCCACTTTTGCCCAATTGGCGAATTGCATTGAACAGACCTTGTCCGAATACGGATACCATTTGACCATTTTTTCCACCCACGGACAGAAGCGCAACAATGATTCCATCATTGAATTTTGCAAAGGCGGAAGACTGGACGGATTAATTTATTCGGTCATCGCTTTGGACGAAGAAACATTAAAATCGCTTCACCAGTACCAAAACAGCGTCGTCCTTTCCGTATCGGAGGTCAGTGACGTTCAATACGGTTCTTACATCGCGACGGAGCATCTGCTCCGGCTGGGACACAAAAATGTTGCGCATGTCGCTTCTCCCATCGATCATCCGAACTCCAAACATATGATTAAAGGGTTTGAGCGGGCGCTCAAAGTGTACGGAAAACCGTTTGATCCGCAACTGATTGCTTATGGCGGACATGAGATGGGAGATGCGGAAGCGGCTGCGGAAAAACTGATCAACCGCCTTGGGACACCCATCGCCATATTTGCGGCAAGCGATTTTGCGGCTTTCGGCGTGTTGAATTATGCCCGCAAACGCGGTTTGAAATTGGAAAAAGATATTTTTCTGGTCGGTTGGGATAATATTCCGTTCTCGGAAAGCATCGGGTTGACAACGGTGGCCATCCGTCACGAAGCCATTGCCAGAAGCGCCGTTCATCGCTTGTTGAGAACCATTGAACCCGACGGGGAATTTCCGGAGGTGGAAATTCCCCCCTACGAACTTATCGTCAGAAGTTCTTGCGGTTCATTAAAAAATCATGGGGAGGATCTGCTCGAATGAAACGGATGAAATGGCTTTTTGTAGTCCTTTCAGCGTTGTTGTTGCTGGCTGCTTGTTCTTCCGGCGGCTCAGGCGGTGCGGTGAGTACTTCAAGTGCGTCCGGCGGCTCGGGCGGTGGTTCCGGAAATCAACCGGAAAAAATTGTGTTGCGGGCGGCGAATGATTTCGCACGAACCCAAACGACCGGAAAAGCCTTGGATAAATTTGTGGAAGAAGTGGCGAATTTGTCCGGCGGCAAGGTGGAAATACAGGCGTTCCACGACGCTCAATTGGGCACGCAAAAAGATGGCATCGAAAAAACGTTGGCCAAAACCGTGGAAATGGTGGAGGCCGGAAACAGCGGATTGGCTCAATTCGGCATCAATGCCATCAGCGTATCGGAAATGCCTTATCTTTTCTCCAGTTTTGAAGCATTTGAGAAAGCGGTTACAGACCCGAAAGTCCGCAGCTTGATTGAAAAAGACATCGAATCCAGGGGACTGAAACTGATCGCCTACCGCTATTTTGGCCCCAGGCACACGTTGACCAAAAATCCGGCGCGTACGTTTGAGGACTTCGAAAATGTGAAATTGAGAGCCCCGGAATTCGAAATTACCATCGAATTGATGCAGGCATGGGGATCAAAACCCGTTATCATTCCGCTGCCGGAGATTTACAGCTCCATTCAAAGCGGCGTGGTGGACGGTTTCGAAGGTCCGGTAACGACCATTTTGTCCAACAAAACGTATGAAGTGGCCAAATATTTATCGCTGACCAACCATATTTTCTATCCCGGATATCTGGTCATGAACAAGGAAATTTTCGATTCCTTGTCCAAGGAAGTTCAGGATATCCTTCTTCAGGCGGGGAAGGCTTCGGAGGAGTACCAGCTGCAACTTGCCAGGGAAGAGGACACAAACGGTTTGGAAGAGTTGAAAAAGCTGGGCGTTGAGATTATCTCCTATCCTTCCATGGAACCTTTCGAACAGGCGGGAGCGCAAGTTCGCGCCAAACTGTCTCCAAAATTGACCCCGGAAGCGCAAGAATTGTTAAAAGCCTTGGAAGAAGTCGTGCAAAAATAAGCGATCTTGGACATTCCGCGAACTGGAAAAGCGTTGGGCGTCCCGAAAGCGCCGGGACGCCCGGCCAGCCTTTAACGGGAGGATGAGACGGTTGTGCTGGGCAAAATAGGCCGAATTTACACGTTGGGAATCGAAATCGTCAGTTGCCTGCTGCTGCTTTTATCCATTGCTGCCGCAACGTACGGCATCCTCAGCAGAGTGGTGCCGGGATTGCCCACCATCATTTGGACGGAGGAATTGTCGCGCTTTGCCATCATTGCCATGGTTTATGTCGTTTCCGGACTCGTTTTTCGTTACGAAAAGGATTTGGGGATGGAGCTGTTAATAGAAAAAATACCAATAAAATACAGATTGTGGATCATCACCGTTTGCAACTGCGCCGTTGTCGCTTATTTGGTCATTGCCGTTTGGATCATATATAATTACTTGCCCATCATTGCCTTTCAAACCTCTCCTGCCTTGAAAATGCCCATGTCCATTTTGTATGCCGTTGTAGCCGCAGGTCACGTTTTTCTGATGATCGATGTGATTATTTCCACAGTTAAGAAATGGAAGAAGGGATAGGGTATGCTTCTTTTGTTCGGCTCAATGCTTTTTCTGGTCGCGCTGGGAGTTCCCATTTTGTTTTGCATCGCCCTTTCCAGTTTTATCACCCTTTTGTTTACGGAAAATGTTTCACTCAACGCCATTCCCAATTTGTTGATATCGCCGATCAATTCCTTTACGCTGGCGGCTATCCCTTTTTATATCTTGGCCGGCGAATTGTTGAACGAGGGAGCGTTAACGGACCGAATTATCGCCTTCGCCCGGTCCTTAATTGGCAATATCAGAGGAGGACTGGCCCACGTCAGCGTCCTTGGCGCTTTAATGTTGGGGGGAGTTTCAGGCTCAATGACGGCCGATACGGCGGCCATCGGTTCCGTTC
>Ga0065720_1020816_pt1 | contig 12617 bp, 4 predicted proteins | sample Thericmetagenome_FD_59107 | JGI IMG/M metagenome (GOLD analysis project Ga0065720, IMG submission 59107) | Thermophilic microbial communities from the Joint Bioenergy Institute, California, USA of rice/straw/compost enrichment - eDNA_2 v2... | ecosystem: Engineered > Solid waste > Grass >... | reverse complement strand
CGCCCAATAAATGCGGTGGCCTTTCCCCCTTACACGAACCCCGCACAGCGTCGAAAAGTCGCCACCATTGACCAGCTCTTGCACTCCAAAGCCGGAGTAGTCCCTTCGCTCATTGGTGGAAAGGTGGGGCAATGCTACAAAAAGGATACCACCATTTTCAACGTAGCGGCAAAGCTCCCGGTATTGTTTCTCGGAGGCTGTATTCCATCCCGCGAACAGTAACGCCTTGTATTGGGAACCGAGAAAATCAGCATCGACGTTGTCGTTGGCAAAGCTGGTGATATCAATCTGCCCGTAGGGAGTTCCCGAGAGGAAATGGTTATGGTAGGGAGCCAGAACCGGAGGCCGCGGGAAAAAAACATTCATGACGATATCCCAACCGCGTTCGGGCGGACCACTGCACCATCGGGGATCCTTCTCGGCAAGCGAAAATGCCCCGCCGATCACATTGTTTGGAGAATGGCCCGCTCCGCCGAGATCGAGATTCCCCTTGATGACGGCGAGCCTTACCTCGGGTTGTCCCTCCGGAGTGCCGTTGGCTTTGACATAGTCGTAGAAGTCGGAAATCTCTTTCCGGTACTGCTTCGCTGTTGGAGAATGGTAATTGATCTTGTGGTAAGCCTTCCGGGCTTCCTTGACGTAAGGAGCCCATTGCTCGGGTCCCTTGGGATACAGACTCCCTTCTACCCAGGGGGTTTCAAACATAGGGGAGTCAACCACCAGCTTGGCTTCCAGATACCACCCGCCACTCTCGTTAATGATCATCTTGCTGCCGGCCATGTATTTTTGGTACATGGCCGCGCGCAAGAGCGGAAACTTGTATTTGCTTGAGTAAGGGAGCCACGAGTAATGCTCGTGCGCAAGGTGGGAGCCCCAGAGCGGCAGGTTGTACTGGCGATACAGGCCACGGGAAAGCGCCGAGGAGAGATTGAGGTGCCGAAACGCAAAGTCCTCGACCAGCGGGATATCCGCCCCCGCCGCAATTTCATAGTCAAGATGAAAATTTGAGCTCGTGGCCATGACATTTCCCCAGCCGGTGGCGTGGCGCGCCTCGACATGCTCTCTCACCCGATTCATCAGGTCATCCGCGAGCGATCGAAGCGTAATCTCTTCCTGTAAGGACTGGTTCTCCCGATTCGGACGAAATGTGAAAGCCTCTCCGAAATCATATCCGAGGTAATACTCTCCCCCGGCCTCGATAAACTGCCCTGACCATTCGGGAGTAGCCTGGGTGTAAATCAGGGCGATATAGATTCCCTTCTCTCTCGCCGCCTTGATCAACTTCACCACGCCCGCTCCCGAGCGGTGCTTGTACTGCTGGGGATCGATCCAGTCGGTTACCCGAAGATTCTTCAGGTTCTCCCAGTCCTGTTGCGGCGCCTCAAGCCCCAGATCTTCCAGGGCACGATGCCGCGCGTAGGTAATGGGAGCCCCGCCCCCATCGAATCCCCAGTATTGAACCAGATTCCCCTGGTTATCTTCGATAACCTTCTCGAGAAGCTCCATTGGCGAGAAGAGCTGGGGAACCCAGACGGTGTACATCCGCCCGGCACAGACAAGGTTGTCCGGAACAGAATTCATGATTCCCGTTCCTACAAAGAGGCCGCATGGCGGAAGCTGAATGCTTCGATGGGAGCGGGGTGTCATCGCGTGGGGCCTAGAACAAGCAGAGATCCTTGAGGCGCAGTTTGAGATTCTGGGTCGGAACAAACTCCGTACCGTAAAGCACGTTGCGGGAAGTATAAACCCGAACGCCGGTCACGGAAACATCATTCCGCCATTCCTCCCCTTCGGGAAGTTTGAATCTCACGAAGTTCCATCCATCAAAGTTGATGTACTGTTCTCCCTTGTAGGAGCCGGTCAACAGCTTCGTCTCACCCAGAACATTCTTCACTTCGATATTGATTTCACCAAAGGAAGAGTTCCCCTTCACCCAGAGGCCCACATGCTCATAAGGACCTCCCGAAACCACCGGCGCAAACGGCGCGCTCAACCAAACCTGCTCCTGAACCACAGGCCACGGAAGCTCCTGGTCAGGAACCAGTTCAAGCTCAAGGCATTTCCCTTTTTCTTCGTCATTGACGATGCGTCTCTGGAAGTTGCCGGGCCGGCGATGGGGGAAGTTCGTTCCCTGCATGCGGAGCTCGCCTCCCTTGAACTCCCAGTTGCCATCGTCTTCCATCGGATCGAGAACCGCCACCTTTCCGGCAGGAGCCGGGTCTTCCGGGAAGGTTGCCTTTCCGGCGGCAATCTGTTCCACCTGGGCTTTGGCCTTGACGTACAGGGCACCGGTGGAAGCGGTGACGTCGATCTCCTTCGCTTTCGTGGTTTTCTCCCTGCCGTACATGTCGATCACCGAAATCTCGGTTTCCGACGGGAAGGTCAGCTTCGTTTCACGGGTGCCGCGCGGCGTCCAGATGGCATAGGTCCATTCACCCGGTTTTTCAAACTCCAGGGCGTAGAGGGATTGGGAACCGGTAGGAGCAAGCCGTGTAAACTTGGCTGAATCGACCACCTGGGTAAGGGTGGCCACCGCCACATAAGCCGGTTTCGGATACATGTAGGGATAGCGGAAGCAAAGACCGCCGTTCCCCCAGATGGTATGGAAGTATCCCTGCCCGGCGTCGTGAATCGCACCCGGCGCAATATGGTGGAAACCGTAGGCGAGTGCGATCAGCATATCCCGTATGTAATACTCGGCCTGCCGCTTCAACCCGATTTTCATGTGCATCCGGGAGATCCACTCGTAGCAGGCGGTCACCTTGGCATCGGTGTATCCAAACTTCCGGGCCGTCTCACGAAGGAACCATGCAGAATGCACCGCACCCAAAACGGGAAGTTCCGGCATGATGGTCTGCCCCAGGTCCTCAATGGCTACATAATCAAACACATCCTTGGGAAGTCCCCTCCGGAACATCTCGGCAACCAGAGCACAGCTGTTTCCGCTGTTCCCAAGCTGAATCTTCAGGTGGGGGAACTTCTCGCGGATCATCTGCAAGCCCGGGACCAGGAACTTCATCCGGTTTGCCCATGCAGTCTCGTTCCTTTCGCTAAGAGGAGGCGGTTCCTGCCCCCAAAGCTCACTCGGGAAGCGTCCTCCATACGAATCGGATTCATGATGGATCATGATGGTGGGTGCGGAAGGAACCACCTCCAGCGATTTGCGGATGTGGTCCTCCAGATCTCCCACCCAGTTCTCTGCCCTTGGCTGTCTCCAGGGAATGAAGGCAGGGGTTACCTTGTAATTGGTCATGAGATTATCTGCCTTCAGCTGGGTGTGGCGAATCCCCGCACGAAGGAAAAGTCTGCCAACGTTCTCATAGTCGGCAGTACCGCCATGGGCCCAGTTAAACCACCAGGTCCCGAAAGGCGACTCCTGACCCGCCTGCCGGGTATCCGGTGCAAGAATGGCATAAGTGCTCCGATGGTCGATCAGCTTGCCCCCCTTTGCGTCACCGAGCACAATCTGGGTGGCAAACCATCCTTTCCCGGTCTTCAGGGGAATCTGAACCGTTTCCTCTTTTGGAGAGTCGGCATGAATCAGCTTCTCCCCTTTATCGACAATTTTCCCGTCAACGTCCGCTATCTTCCATTCCAGACGATAATCCCCCTTTTCGCGAACGTTTACGTTGGCCAACAGGGTGGGATTTTCCGCCTCATAGAACGCGTAACCGGGAACATTCGAGCGCACCACCAGTTCGGCTGGACTCTTTTCAAGAGTCAGCCCAAAAACGTGTACCGAAGTCCGCAAACCGGATGGCATGTACTTCCGCCGGGTGGGAGCTTCCGGATCGGTGGGGAAAGGTTCCTCCTCTTCGGAACCGTCCACCGGCTCAAGCAATTCAATATCCAGGTACCGGTCGGTTGGCAACGGCGACCCGTAACCGTACTTCGTCTCATCCTCGCGCAGAACATCCTGCAAACGTCCAACCTTGAGGGGAACCCGCACAAGCCACAAAGGCACTTTCTTGCCGTTATAGGTCACTTCGCCCACCTTGGTTGCATCTTCCGTATCCTTGCCGTCGGCAGGGAGTTTTACCCGGGTGTCGGCGATGGAGTCACCCCGCCCGCTGGAGTTCCGCGTCAGGCGAACAGTAAACTCCGGAATCTTTTTGTCATCATCCACGGTTGCCGCACAGAGTACGTAAGCGGCGGAATAGGTATCCATGGGCACCGATACGATGAAGCATTCCGGCATCGCCTCCACGGAACTACGTCTCCAATAGTAGGTGACGAGGTCATCCACCCTGCAGTTGATATACCCCATATGGGAGAGGTTGACACTCTTGCCGGCTGGCGCAACGTCAACCGGAATGCCTTTGATTGTCGTGCGACCAGGAGGAAGGGAGAGTTGCGCATTCTTCATCAGGTCCGGCACAGCCATGTCGCCCATGATATCTTCCCAATTCTCCAGCCGCGCAAAACTGGAAACCTTCACCGGGAGATAACGTCCCGTTTCTTCCCTCGTCCCAAACGAAATGCCCTGAATTGAAGCTCCTTCGTCCAGCTCCAGACGAATCTCCCTCAAAAACCCCCGATCCGGAAAGTTGTCGACCAGGCGGTCATTCATCCAGATCTCCGCCATCTCAGGCCAGCTTTTGATTTCCATCTTTAACGGAAACTCCGAAGCGGCGGGAAAATCCTTCCAGCGGGATTGCATCCTCTCTATTCTGGCCCGCGTTCCATAAAACTGGATATTGGGGCGCACATAAAAACGCCTCCCCTTCCTCATGGAAATAAACTGATCCTCATGGGGCGAACCTCCTTCCGCCCGCAGGGCAAAACGGGTCTCATCGTCCGTACCTTCCCATGCGAGATTGACCGTGATTCCCTTAGCTTTTCCCACCTTCCCCTCCAGATAAATTGCGGATGTATTCGGAGGAACCGGAATTACCAGTTTAGCCTTACGCTGGGCGACGAGGACCCCGTTTTCTTCAACCACCGCATCCTCGGGAGTCACACCGCTTCCTTCCGGCAGGACAGCGTTTACCTGGACGATTGCTCCAGCGAAACAAAGAGCAAGTAGGGAAAGACTGATTTTTTTCATAGGGGAACGTGGGTTTATTTTCCTGTAAAAACGTTATTACACTTAATTTTGAAGCGAAGTCAATGCATCAGTTTCACAAGCAGGCAAAAAAAACGTGGGGCGAAAGGAACATTACCTTTCGCCCCGGACCTTATCTCATCAGGGAGAAGACTTTGTCGGTCAGATAACGCGTTCGAAGCTCCGCAACGTGATAGTCGAGCTCCATCCAGTTGGGAACAGCCTCGGCAAATAGCCGGTCCACATCTTGCTGACTCATTTCCGGTGTGACGAGTTTTCCGTACTCATCAAGCTTTGCCAATTCGGGATCGAGTACGTTCTGGAAAAAGCCGGGATCACCCTTTATCTCATCCTTCCAGATTCTCCGAACCGTTCTCGCTTTCTCCTTATACTTGGCAAAAGCTTTCATGACAATGGCACGCCGAATGGCAGGCATGGCCTTCTCGATCCCAACAAAACGCACTTTCCCGAAGCGGTGCAACTCGTGCACCTGCCCGCTTCCCCAGGTGAAACCACCCTGTCTCCCGAAATAAATAAACCCAAACGGCCAGGCATCCCCCTCCTTGGGAAGCTTGTCATAAACAACTTCCCATGGGACAAAAAGGTAGGCTCCAAACCCTCCCGGCACCGGGGCAACCTGTGTTTTAAGATATGAATCGAGCTTTCGGTAAAACCGGTGAGGCGAATTCCACGGAATGCAGGTCGTCTTTCCACTCGGAACATCGATAAGGAACTGGTAATATGCCTCGCCTTCGCCGGGAACAATATACATCTCCATTGCTCCTCCTCCCACAAGGCCTGCTTCCACCTGCTCGGCCTGATCGTCCTTGATATCGGCATAAATGTGCCAGCCCCGTGAATCGGCAAGCATGTAGAAACCGAGATTGGACGTGGCCTCTCCGGCATTGCTGGTTTCAACATTGCGAACCACATTCACGTCGTTGACCAGCAACGCGGCAGCGGCCTTGTTATATGGTTCGAACCGGCTCTCCCGGCGCGAGGCTTCGCGGACAAGCGGCGAGGTCAGCCACCCCGATACCCCCACCGGAGCCTGCTCTACAAACTGGCAATCATAAAACAGCTCCGGCCGCTTCTCGTAGAGTGCCTCCGCCTGCGCATTCAGGAAACGGGCGTTTTCATAATCACCCATCCGCATAAAGACCTTGGCGGCGCTGGCATAGGCATTCGCAGTTTGTTCTCCGTCGAGATCCGCTTTCGGTAGCGTCGTAATTTTCGCCGGTTTGCCTCCGGCTACGCCTGCCGCAATGATGGATGCTGCCAGTTTCGACGGTCCCTTGACGCCGGGATCATTCGCGACCCGAAGCGCCAACTCGCCAATTTCCTTCCGGTTTAATTCATCAGCCAGCAGATTGATCCTGGCAAAGGCGGCTGTCTCCAGCTGTTGGGGAGTAAGATCTGGCAGCGAAAGGATCATTCCCCACGCCTCTTTCGCTTCAGCGTTCCTCTTGTTGGCCTCGGCCAGACGGACATAATCCAAAAGCATTGGATAGTATCCCTTGCCGTTGAGATCGCCCAGCAGGGAAAGGGCCTTGCGGGCCCCCTCAAAATCATTGCAACGCCGATAGGACTTGATCGCCCGCGCTACAACCCCCTTCTTCTCGGCTTCATTCAGTCCCGGGGTTTCAAGAATCTTGGAAAGCACCCTTTTGGCCTCCTCACGTTCCCCTGCGGTAATCAGGGAATCTGCAAGGTCGTTGAGGATGGAAGCTTGCTCCGCGGTTTTGACCGAAGCGACCTGCAAAGCTGCCTCCAACTCCTTCCTGGCCGGTTCAAAACGATATAGCGACGTCAAAATACGCGCCCGCGCTCTTAATGCCCTAACCCGGGAGGCATCGGAACACCCGGGAAGTTTCAAAATCTCCTCAAAAACACCGAGCGCATCATCCGGTTTCAAAATGCCTTCGTAAAACTGCGCGAGTGAAAAGAGGATCCGCTCCTTGTGCGCAGCTTCGGAGAATGCGGGATTGGCCAAGGCATCACGAAACCGTTCAACTGCAAGGTCGTTATTGCCCTGGCTTCGAAGCACGGCCGCGATTTTCTCCACAGACCGGATTCTTTGGTTAACAGGCGTTTCCGCTGCCGTATAGATCGCCTGGAGGATCTCCAGTGCCTTGTCGTACTCCTTCTGGATCTCCCGTACCTCCGCCCGGTAAAGCAGGGCATCACTCCGTTGAGCAGCATTGGTTCCGGAAAGGCGAATGGCCTCGTCAATGGCTTGCTCCGCTCCGGCGAAATCGGAGGCACGAGCCTTCTCCCGCGCTGCCTTCAGGGCTTCAAACGGGTTCTGGAACGCTCCGAGCTGGCAGAGGGAGCCGAAGAATAGCGCTGCTCCGAGGAGGGGAATTCTTTTGGACAGGGAGCCTAAGAAAATGTGATGGGTCTTCATGGCGGGTAATTCCGGATATCTAGAGAAGGCTCTTGAGTTTGAGAATGTAGGAGATCATTTCCATCCGCACGGCGTTGAGATCGGCGGTTTTAGCATCCAGCGTTTCGAGCCAAAGTAACGCCAGTCGCCCCTGATAGATATTGTCAACCTTTCCGGTGGCGATCGCCTTTGTTGCCAGCTGCCTTAACAAGGTCGCATAGCGTACATCATCAACGGCTTCCCGAAGGCCTTCCCACTGGATGGTTTCAATCGGCCCCTCGGTACCGGGATAAATCATGTTGAAACTTCTGAAGTTAGATTGCCCCCCAAGGAAATCATTCCAGGGAAATCCGTTGATAATGTAGTTGCCAATCCCATCCGAATCCGAAAGGTAGACATCCATCCCGTGTGTCCTCCGCACGAAATCGGGGTTCTCCGGTCCTGTGTGGGGATAGGCATAATTGACAATACGAGCCCCTACCGCATGCCACTTGGCGGCAGTGGTTTTCTCGATGGCTCCACCATAGTTGATGAAGTCTTCGTTATATCCCCCGTAGCTCAGATGGCCGTCATGGCCGGTGGTAAAGATTTTTGCCCCTTTTTCATGAACATACTTCCAGGGCAAACGCTCTGCGACGAGAAGATACATGGCGGGTTCGTCCCAGCCAAAGGCATAAACATTGGTATGCCCCACCAGCTGTTTAACCAGCTCGACTGCCCGGTCGATCCGCCTGAACAACGGTTCCGGGATTGGTTGTTTATCCAGGGGCGAATTTTTGACCTGGGGAGATATCATCCACTCATAGGTCGGTGATGCCGGAATGAATCCAAACAGAGCGTCGGTCCCCAGCCCCGCCTTTTTATAGACTTCCATATGCTGGGTGAGAAGCTCTTCATCTCCCATGTCATACGCCCCGAGGATGGGGTAAAGCACATTGTGCTTGCGCATGCTGGTAAATTCGGCGAGGAGCCTCTTTTTCCCCGCCTCGTAATCCCCCCCCTTGTCGAGCGCATACTTTCTCAGGGAACTGCCATTATACAGAATGGTATAAAAGTTTCTGGAGAGATCATAATTCGTCTTGGGATCCGGAAGCTCAAAGGGCAAGACCACTACTTCCAAAGGGATGGTTCCCGCCGGTTTACCATCGACGGTCACCGAAATCGTCCCGGTATAACGCCCCTCCGCATCCCTGGGAGCCTCCAGGGTCAGCCAGATCTGTTTCAGCTCCCCTTTCCGCAGGCTGAACGGCTGAAGCGTCTCCGCATCCGCAACCCGGCCGGAGCCAACATCGAAACCGTAGTCAATGCGCAAGGGATTGCTGATCCAGACATACTCAACCCCTCGCGGTGCCGGATATTCAACACGAAGATAATTATCCTTTGTCTTGTGATCCACCTTCACGAGATTCTCGTCCTTGAGCAAGAGCTCCGGAACAAGCTCCCGTCCGGTCGAGTCGGCAAAATAGCTGTACCAGGCCGTCCCCGCCTGATACCAGATCTTGACCACCCTCATATCAATGGCCGAAGCCGGGATCTTTCCGTTGGCACCCACCAGGTCACCAAGCTTCAGATCCACCTTTGAGGCATCTGCGAAGGGATAGAAAAGGAAAGATGCGGATTCAAACTCCCCCTTGGCGGCAACGATTCGCAGCGGGCCCCCGAGTTTTCCATCAACAGGGTAGGTGTAAGCCGTTCGCTTGATGTTACTGATCGCCGGAACGGTATAGTAAACAAAGCGGTTTGAGACGGGTTTCTCTTTTGCAGCCTCAAGATCCGCGCGCACCTTGTCATATAGGGCCTTTGCCGGATCCGTCCCCACGGCGTGCAATGGGGCGGATGCAACCAGCATCATGGCGAAGAGGAAAGAGAGAGGCTTATGCATGATCGATGGATTGTGTTGGGTATACCAAAGGTTTCACTTTCAGGGAGGGGGGGACATCTTCCGGGCGGCGTCAGTCTCCCCTGTTCACAGGGACAAAGGGCTCCCGATGGAAGACGATTCACTTCTGGGCCGCCCCGCACCAGGAATTTAACAATGTGTATAGTTGGTTTAGATTCTGATAATTTCAGGAGCGGTGACCTAAGCTCGCCCCCGTCAGCTCAATCAAGGTCGCGACCCGAAATGCCCTAACACTTTGGTTCAGGCAGCGAAGGGTTAAGCCGCTTTCCGACGCCGCCATCCGAGACCGGCCGCCATGAACAGACCGCCAAGCAACGACAGCGTTGAGGGTTCGGGAATCGCGACGACTACGAGATCAATACTGCCGTAATTGTACTCGAAATAGGCCTCCCAGCCTTCAACATCGAGAAAAGAAATCTGGAGGTTTTCGTTCAGGAAGAAGGTTGGCGCCAGGGTCTCCCCTTCATCTTCGTAAAATCTGAAGAGACTGTAGACCCCCGCCGTTGCTCCGGGCATGAGCGAAATTTCCACCGTGTTACCGTCAAAGACGAAATCGTTGAAGGAGAAACTGCTGGTATAATTCCAGAAATCGATGTGATCGCTCTCAAAATCCGCTCCAATCCGGAACGAGAGTTTGGAATTCCCCTGCATCGTCAGCAGCGGACTGCTCGTGGCACCAGCATCAAGCACAAGCACACCGAAGGCGTTGCTGGTGCGATCGCCGACAACCAATGTCGTATTGTCGGAAAAGGTAATCTTGTTGCTGCCGGTCGGCCGGATCAATCCCGTTCCGCCAAAGGCACCGGCGTTCACATTCACGTTCCCGGTACCCAAGGACGATACTCCAGGTGTCACCTCGGATTTGACCACGAGAGCTCCCCCGTTTACGGTAACATTGTTAAAGCCGTAGGTTCCCGAGAGGGTCATGCTTCCGGTTCCCGACTTTACAAAACCAACCTGACTACCGGTTATCGTGCCCGAGAACGTCGTATTTTCATTTTTGTCCCCAACATTCAGGGTGGTGCTGAAGCCAGCGCCGGTTGCCAAGGCCAAATGACCTGCCCCGGAGAGGCTTCCAAGGTTCAGTGTGCCCCCTGCCGTGAAAGCCGCGGTTCCTCCGGCCGCCACATACAGGGAGCTCCCGCCAATCATGTTGATATTGGTAACCGTGAGTCTCCCTGTATTTACTGACACCTTGCCATCATAGGCAATAGGGGTGCCCGCAGGACTCAGAAACAGTTCCGAGGTCGCGCTATCCTGAATGATTTCGGTAACGCTAGACCGGATGGTAAAACTGATCCTCACGTTTCCGGTTCCCGTACCGGAATTGATGATCCTGCCGGTATGCTCGACGTATCCGTAGGAGGCAGTTTGACTCCTGATATGAATTCCATCAGCGGAAGAGCTATTGTTCTGCAGAATCAAATCACCCGTACCAAAGGTTCCGCCTTCAACGCTGAATGTTCCCCCGCCATTGTTCACCAGGGTAGTTCCATTTTCGTTCACCACGATCCCCTGGCGAACTGTTACAGTCGAACCTGAGCCAGAATTTTTAATAATCGCCTTTACCAAAGGCCCAACGACGGTACCGCTCGTCCCTGCACCAATCATTAATGAGCCTGCCGAACCGGTTCCATCACCGGAGTAAATGAGTTCGCCCGCAAAGTTCAGGGAGGAGCCGGCAAAGAAGCCAACCCCCGCCCCCGTACCTACGGTTGCGTTGTTGACGATATAAAGATTACCCGTACCCGTAACCGGCACAGCGAACGAAATGGTGCCATTCGAATTGTTGACGATGGTCGTACCATCACTATTCACCTCGAACCCTCCGGTTGCGCCCCCTGTTCCCATCCGGAAGGAGATTGAACCGGTGCCGTTGTTCGTGAACGATTTTACTTTGGATGTCACCGTGGCCTGAACATCCACGGTGTTTGAAAGGCTCGAGAATACCTCCCCGTCAAAATCCAACACCCCCCCGCCAAAGACAATCTGGCCCACCGTTGTCCCCGGCTCGTGAATGAGATACAGGTTTCCTACCCCGTCAATCCCGCCATTGATTCGCAAAGCATTACCCGAACTTGCCACCTGGGTCGCCAGGACCAGATCGTTATTAAGCGTGATTTTTCCGTTGATGCCACCGTTGTTGTTAACGGGAGTAATCAGCTTGATAGTCCCGGCGTGTCCTTCCGAAATATAGATATTATTCTGGAGCGGTGCCGTAGTCGGTGAGGCAATCAGGGTAACATCCCCGGTTCCCCCATTGGCCCCAAGGGTAACCGTACCGTTACCCATCCATGACGTGGAGGAGGTACCTCCGACGGTCCCCGACTTGACCCATAGTCCTCCTGTAAACGATTTTGACCCGTTGAACGTTACGATGCCTTCGGCTTTGTCCACCATAATGCCCACAATCCCCGCTCCATTGTCATTAATGGCACCGTTAAATTGAATATTCCCCGTTCCTTCAAGGGTTAGCGTTACGGGCGTTGAATCGCTGAGATTGGTCACTGTCGCCCCGACGGTCAGCGTATTCGCCGAATTGTTGGTCCAGGTTTGATCCGCCCCCAAGCGAACAAAATTGTTAAGAGTTACCGCTCCCGCCAAAGCGTGGACAAACACGCCTGCCGAACCGATGGCAAAACCGTTGTTGCTGGAAAGTGTCAGACTCCCTGTCACGGTTTCCCCATCCCCGAAAATCAGGCCGTTGATGTGATTGGTCCCTGCATTGGGCTGGGCAGCGTAGACCTCCTGATTAAACCGGGCGATATCCTCCGTCAGGCTGTTCGCCGGCGCAACTCCACCGACCCAGTTTGAGGGGGTTGTCCAAGAATTCGTTGTTCCGTCCCAGTCGATAATCGCCGAATACCCGACCGGCTTCACCATCATGAAAGCCAGCAGGCCACCGGCCAAAACCGAAGAGGAGATACGCCGAGATCCGAAGGGAATCTTCTTCATAGTCGTAGGGGGTGTCTTAGTGAGAGACAGTGAGTGATCCGTTGCACCGCGACTGCAACGGGAAGAGTGTGTAATAACGAAATTACACTACCTCAAAGAAATTTATCAAGCGAATTTGATGCAATATTTATTGCTTTTTAAAAAGCGGTCGGAATGCCCTGGTCCGGAAATATCCAAAGAAGATCGGTTTTTATTATTATCTGATAATCACGGCATTTCGTCAAACGGACCATGATCGTGTCCTTCCGTAGCCCCAATTGGAGGAAGGAAATCCCTCCCCCTTTTTCAGGCAAACCCCCATGAAAACGGACCACCCACGCCTGGAAGGGCCC
>Ga0065720_1004054_pt1 | contig 12617 bp, 13 predicted proteins | sample Thericmetagenome_FD_59107 | JGI IMG/M metagenome (GOLD analysis project Ga0065720, IMG submission 59107) | Thermophilic microbial communities from the Joint Bioenergy Institute, California, USA of rice/straw/compost enrichment - eDNA_2 v2... | ecosystem: Engineered > Solid waste > Grass >... | reverse complement strand
AGGTGAGCAAGCAATTCTGGTGCATTTTTGCACCACATGAGGCCTGTTCGGCATCGGACGGCCGAATCTGGTGCAGAAATGCACCAAATCAAGCCCTCTCGGCAGGTGAGCAAGTAAAATCTGGTGCATTTTTGCACCACATGAGGCCTGTTCGGCATCCGACGGCCGAATCTGGTGCAAATTTGCACCAGACTGCGCGGCCGCCTGCCGACCGTCTGACGCATCCGCTTGCAACGCAAGCGGGTGCGTTTTTTCTTGCCCGGGTTGATTCCGCTTCTGATTCCGTCCGGCCGCGCATAGGGTGGGGTGAAGGAGGTTGATCCGGATGGACAAGTTGGCGGAGCGCTACTTCGAGCTCAAGCAGATGCGGGAGGCGATCGAGCGGGAGATGGCGGCGCTGCGGAGCGGCCTGCTCGCCTGGTGCGCGGAGCGGCGGCAGACCGAGGCGGAGGCGGGCGGATACAAGGTGAAAATCGTGGCGCAGACGAGGCGGGTATACGACGACGACAAGCTGCTGGCCGCGCTGCCCGATCCGGCGCTGTGGCGGCTCGCCGCTTCCGCCGACGCGGCGAAGATCGCGGGGCTGCTCCGGCTCAAGGTGCTGACCGAGGACATGATCCGCGGCACCTACACGGAGAAGCACGTACAGCTTCTCCATGTGGAGAAGCTGTAGGTTTCAGCCCGGGACCGCTTCGCTCTCCATGCGCTCAATGCGCCGCGGGTAGGCGACCTGGATGCCGTATGCTTTCAATTCGTAGAGCAGCGCTTTGCGGAGTTCTTTGCACGCCGTCCAGTAGTGCTGATCGTTCACCAGGCTGACGACGGTATATTTGGCGCCGAGCGCCTGGTTCTCGACGTCGGTGATGCCGTAGAGCTGCGGCGGCTCGATGATTTCCCCCTCCTCGTTCCGCAGGAACAGGTGGGGCATCTCCCGCTGCAGCCGGGCCGACAGCCGGTTCACCGCCGCTTCGACGTCGGCCGGATCGGTCTCGTAGGCGACGGTGATGTTGATGATCGCCCGCATCCGCTCGCGGTTGTAGTTCTCGCTGATGCGGATTTCCGAGTTCTGGATCACGACGACGTGCTGGGCCCAGGTGCGGATCTTCGTGGCGCGGAGGCCGACGCTGACCACGGTGCCGCGGATCTGTCCGCCGTTGATCGACACGTAGTCGCCGACGGAGAACTGGTCTTCGAAGATGATGAAGAATCCGGTGATCAAATCTTTGACGAGCGACTGCGCGCCGAAGCCGACGGCCAGTCCGACGACTCCCGCCCCCGCGATGATCGGTCCGATGTTGACGCCGAGGGTGCTGAGTCCGGTCAGAATGGCGATGATGAAAACGGCGTACCGCGTGAGCGACATAAGCAGCGATTCGAGCGTTTTTCGCTGTTTGGCGTCAAGCCGCGTGAAGCCGAAAATGCGCGAGACGATGATCTTGCGCAGACGAAGGGTGAGCCAGGTGAGGACGATGATCAGCAGAAGATGCCCCAGTTTCTGGAGCGCGGCAACGGAGTAAGGCGCCCAGAATTCCCAGGCCAAATAGTCTTCGAAGCTTGGATAGATCCACCGTTCCACGCGACCACCTCCCGAGGATATACAGGAACCGCTCACAAGATTATCAATCCTTCGAGCGGGAGTCAAACCGGAAAGATCATGGCCGCTGCTGTTGCGGATTGCCCCGCCCATTGCTAGACTGTCAGTAACATGGTCTGAAATTGCGGGGGCTGGCCAAGTGAGACGATCGATCCGAACGCAGCTTGTCATCAGCTTCTTCGCTGTCATGCTGCCGGTGGTGCTGTTCCTGATCGCCAACAACTGGTACGCGAAGAACGTGGTGCATGACAAGGTGTCCGAGACGTATCGCAATACGCTCGATATTTTCGTCGGCCAACTGGATCTGTACATGGAGGAGATCAACGACTACCTGTACAAGCTGGCCGTGCTCGATGCGGACATCGGGCTGCTGGCGGCGTTTCCGGACGACAGCGACAATTACATGCTGACGAAGGTCCGGGTGCAGAACAAAATCAACCGCGACGTCGGATTCTACAATCTGCTGCACACCGTCTTCATCTACAGCGAACACGACATCATCTTCAGCTCCTCCGGCAATTACGGCCAGATCAAGCAGCTGCTGGCCCAGGAGGCGTCCCGCATCGCGGCGCAGCACCGGCGGATGTCGGACGGAAGATGGATGCTCTGGGAGAGCGACCTGATGCTCGGCCGCGACTTTCTCGTGCGCCTTACGCCGTCCGAGAACAACCAGTACATCGGCGCCGTCATCAGCATCAGCGACATTCTGGACCTGCTCCGCATCCAGTGGGATGACGACAAGATAGGTGAAAGCGCTGTCTACAGCCGCGAAGGTGTGCGGACGGCGGAACCGCTGTCGTTCACGGACCGCACGCTGCCGATGGCGAATCTGCCCCTGCTCGACACGCCGTACCAGATCATCGGACAGGGCGAGGACCGCCATCTCGTCATGATCCGGCCCAGCTCGATGGCCGATATCGCGGTTGCCGTGGCCGTGCCGGAGAAGCAGATGCTCCAGGGGCTTCCCTATTTCCAGAAGGCGGTCTGGTTCATCGCGCTCGGGCTCGTCTTCCTGTTCTCGATGTACCTGCTGTTCATCCAGCGCACCGTGTTCCAGCCGCTGCACCAGCTGATCAACGGCATGAAGAAGCTGTCGCTCGGGATGCTCGATTTCCGGCTGCAGACGACGAACACGGTCGAGTTCCAGTTCATGGCGAACACGTTCAACAACATGGCCGAGCAGATCAGCCATCTGCGGATCGGCATGTACGAGGAGCAGCTCAGGGCGCAGAAGAACGAGATGAAGCAACTGCAGGCGCAGATCAATCCGCACTTCTACATGAACAGTCTGAACATCATCTACAACTTCGCCGTGCTGAAAGATCACGACTCGGTGAAGAAGATGGCCCTGCACATGGCTGATTATTTCCGCTTCATCATGCGGTCGAACCGGGATTTGATCACGCTGGAGGAAGAACTCCGGCATATCGGCAACTACGTCGAAATCCAGAAGTTCCGCTTCCCCGGCAAGCTGGAATGCGTCGTCGACATTCCGGAGCGCTGGCGGACGGCCGCGCTGCCGGCGCTGACGCTGCAGCCGTTCGTCGAGAACGCGATCATCCACGGCTTTCTCAATCGCCGGGAGAAATTCGTCATCCGGATCCACGGCGAGCTCGCCGCCGCGGAGGACGGCCCCAGGCTCGTCATCGTCATCCGCGACAACGGCGTCGGCTTTCAGCCGGATATCTTGGAACGGCTGCGCAGGGGTGAAGAACTCCCGGCTTCGGAAACGAGCCGGCTGGGCATCGCGAATGTGGTGCAGCGGCTCAAGCTGCGCTATGAAGGACAAGCCGGCGTCGAGTTTGCCAATGATCCAGACGGCGGCGCGGCCGTGCGCGTCCGGCTGCCGCTGCCGGCCGAGCTGGCAACTGAACTGCCGGCGTCGGCCGACACCATCGTGAACGGGGAGGAGGCGGACGATGTACAATCTGTTGGTCGTGGATGACGAAGAGATCGCGGTTCGGGGCATCGTGGAAGGCATCGACTGGGAGGCGGAGGAGATATCGGGCGTGTTCACGGCGTACGACGCGGCCGAGGCGCGCGAGATCTTCCGGCAGCATGCGGTCCACGTCATGATCTCGGACATCGAAATGCCGAGCGAAACCGGCATCGATCTGCTGGAATGGGTCAATGAGCATTCACCGCAGACGGAGACGATCTTCCTGACCGGCCATGCCGATTTCCGCTACGCCCAGCAGGCGATCCAGCTGTCCAGCTTCGACTATCTGCTCAAGCCGATCGACCACGAGCAGCTCAAGGCCTGCGTCCGCAAGGCGCTCGAGAAGATCCGGCAGCGCGAGCAGGAAGCGGAATTCCTCAAGACGTACGAATACTATTACGAGCAGTGGAACCGCCAGCTGCCGCTCCTGGTCGAGCGGTTCTGGCAGGACGTGATCCACCACCGGCTGTCGCCGACGCCGGGGCAGCTGGAGCCGATGCTGAAGCTGTACGGCATGGAGCTCTCCGCGGACAGCCCGGTCCTGCCGATCCTGATCAGCGTGGAAGAATGGAAGCAGGACTGGAGCGCGCGCGACGAGGAGATCATGACCTACGCACTCAAAAACGCGGCCGTCGATATTCTGCTTCAGAACGGCGCCGGACATGTCATCCAGGACGTGCACGGCATGCTGTTCGCGCTGTTCTACGAGCCGCCGGGCCTTGGCGAGACCGAGCTGGAAGCGCGGTGCCGCGAGTACGTGCGCAAAGCCGGCGAACTGCTCTACAGCGTCGTCTCCTGCTACATCGGCGAACCGGCGCCGGTGCGGGAGCTGCCTTCGAACATCGCGCTGCTCGCGGAGATGGAGCGGCACAACGTCCACCGGACGGGCGAGGTGTTCCGGGCCTCCGCGTACAACCGGCAGCCGGGCCGATCCGCGTACATGCCCAACTTCGGCGAATGGGTTCTGCTGATCGAGAACGGCCGGGAGCCGGAACTGATGCGGCGGATCGACGAGGCGTTCGCCGCGTTCACCCGCGAACCGCCGGACCGGGCGGCGATGATGCTCTACGTCTCCGGGCTGACATACGAAGTGTTCCAGGCGCTGCTGCGCCGCGGACTGTCGCCGGGGGACGTCTATCCCGACGGCGGACATCCGGACATGAACCAGGTCATGCGGACGCTGGCCGCATTGAAGAACTGGACGGCCGCATTCGCCGCGAAGGCGCTTCAGGTGATCGCGCAGCACAGCGAGGAAAGCTCGAACACCATCATCCGCGTCAAACGGTTCATCGAAGCGCACCTGCACGACGATCTGAACCGGGAAGCGATCGCCGGACACGTCTATCTCAATCCGGCCTACCTGTCCCGTCTGTTCCGCAGGGAGACGGGCATGTCGCTGACCGATTACATCGTCGAGCGGCGCATGGAGAAGGTGAAGGAGGCGCTGGCGAGGACGAACGTGAAGATCAGCGATATCGCCCTGTCCGTCGGTTACGCGAATTTCTCCCATTTCTCGAAGCAGTTCAAGCGGTCGACGGGGCTTACACCCCAGGAATACCGCAAGAAATACCAGGTTATCGAATAACAGGTCACCATAACGTCATGCGAAGGTCACATCGCCGGTAGTCCGCCGGCGATGTTTTTTATTACTGTTTGAATCAGCGGAAAGGAAAATGCCGGAAAAGATGCAAGGTTACGAAAACGTCAACCCGGTCATCATTCCGCTAGAAGTTCCTTCCGTACGTTCGCTATGATTGGCACATAACGACACAGAGAGACTAGGAGGATCCGAATGGCGAACCATGCTGCGGAAGCGGTCGCAACGGCAAGCGGCGCTCCCCGGGTGAAGGCGCGCAAGACGTCCTTCCTGCGGACCGTCCGGAAGTATTGGATCTTCTACCTTATGATGCTTCCGGCGCTTGTCATCCTGTTCTTCAACAACTACCTGCCGATGTTCGGGATTCTGATCGCGTTCAAGAAAGTGAACTATCAGATCGGCATCTGGAACAGCCCGTGGATCGGGTTCAAAAACTTCGAATACCTGTTCCTGACGAAGGACGCGTGGATCATCACGCGGAACACGCTGGCCTACAACGCGCTGTTCATCGTCCTGAACCTGATTTTCCCGCTCGCGTTCGCCATCCTGCTGAACGAGCTCCGGAGCAAGTTCATGGCGAAGCTGCATCAGTCGATCATGTTCCTGCCGTATATCCTGTCCTATGTCGTCGTCAGCTATCTCGTCTACGGCTTCATCAGCCCGGAGCACGGCTACCTGAACAAAACGCTGTTCCCGATGCTCGGTCTTGAAGAAATCAACTGGTACTTCGAGCAGAAGGCGTGGCCGTGGATTCTGCCCATCATTAACACCTGGAAGAATATGGGCTATTATGTTGTCATCTACCTGGCGGCCATCGTCGGACTGGACGATGAGCTGTACGAGGCGGCGACGATCGACGGGGCGAACAAATGGCAGCAGATGACCCGGATTACCGTGCCGCTGCTTACGCCGATCATCACGATCATGACGCTGCTCCAGATCGGCCGGATCTTCAACGCGGATTTCGGCCTGTTCTACCTGGTGACGCGCGATTCCGGCGTGCTGTTCCCGGTCACGAACGTCATCGACACGTACGTTTACCGCACGTTCCTGACCGTCGGCGATGTCGGCATGTCGTCGGCCGCCGGTCTCCTGCAATCCGTCGTCGGCTTCGTGCTCGTCTATTTCTCGAACTGGGTCGTGCGGCGCATCAACAGCGAGAACGCCCTTTTCTAGGAGGTCCTGCGATGGAAGCGGCAGTGAAAACGAAACCGCAAGCGAAGCTGTCCGGCTCAAACCCGAAAAATTTGCTGCCTTCATGGGCGCAATGGAGCGTCAACATCGTCTTCATCCTATACACGATCCTGTGCATCATTCCGATCTTGCTGCTGCTCATGGTGTCGTTCTCCAGCGAGGACGCCGTCATGCGCGAAGGCTACAAATTCATTCCGTCGGTGTTCGATACCGGCGCCTACGACTTCCTGTTCGAAGATTTCAGGCAGGTGGCCCGGTCGTACGGCATCACGATCTCGGTGACCGTGATCGGCACCGTGCTCAGCATGGTCATGGTGGCGATGTACGCTTATCCGATTTCAAGGCGGGATTTCCCGCACGCCCGATTCTTCACGTTCATTGTGTTCTTCACGATGCTGTTCGGCGGCGGCCTGGTGCCCTGGTATCTCGTCTATGTCCAACTGCTCGGCCTGAAGAACACGCTCTGGTCGCTGATCATGCCGCTGCTCATCCCGGCGTTCTGGGTGCTGGTCACGCGGACGTTCTTCGCGACGTCGGTGCCGAGCGCCGTACTGGAGTCGGCGAGAATCGACGGCGCGGGCGAAATCCGCATCTTCTTCCAGATCGTCATGCCGCTGTCGCTGCCGGTGCTCGCGACGGTGGCCCTGTTCCAGACGGTCACCTATTGGAACGACTGGTTCCTCAGCCTTGTGTTCATTACGAACAACGAGAACGTCAGCATCCAATACCTGATGTACAAGACGATGCAGAACGTCCAGTATCTGGCCCAGAACAGCCAGGCGATGCAGGCGCTCATGCAGGCGGGCGCTTACATCCGGTTCCCGGCCGAAACGATGCGGATGGCGATGGCCGTCGTCGGCATCGGACCGATCGTGCTCGCCTATCCGTTCTTCCAGAAATATTTCATCAAAGGTCTGACGGTCGGCGCCGTCAAAGGCTGACAAGCAGGCGCCGCAGCGGCCGTTCGGACGCATCCATTGCGGCTGTATCCGGTTAATCCGCCGGTATGGCATATATACTATCCAATTCAGGGAGGTCCATTCGAACATGAAGCAGCGGAAGAAACGTCCGGGTGTCATCTTGACGCTTCTGCTCGCCGTGGCCATGGTCATCTCCGCTTGCGGAGGCGGCGGCAACAAAAGCAACGGCGGCGACACCGGCTCGAACGACGGCGGTTCGTCGCAATCCACAAACACGCCTTCCACGTCGACCGGAGGCGAAGGCGGCTCTTCGGATCTGCCCCCGTACGAGTTGACCCTGTATTATCCGGGCACGCCGCAGAAGGACGAGAAAGTGGTCGAAGAAGCGATCAACAAAATTTTGAAAGAGAAGATCAACGCAACGCTGGACATCATTCCGATCGAATGGGGCGCATGGGATGACCGGATGAACCTGCTCATCGCGTCCCGCGAGAAAGCCGACATCATCTTCACGGCGCAATGGAACGGCCACGCGGTCAACGTCGGCAAGGGCGCATTCCTCGAGCTGGGAGACCTGCTGCAAAAGCACGGCCAGGGCATCCTGGAGACGCTGGATCCCGCGTTCCTCGAAGGCGCCAAGATCAACGGCAAAAACTACGGCGTGCCGACGAACAAGGAACTGGCGGCGGCCGGCGGCATCGTGTACGACAAGACGATCGCGGAAGATCTGGGTCTCGACATGAGCTCGGTGAAGACGCCGCAAGATTTGACGCCGATTCTGGAGAAAGTGAAGCAAGCTCGCCCGGACATTACGCCGGTATGGTCGAACGGCGGCATGTTCAACTCGCACTTCTTTGCCAACTATGACTTCCTGGGCGACGGCACGATTCCGGGCGCCATCCTGAAGGACTTGGACGACACGACGGTCCGGCCGGTCGAAGAGATGGACCGCTACAAGGAATATCTGGCCCTGGCGCGCGAATGGTTCCAGAAGGGCTACGTCAACAAGGACGCCGCGACGACGCTGCAATCGACGTCCGACATCTGGCAGGCCAGAGGCACGTTCATGACGATCGAGCCGATGAAGCCGGGCAAGGCGGAAGAAATCGCGAGCGCGGCAAGCCGCTCCGGCGAGCTGGAGCAAATCATCCTGACGGAGAAGACGGTCGCGACGTCCGAGACGGCCGGCTCGATGCTGGCGATCTCCTCGACATCGGAAGATCCGGAACGCGCCATGATGTTCATCAACCTGCTGCACACGGACAAAGAGCTCAACAACCTGCTGAACTTCGGCATCGAAGGCGTCCACTACACGCGCAACGGCGAAATCATCTCGCCGACGGACAAGACGGGCGACTACTCGCCGGGTTCGGCGTGGATGTTCGGCAACCAGTTCCTGAACTATGTCTGGGAATCCGAAGATCCGGAGAAATGGAACAAGTTCCGCGAATTCAACCAGAACGCGCACGTATCGCCGGGTCTCGGCTTCGTCTTCAACAGCGATCCGGTCAAGTCGGAAGTCGGCGCGCTGGCCAACGTCATCGAGCAATATCAACGCGCGCTCGAGACGGGCTCGGTCGATCCCGAGAAGGTGCTGCCGGAATACGTGAACGCGCTGCGCGCCGCCGGCCTCGACAAGGTCGTCGCCGAGAAGCAGCGGCAGTTCGACGAGTTCCTCGCCAGCAAATAACGGCCTGACCGAGTCTGGATCACCTCTCAAGCACGGTTCAACTTCTCAAGCCTATCGGTCCCTTCCGTTTCGGAAGGGGCCTTTTTTATTCGGATCGCCCGGCAACCGTCCTGATGTGGTATACTTCTGGGCATCCGGAGAGAACGGGATGTGGGGGAACGATGAAGCCTTTCACCATGCGGGTTGTGCGCGTCATTCAAGGCATACCGGAAGGCCGCGTCATGACCTACGGGCAGATCGCCCGCCATGCCGGCAGCCCTCGGGGCGCGCGGCAGGTCGTGCGGATTCTGCATGCGATGAGCGACAAGCACCGGCTGCCCTGGCACCGGGTCGTGAACGCCAAAGGCGAGGTCGCGATTCCGGACGAGGCGGGCCGGGAAACGCAGATCCGGCTGCTGCGGCGGGAAGGCGTTCCGGTGGATGCGGAAGGACGGGTGGATCTGGCGAGGTTTTTGCATGAACCGGAATGGGACGGCGGATGGTGAGCGTGCGCCTGAAGCGCGATGAGCCCGGGGAGCGGGATCAGGCGCCCGCTCAAGCCTGCGGCCGCTTGCGCCGGATCCGGATGGACAGCAGAAAATCGATGACGAGCATGAGAAGCATGAGGAGGCACAGGACGAAGGCAAAGTTCAGCCGGTACTCGGGGATCACCCGAAGCGGATAGGACAGCAGCCAGCCGACGGCCAGCCCGGATGCCGCATGGCCGAGCACGCGCGCGGCCATGAGCGTTTTGCGGTTGACGATGCTTCGATACAGGAGATGGTCCACCCACATCGACACGGGATATGCGATGAAGACGTAATAAAAGAAAAGCTGCCAGGCGGCTGTTCCGATGACGTAGAAGTTGGAGAAGCCGGCATGGGTTTGCGGTTCATTTTCGACGGTCCAAATCCCCCAGGCGAGCAGCAGCGCAATCGAGACGGCGCAGGCCAGCAATCGTCTGATCATGGCGTTCAAGGCGTGACATCCCCCTGTTTGGCTTCTGGAAATATTTATATCATAAATTCAAAGCCTCGCGGCGGGCAACCGTGCGGGCGCGGATGCCCTGCAGACCGGATCGGTCCGAAAGGGAAGGCTTTCCCCGACCGGGGTCCAGGTCCAAAAACCGCCCCCGGTCCGTTTTGGGAAAACCGGATAAAACCTAGAATAAAGACAGAAGGAACGAACCCGGTTTGAAAGGCGGTGAACGGTTTGAACAGCAAGACGGCGCTCGGCGTCATTCTCGTCATCATCGGCGGAATGATCGTGCTCAGAATTTTCGGTTTCACGCTCGGCCCGATTTTCAGCTGGCTCTTCCCCATCATCATGATCGGCCTCGGATATGTCGGTCTGAGGAACGGCAAGAACTGGATCGGGATNATCCTCATCGCCGTCGGCGCAATCATGCTCCTCGGCAAATTGTCCGGCGTGCTCTTCCTGATTCTCGCGATTGCGGCCATTGCGATCGGCATTTCGATGATCAAGGGCAAAAGCAGGAGAGTCTTTTGATCCGACTGAACCTATCGACAGTATAACAGAGATACCAACGGAAACGGAGGTCATGCGATGAGCAGTCTGATCAAGCGCGTGCGCGATATCACCGTTGCGACGCTGAATGAACGGCTGGAGCGGGCGGAAGACCCGGTGCGGCTGATCGACCAGTTCCTGTGGGCGACGCGGGAAGAGATCATCCAGGCGGAACGGTTGTACCAGCAGTACGCGGCCCACGCGAACAGCCTGCGGGCGCAATGGCTGCAAGCCGAACAGCAGGCGGAGAAGCGGGAGCAGCAGGCGATCACCGCGCTGAAAGCCGGGGAAGAGCATCTCGCCCGCCTCGCCCTGACGGAGAAGCAGCATCATGCGCAGCGCGCGCAGCAATATAAAGAATTGTACGAGAACAGCCAGGCGAATGTGACCGAACTGGAGGAGCTGCTGCGGGAACTGCGCAGCGAATACCAGGCGGTCTACGACAAGCGCGAATACTACCAGGCGCGCATGGAGTCGCTCCGCCTGCAGCAGCGGATGAACGAGCGGTTCGGCACGCTGGCCGGCCACCCGGACAACATGTTCCGCCGGCTCGACGACCGGATCAGCGACATGGAGCTCGAGGCGCGCAGCCTGCGCGAAATCCGCCGGTCCGGACAGTCTCACATCCCGACGGGGTCGCCTGAGCTGGTCGAGGCGGAATTGGAGCAGCTGAAACGCAAGCTGGAGAAAGAAGGCTGATACCGTGAACAAGATCTACCGCTCCACACGCGACAGGAAACTGTTCGGCCTGTGCGGCGGCCTGGCGGAAGCGTTGGGCGTGGACGCGACGCTGCTGCGGATCGTGGCCATCGTGCTCGCCGTCGTCTCGAGCGGCGTGTTCATCCCGGTGTACATTCTGGCCGCGTTGGTGGTCCCGAAGGAACCGCCGTACTACAATCCGTACGGCCACGGTTCGGGCGGGTTCGGCGGACATCCGCCGGGCGGCGGAGGCGGCTACCATCATACGCCGAACGGCGGCTACGGCGGCTGGTACAACCCCGGCTACGGTCCGGGACGCCATGACGGAGCCGGCTTCGGCCAACAAACGCAATATCAATCGCCTCCTCCGAATCCGAGCAATCTTGACGCCATGATGGAAGATCTGGAGAAGAAGGCGCTTCGCAAAGAAATCGAAGAGTTGAAGGCCAAGATCAGCGAACTTGAGAAACGCGAGAAAGGAGAATGAACCATGGGTGTTTTCAAAAGACTGAAGGACATGACGAAGGCGTCTCTGCATGAGATGCTCGACAAGCTGGAAGACCCGGTAGTCATGCTGAACCAGTATCTGCGCGACATGGAGGCGGAGATCCATCAGGCGGAAGTTACGGTCGCCAAGCAAATGGCCAATGAACGCCGCATGAAGCAGCGGCTCGAGGAAGCGGCCCGCAACGCGATCGACCGCGAGGCGAAAGCCGAGCAGGCGCTCCGCACCGGACGCGAGGATCTGGCGCGCAAGCTGCTGGAGGAGAAAATCTACTTCGATCAGAAGACGGCGGAGTACAGCGATCTGCACGCCCAGGCGGAGCGCCAGGCCGAAGAGCTGAAGGCGCAGCTGCGCGAAATGAAAGACGAATTCTATCAGCTGCGCAACAAGCGCAACGAGCTGGCGGCGCGGGCGCAAATGGCGAAGGCGCAGAAGCAGCTGGCGCAGATCACGAACACGCACTCGATCGAGAGCGGCAACGCGGCGCGCGGCTTCGCGCGGATGGAAGAGAAGATTCTGCAGATGGAGGCGGAAGCCGAAGTGCTTCGCACGCCGGCCTTCTACAGCACGACGGCCGCGGCGCCGAAGCTCGATCCGGGCAAGGAGCTTGAAGTCGAAGCGCAGCTTCAGGCGCTCAAGAACAAGCTGAACCAATCCGCAGGCGAATAAGGCTTGAAACGCAGGCCGCGGAGCACCTCAACCGGTGCTGCCGCGGCTGCGTGCCGCGCGGAAGCGGATGGCGCGCGGCGGATCATGGGCGGAACCTGCTTTGCTTTGCGAAAGCGGGTTCCGTTTGCCACAATCAGGATGAAGGCGCGGCCGGCGGCAGCCGGTCGGAGGAAGGAGCGGCGGCATGTCGTCGGACAAAATGCCGAAGCAGGCGCCGGACGGCCCGGGCAGATTCCGAAACCAGGCGAGCCGCAAGCGCAACGCGGCCGAGACGCTGCTGTGGCTCCTCGTGCTGCTCGGCCTC
>Ga0065720_1020821_pt1 | contig 12623 bp, 15 predicted proteins | sample Thericmetagenome_FD_59107 | JGI IMG/M metagenome (GOLD analysis project Ga0065720, IMG submission 59107) | Thermophilic microbial communities from the Joint Bioenergy Institute, California, USA of rice/straw/compost enrichment - eDNA_2 v2... | ecosystem: Engineered > Solid waste > Grass >... | reverse complement strand
CGGACACGGCACATCAAGATGCTGGTACTCGACGAAGCCGATGAGCTGCTAAATCAGGGGTTCCGAGAGCAGATTTATGATGTCTATCGCTATTTGCCGCCGGCGACTCAAGTTGTGGTCGTCTCGGCTACTTTGCCGTACGACGTGCTCGAGATGACGACCAAGTTCATGACGGATCCCGTCCGCATTCTCGTCAAGCGTGATGAGTTGACCCTCGAAGGTCTGAAGCAATACTTCATCGCTGTCGAGAAGGAAGAATGGAAGTTCGATACTCTATGTGATCTTTACGACACTCTGACTATCACACAAGCTGTCATCTTTTGCAACACTCGCCGGAAGGTTGATTGGCTGACGGAGAAAATGCGCGAGGCCAATTTTACGGTCAGCAGTATGCATGGTGACATGCCGCAAAAGGAGCGCGACGCTATTATGCAGGATTTCAGACAAGGCAATAGCCGAGTGCTGATTTCGACTGACGTTTGGGCCCGTGGTATCGATGTGCAGCAGGTTAGCTTGGTCATCAACTACGACCTGCCAAGCAACCGTGAAAACTATATCCACCGTATCGGCCGTTCCGGCAGATTCGGTCGCAAGGGCGTTGCTATTAATTTTGTGACAAGCGAGGACGTCCGGATTCTCCGAGATATCGAACGTAAGCGTTCAGTCTCAGTGCATTTTACTGTGAACCCAGCTAATTATTTCCAGTATACTACTCTACTCAGATCGATGAAATGCCCATGAATGTTGCGGACCTCATTTCTTAAGCAGTTTCGGTCAGTGGGCCTTATTCAAGTTCACAATTAGCTTAGGCAAGGGATGCCTGCAAATCCAGGAGCGGCTGTTGTCAGGTTCAGCCGTGAACATGTGGGAGGAAAGGGGGCCTCTTCTTCGGAGGTACTGTTCCCTCTTTTCAAGTCTATCTACTTAGACGCAGTTTGCTAATGGATTTAATAGGCCTTGCTGAGATTGTCACTCAGAATGTATGCGCTACGTTATGAATAAGCTGGTGATGAGAGTACTGAATGCCTTAAAGCATTTAATGGCATTTCTGGAAATGAAAACAATGATATATGTTTTTTCGTAAGCAGGTTGTGGCGTTGTGATAATTACAACTGGTTTGCTGTTGATTATTATCTGTCCGTTTCCCCAGAATAACAATGTGTTGAAGCAGTACGTCCTCTCAAGCTCAGGATTATCATCTTCAGCGATATCGAGATTTTGCGAAGTCACGTGCCAATTCTCCTCGCTCCTCATATGCAGGTTTGTCGCTTGATCTCCTATCGCGTTTTCAGCCAGCATAAACCGTCCAACCACCCGTGAGTACACAAATTTGGTGTTGTGGTCGCTCTTATGGTCCAGAAACCCTGACAATGCCTTCCCTACTTCTTTGTTCGCCACCCTTGACGGCCGGAGCCAATTGTTGGAGAAGCTTCATTGCCACCAATATTTGGCGCCAGTTTCCTTCAACTTGGGCTTCGATATTGTCGCTGAAGCCTGTGCTACTTCCACGACGCCATTCAATAGCTCGTGTTAGTCTTGCAAGCATCCCACCAGTTGCCCATTGTTACCTAGAAGCTGACTCTGCCACATGTTTCTGGTACGAGGGCGAGAGAGAAGATACAAGAGTTTCTGGTGATTTTGGAAGTGATGGGGGTCGATTCGTTGGTTTGTGTGGAGAAGAATGGGGGACGGGTGGGAAAGGAGGAAAAGGAGCTAGAATGACTCCCCGTCCTCGGGGAAAGAGTCTTGCTGCGAGCGCTCTCAGGGTTACAAAGATGCACAAGCAATAGCTGTGTTGATCTCGAGTGTTGTCAAGAGTGAAATGCTCACGTTGTCATCGGTGAAGTCGGCACGCTTCAGCTGTTGGACGAGGTTCCAAAGGTGGACGCAAGATATAAGGCAGCCCGTCCGTTTCCCCAGGATAGCACAGTTCATGTGGATAAGGCCATATGAAAACCCCCAGACATACCCGAAGCCTAGTATCAGGACAGCATATAAGCCCAATTACTGCCTTGTCTTTACCTTCAATTTGAGAATCACGGGCAATGGCAGCAAATAGAGCAGCATATCTATTGCGATATGCAAAGCCGTGTGAGCCAACCAACACCCATTGGTCGGCATGAAGCTTTGCTTCCTCAAGTCAAGAGCATCTCAAGCTGTCAAACAGCTTTAAAGGGGTTAATAGGCTGTCACTACCGTCGCTAGTGTCCAGGCACCATTGGTGGCAACAACAATTATAAGAATACCATAAAGGGCGTAGCAAGCATGCTGACAGCGTAGGATGCGTAAGTATAGTAGGCGAATGGAGATGTTGGTAAAGAGAAGTGAGAGTATATACCATAAAATGGTGTACCAGCCCATCTATTAGAAGCGGCTAGTCAGGTCTTGAAAGGGTTATGAGAGAGGTTCCCTTTACCTTGGTAATTGGAACAAACAGTCAGGTTGACATCAAAGAATTGCTTCCCAAGGCCATACACAACTTCTTTATGACCAGTCAGTGTGTCTTTTACCTCATATCACCCTTCTCAACACTGTGCGTATTCACGTCGAATCATCCCAGCACATTTGCCCCTGAAAACCCTAACGCAACCAGTATGCACCAGTCTTCCAAACCCAGGATGTTTCAGAGAAGCTGTCCTCTAGTGTAGAAGCGCAGAATCACGAAGATGGCTGCGGTAACCCATGTGATGGCGGTGCAGGCAATGATGTTAACTTGGAGTGATCCTGTGGGATTAGAAATGAGAGCATGTGTTGCAGGAGTTGTCAACAACATTTCGAAGGTTCAGCGGTTATCAACCCCTGAGTCATAAAGTACAGGCTTTCTAGAAAGATGTGGAAGGCTGAGGTCCAGCATCGTCAGATTGAAGTGATATTAGAGAAGATTGGAGTCTCTCTGAAATCAATAACCCATTCTCTGCTCAAACAGCGCCATCGATATCCGCCGCTATGTCAACCGTGGAGGGTAAAGTCAACTTCAAGTGGATGGAAGGACTCTTAAGCAACCATTTCAGAGTGACAAGGAAATATCTCTGCGATTTACCATCAGAATCATGAATTTTGAACCTGGGCTGGCTTTGAGATAACTGCGCGTTCCATATCGTTCAAGATCTGGCATGCCGAAGATCGGGGAAGATCGAGGCTGTGTCGTTTCAATTCGGGGTCCTAACGGCTAAGCTGCCCAGGCATTATCCTGATCTTGCATCTCATGCGAATACCATGCAAGCGATATGGCAATTCTACGGAATAAATTGCATAAAATCTTGCATCTTGGTCAAACAAGCACAACCAGAGCAGTAAACAAGTGAGGTGATAGTCGATAGCGCAGATGCATGGTGCCAGACATAGGAACAATCTGGATCATTGGCAGACAAATGACAAACCTACTTCAATCAGAGCTATTTGCCAATATGTTTCAAGATACTCAACATACTAACTGCTGAAGCCACTCATTAACTAGACATTGATGAGGTAATCGACATGAGTGTGATATGTGATTAAGAAGAAGGGAATGTTGACAGATACATCACATCCAAGGCGACCAATGGTATGACTTTATTGAGAATAGAGCTGCAACAGCTATATCGGTCTTGACTTTTCAATGGAATTCCACAACTATATCCAAGTTTAATCTTTTGTTAAGCTCTTTCAGCAGGCTGGCAAGCACAATGCAAACTATGTCAGTCAAGGTATCCCGGTCAGCCCAACATCCTCCTTCATCTCCTATTATCAGCTTCTTCTTTCCATATCCAAAGAGTTAACTATTGTTTTCACGCAAGGAAAGGCAGCAATGAAAGCGCTGAAAGCAAGTTTTTCTTGTACATAGAAAAGCTACGTCAGAAAATGAGGACCTTCAAGGAGAGAAAATCCAACGAGGACGAAAGAAAACCAACCAACAGATATGGGGCTAGTGATCCAGCACTGAAGTATTAGCAGGTAAACAGGTGGTCATCGTGACCTTGTTTACTACACTCTCACCTAAACATACTTGCCACGTTGAGCTGCATTATTTGTAAGAGTCAAAAGGCTCAAATCACTGCTTTTAGGTTGAGTTGATCTCATTCAGCTTGTTAGATCATAAAACTTAACAGGGGAAACTCTCTCCAAAGCTGAAAGGCTCCTTGACCCTGTCGTGGAGAGGGATGCTACCGGAGATTTTGTCTTCTCCCTCGGCACCCCGAAGCAATTCCGAACTGTCTCCGGAAAATATTATGCTTGTTGTGGCAGCAAGTTAATGGCAGTTTTGCGTTGTGAATCCAAAGGAGACATGTGATAGGGCTAGCATGCATTGAGCTGCAGATCCCCTTGTTATTGGCGCCAGTAGATTGTCCGCCGGGAGTGATTGACGGCAGTAAGAACACTAGACAGAAAAAAAGTTATGTTGCATCACGTGAACGGCTCACGGCGACTTCCTTATCATGGGCTCCATCATGGACGGTGTTAGGTTTTGTTAGCTTCGAAGGATTCCCGAACCTATGCGCAAGGGGCCGGCAGCTCTCCACCAAGGCCACCAATGGATATGCTGGATCTAGAAAATGAATGGGTGAGAACGAGGAGACACCACGGCGTGGACTGTGGACACCTCCACACATGGTGTTATAGCAAGAACTTCCCCCGCAGCTTTCAACCATGGGGAGAGCTACTGTCGGCCAGAACTTCGGAAGAAAGCCTGGATGTTTCCGCTGGCTTCCCCTGGGCCCTGCAAAAATTAACGGTTTTATCCCATGTTTTGACCTCCGCTTGCCCGTCTTGAAAGAATGAACCTCGGGACAAGATGAAAGTATACTCCTTAGAGTGCGGTAGATTATTGTCAGCATGCCAAGTGAGGAGTTAAGCCGCTTTGAGATTAAAGGCCTATCTCCATGTCACCCTTGTAGACAAAATCTGGGCACAATTCTTGCTTGCAGAGCTGTCAATGCGCATACTCCATGGGAAGAAGTTAAGACAGGAAGTTGGGCTGCTGTGCTGGTGTTTGTGAAATGCGAAACGTCCTCAACCACCTTTTCTACAGTTTTTCGACTGCCTGTAACCCTTCCAGACCTTACAAGAATATACGAGGCTAGGGACAAGATGCCGCTATTCGAAGTCTCTGTGTGCAATCAGACCATGTAGAAGAGGGGCCAACCTCGATCGGCAGTTGATAAGTTAGCGTGGGGAACAGTTTGACTTGGCAAGGATGAGGCTGACTATCACTTGGTTTCTTGGCAGGAATCAAGCATCTGCCAAGCTGGCCTGGCAAGCCACGCCGCAGTCTTGGCGGGCTTGGTGCAAGCCAGTATGAGGCTCTTCAAAGCCAAGAACAAGGATCCCTGTCTCCCCGGAACTCCGCGACTCTGTTGGTCACCAACGTGACGCCTGCATCACACTCTCTCCATCCTAACCATCCTCCTCATCCCACAGCAACATGTCTGCAGAGTCTACCTAGGCAGGGATTCGGGAGATTGGGCCCCGCTGACAGGTTGGAGACGCCCTTGTTGTCCGAGGTCACACCACCGATACCAGCATCAAAGTTCAAATGTTTGCAGCTGAGCCGGCGAGCAGCGGCGCCAACACTAACACCACTTCAGTTGCGCAGCATGACCAGGTCTCGGAACCATTGGCCGCCTGCAGAGCGCGGAGGGCAAATGGTGAAACTATAAAGGGCAAGGCATCCATCCGCCTATTTGGCAGATAACAAGATGCTGGGCGAACGGTTCGCTCTGCATCAGTACCTGGTCTCTCCTAGCAGGACTCGCTTCTCAATATCAATCTTGTACACATCTCGTATCAAACACCACTGTTCTGTGGCTTTCATTGCCTAGGCCTCAGCTGCGCTGTTTCTCCCTTCCCGGTACCTTGGTCCCTTCCTGGACTGTAAGTACCTGTCCAACTGAGCCCTTGGAGTCTCGGAGAAAATAGAGCAGCCCGTGTCGGACAGCCACCCGAGACAAAACCACGGCCATGGATTTAACCAAGCAACACTCTGAACCTCTGGCCAAGGGTGTATGGGCGACGGCACGCCAGTCATGGAACGACCTATTCCACTGGAGACAGCGTGTCGTCGTGACCAATGCCGACGGAGAGACGACCACCCAGTTGGTGGCCCCGCCACCACTGCGCAACCCGATCAGTCTTCTGGCCCAGCTCTCACCCCGTGACTGGCTCTTCTTCATTGTTGGGTTCTGTGCCTGGACAGCCGATGCTTTCGACTTTCACGCCTTATCGATTCAGCAGGTCAAACTGGCAAAGTACTATGGCAGGACGAAGACGGAGATCTCCACAGCTATCACCCTGACTCTTTTGTTGAGATCTGTTGGCGCCGCTATGTTCGGCCTGGCTGGAGACAGATGGGGTCGGAAGTGGCCTATGGTGTTCAACATGATTGTCCTTGGTGTTCTGCAGATTGCCACAATCTATAGCAAAACATTTTCCCGGTTCCTGGCTGTGAGGGCCCTATTTGGGCTGTTTATGGGTGGAGTGTAAGGCGTCTTTGCCAATCAAGGTTCCCGGTGCATGCTGACAGGTTTTCAGATACGGCAATGCAGTCGCCATGTCCCTCGAAAATTGCCCTAAGGATGCTCGCGGTCTCATGTCAGGCATTCTTCAGCAAGGGTACTCTGTGGGTTATGTTTGTGCTGCCTCGGCAAACCTCGGTGTGGGTGGTGGGGATGAGAGCTGGACGACTGTGTTTTGGATCGCAGCTGGTATTTCAATCGGCGTTGGCATTATCCGATGCTTCTTCCCCGAGTCTAAGCAGTTCCTTGAGGCCCGCAAAGCCGGGAAGACTGCCGTTCCGGCCTCCGCTTTTTGGAGGGAAACCAAGCAAATGCTTGCCCAAGAGTGGAAGCTCTGTCTGTATAGTGTTTTCCTTTTGACATGGTTCAACTGTAAGCCTCGCTGTAATACGGGTCAATGATGTCCACTATGCTAACACTGCCTCTAGTCTACAGCCATACTTCCCAGGACAGTTACACGACTTTCATGTTGACCCAGAAGGAGCTTGACAACTCCAAGGCCAGCCGCGCCAGTATCATCATGAAGGTTGGTGCCTGTGTTGGTGGGTCTATTCTCGGCTACATCTCCCAGTGGCTCGGTCGCCGCCGTACGATCATATTGGCAGCTCTGATGAGCGGCTTGCTGATCCCAGCCTGGATTCTTCCTGAAGGCTGGGGCCCTCTCTCTGCGACCGGCTTCCTTCTCCAGTTTTTCGTCCAGGGTGCTTGGGGCGTCATCCCCATCCACCTGAACGAGCTTTCTCCTCCTGCCTTCCGTTCATCCTTCCCTGGCATCACCTATCAACTTGGCAACATGATCTCTTCGCCTTCGGCTCAGATTGTCAACGCCATCGCCGAAAGCCACTCAGTCACTAGCCGTTCGGGGAAGAATGTTGATGCCTACGGTCCTACAATGGGAATCGCAACGGCGATCATTGCCACTGGCATTATGATTACCACTGCATTTGGGCCTGAGAAGCACGGTCGTGAGTTTGAGAAGGCATTGCCAGCCGGCATGAACATCTTACACCAGGAGCAGCAGGAGACAAAGCCGGCAGACTTGGAAATGGGAGCCCTTGATGATGTCAAGGGCGATGCAGGAGCAGAAGGGGTTCATGTTAGCCATTCAGAGGAGAAATGATGGAAGGAAAAAATGGTTAAACAGGCTACGAGTTATGAATGTATCATTACTCTCTGGGTAGATGCGATCAAAGTCGTAGGAGGTTGTGGGCAAGGGTATTGCTTTAGAAGTAGTTGTAGAACAAACTAACCATCACTCATGTGAGATGGCGTACCTGTAACTTTTAAAAACATCATGATTTCTCAAGATGAACATTGCTTGAACATCAGGTTACGACATCAATTATTTTGCAGCTTTCCAGGTTTCTTTGGCTTTGAACAGGTTTACTCCCAATCCACGACTTAATGGTTAGAACTTAATGAGTACCTTGGTAGTGATGGTGGTGTCCTCAAAGCTATCAATGGGTTTTTGAAAGCAAATTTATGGGATGCAAGTTGCTGAATTGGCTTCTTTGATGTCTAATGAGTAATGGATGCACAAGCTTTTGGAATATAGTACCTTGATTGCTCTGGGTCAAGCGGAACACCAATGACTTCATTATTAAGCTCTGTTGTGGATGAAATACTGTACTTCTAGCAAACATGTATCTATTGGACTAATAGAGCCTGAACTGCTCTATCATATGAGCACACCTATCTAATGCGTTTAAATATCTATATTGTTGCTGTGGACAGTTATGTTTCTATGTCTTTATTGCTGCTCTCTCAACCCTTTTTTGTATCAGCGGTTTTTATTGTCTGGTGAAAAATGGATAAAGTAAGTGTCGGCAAACGAATCGAGCCCAGGGAGTAGTCCTGAAGTCACAGATTCGTTGGCAGTATCATCCTCAAGCTGTCGATGGTGGCGGCAAAAGGAGGTTAGGATAGTCGCATTGTACGTCAAATCCAAATAGTAGCGCTGGTTAATCTCTTGGCTTGTCATACCCTCGCAGGGTGCCGTGGACGATGCGTCCAATTACATTCTTTGTTGAATAACGATGTTGCGAACAGCAGAGTTCACTGAAGAGGAACGTCTCTTACAAGAAAAGGGGATCCCTGTGTCATCAAAAAACAAGCGCATGTTTCAATCTCTTGCCGTCCGTGAACTGCTGATCATTTTGGATGCGAGATTATCAGTAATCCTGTCTTTCAGGTCGCTTCTCTAGGCCCAGGATCATCTTGTGGTGAGCAGAACGCTCTCAAAATTGACTTAATTATGCTTGGTGTAATAGCTTGCTCACCCCTCCTGTGACATTTTCTCACATGTCTCTGCGCAGATGTTCAACCGCTTTCCCCTGGTTTCAGGATAGCGGAACTTAGGCACCCAAACCCGACACTGCATTGGTAATAGGCCTAATAGTTGAACCACGATAGGTTCCGTTTCCTGTATGGGCATGCCAGATAGCTTGAATGGACTACACTTTCTGTTTGAGTTTCCATTGGTGGCATTGGCATGGTGATCATGCAAGTAAAGATTGAAAAATGGAACCTGTTGGTTTGTTCAAGCGTGCGGAAGCTATCTGAAAGCTTCGAACCAGACGGTTTCGCGAAGGATGGTGAGCCTACATGTATTGAAGAACATCAGGGTGATAGGGTATTTAGTTGGAGTATGCATGAAGAAAAAGTAGGACGAAGACACCTTTGTACGGAGACCGCCGGGGAAGGGGTGCGGAAATGGGCTTTCATCCAAACAAAGGATGGACTTCATCTTAGCAAAGGATGATTGAAGCTCTTGGGGTTAGCTTAGGTTAGCTGTCGGTCAAGAATATGTAGATCGAAAGAATCTCCCTGATTGATTTTCTCCGCCAGAAATCTCCCTTCGGCTTAACATCCAACGCTAACAAAAAGAGAAGTGACAGCGTAATTACCCATGGAAGCGGTCTAATTACGGCAGTCCAGCAACACCAAGCAGAAAGTTTTCAGCTCAGTATTTCTACCGCACATAGGCGACATCGAATGCCTAGGGAGTATTACTGGTGTGGAAGGCGAGGCATTCCTTGGGGGCCTTGGCCAAGAAACGTTTGAGATGCAAGAGAATGGGAAGTATTGCAAGGGGGACGGATTTGGTCCGTGTATATGAGAGGAGATAAGAAACCTGCATCACACATGCATGGTACGGAAGTGCTGGGTGAGTTGTGTGCGTAGCCATCACTGGGCAATTTTCCTCCAGGCCCAGAATCCCAAAGACGTGGGAGGACGGTAAAGGTGGTTCGAAAACACTCCATGTTGTGTTTTCAAAAAAAAAAATTCATCCGATACTCAATTGTTCTCGTTAAATTCGCCATGATGCAGGAGAACGGCTGATGCCGGCCCAAGCTATGTCAATCATAGCCATGCGAACAGATGGCTGTCTAATAAAATAAGATAAACCTGTTTGGACGCCAACACTCGGTCATATCTTGAGCACATTGCAATATCACAGATGCGGTCTCCGATCATGAGATCCAAAGAACAACCGTGTTTCCCTCCTGAGCTGTAAACAGTCTGGAGTCGACGGTGTATCTTCAAAGTATGGACATATGAGGGCTGTCCTATTGATCTGAGCAAAAAGCGGTCATTTCACAAAGAAATAAATGCAAGTGTTCCACAGAGCGTGGCTAGATGCAGGGTCAGGTTGCCTTAAGGATTGATACCGTTGAAGTTGAAAGAGGTGGAGACTAAATTTCAGAACGTCCAAAACTGGTCGGGGCGGGTGGGGGAGCCATCTTTTGGCCCACCTCGTCGGACCGTCTCACAGATCGTTCTTTTTGCTTGGGCTGCCAACACCCTGCGACAGCTAGGCATTCCTACTGACCAGTTCACCTCTGCCATAATATGATCTCGAGAAATTCATAGCTCATTCATACCGTACAAGCAATTTTTACTGAATGGTTTGCGCTGCTTTGCCGCGCAAGAAACTGCGCTCGAGATTTTGAACATGTCAAACCGATGGCTTGGCACTACGGACATCGTTTGATTGGTCAATTTGGTAGCGACCGGATTCTGGTCCCTTACGTTGAGGGCAGGTACGTACCTTCCCCTCCCCATTTAGGGAAGTCCTCACAAATAGCCAAGGAAGCGAGAGGCGCACGGATCACATTTCCAGGTAGGAGGTCTTCGCGTTTGGAGCCCCACATCATCGTTCGCGCGGCTCGCGCAACGCAACGCAAGCAAAAGCAGCTTGCTTCTGAACCATATATTCCGACCGCCACCATCTGCATTGGAGCAACCGTCCGTTTCTTCAAGCTCACAGCGCGGGAGGTCACGCGCTGAATCAAGGATTATGGCGACAAACGAAGGCCCAAAACTACTTTGGAATCCGGAAAATGTCCGCGATGTCGCCGATGCACTAGGCATCACGCTGTCTGAGGAGCCGCTGCGGCTGCTTGCCCAAGATGTCGAGTACCGCATCGGCCAGGTCATTGTCGAATCTTTGCGCTTCATGCGTGCAGCCAATCGCACTACTCTGACGGTCCAGGATGTGTCGCTGGCGCTCAGAGTTCTTGACGTTGAGCCTCTCTACGGCTACGAGTCCACACGTCCTCTCCGGTATGGCGAAGCCAGCCTCGGTCCAGGCCAGCCGCTCTTCTACATCGATGATGAGGAGGTCGACTTCGAGAAGGTCATCAATGCACCGTTGCCTAAGGTCCCTCGTGACATGACATTTACTGGTGTGTTGTGAAATATGCTGTCGATTGCTGTGTGACGACTTTGCTGACTGTTATGTTTAGCCCATTGGCTCGCCGTCGAGGGTGTTCAACCATCGATTCCGCAGAATCCAACCACTGCCGAAACATCATCCAAAGACCTTCTGCCCAAGGGTCCTGGTGCCAATCCTGCCTTGGCTGCCCTCGCCGGCAACGACAATGTCTCCTTCCGACCTTCTGTCAAGCACGTCATCAGCAAGGAACTGATTCTATACTTTGACAAGATTCAAGCCGCCATACTAGATGACGACCCGGACGAAGAAAAGATGAGACTTCGCCAAGCAGCTCTAGAGTCTGTTCGATCGGATCCTGGGTTGCATCAGCTCTTACCGTATTTTGTCAATTTCATCACCAATCAAGTGACACACCACCTGGACGATTTATTTATTTTGCGTCAGATGATGGAGCTCGCCGAAGCCGTTGTTCAGAACCCTACACTCTTCATCGATCCATATGCGAGTGCGCTCGCAGCCCCAGTGCTTACCTGCCTGATGTCGCGCAAGCTGGGCAAAAATCCCAGCAGCAACGACGAGGGTGCCCTTGGCGCTGGCAACAGCATTGACTCCACGCTTCGAGAGCAGTATTCGCTTCGCGAGCTGGCCGCAAGCCTACTGTCAATGATTGCGCGCAAGTACGGCGCGAGCAATGCGTTACTACGGCCAAAGCTGACGCGGACCTGTCTGAAGCACTTCTTGGATCCCACTCGCCCTCCTGCAGTCCTCTTTGGTGCTATCAGCGGCGTGGCTGCTTCGGGCGGACCTGAGGCCGTACGCGTTCTGGTTCTGCCCAACTTGAAGACATTCGACTCCGCCGTGCTGCAGCCGTTGCGCGAGAAGGCCGGTCCCGTGGCCGAACTCGAGTATGAGATGCTCGTGGGCGGGATCGTGAAGGCAGTACAGAGCATTGTTGGAGATCAGGCTGCCCTGGGAGCGCTCACTAATGGTATCAATGGGGCAGATTTAACCAGGGAAGGGGAGCAGGTCATTGAATTTCTCGGACCAATCGTTGGCCAGCGTATTGCGCAACTCAGAAATCATACTCTGAACAGGTCAATTTTGGAGGTTCGGCACTTGGAGTAGCAGCACTCTTTCTATGTTCCGCTTTTACGGGGGTTGGCCGGTCGGGCGTATGGCGTATTAAGTGGAAATTGTCACTTCATTTTGGGGGTCGGTGGCAAATATCCCAGTGCTCAAACACATATCGGATGCAAGATGGGATACCTATGCAGTTATGGCGTTCAGGTTACGGTATAATCTTCATGGGCCAGGTCAGTGCTTTTTCACGGTCATTTACTTCACTAAAGAATAAAAGCCAATCCAATGACAAAGGAACAAGACCTCTCTTTGGTAATTATTGTGTTGGTTACATACAGGGTGCTCATTCCTTTTTGCCAAGCCAACCTCCTCCC
>Ga0065720_1020818_pt1 | contig 12628 bp, 14 predicted proteins | sample Thericmetagenome_FD_59107 | JGI IMG/M metagenome (GOLD analysis project Ga0065720, IMG submission 59107) | Thermophilic microbial communities from the Joint Bioenergy Institute, California, USA of rice/straw/compost enrichment - eDNA_2 v2... | ecosystem: Engineered > Solid waste > Grass >... | reverse complement strand
CCGATTTCACGTGGAAAGCTGTGGCCAGCTGAGCTATACCTTGTGGTCCCCCCCCCCCCCCGGGTTGTTGGTAAACTCCTAGCAAAAGTCGGATTATGAAGGTGAAGACCATTGGCAATGGGGTCCCAGTTCGTATGACCTTCCAAGTGAGGGCCAGGAATAATGACAGAAGTCCGTTGGCGACGGGCAGGTAGATGCCGGTTAGACTGTGAACCACTTTTGCTTTTACTACTCTTCATAGAATACATAAGCCCATCCTTTTGTACGCCTGCCCAATGACATATTCTCACCCAGGTCCTAATTTACACATGATCACAGTTTTGCTCCTCAGTCTCTCTCTCCGCAAGTTCAGCTAACCTCAACCTCTCTTTGACCCTCACGCCGCAGAATAAACCCCTGAAACCCCTCTCCCACATATAACCTTCTGCTCGACACTCACCTCCCTCCCCTTCTCCCCAATCTTCACCTTCGTCCTCGGCGTAATCTGCAACCTCTGCCTCAGCTCGCCAGCCTTGACATCCCCGCCGCCCTGCGCGGGAACCCCCTTCTCAAAGCGCTCTCCATCCAACGGCGCGATGTGTACCGGAATAGCCACGTTATTCCTCTTCCCCGTTCCTAGCTGGTAATGCTCGTTTCCACCCCACCAGAGCACGTCCGCACCAAAATTGGTGTCACTGACGGGGGTTGAGGCAGAGGCAGTGAGGTGCGTTTTGTTGCCTAGGACCGCGGCTGCGTGGTCAGAGCCGACCGAGACAGAGGCGATGCGGATGGGGACCAAGCGGTTGAGGGACTCGTCGTATTCGGTTAGGTTGGAAAGGGACTTGATCTTGGTGAGGGTTGGGGACATGTGGGCGAATTTGCCTGTGCCGAGGGTGCCACGGAGGCCGGAGCCGCAAGACCAGAGGTCGGTAGTGACAGAGGAGGGAATCTTGGACGAGGACTTTTCCTTGGGAATGGCATCAACCGTGAAGAAGCTGTTTCCTCCGCCGGCGGCGATGGACGTGATCTTGGGGACTTGGTTGGAGTGCTCGTAGCGCTGGGCGAGAGGGACAATTACCGGTGCGTCGACACTGTAGACGCCGCCCTCTGGCTCAACGCCCAGCTGGCCGAAGGTGTTGTCCCCGAAGGCAAATGCCCTCCCTGTACTGTCCAAGGCAAGAGAATGGTAATCGCCTGCAGCAATCGCAGTGATCTTGAGCCCCTCAAGCCCCTTTACCTCATGCGGCGTGTCGTACGGCACGCCTTGTGGCCGAGTCTCCCAAGTCAAGCCAGGAACACCAAGCTGGCCACGCGAGGGGAAGGCCTCGGAGGAGGCGGCGGCAGAAAAGACGCGGCCTTTGGAAGTCAGGAGAAGGCAGTGCTCCAGGCCGGATTGGACGTCAACAACTTTCTCGTTGAGGCCAAGGGAGGATGGCTTGAGGAGGCGATAGTTCAGTGGGTGTTCGGATGTGTTGTTCCAGATGCTGCCCAGCAAGGATTTACCGCTCTCTTTGGGCTTCTCACCTAGTTCCTGGTCGGCTTTCGACACTGGGATGGAGTATACCTTTCCATCTCCCCCAAGTGCGATGATCCTGTCCTTCGAGATCGCAACCTTCCTCAGGTCCTTGCCCTTAAGCGTCACCCGCGGTCCAGGCTCCTCTTTGCAATACCCAGCCCCCCACTGTACCAGATCGCCCTGTTCATTAACCGCAACGCCAAACTGAGAGTCCAGCTTTAGGTCCCGCAAAATCTGTCCATCGAAGTACTTGATCCTCCTTGGAGACTTGACCACTGTCTCCTTCGACTCGGGAGCAACCACTTTACCCGCGTTTGAACCCCACGCGTAGACACCGGGATGTTCCCAACTGTGTTTGACCTGGGCATGTTGGGGACTGATATCCTCGCGTGTTTCCTCTTTCGTATGTAGCTTCTTATGAGGCTTCTCGAAGATGATCTCTGCCCGTTGGGGACCCTTTGGAGGTATAGAGTCTGGAGTTTCTTTGGGAAACAGGCGCGGGTAGGCAAACAGCACGCCGGCGCCAGAGGCAGCAAAAACACCGAGAAGGGTAGCAATCTTGGTCCCAGACCGGCGAATGGGCTGGAATTCGGGCTCCGGTTGAGAGGATATGTAGCGTGCCCAATGGCGCGGGAGAGTGCGCACAGGCTGGCGAAGGGTCCGGAGGAGAGGGGCCATGCTGTGTGAGCTATAAGTGGGTGAGTTGAGGGGAAAAGGTGAGGGAGGAGTCTCCGACGAAATTAGAGAAATGTTCAATTGGTGTGAGGTGAGCCGTCTTTTTAAAGAAAATATCGGCTCTTCCACACCCTTCTGTGTGAATTGAAGTTAGAAGGTGTGAGCCATTGAGATGAGTGAGGTCAGTGAGGTCACTAATGAGGTTGAGCGACAGGCATAACGCATTTCTCTCAGAGCTTGACCCTTGATAAATCTAACCCTGGAAACCCTGGCATGGTCTTGGCGTCGGTCTTTCACACGCCGATCACCGAGGATCCACCAATGTAGTACGTACCAATACTGGCCCCGTACGACAGCATCAACATCAACATCAGCACCAAGACGACGAGGCCTACGCCCCCCAGACTAGCAACCCTTCAGATGCCTGGCCAGTCCCCATGAAATAACAATGTACGAAGACTCGTGGTACAGCTTCGTACCCGAATTCCAGCATCGCCGTGCCCCCTCCACAACAGCCCAGCCATCCTCGGGCCACCAACGCAAGGCGTCCCTTCTCCAACCACCCACCACCGTACGTTCCCTGATCATTTCCCTCCAACTAAACACGAGATTGACAAAACTGCCCCAGGAAGCTGCAGAAGCAGAAGCTCCCCAACCCCTCGCTGCACTTCTTGAGGCGCAAGAGGACGACGCGAATGTCCCGCCCGAGCCAAGCGTGCCTCGTCGCGCCAAGTCATACTCGGATTTCCATGACATTGTTCGCGCACAGGCGACGGTGCATGTGCGGAAAAGGAAACAGAAGACTAGAAGGAGAAGAGGGAGCGGGCGCGGATGGGAGGCACTAGCTGTGCCGGAGAGCGTAGAGGCCCAATTACCGCAGGCCGAAGAGCCTGAAGAGGAAGAAGGTGTTGAAGAGGAGTTGCTGAAGGCTAGTCAGGGGGAATATTTGTACGTCTCAGACAGCATAACAGTGTCTATGAGCGAAGCTGACAGCCTAGACTCTACCATGAGGAACTCGCTTTGGCAGAACGTCATCTCACCACCCTCATTAACGACACAGACAACGCACTACGTCTGCTCGAGTCGCTATGCACATCGTTCGCCACCGTCGACGAACAAACAGGTTCGTTCCGGGCACAGTGTGATGGCCTAGTGACAGAGCAGAAGCGCTTGCAGGCTCTGGCTGAGGATGTGGGACGCGACCTGCAGTACTACACCTACCTCGACTCAGCGACACGGCGGCTGAATGCCCCTGGGGCCGGCAGGTTGGTGGATGGGACAAGCTTTGTCGAGATCTTGACGACGCTTGACTCGTGCATTGAGTTCATGACACGCAATGTGAGTCTCATGCTCCCTTTATCAAAGGCTTATGCTAACTCTACAGTCCACCTACCGCGATGCCGAGTCCTACCTCGCGCGCTACCAATCACTGCTCACCAAGGCTCTACACCTCCTTGAAGTAGGCTTCAACAATCATCTCAACAAGGTATCCGCGGAAGTAGGCAAGCAAATCGCCGCCACGCAATCTGAATCTGCCCGTCATGCCCTCGCATACGGTCGCTTTGAAGAACTTGTCCTCGAGTCCTACAACCTGATCCCCAACCTGCAGCACGTCGTGCGCAGCGCCTATAACGAGGCTGGGCATCCTACAGGTCTGCCGACCGCCGATATATACGCCAACACTGTGAACAACTTGTTCCACGCGTACTGGAATGTCAGAGAACGCGACCTGAAGCCCATCATCCAGCACGACTTGGACACCTTCCGTGCCGAGGCCAAGGAGTCGCTCGCTGCCGCAGCACACGCCTTCATCAAACAAGCGTTCGAGCGTGCCTTCAGCGAAGCCTGTCTCTTCGGACGTATCTTCTCCATTGAGCCAGCACACTCAACTGACGCAAAGTCAGCCTTTGCCGCGCTTAAGGGCCATCAACGGTCTATCCCCACGGGGACTAACATCGCTCCTATCGCGACGACGCTCCAGTCTGCGCTGCAAAACGCCCCTCTAGAGACGGTGTGCGATGTCGTCGGCTGGATCCTGCACGAGTATTTACTGTCAGACTTTGACCCTTCCGAGGAAGAAGAGGAGACGCCCCTTGCCATCCGCAGCCGCGAGTGGGCATTCCGCCTGCTCGCCGAGCATCTCTGGACCTTCACAGACTCCCTTTTCGACGCTGAAATCACCAAGTCCATCACCAAAGCCCCTCTAACCCCAGACTCCCTCAAGATGGGGCCAACAACAGGAAACGATGTTTCCTCCAACGCCTTCCCAACTGTGAAACACGCACTCGAACTCCTCGTGCTCTTTGACCAGTCCATGCCGAAAGAGCGCTCCGCTAGGAATAGCCCTGTCGTCTTCCGCATAATCACAGAAACTATCTCCTCCCTACAGCGCGCCGAGGCTCGCATCCGCTCTGTCAAACCTCACTCACCAACAGATCCCGACCTCTTTATGATCAAGAATCTGCTCCTCCTCAAAAACGAGCTGGTCACCCTCGAGATTGGCGACATCCGTGCTGCGCCCCATCAGACCGCTGTTGCGGCGCTTGCAGACAGGGGGGTCCAGCATTTCGCGCAGATTTGGGATACGCTGAGGAGGAATGCGCCACAAGGGGGGTTGCTGGGAGGGATTTGGAATGGGATTGAGCGCGTGGGGAGTACTCTGGCGCCGCTGAGCGGGTATATACCTGGGTCGTCGCTTTTCGGGGCTGGGCAGGGACAAGCGGCTGGAGCTGGAGGTCAAGCTGGTGCTGGCGTAGCAGGAGTAGGAGGGGGAAGTGGCGTGCAGGATGCGCATGAGAGGCTGGATGGGCTGTTGAGGCAGCATATCGGGGCGTTTACGAAGCGCTGGGCGGGGACGTTGCATGATGCCCGGTCTGGGAGGCTAGGAGGGAAAAATTTGGGGAAGGTGGAGAAGGAGTTGGAGGAGATGTTAGAGAGGGCGTTTAGTGGGCAGCCGGAGATTGTGGCTAAGTTAAGGGAGGCGATCGCGATTGAGATGGAGGGTATTGGGAGGGAGAGGGTGAGAAGGGTGTAAGTGAGGGGTTCGATTTTAGGTTTAGAGTTATTGAAGACTTCGGGATTTTGGTCAATTATGACCGGATGGATCTTATATTTCTCTCTAGGAGGCCATCGTAATATTGACAGAGAAGGGCTCACATACAAGAGCGAGGGCCAATCTCCCTAGGGGCTGTCTCTTGTATAGCACCAATGCATGACCCTAACCCTCCCTCTCAACCCCGCATAATGCGATATCCCCCTACCCACCACATCACCAACCCCACCTTCTTGTCACACACCCCACACCGCGCATTCCCATCACAAAATCACAATGCACCAATCGAGGGTTGGAGCTCGGAAGGGATGACCAATGGATTTTCCTGGCGAAAAAGCGGGCGAAAAGCACGCCATCGAGCAAAGCCTACTCAGGGGCCAGGGCCCAGTATCAGAGGGTCGTTTAGCGCTGTCGAGAACCCTGCAATCAGAGGGAACTGCCCCACCCAAAAAGTTGAAAGTCATAATCTGGGGGAGTCGGGGCATGGAGATAAGATGGCGGCGGGACCGAGAACCGATCGTGGCCGACCGAGACCGGTGGCTTTTTTGTGTCAACGATTTTGTGATTTGTGTCTTGCGAATAATTTCCCTGATTCTAGTCGGAGCTTAAAATGAATAGTATCTGGGGTTGAGAGTTTATTTTTTTTTTCCAAAGTTAAGATTCAGTTTCTTTGAAGGATCTAGTTGGTTTCAATTTCAGAGGGCCGACATCTCACTGAATCGGTTCATCTTCACTTTGCCTCTGATATCAAGTTTCAAATCCCCAGCATTATTGCCGCCAGCAGAGCAGTTTACGACTCGCGCATAGAGTACAGACGCCGGGATACGACAGTAATTAGCGAACTCGCGCGCAAGACACCATAGAGAAATCAGACCCTTTTTGACTTCTTCTCTACACACCTACCCCACTAAACCTCAACACGTCCAAAATGGCCGAAGCTGAAGTCCAACAATCCAGTGCTCTCCAAACAGCCAAGGACCTTTTTTCCGGCGCAGCAGGCGGTGTCGCGCAGGTCCTCATTGGTACGCTCCCCCTCTCTTCCCGTCGCTCCCCCTTCTTCTATACTCCCATACTAACCCCCCTTTGTCCAGGTCAACCATTCGATATAGTAAAAGTCCGCCTCCAAACCAGCTCAACCTACCCCTCAGCGCTCTCCGCAGCCGCCTCCATCTACAAACACGAAGGTCCTCTCGCCTTCTACAAGGGCACTCTAACCCCCCTCCTGGGCATCGGAGCCTGCGTCTCCATCCAGTTTGGAGCGTTCCACGCCGCGCGCCGCTGGCTCGAGCAGCGCAGGGAAGCCAAAGGTCAGACCAAACAGCTCGGCTATGGAGAGTACTACATTGCAGGCGCGTTCGCAGGCATCGCAAACACAGTGCTGTCGTCGCCGATCGAGCACGTGCGTATCCGGCTGCAGACACAGCCTCACGGAGAGAAGAGGCTTTACAACGGGCCATGGGACTGCGTGAGGAAGTTGGTTGCGCAGGGCGGGGTTGGGAACGGATTGTACCGTGGTACGGCCGTTACATTGTTGCGCGAGGCGCAGGCGTACGGTGTGTGGTTTTTGGTGTTTGAGTATTTAATGAATGCGGATGCGGCGCGGAATGGGGTTGATCGGAAGGATATTGCGAGCTATAAGGTCGCGTTGTACGGTGGGTTGGCGGGGGAGGCGCTGTGGTTGGCGAGCTATCCGTTTGATGTGATCAAGAGTAGAATGCAAACGGATGGGTTTGGGCAGGGCAAGCAGTTTGTGAATATGAGGGATTGCTTCAGGCAGACGTGGAGGGAGGCTGGTTGGAGAGGGTTCTGGAAAGGCATTGGGCCTACGCTGGCTAGGGCGATGCCTGTGAGTGCGGGGACGTTTGCGGTCGTGGAGATGACGATGAGGGCAATTAACTGAGGGAGAGATAAGAGGGAGCATGAGTGGTTGTGAGATTGAATGGCGAGCACGAGCGATGAATTAAGCCCCTTGAAAAAGGGCGAGGAGTAGATAGCGACGGCAGCGCCGCATAGACCCTTCAACGCGAAGGGAGAGAGGGATAGGACTGTCAACTGCCTTGAGTCCCGGTAATATATCCAGAGTTCGTACATACCCCCATGCTCAATCCTCACTTACTCCGCATTCTCAACCCTTCGTTGCAAAATCTGCCGTGCATTCGCTGGGCTCAAGATCTCCAGCCCCATCTCCTCCAGCACTTTCTTCGCCTGCGCATTATCCGTAAACACCTTATCTGTGGCCGACTTTAAGGTCAAGCCTGCTTCCTGGCCCTCGGGCAGTTTTACTGGCAGAGTAAGCAGCTGCAGCGCCTCGCCCAGCGCGGCCAACGAGCCCGAGCCCACATCGGGAAGGTATCGCTCGACGAGCGAGACAATGGCGTTTATGTCGCGGGCGAATTGGGCTGCGCCGGCGGAGGTAAACCGCGCGCTCATAAGGACGTCGGTCCACAGCATGGAGTTGAGACGGTCCAGGGCCGAACGCCAGATGCGCCGGAGGGGGGCAGTGCCCAGGGCGCGGCGGAGGAAGGCTAGGTCGCGTTGGAGGATCTGAAGCAAGTTACTAACCATGCCGTATGTATTGAGAAAGGGGAGGGAAATAACGAGGCTTACTCTCAGAGGCTCGTCCAGCTCAGGGGTAATGGCCAGGTCGGCTGTCATGGGTTAATTACTGTTACCCATAGCACCACGTGTAAGGGGAACTCACCATCCTCAGCAACGGTGCTCCAATTAGGCCGATGTAGATACGCCTTGAAAGCCTTCTTGTGCGAATCGACCAGCGCATCCGCCAAAAACTCCTCAGCCCTCTTCCTCCTTTGGCTGTACGCCGCAATAGTCTCGTCAAACAAAACGCCCTCCTCATCATCCGATCCGACCGCGGCCGACGTGCGGTCTTTGATTTGGTCATAACTGATGCCCACACCTAAGCTCTCCCGCTTCTTATGACCAGCTCCCGAAGATGAGTTGTTCTTCGAGACAGCCTTGGCCCTATCCTGCAGCTCCTGCCACAAAGCAACAAAAAACTCGTCGTTACTCCACTCCCGGAGCGTGTTTACGATATGATCTGCGCTTCCATAAACCTTACACAGTGCCTCCAAAGCGCCGGTCCCCTCCAAAGCAGCGAGCTGCTCCTTGGACACACCGAACGCGCGTCCAACAGTCGAGGTTAAGCTCAGATACGCCTCAAGCGACCCCCGCAACGCGTCGTGATACTCATCAAGGATAGTCAACTGGATATCGATCAGGAAGCGCAGCTTATGCCCGAATTTGCGCACGCGACAGTACTGCTGGGTAATAGACCTTAGCAAGTCTGTCACGCGCACGGCGCCAAATGTGGGCTTCGTCTTTCCCGGACCGGCGAAGTCGTAGTCGATTTGACGGCAATCCTGGGTGGCCATGATTTCGTGGTAGCGGTCCAGGGCATATATCTTTTCGGCCTCAAGCCAAGTCCGAAAGTGTGTGGCGAGGACCTCGGCGGTTAGGCCTCCCCATTCTTCGGAGTCTAGACCGCCATCGTAGGCATAGGAGGAGCGCAGTTGGTCGTCGAAGGTCATGAGTTGGGAGAGAAGGCTGCTTAGGAAGGCGGTGTCTCCTTGAGTCTGCTCCAGCGTGCGAGTGACTTTCTCGCGAATGACGGGTAGAAGAGAGGAGATGAAGGCGCAGACTGGGTCCATGTAAACCATCTTGCGAGCGGCTGGTGTGTCAGCGAACTTGGCTGCCAGCAAAGGGGAGAAGTTATCCCGGAAGAAGTCCTCCCACTTCTCAAGCAGATTCAGCACCCAGGGGAAGCAGTGCTGCCCAATGACTTGCGGGGCGCTGGTTGGCTTGTCGCTGAGGAAGTGGAAGCGGAATTCCTTGACAAATATGTCAGTCATGACATCCATGGCTAGCAACGTCACCACCTCTGGTTTGGGCGTGCTGGCAGCATGGAGTATTTCGGGAAGCTGGAGGTCCAAAAGCTTCTCGAAGCACTGCAGCCACTCCTCATCAATCTCGCTCTCCGGCGACACCTGAGCCGGCCATTTCCTTTTCTCCAACACTTTCTCCAGCTCAGTCCTCATAATGCCCTTCATCTCCTCCCACAACCTGTCCACAGCGGTCTCGACGTGGCTAACCAAGAAAACAGCTGCCCCATCTGCCTCCTCCTGCAGCTTCTTTAGCCTCAGCGCAAGTTCCTTCAAACGGCCATATGGCTCCAGAGCTTTCCTTGGATCCCCAGGCAGACACTTCCTGGCCTCCTCTCTTAAACCCTCCACATCCTGCAGTAACATCAAATACTTATACGCAAGCTCAACGCTCTCCAGCTGCTTCAGGGGTCTTTCCAACCTGCGAACTGCCGCATCAGGCGCATCAGACGCCGAGACAATCCTCAGACGCACATCGATGCCCTTTTGCAGTTTGTCAAACTCGGCGATCTGGGCAGCGAGCGCCGCAGACCGATCGGCAGCCACCCGCCGGGCTTCATCCAGGGCGCGGGTCGCGTCGTCGAGCTGGGATTGTAGCTGGCTGCGCTGGAATTCGACAGCGCTAAGGAGGGTATCGATGTGTGCCAAGTCGGCTGGAGTCTGCAACTTGTCGTCGAGAAAATCCTCGACGCGGGTGTCGGCTTCCATCATGGCTGCGGAAGGGTGTCAAGAAGGGGGGGAGCTGGAAGAGGGTTCAGCTCGAAATGGAAGCTCTGGTGATGGTGTCATGTTAGTTGGTAAGTTACCGTAATGCTATGCGTATCACTGTGGGCCGAACCAGGGGCAGCTCGAAAATTACGGTTCTTGCCCGCTAAAGTCGGTGGATCCCTGTGCCCGACGGGCCCCACCATTGGCATCGTTGGGGTCGGGTCGGCTCTCGCGCTTTCGTACGGTTTCAAAAAAAAGATATGGCTTTCTTCCCTCCTCCACATCCCAAATCACACACATTTGAGTTCCCCGTCCCGACGCTCCCGCAGGGCTCCTGCATGCTCCATTCCGCGCTGCCTCCTCCCACTGCAGGAGGCTCACTCTGCTCTTGCTGCTCAACGTCGGCCTTAGGCGCTGAACCGTCGTCGTCGTGGTCGTCAATGGCGCCGCCATGAGGTCGCTTCTGCCCCGTCTCGGGTCTTTGGCCCGTGTTCCCATCGCTTACTCAAGAACCCCTCTCACATGCCGCCGCCTCTTCCACTATTCGGTCCCTGCCCTCCAGGACAACAAGTCGTCCTCGGACTGGTCCTCCATCACCGGCTCATCTTCCTCTTCTTCGTCTTTGTCTGATTCTAGTTCCAGCACCAACAATGAGGAGAAAAAGATCACCACGACCACGACCACGACTACGAAGCGGCGCACCCCGCCCTTGAAAAACTCTCTGCACCGCGTCGCCATCGTCGCCCAAAAGGGCGTCCCGACTAAGCCGCCCTCCCCAACCGCCGCCGAGCCCTCTCGCGGCCGCGACGGCACCAACACTATCAGCGCTGTCTGCATGGCCGAGTCCTTCGACATGGACGCCGTCGTCGACATCCTCAAGAACCACGGCTTCGATCTGGACCCGGATAACACGGGCTTCGAGCTGCACGAGGTGGTGCACGCACGGGGATTCAATAATGGTGACATTTTCGTGTTCCCCTCCGGCACCGTTGTGACCTGGGGCTTGCCGCATGATGTGATTGATACCCTGGCGGCAAAGCATTTGTTGCCTGCTGCGCAGACGCCGTATCAAGCCGAGGACAAGGAGATCGAAGATCTCGACTTCCTCGTCGACCCGGAGCAGGAGGAATCCAGCGTCAGCGGGTCCGTCGTCGTGCTCGGCACCCGTCGTGAAGTGAAGACCGGCGATAAGCTGGATACAACCCTCGCCAAAATCGCTTTCTCCTCCGGCCTGGCCCGCTCCACCAAGCTCGCCGTCCTCGAGTCTTCCCTAACTCGGTATCTTGAAAGCACGCGACACATCCCAGACCGCCTGTCCCAAGGCCTCAAAGCCCCCTTATCGCGAGAACTCATCCTCCAAAAAGCCGGCGAACTCCTCAACCTGCGCAGCCAGCTCAACCACTACCACGACCTGACCGATGCGCTGCCTGACATCTTCTGGGACAGCGAAGAGAAGCTCGAGACATACTACGCCAAGATCGGGAAAGCCCTCGACGTTGGCGTGCGCATCAAGACGCTGAATGACAAGATGACGTACGCACAGGAGGTGGTCAATGTCGCGCAGGGCGTGCTGGACATCAGCGAGAAGATGACCAGCGAGGCGCACAGTACCAGGCTTGAGTGGATTATTATTGGGCTGATTGCGATCGAGGTCGTGTTTGAGCTGCGCAGGGTGTATATGGAGAGGTATGATGTCTTCCAGGAGGAGTTGTTGACGGAGTTGAGGGGATTGAGGGAGGAGATTAAGCAGCTTACCGCGGTTGCTTCAACGAGAAAATAACTTGGATGCCAGGGCCATGTGGTTCTGGATGTGACAGGGACGTAGTTAGCCTAGACCTGGCCGGACTTAGGAGAAAAGCCGGTTCGGCGGTTATGATATGATACCCAGCTTTTATACAAAAGGATAGATCCAGCAATGCCGGAATAGAGACTCTCTACTCTGCTTATGGATAGATGGTGACAAGGACATAAGATGTAGACCTCTGGTGTGCTAACAATATTGTATTTTGGCTATGCTATTTAGGTAAGACTTTATTACCTGCCCATTGAAGTTAATTTGGATGGAGGTAATAAGACAATAAATTGAAAAGAATCGGGTCCAGAAATAAGTCTCCGAGTGTAAAGGGTGACGACGACGACGACGACGATGATGATGATAGACAACGATCGAAGTAGACACAAAAAGTCAAATTCCAACCTTATCTTATATCGGTTACCTTTGTTGATTTTTTAACATGCTGGACACCCTACTGAGAAACTAAGTAATGCTCAGCAATGCCATTTCATTATGGATGCTACTAAAAGCGAACAGGTACCTGGGTAACCTAACCTCACACCAAAACCAAGTACAAACAAAATCAAACCGATTCCTCAAAACCAACCAACCAACCTGTTCAGTCCAACCATCCATCCGATCCCCAACCTAGATAGACCCTTCTCTCCCCCGTCAACACTGAAAAGAAACAGGGAGCTCTCCGAACTCTCCTCCCTTACTAAAAACAGGTCTAGCTATCCTCGAATCCTTTCCCAGATTCAAGCTCCCTACAATGTTCTTTTGTCTCTCTAAATCCTCCATCCGTTCGACACTCTCTCTGTCTAGGTAGGTGCCTCGCTCAAGTCCTTCCCACATCCGCCTCCTTTCCACACCGACGACGTCACCATTAACCAAATGAACCGACTAGTATTACATACCAACCTCTCTTTTTCTTTTTGAAGAAGTCAACCCACGCGTCGCAAACCACTCACCCACTCACATCTCTCAAAAGGGGAGGTAAACGTGTAAAAAAAAAAAAAAAAAAA
>Ga0065720_1004625_pt1 | contig 12630 bp, 24 predicted proteins | sample Thericmetagenome_FD_59107 | JGI IMG/M metagenome (GOLD analysis project Ga0065720, IMG submission 59107) | Thermophilic microbial communities from the Joint Bioenergy Institute, California, USA of rice/straw/compost enrichment - eDNA_2 v2... | ecosystem: Engineered > Solid waste > Grass >... | reverse complement strand
GAGCTCCTCGAAGAGGCTGGCCTGGAGGGTGTTGAAGTCGCGGCGCTTGCCGCGGGCGTTGGACCACTGCGGGCACTCCGGCGATGCCCAGAAGATGTCGGCGACCGGCCAGCGCTCGACGGGGGCTTCGCGGATGTCGCCGAGCCAGTGATCCACGGTGGGGAAGTTCGCGGAGTGGCTTTGGATCGCGCGTTCCCAGTGGTTGGCGGCGCGGGTGACGCGGACGCCGGGGACGGCGTCGGCGCCCTGGCTGGACCCGCCGGCGCCGCAGAACCAGTCCATCACGGTCAGCATCGGGCTCTCCGCTGGTGTCAACCGAGTTCGTTTGCGGCGCGCACCTTGTGGCGGGGCGCGCCGACCGCATCGCGTAGGAAGGCAGGCCGGTGGCAGGTACGGCAGGGCAGGTGCTTGCCGAGCCCGTGTACGCGGGCGTCGTCCTGCCTGCGACCTGACGGGCCCCGGCGGTTCATCGGCCGCACCTTCGGCAGGTGGTGGAGGTGCGGGGGTTGATGCCGCCGCAGTGACGGCACACCCAGAACGTGGAGGTGCCGGGTGGCAGCCACGGCGAGCTGCCGGATCCGCTGGCATAGGGGCGGGACATGCCGCCGCGGAGGGCGGGAAGCGGTTGGGGGAACGTCCAGGCCCGGCTGATCGCCGGGAGTTGGGCAGCCTGCAGGCGCCAAGGCATACTGATGTCTCCTTCGCTGTGACGAGTGGAGGGAAGACGCCCCGCGGGACGGCGGTTGCCGCCAAGCTCAGGCCGTCCCGTAGGGGCGTCACCACCGGTGGGTGTGCTGCTGAACGATCAGGGGCAGTGGCGTCAGCCGCTTGCCGCAGCGGAGGCGGGTGTCGTGCTCGCCCACGGGTCGGCAGGCGCCGAGGCGGGCGTGTTGCCGGTGCGGCCGGCCTTGTTCACCTTCACGGTGACGAACCGCAGCGAGGGGCCGACCTCGTCGACCTCGACCTCGTAGATGGTGCGGCGCTCGCCCTCCTTGGTCTCGTATGAGCGCTGCTTGAGCCGCCCGTGGACGATCACCCGCATGCCGCGCGTCAGGGACTCGACGAGGTTTTCGGCTGCCTGGCGCCAGAGGATGCAGGTCAGAAACAGCGCCTCGCCGTCCTTCCATTCGCCCGTCTGGCGGTCCTGGTAGCGCGGCGTGGAGGCGACGCGGAACCGGGCCACCGGCTGCCCGGCGGGGGTGAAGCGAAGCTCGGGGTCCTCGACCAGGTTGCCGACGATGGTGATGGCGGTCTCTCCGGACATGGCGGATCTTCCTTTCCTTGCAGGTTCGGTTCTGGCGGGTCGTTGGGATGGGGCTGGGTTAGGTGCGGCGTCAGGTGCGACGGGGGCAGTCGCAGCCGGGCATTTGGCACCAGCCGAGGGCGTTGGCCCAGGTCAGGTTGTAGATCGCCCAGTTGTGCCATTCGCCTTTGTCGGCACCGCCGGTGTGCACGGCCTTTTGATGGCCGCACCGCCCGCAGGGCTCTTCCAGGACGTGCATCTCGCGCAGGTCCATGCAGCGGGACGTCGCGGCTCCCCTGCTCGCGCGAGGCGGGTGCGGTGCCACCTGGTGGTGTTCAGGCGGCGAACCGGTCGGCACGGTCGGCATCGGGCTCTCCGCTGAGGTCGGCCGTGATGGCCTGCTCCAGGCAAGCCTTGTGCACCGGGCGGCCGTCGTCGTCGAGGAAATGCGCGGTTCTGCCGCAAAAGCGGCAGGGGTCAGGGCGAGGGCCGCGGTAGGTCATGCAGTTGGAGCAGGCAGGCGGGTGGCGAGGCGGCGAGCCGGGACCACCGGTGATGCGCACATCGCAGCACAGCACGCATCCGGCCCGGTGCCGCAGCATCGGCCGCTTGGCCCAGTCGAGCAGGACGCGACCTTGCCAGAGCCGGTAACGCCGGCCCTGGTGGGTCACGATGTCGGCATCCATGGGGCACCGGCCCGATCGCAGATGCTGCGCCAGTAGCTCAGCGCGCTGTCGATGTCCACCCGGGCGTCGTCACTGGGGGTCATGGGCATGACCGCGCCCAGGAAGTGGGTGCCGCAGGTGATGATGATCGGCTTGCCCTCACCGGCAGGGCGCATGACCAGCGGCGTGCCGCCTCCGTCTGCGGCGGTGGCGAAGCGCGCCAGATAGTGGGGGTTCACGAGGATGCCGGACTCGTCGAGCGTCTGCGGTGCGGCCAGCGCGGGGGCGAGAACGGATCGCCAGTTGATCGGGACCCAGGCGCTGGACAGGTGGACGGACAGCCCGGACGGGTGCCGGATGGTCAGGCCGCTGCTGCCGCCGTCGTCGTCCGAGTCGTAGGCGCCGCCGGTGAGGGTCAGGGTGTAGGTCTCGCCGGCGTCCACGGTGGCCAGGGTCGAGGCCAGCGGGGCAGCGCGCAGCGCGAGAGTGAAGGGGGCGCTGTCGTCCCCCGCGAGCAGATACTCCAGCTCCCAGGTGGTGACGGCCATGGTGAAGCGGTCGGTGGCCATCAGCCTCAGGCTTTCGGGGGTGGCCTCGATGTGCACGTACAGCAGCGGCTCGGCGGCGACGGCGTCGGGGTCGACGTCGGTCGCAGCGTGCGGCAGGACACGGCCGAACATGCGCGTCAGCTCGGCCCCGGTCAGCTCGAAGCTGATCGACGGGCGCTCCTCGCGCTGCATGCGGTCGAGAACAGCCTCCAAGGCGGATTCCACGGTCATGGATGACTCCCAAAGGTCATGTCGTGATGGTGGTTGCAGGTGAGGGTGTGCTTGGCAGGTCCGGTTGCTGGCTGTGGTGAGGATCGGCGCGAGGGTGTGACAGGTGCGTCACGGAAAGGGGGCCGGGGATGGGGAGTTACAGGTCAGCGGTGGTGTGACAGCGTGACAGCGGTCCCGTGACAGCGCCCGTGACAGGGGCTGTGACAGCCCCGTGACAAGATCATTTGCGTGGCGGGTGGGTGGTCCACGCGCAGCCGCGCGAGGCCGGGATCCGGGGCGGCCGGCGCGTGGCCGCCCCGGGCGGGTTCAGGCGGCGCGGTCATAGCCGGGGTCGCGGTCCAGCGGGGACAGGTCGGTGATGGTGTAGGTGCGGGTGCTGCCGGAGCGGTCGATGGTGAGCACGCCGCGGCTGGTCAGATCGGCCAGGACCTTGTAGATCCAGCCGCGGCCGTTGCCGGTGCGGCGGCGGACCGCGGTCAGGTCCTCGTCGGTGGCGGTGAAGGTGCGCGCGCCGACCTGGTGGCGCTGGCGCAGCCAGGTGTAGATGAGCTCGCGGGCCTGGGCCGGGGGCATCTTGACCGCGGGCCCGTCGGCCTGCAGTGCGTCGGCCTCCTGCTGGGTCGGCTCGCGCACCGGGTCATCCGGCCCGGCGGTGAGGGAGGGGTCGGGGTCGTGGCTGCGGGCCAGCGCCTCGGTGACCACGTCGCCGCTGTCGCGCAGCTGCTCGACGATGTCGGCGGCGGCGCGGTCGCCGGCGGCGACCAGGACCGGGCGGCTGTCACCACCGTCGGGGGCGGCCGGGCCGACGACGCCCTTGCGTTCGAGCGCTTCGATCAGGCGCAGCGCGTCTTGCCAGGCGATGCGCAGCTTGCGCTGCAGCATGGCCGGTGAGGCGTAGCCGGTGGCGATGACCAGGCCCGCGGCGTCGGCGAGCAGCTCGGCGAAGTCGGCGGCGAACTCCTCCTGCTCCCGAAGCTCCTCCAGGCGCTCGTCGTGCGCCGCGTCCGCGCCGGGGGCGGGCGCCGGGTCGGCCGGGGCGCCCTGGGCAGTCGAGGCGGCCGTGGTGGCCGGCGCGGGCGGCGTGGTGGGGCGGGCCAGGGCGGCGGTGAACGGGTCGACCTTTTTGCCGGTGGCGGGGTAGGCGGCGGCGTGCGCGGCCATCGCGGCGCGGGCCTCGGCGCTGGTGCGGCCCCAGCTGTAGGTGCGCAGGGGCATGGCGAAGTGGGTGGAGGGGATGCCGCGGGCGTCCAGGTAGGCCATGCCGGGGTAGTGGTCCTCCCACTCGTGCGGGGCGACGTCGGCCTTGCGCTGGCGGGCGGACACGCCGTATTTGACGTCGTCGGGGTCGGACAGGCCAAAGCACATCTTGGCCATCTGAGAGCGGAACAAGGTGGGGATCTGGGTGTAGTCGGCGCGCTGCAGCGACAGAATCACGCTGCCGCCTGCCGAGCGCAGCTCTTTGAGGATCTCCCCCAGGCGTTCCTCGTCCTCGGCGCTGATCTCGGAGAGCAGCTTGGCGATCTCCTCGATTTGCAGGTACCAGTAGGTCAGGCCGCAGCCGGGCTCCCAGTCGCTGTAGCCGTGGTCGGCCAGCCACTTGGTGCGCTGGGGGATCGCGGCGTGCAGGGCGCGGATCAGCTCCACCGCGCCGGCCTTGGTCGTCTCGAACCGGTGCAGTCCCTCGCGCAGCGGCCCCATGGTCTGGTCGTCTTTGGAGATGTCGATGGAGAACACCGCCGCGTCGTGCCGGGTGATGATCTCCCCGATGATGTTCCACGCCCCGCCGATGCTCTTGCCCGAGCCGGTGCGGCCCATGATCTGCAGGTGGTGGCCGACGAACCGCCAGCAGGCCTCGTCGCCGTCCTGGTAGACGCCGATCCGCAGCGGCTTGTCGATCGACTCTCCCGGGTGGGAGGGGCCGGGCCAGGGGATCGGCTGGCGGATCGCGCGGGGGTCGGAGACGGTGATGTGCGCCCGGTCGGCGCGGTCGTCGTCGCGGGCTACGGTCACGCTGCCCGGTGGCAGCTGCATGCCCGATTCGATGCGGTCGGTCGCCTTGATAGCGTCCTCGGCCGTCTTCTCCCCGGGCGGCAGCTGCATCTGCCCTTTGATCTTGTGCGGGGTGACCTCGGCGGTGCGCACCCGCGCGCCGCGCAGCCCGGCCTGCTCGCGGGCCCGGTTGAACAGCGCGGCCAGCGTATCGCCGCCGTCGCCGGCCTCGTCGCCGGTGGCCTGGCGGATGACGGTGCGGATGTTCCACGACAGCGCCAGCGTGGCGCCGCCGTAGAACAGGGTGCCGCTGACGGCGGGGACGTCCAGCCCGGTGATGGTCGCGGTGGTGAACCAGCCGCACGCCGCGGCGGTGGTGATCGTGGCGTGCAGGCGGCCGATCAGCCGCCGCTGGTGGGTGATCGCCCAGGTCAGCGCGGTCAGCGCGGTGGAGCCCAGCGTGCACCCGACCGCGGCCCACGTCACCGCCGGGGGCTCGCCCCAGATCGCGTGCGACAGCGCCCCGGCGGCGGCCTCGGCGCCCAGGATCACCCACGGCGGGAGCAGCACCCCGAGCTTGGAGATCGCCGAAGCGGCCAGGCGGTCCATCGTCGCCTCCTGCACCAGCTGCAGGGACGGCGTCTTGCTGCTGCGTGCCATTTATAGATCGACCTTCCCCTTGTAGTCCTTGCGCTTGGTCGAGCGCAGCTCGTTCATCGCGTCCAGGAACTCCTGGCGGAACTGCAGGTTGAACTTGACCGCCTCAGCCGAGATCCCTTGGGCCAGCTCGCGGGCCTCGCGCAGGCGGCGGGCCACCCGCCAGGCGCGGGCCCGCACGTCCACCCCAAACAGCAGCGGGTGTCCTTTGAGCTGGCACATCGCCGCCTCAGCGGCCGATTCGGCGGCGTCGAGCTCGCGGGCCAGATCGTGCGCCAGGCGCTGGGTGGCCACCGAGTAGGCGGCGATCTTGGAGGGGACTTTGCCGTGGAACTCGATGCTGGCGATCTCGTCCAGGCGCTGTGCACCGGTGCCCATGCGGGTTCTCCCTTGGTCAGGTGGATAGGAAGTTCTTGCGGTAGGCGCGGGGGAACTCCTCGCCGCGGTCGGCCAGCGCCATGGCCAGGTCATGGGCGCGCTTGAGGCGCCGGGCCACACGCCAGGCCCGCACCCGGGTGTCCAGGCCGAACAGCAGCAGGTGGCCCTTCATGCTCGACATCGCCGCCTCGGCGTCCACCGCAGCGATCTCCAGCTCCAGCGCCCAGCGTTCGGCCAGCTCCTTGAGTTGCTTGCCGTAGGCGGAAAACGCCTCGCCCAGCGAGCCGGTGAACTCGATCGACGACAACTCGGTGATGTTGCGGCTTTCCATCAGCGCCACACCTCCTGATCAGGCTGGTCGGAATCGTCGATGACCTCGGCGTCGACCACGCCGGCCGCCCGCAGCCGCGCCTCCCGGGCGGCCAGAGCGGCCAGGCGGCCGATCGCCGGGAGGATCGGCCGCCAGCCCAGCCGGGCGGTCAGGTACGCGTCCACCGCGGTGGCCACCAGGGCCAGCACGGCCAGCACCAGCCGCACCCCGGCCCACAGCCCCCGCCACAGCCCCGCCGGGCGGCCCTGACCGGCCGACAGCGTCCACATCGGCGGCACCATCACCACCGCCTCCGCCTCTGCTGTGGTTGGTCGGCGGCCGGTCCGCCCAGCGTCTCCTGTAGGTCGAACAGCTCCAGCTGGCCCGCGCACACCTGGCACGGCTCCCACGCCCGCCGGTCATGCTCCTTGGGATGCCGGCACCGCTGGGGCGGCGGCACCTCCGGCAGGGCCCGCACGTGCTCGTTCAGGTCGCGCTCGGCAAGCCCCCGCATGTCGTGCGCCTCACCGCTGGCGCCGCAGGTGCAGCGCATCCGGTAAACGTGGCCCCAGGCGTCGATGCCGCGCTCGATGACCGGCCGATGCCGGACGGCGGCCGCCGCGCGGCTCATGCCGCACCCCCGCGCAGCTCGCCCCACAGCGTGGTAGCGGCGCTTTGGGCGCACCCGAGGGTGTCGCGGATCTCCCGCACCGACGCGTCCATGGGCAGCCGGCCGGACTCGATCAGGCGCGCCAGCTCGGCGCGGTGCTCATCCAGCGACCGGCGGACGGCCGCCCGGACTCCACGGCGGGAGCGTGACTCAGCCGCCATCGCTCGGCCGCGGCGACGCGGCCGGGCGTCGCCGGTAACCACCAAGCCCGCGGCCTCAGCAACGAGCCTGCTCGGGCGCCCGGCCTGCTCGGTAACACGTTCGGCGGGCCGCTCAGTAACACCCTCAGTAACGCGCCGACCTGCGGAAACCAGCGCCGCAACGGGCCGGAGAGTAACGGGTTGAGTAACGCCCGGCGAGACCGTGACCGGGGGCAGCGGGCGGCCGATGACGACACCGCCAACAAGGCCCAGCTCACCCTTCCGGGCGGCGCGCCGTTCCGCCTTCGCAGTGGCGCGGACGATCAGCGCGGCCAGGCGCCGGTCACGCCGCGGGACGTCCGGCCCCACGCCGTACCGGTCCACCCAGGCCGCATGCCACGCCTCATCCTGCGAGCAGGCCGGGCCGCGGGCCGCACGGATACTGGCGGCCGCCCACGACAGCCGCGGGTAGCGGATCCGCCGCCAGAAGGCCGCGCGGATCTCCGCACCCGACCGGCCCGACCGGACGTGCGAGCCGAGGCAGGTGGTGAGCTCCCACAGCACGATGCCGACGATCGACGCCAGGGCGTAGATCACACCGACGTGCAGGCCATTCCCGGCGTCGATCTGGTGCCAGGCGTTCATGACGGCGGCGATGGTCATCATCGCCCACGTCATCGCCCGGTACCGCCCGGCCGGGAGGCCGGCGGCGACGGCCCGGCCCGCGAGGTACGCGCTGTAGAGCACCGCGCCCTCGAGGGAGACCGGCAGGGCGATCGACGCCGCGCCCAGCTGCATCACGGTGCGGGCGAACTCCAGCTGCCCTTGCCAGGCGATGAGCATCGGCGAGCCGATTGCCACCATGCCGACGAGCGCGGGCACCCGCGCCCGCACGGCGGCCGCCACGCCGCCCAGGGCGGCGCGACGGGCCGCTCGGCGAGCCGCACGGGCCTCGGCGCGGGCTCGGCGCCGCTCGGCACGCTCGGTGGCCCGGGCTGCGCGCGCCGCCTCGGCGCGCGCAGCCCGCTCGGCGTCCAGCTCCAGACGCGCGCGCTCGAGCTGGAGGGCGGTCTCGGCGCGCCGCGCCTCGGCGTCGGCCCGCCGGGCATCCGCCTCGGCAGCCGCCACCGTCCGCGCGGCGCGCGGGTCCCAGTAGGTGGTGGTCACCGGCCCCACCTCCACCAGCGGCGCCGCGGCTGCTCCTGGGCGACGCGCACCGCCTCGGTGAGCTCCCGCACCGCAGCCGTGAGGCCCGCCATCTCGCTGTGGATGGCCAGCAGCACGTGAGCGGTGGCCAGCCGCGTATCCCGCTGCGAGAGATCCGACCATGACGGGCACATGGGCAGGCTGCGGGACGCGGCCGTCTCCAGCAGCTCGCGGGCGGCGGCGGTGTGGGCCTGGCTCATGCGGCACCCCCGGCGACAACGAGGGCGGCGATGAACAGGAACAGGTGGTGCCATGCCTGGTCCAGCGCGTAGGCACCCGTGCCGCACGGGGCCACGCGGGGCTCGCCGAGCCGGTAAAACTCTGCCTTGCCGATCCAGCCCGCCAGGCGCCCCAGCGGCACACGCCGATCGGCCCAGTAGTGGCTCACGGCATCGGCGGTCAGAGCGAGCGCGACCGAGGCCGGGCGCAGCTCCAGGCCGGTCACCAGCACTAGCGCGCCCAGCGCAGCCACCTTGGTCACGGTGAGGGTCACGACGTGCCACAGGCAGGCCCGGCGGCCGGTCCAGCCCGTACCGCCTTTGGCCAGGGCCTGGCGGTGGGTCTGCACCCAGTGGTCGCCGAACGAGTGGGCGGCATACAGCGCCGCGAACACGGCGGCGAACACGGCGGCGGGGCTCATCGCGCCACCTCCCGCGTCTCGGCGCCCTCATCGGCCACGGCGCGCTGGTTGGCGGCCCACTGCGGGACCGGGCCGTAGGCGTCCTGCAGCGCGTTGCCCAGCGCCACCCACAGTCCCCACGCCTGGGTCTTGTTCAGCCGCATCCGCTGGCTGCCCGCGCTCAGACGCACCTCGTAGTCGTCGATGCGGGCCGTGAGCCTGGCGGTGCCGGACTTGTTCCAGGGCGCCGGTGCGGTCACCGTGTAGTACCGCTGCTCCATCACGCCACCTCCCGAGGGTGGCCCTCGTGCTCGCCGGCGGCTTCGCCGGTGGTGTCGGTGGGCGCGGCGGGCAGCCAGGTCCACACCTCCACCGGGATCCCGCCGACGCCCCCGGACGCCCGCCACGCGCCACGAACCGCCGTGTCATCCGCCCGCGTGCCCGGCTCCGCCACGGCCGTCGGCGGCGGTGCCGGGTCAAGCTTGACGGGCTTGGCCACATCGCGGTGGCCTGCCTCGGTTGTCATGATGGTGTTACCTCCTTGACGGGGGTGCGGCCCCGGCGCGCTTTGGCTGGCTGGGTCGGGGCCGCCTTCGGTTGCCCGCTTCCGCTGAAGTGCGGTGGCGGTCTGCGTGCCCGCCCGGGGCTCGAACCCGGGTGCCTGCCTGCCGGTCGGGCTGGCCAGCCGCGCCCGCCCCGACAGCGGGCGCGGCCAGGCGGTGGGCTAGGCGGCGACGCTCGTCTTGAGCGACTTGCTCTCGCCGACCAGGCCCTTGAAGGCGCGGCCGGGCTTGAACCGTGGCGCCCACCCGGCCGGGATCTGCATGCTCTGGCCGGTCTGCAGGTTGCGGCCGGGCCGCGCCTCCCGGTAGACGGCCTCGAACGTGCCGAACCCGGTGATGGACACCTGCTCGCCGGCGGCGACGGCCATGGGGATGACGTCGAGGAGGCCGCCGAGGACCTTGGCGACGGTGTTCTTGGGGAGCTCGGTGTGCTCGGCGACGGCGTCGATGAGCTGGGCCTTGTTCATGCGTTCTCCCTGGTGGGTTGTGGGGCTAGAGCTGGGCCCCGGTGTCTGCTGCTCCGCACCCCGCCCGGCACTGGGTCCGGGCGGGACACGCAGCCTCAGCGCTGCGCGGGGTCGTCCGTCGTGTCCTCGGGACGGACTTGGTCGAGGGGGGCGTGGTGGAGCGTTCTGCTCCGGACGTCCGCCCGGCCGAGGCCGGGCGGTATCCGCGACCTCAGCGCTGCGTGGTCGTCAGGGCGGCGATGCCGTCGACGATCCGCTGCGCCTCCTCCAGCTCGGCGTTGACGATGGCGAGGAGCCGCTCGGCCTTGGCCATCCGGTCCAGGAGGGGGCCGTATCCCTCCAGGAGGAGCCGGTCGGCGGCGGTCACCGCTTGTCCTTCGGGCTCACCGGGTAGGGCGGATGGTCGTGCGTGATCGGCCTCGTGGATTGCATCCCGCATCCCGAGCAGGTGTAGATCGGCTGCCGGCGATAGCCGTCGTTCGCGCCCTCGGGCCACTTCTGGCTGCTCACTTCCGGCCGTCCTTCCTCGCCTGCTTGACCGCGGCCTGCAGGCCGGTGACGCGGACGTACGGCTTGCGGTCGGCGGCGGCCTTCTGTACCCGCTGGAGGGCGTGCTTGTCGCGGAGGTCGATGGTCACCGCTGCACCTCCTGCTGGTGCTGGTCGCGGTTGCGGGGGTCGGTCTCGGCCTCGCGAGCGGCGGCCTGGTTCATCCACGTAAGGCGCACGGCGAGGCGCTCCATGTCCCGCTCGTGGTCGGTCTGCTGGCTCACCGGCGCGGCCTCCCTCCGGGGCGGGCCTGCGGCGGGACGAGCACGGGAGGGTGCGGCTCGGCCGGTGGCTTGGGCCGCTGGGGCTGCGGCTCGGCTCGGAGCAGGATCTCCGTCACGGCTTCGGCGAGCTCGACGGCCACACCTGGGCCGATCAGCTCGGCGAGCCTGGTCGCGGCCGTCCGGCCCGCGTCGAGGGCCGTGCTCATCCGAACGCCGGCGCGGACACCCAGCCAGAACGACGCGAGGTTGCTGCGCTCCAGCTCGTCGAGCTGGTTGAGGGTGGCGGTCATCGGGCGCCCGCCTTGCTGCCGTTCTGCTCGGCGTCGTACAGGTCGCGGATCGACTGCGGCTCGCCGCCGGGCCACATGGCGTGGTTGGCCAGGGGCTTGTTGTCGTAGGAGGTGGGGACGGGCGTAGTGTTCAACGTGATTCCTTCCTGGACGGTTGGGATCGCTCAGGGTCCGTCGGTGGTGGAGTCACCGGCGGGCCCGCTTCCGTTGTGGGGCCCTCGATCTGATCACGAGCAGCCGCAGGATGGCCCTTTCGGTCAGGTCGAGGCATCCAGACGTCTACTCGTCTAGAGGAGATAACACATATCTAGAGGAGTTATCGGCTGGCGTCAAGCCTCAGTGCGCGGGGAGTTCGTACGAAAGCTGGAAGGCGTCGCCAGACATGATCGTGTCGCAGACCTCGACGGGGCGCCCTTCGAGGTCATATGCCGTACGGATAAGCCGGAAGACGGGGGTCCCCTGCCCCAGGGACAGCAGCCGCGCCTCTTCTCGTGTAGGCATCCGCGTCGACACGTCTTCGACGAAACGATCCAGTTGATGCCCCTGCTCTTCGAGACGCGCGTAGATGCCGCCAGGGCCGGGGTTGTCGTCCATGATCCGCGTCCCTCGCGCTAGCTTCGCCGGGATGTACGACGTCGCAAGCTCCACGGGATGACCGTCGCGTGAGTAGCGTCGGCTGCGAGAGACAACGATCTCGCCCGTTGGGATCTTGAGACGCTCGGCGACTTCGGCCGGCGCTGGCACCTCGCCTACCTTGATCATGTCAACGTCTGGCCTCGCACCGACAGCTTCCGACTCGGCGAGGAAGGCGGCCTTGCCCTCTTTCCGGTGGCGTCGAGCGAAGCGATCAGAGGCCAGTCGCTTCACAGGCGGACGCGGGCGCACGAATACCCCGCGGCCGTGTTGCGACTCAACGTGCCCCTCTGCCTTCAGCTCTTGGATGGCCTGGCGCACGGTCATGCGAGCGACGTTGTAGTGCTCCATCAACTGCGCCTCGGACGGCAGCTTGTCACCCGGGCGCAAACGGCCGGTCTGTATGACTTCACGCAGATGGTCGGCGATTTGGCGGAAGACGGCTCGGTCACTCGCCTGGTCTACCTGCTGGGCAAGAATCTCCGAGCCAGCCATGCCGTACTCCTCAACTCGTCCGCACGTCTACTAGTGTTCAGCCTATCCGGTTGGAGGTAACGCCGATGATCAGGGCAGATGGTCGCCATTCCGTGAGCGTTGCAGGGGTCATACTCGACGATCACGGTCGTGTACTGCTAACGCAACGAGCCGACAACGGCCAATGGCAGGCGCCCGGCGGCGTACTGGAGATCGCAGAGGGCATCACAGACGGTCTGCGACGCGAGGTCCGCGAGGAGACCGGCCTCTCAGTTGAACCGATCACCCTCACGGGCGTCTACAAGAACATGACCCGAGGCATCATCGCCCTGGTCTTCCGGTGCAAGGTGACTGGCGGCAGTCTCATGGTCAACGACGAGGTCCAGGCCTTCCACTGGGCGACCCCTGATGAAGTGCCCAGGATGGTCACCGAAGCCTTCGCGGTCCGAGTGCTGGATGCGCTCCAGGAGGGGGCACCCGCCATCAGAGAACATGACGGTACGCACCTCCTCTAACTGCGGGTGGGCGCACCTTTGCGCGGGCGGCAGCGAAGCGCCCCCCGTCTCAACCCGGAGACGGGGGCGCTTCCGTGTCTCTGACGGCAAATGCTCGGTGGCATGGCGGTTGGCCGACACAAAAGCGCAGGCCAGGGCGTTTAGGTGGCAGGTCTGTAAAACCGTCGGCTCAGCCTACCCAGGTTCAAATCCTGGACCTGCCACCAGCAGGGAGAGGCCCTGACCAGCAGAAACCGGTCAGGGCCTCTTGGTTTTCCGGG